>Ga0315315_10000081_pt1 | contig 65953 bp, 51 predicted proteins | sample M140m3416metaG_FD_203699 | JGI IMG/M metagenome (GOLD analysis project Ga0315315, IMG submission 203699) | Ammonia-oxidizing marine archaeal communities from Monterey Bay, California, United States - M1 40m 3416 | ecosystem: Environmental > Aquatic > Marine > Intertidal zone | place: USA...
AAGTCAAGGAGATCACGGATGGCGACACCATCAAGGTTGAGACGGGTCGAGGGGTCGAGCGTGTTCGCCTGATCGGCATAGACACACCTGAAGTGGATTACTCGGGCCCGGATGACGAGTGCTATGCCGAAGAGGCAAAGGCCTTCTTGGGGGCAATGATCAAGAACAAGACGGTGTGGCTCACCTTCGATAGCGAGTGCATCGACGACTACGGCCGTACCCTCGCATACGTCCATAGAGGGCTTGAGGTCAATGAGTTCATCCAGCGCGTCTTGCTTCGGGGTGGCTGGGCCACGACGTTCGCTGTAGAGCCAAATGTGAGCTTTCGGAGCACCTTCGACTCAGATGAGTCGATGGCGCAGTCAGCCGGAGAAGGAATGTGGGGAGACTGTCGTTGATGCGTTAGCCGCGCACCCATGAAAGACTTCACGACTCGCCGTTCTTCAGATCTCCTCAAACAAGCATCCCAGCGCATCCCTGGGGGTGTGAACTCACCTGTGCGTGCTTTTGCTGCCGTCGAAGGAGACCCTCTCTTCATTGCACGTGGCGAGGGCCGCTGGATGATTGATGAAGATGGAAATCGTATGCTGGACCTGGTGGGCTCATGGGGTCCTCTGATTCTCGGTCACGCTGATCCTGATGTCGTTGAGGCGGCCATTGCTGCCCTCAAGCGGGGGTCGTCTTTTGGCGCACCCACTGCTGCAGAAGTTGAGTTTGCTGAGGCGCTGTGTGCGGCTCACCCAGCGCTCGATCAGGTGCGATTGTGCTCATCGGGCACTGAGGCCACGATGCACGCCATCCGGCTCGCTCGCGGGCACACAGGGCGTGATCAGATCATCAAGATTGATGGCTGCTACCACGGAGCCCATGAGTCTGTTCTTGTGAAGGCAGGCTCTGGCGTCGCTACCTTCGCTCAGCCTGGTTCTCCAGGGATTCCAAGCGCTGTGGCTGCGCTGACCCGAACAGCGCCCTTCAACGATCTTGAGGCCGTAGCTGCTCACTTGGAGCATGGTGATGTGGCCGCACTCATTGTCGAGGCTGTGCCTGGAAATATGGGCTGCATTCCACCAGAGCCTGGCTACTTAGAGGGGCTGCGAGAGCTCACCCGAGCACATGGCGCTCTGCTGATAGTAGATGAGGTCATGTCTGGCTTCCGTGTTGCTCTTGGCGGCGCGTGTGAGCGCTTTGGGATCGATGCTGACTTGGTCTGCTTGGGCAAGATTGTTGGCGGAGGCTTTCCGCTCGCTGCGTTCGGAGGAAAGGCGGAGATCATGGCCAAGCTGAGCCCCTCAGGTCCTGTCTACCAAGCCGGAACGCTCTCAGGAAATCCTGTCGCTGTTGCTGCGGGCCTGGCCACCCTCGCTAAGCTGACACCAGAATTATATGACGACCTTGAGGCCACAGGATCTGCCCTCGAGGAGCGACTTGCACAGTCTGTGAAGGACCGAGGTTGCAGCATGAGTCGAGTCGGTTCGATGTTCACGATCTTTTTCCGAGAGACAGTGCCCACCAATTTCACGCAGGTGTCGCAATGTGACATGGCGGCCTTCGGACGCTTCCATCGGGCCGCTCTCAAGTGCGGAGTATATCTCCCGCCAAGCCAGTATGAAGCTGCCTTTTTGCCATCTTCAATGACTGAAAAAGAGCTCGAACATTTGGTCTCAGGAATCCAGTCTGCACTGGCTGAAGCTTGACCTTGGATTGTGCCACCTCACAGACCCCTTTGACGCTGTCCCGAGGGAGTGATAGTTCGGCCGTCCTTCGGGGCTCCCCTGGGGTGGATGGATGTTGAGTCCAAAAGCCATCAGGACAATGACCCGAGCCGCAGCCATGGTTCTTGAAATGGGAATTTTGGTTGTGGGAGGCGCAGCAGCCGGCCATTGGTTGGATGAGCAACTCGGAACTTCTCCCTTATTTTTTCTCTGCCTCAGCATGGCCATGTTGCCAGCCGGCATCTACCGCATCCACCGGACACTCGGAAATGAAGAAAGCACCGATGATCCGTAGCGTCATTCGACTTGCCATTGGCTTGTTGATTGTAGGCGTGATCGCTGCTGAATTCAGTGTCGGTCGTGACGCTGCGCTGGGTGTTTTGGGTGGTGGTCTGGTGATGATCCTCAGCTTCGTTGGTGGTGGCTGGGCGGTTCGTCGCCTCGGTCAGGCAGCAGAAGCGGGCATGTCAGGCGGCGCCGCAGGCGTCGTGGTGCTCAAGCTTCCTGCTCTGGGGCTCGCGATTTGGACCCTGTTCAAGCACTTCGACCCGATAGCGGTCGTCGCTGGCGGCAGTGTCGTTATGCTCGGTCTTGTTTTTGTAGGCATCGCACAGATGGCTGCACCGCTTCGGAAGGAGGCGTAAATGGCTGCCGGTACACCATGTACAACGGGACCCTTTGTCCCACAGAGCGGAAATTGTGATGTCCACTTCACGTGGCTGAAGAAGATTCCTCTGGGTGACCAATCCCTCATCGACACCATGGCCAGCTCGCCATTGTTCTCTGGTGGAAAGACCCCTGTTGATGATGCCCAGACCTGGCTGCTCAGCTGGCTCGTCTGTGGCATCTTGCTCACAGGAGCCTTCTTGGCTCGTGCCGGCCTGAACAAGGCTCAGGCTCAGGGCGGGACGCTCCAGTTTGTTCCTGATGGGTCGATGACCTCGCGAAACTTCTTTGAGTTGTTCACGGGAGCCCTCTTCGGTCTCGCCTCAGATCTACTCGGTCATGAGAACGGTAAGAAGTTCTTCTGGCTCAGCGCAGGTCTCTTTATCTACATTCTCACTGCCAACCTCCTTGGCGTGGTTCCAGGAATGCTGCCTCCGAGCGGCTCACTGCATCACAACTTCGCCATGGCCTTTGTCGTGCTCATCATGTTCAATGGTGCCGGCATCAAGGCTCAAGGGCTTGTGGGATATCTCAAGCATATGTGGGGCCCGGTGGCTGCACTCGGAGTGCTGCTGTTCTTTATTGAGCTGCTCAGCTTCCTTGTCGTCCGCCCGTACAGCCTCAGTCTCCGTCTCACCGGCAATATGTTCGGTGATCACCAAGTCCTGTCGATTATGTCGGGCCTGGTACCCCTTGTTTATCCTGTGATTTTCCTCGGTCTGGGAATCTTTGTTTCGTTTATTCAGGCCTTTGTTTTCACCCTCTTGTCCACGATTTACATCGCGCTAGCCGTCGAACACGACGACCACTAGCCACCCATTGGAGTCAAACATGAAGAAGTTCAGCACCACCCTTTCGGCTATGGTCGCTATGTTCCTGTTCTCAAGCGCTGCTTTCGCTGCTGACGGCGCAGCCGCTGGCGGTCACGGCTTGGACTACCTTGCTGCCGGCCTCGCTGTCGGTATGGCCGCACTTGGTTGCGGTCTTGCTCAAGGTCGTCTTGCTGGTTCTGCCCTCGAGGGCATGGCTCGCAACCCAGCAGCAGCCGGTGACATCCGGACATCTATGATGATCGCCCTGGCGTTCCCAGAGTCACTCGTGCTCTTCAGCTTCGCTGTAGCGTTCGCGGCACTCGGCAAGATCTAGGTCCTCGGGCGTTCTCGCCTGAAAACCGGACACCGGCCCACCCTGGGGAATGCCTCAGGGTGAGGCCGGTGTTTGTGTGTGCAGTCCCGAGTCTGGGCGGGTACGTTGGGGCCCCGGAGGTCACATGACTCGAATCGTTCGTTTGCCGTTGATACTTGCAGCCCTATTGGTTCTTGGGAGCAGCGCCGACGCTGAAGCCAAGAAGAAGCGCAAGAAGAAGCGCAAGGGCCCGCCACCGACGGGCTGGGTAGACTCTGACGAGGGTCAGCCTGCGTGCTACCACTCACCGCAGTGGGATGCGCTCAATGAGATTGATCGCCGCATGAAGCGCTCAGAGGCGATGGATGAAGTGCTGAACCAGTGGCGCGGGCAGCGCAGCGATGGCCTCAGTTTTGATGAGTCTGTCATCGACGATGTCGAGACGGTCCTCTTGGGTCGCCCTGAGAAGATCGAGAAGTTTGTCGCTGACAATGTCACTCAGTGTCTCAGCGGAGACCAGATGGAGTGGCAGCGCTGGGCGAAGGGCCTAAAAGCTGTACTCACCGCAGGAGAGTGCAACACTCCGCTGGACTACACGATGTTCGACTACCTGGACATCGGGACCGGCTGGCAGCGGCCCCTCAAGATCTGCAAGGACAATCGCATTCGTATCTCGGGCTCCCACAAGGACCTGTACAGAATTGCTGACGGCACACCATGGATCAACGTCGACGGAGATCCAAACAAGCCCACGCTGAGCCCAGAGTGGCCTTGCAACCTCGAGGGCTGCAAGGAAGGCATGCTCACCATGAGGTTTGTGGGCAAGTCAGGCATGGAGTCCATCATTCCCGTGGGCACCAGCGCTAAGTTTACAGCCCCTGAAGATGGTGAGATCTCGTATCGGATCAATGACAACAGCTTCTATGACAACATCTGGCATCAATCAGGCTCAGTCATTGACCACACTTCTATCGAGGTCAGCCCTGCCCAATGAGCGGGTTTCTCCGTAAGCTTGGTTTTGCCCTGGTACCGGCCCTTGTCATCGGTGCTGCGGCTGAATTGGGTCTGCGTTCCGCAGGCTGGCCACAGATTACGGAGACCTTTGAGCACAACACGCCATTTTGGGTCACAGACCCAGACTTGAGCCAGAAAGCTTTTCCGCACAAAGAAGAGAACAAGCTCTTTCGGGTCAGCTCGAATCAAGATGGCTTGCGCGCGGTGGGATTGGAGCGATCCAAGTCTGATGGTACCCACCGGATCATGGCGCTCGGCTGCTCGACCACCTTCGGCTGGGGTGTCTCAGATGATGAGACCTATCCGGCTCAACTCGCTGCACTCATATCAGAGGCCGGTCACGGTAATACTGAGGTCGTCAACGGCGGTCAGCCTGGGTACACCAGCTTCCAGGGTCGATGGCTCTGGAGTCAGGTGCTCAAGGACTATGCACCGGATGTGGTGCTCTTGGGCTACGTCGTTCAGGATGCACGAAAGGCTGCTTATTCAGACAAGAGCCAGGCGGTCCTCCAGGGTGATCATCGCTTCCTGAAGGATCACGTGCTGTACAACAGTCGGGTCTATCTCGCACTTCGCTCGATGCTCGGTGGCATTCAAGTCAAGGCCAAGGAGCGCCCAAATCAAGGTGTGGGCGGTGTGTACAGGGTTCCGCCAGAAGACTACGTCGAGAATCTGCGTGCACTCGTTGATGAGATCAAGGCCATGGATGCAGTCCCTGTGCTGTTCGGATTTCCCCTCGAGCGAAGTGGCTATACAGCGGATCACAGACAGATTCTGAAGGCGGCGGCTGAGACGCTCTCTATTCCTCATCTGGATCTTCAGCCCCGGATGGAGACAGCAAGTCGCGAGGCAATGCTATATTTTGCAAATGATAGAGGTCATGCAAACGCGGCTGGGAATGCTCAGATCGCTGCATGGGTGTTTGAATACTTGGAAGGCCAGGGCCTGCTGGAAGGAAAGCAATGAAGCGTGACAGCACACTGGTTCTCTTGACCCTCAATGAAATTGATGGCCTGCAGCAGCTGTGGGACGACATCCCAGTCGACAAATTCAATACAGTGGTCGCCGTCGATGGAGGCTCCACTGATGGCACGCGAGAGTTCCTCACAGAGAAGGGCGTTCCGATTCTGGACCAGTCCATACCTGGGCGAGGGGTTGCCTTTAGGGTTGCTGCTGAGGCCAGTAGAGATGCGCGCTTGGTCTACTACAGTCCGGATGGAAATGAAGATCCTGCTGACATAGAGCGGCTCGATGACCTGCTTCTTGCCGGAAATGACCTGGCCATCGCGAGCCGATTTGCTGTGGGCTCCGTCAATGAAGAGACAGACTGGGCGCGCCCTCGGGCCCGTGTGAATCAAACCCTGACCTGGGTAGCAAACAAATTGTTCAACCAAGGGGTCTTTGTCACAGACACCATCAACGGCTTTCGTGCCATGCACCGCCGTGCCTTCTTGGACATGGACACATCAGTCAAGCGCTTCCCTATCGAGTATCAGATCTCGATTCGTGCGATGCGGCGTCAGTGGAGGATCGCCGAGATCCCCACAGTCGAAGGTCAGCGCGCAGGCGGAGAGTCCAAGGCGATCTCATGGCCAGTCGGTAAGGATCATCTCAAGGTGCTCCTGACAGAGCTGCCAGGTGCACGGTTATTTAGATGAGCCAAGGCGATGAGATTGCCGAGCTTGTGGCCCGTCACTTCAAGATGGACGCGCCTGAAACGGGTCTTCCTCTTGCGGTGAGTCCCATTGGTCCAGAAGAGATTGCAGCGGGCATCGAGACGCTGCTGAGCGGCTGGCTGACCATGGGCCGGAGGGTGCAAGACTTCGAGTCGGCATGGGCAGAGGCCGTCGGCACCCGCCATGCTGTCTGCGTCAATTCAGGCTCGAGCGCACTGCTTGTGATGCTCAGTGCCCTTGTTGAGACCGGTCAGCTTAAGCGCGGAGATGAGGTCATTGTGCCCGCGGTTGGCTGGTCGACATCGCTGTTTACCGTGGCGCAGGCAGGACTCAAGCCCGTCCTTGTGGATGTGGGCGAAGACTCACTGGTGCTCGAGGGAGAGTGGGATCGACCCGTCCTCGCAGTTCATCTGCTGGGCTGTCCAAGTCGTGCCACAGGTCCGATGATTATCGAGGACGCCTGTGGAGCACACGGTGCAGCCATTGGTGACAAGCGCTGTGGAAGCCTGGGTGTGGCCAGCGCGTTCTCTTTCTTCTTCTCTCATCATCTGAGCACGATTGAGGGCGGCATGATCAACACCGACTCAGATGCGCTCGCAGATGCCGCGCGGAGCACGCGGGCGCACGGGTGGATTCGGGAGCGCTCCGATGCCAAGGCGCTCGCTGCTGCACACAGCGAGATCGACAGTCGCTTTCTCTTTGTGAGTGCTGGCTACAATCTCCGGCCGACGGAGATCACCGGCGCCATGGGCGTCAAGCAGGTGCCGAAGCTCGATGGCTTTGTCGCTGCACGTCGACGCAATCATGCGGAGTGGTGTGAGGCCATCTCAGCGCTGAATCTTCCACTCAAGGTTTTTCCAGAGCTTCCTGGAACGACCCATGCTGCGTTTGCTTTTCCTATGCTTCTATCGGTGGATTCACCCATCGATCGCGCCACTGTGTGTGATCGCCTCGAGGCATGTGGGATCTCTACTCGTCCGATATCGGGGTCGAATTTGATTCGACAGCCCGCCTTCCCCAAGGTGGTGGGTGCGCGGGTCGAAGGGGAGACGCCGATAGCGGACGCGGTCCATGAGCGGGGATTCTTTGTGGGTCAGTCTCACGGATTCACAGCCGATCATTTACAGCGGCTGGTTGATGGCTTGACCCGCGCCTTTCGCTAAGGCTGTACCGCACCCCTAAACGCGGCTATGATTCGAGCCATGAAGATTCTCGTCACAGGTGGTGCAGGGTACGTTGGAAGCGTGCTGGTGCGTCAATTATTGGCCCGCGGTCATCGGGTTCATGTTGTGGACAACCTGATGTTTGGCGGAAACACCCTGCTGCCGTTGTTCATCAACCCGAATTTCAGCTTTGCAAATGTCGACATCTGCAACCGTGAGGCTCTCGCAGAAGAGATGGTCGGCGTCGATGCTGTGGTGCACCTGGCGGCACTGGTTGGCTATCCGCTGTGCAAGAAGCTCCCGGGACGCGCCGTAGAGGTCAATGTTGAGGGCACAAAGAATGTCATTGCGACGATGCCCGATGCTGCGCACTTGGTCTACGCCTCTACGGGCAGCAATTATGGTGAGGTTGAAGGGATCTGCACTGAAGACTCGCCGCTCAACCCTCTGAGCCTGTACGGGAGGGTCAAGACTGAAGCTGAAGAGCTCTGCCTTGCCCGCGGAAACTCCATCGCCTTGCGGTTCGCTACCGCATACGGACTGTCGCCACGCCCCAGGCTGGACCTGATGATCAATGACTTCTGCTGGCAGGCCATTCACCAGCGATACTTGGTGGTCTACGAGAAGCACTTCCGGCGGACATTCATTCATGTTGTGGACATTGCTCGAGCGATTGTCCACATGCTCGAGCGCTTTGAGAAGCTCGAGCACCAGGTGTTCAATGTGGGACATGAGTCTCTAAACTTCACAAAGGAAGACATTGTCGAGCTCATCAAGAAACGAGTGGATTTCTTGGTCTACTTTGCCGAGTTTGGAAAGGACGAGGACTGCAGAGACTACGAGGTAGACTACGAGCGGTGCCGGGCTGCTGGGTTTGAGGTGAGCATCGACATTGAGATGGGACTCTCTGAGCTCATCAACGGGCTCAAGTTGCTCGAGATTCGCAACCCGTACGGAAACGTCTGAGCCCATGTGGTCAGGCACACGAACCTTGGTGACCGGAGCCCGAGGCTTTCTCGGTCGTCACGTCGTCCAGCGTCTACATCAGGTTGGTGCAGATCCGGTTGGCGTCGGTCGTGCAGAGGCTGACCTCACGAATCCAGAGCAGACTCAGCAGTTGTTCAAGTCGATAAGACCGCAGGTTGTCATTCACTGTGCTGTCCAAGGTGGAGGCATCGGCTGGATGCGATCTCACCCTGTTGAGTCTGGTCGAGACAATGCGCTTATGAACCTCCACGCGCTCGATGCCGCCTATCAGTGTGGTGCAGACATGTTCGTGGGTGCCTCGAGTACCTGTGCTTACCCGAGAACGCCACCTGTTCCCTTCCGCGAGACTGACCTCTGGAATGGCTATCCAGAGCCCACCAATGGTCCCTATGCTCAGTCCAAGAGGCTGATGATGGATATGGGTCGGGCCTACCACGAGCAGTACGGCTTTAAGTCATCATTCGGACTCCTCGGAAACCTCTATGGACCTGGAGATGAGCTCGATCTGGAGCGTGCTCATGTGGTCGCCGCGCTCGTCATGCGCTGTCTCGCAGAGCCCGAGGAACTGGTTGTGTGGGGCACAGGCCGTGCCACGCGCGAGCACCTCTTTGTTGCCGATGCGGCTGACGGTCTCCTGACGCTCGCAGGCTACGGTAAGCCGGATCCAATCAACATCGGTACGGGTAAAGAGGTCTCAGTCGCCGCGCTCGCGAGGGCTGTGGCTGATGCCACGGGCTTTGAAGGGGCCCTTCGGTTTGATGAGTCCAAGCCAGATGGTCAGCCCCGCAAGGTCATGGACTGTAGCCTCGCCGAGGAACGTCTCAATTGGACCGCCAAGACGAGCCTAGAGGTGGGTCTCGCTGAGACTGTGTCGTGGTATCGGGAGGCGCTCGGATGCTGAGGCTCTTGCTCTGCTTGGGGATGCTTCAGGGCTGCCTGGAGCGGGTCACGGGAACGCCTGTAGCCCTCGATTCCCGGTTTACAACTCAGGCGACCACGGGTGGCTCCGATGACACGGGGGCCCCTGGTCACAGAGAGATGGAGCACCGCACGGTTGAGCATGCAGCAGCACCGCCACCGCAGCCATTTCAAGGCATAGAGGGTGAGAAGGTCGCGATCTCTGGGTTGATTGTCGCTGAAGTTGACGGGGCCGTGGACTTTGATGTTGCGCGCCATGATTCAGATGCAGAGGGCGGTCTGGTCAGTGAGGGTAAGCTGCTCCTTGTGGGTCCCGGTCCGTTTGAGATCATGGTGCCAGTCTCTGTAGGCAAGCTCAAGATTGCCGCATTTCAGGACGTCGACAAAGACGGCCCATCGATGACCGATCCTTATGCAGAGGTTGATGTTGAGGTCAGAGATCAGCCGATAGTTGGACTCAAGCTGAGCTTGGCGATCGGTGGAAGAAAGATCGCCACGGGTGGACCCGACCACCAGAATGCTGAGCATGTCGAAGCGCCGCCGGGATTTGGTTCTGGTCAGGCGCCTCCACCGGATGGTCAGCCCAGTGATGCCGACCCCTTTGCTGGTTCAGAGGGGCCTCGTGTAGAGGTCGCAGGGACCATCACTTCACCACTCGACCGAGTGATTGATGTTGACTTGTTCCAAGAGGATGCATCTGCGCCGGGCGGCAGGGTACTTTTAGGTAAGCTCAAGAAGTCAGAAGGTGCGTTTAGCATTCAGGTCCCCATCTCGGTTGGAAGTCTAGAGCTTGATGCCTTCAGCGATCAGACAGGTGATGGTCCGAGTGCTGATGATCCGAGGGCACAGGTTCGGGGGATATTGCTTAGCAGTGGCCCGGTATCGGGTCTTGAGTTGGTCCTAAAATCGATGACCGAAGTAGTAGAGAAGACGCCCGAACCACCCACGGGCACGGACATAGAAGATGAGTTTGCTCGGACACGCGCTGGAGGCAAACTACCGACTGAAGAAGGTGACGGTCTGTAGACCAAGCTTGCAGTCTTTCAGTAGGGTTTTATAGCTGTTGCAGAACGGTTCGAGGTTGTACGACTCTCGGGCCTGGAGGATGTAGATGAAGACCGCATTGATCGCACTGTTTTCTGCCTTGTTTGGTGTGGCACACGCCCAGGCAACAAATGACTCTTTTGACTTTGAGCTGTTTCGCCCATCTGGGGATCACTACGGCTATTTTGCCGTACCATCAGCAGCGACGCTTGGTCACCTGCAGCTGGGTGGAAGCTTCTGGATCAACTATCAGAACGATCCGATTGTCTTTGTCGCTCAAGACGAGCGCATTCGCCCGCTCTTGGCCGAGGTTCAGGGAGACAATGGTGAGGGCATCGTTGACGACAGGCTGACCGGAAACGTTCAGCTGGGCTTGGGTATCTCACGATACTTCTCGTTCACGATCGACACACCCGTCGTGCTCTGGCAGGACGGCTACCTCCCCAATGAGAAGATCCTGAATGGCCAGGTCAGCCCTGACCGGCTGATCTCTGCGGGTGTTGGCGACATCCGAGTGACCCCGAAGGGAGTCATTTTGGACAGAGATCACATGCCGATCGGTATGGCCATTGCCATTCCAGTCGGGATTCCAACGGGTGCTGGCGGATCGTTTCTCGGTGAGAACGGCGTGAGTCTGACTCCGAGCACGATCTTTGAGTTCTCAGATGGTCCCATCCGGTCACGCAAGTACGCATTCAGAAGCGCCATTCACACAGGATTTCATGTCCGTCCCGGCGCGGCAATCCGTGATGTTGAGGTAAACAACGGCTTTGTCTACGGTGTTGCCATGGGTCTGCATGCATCGGTCATGGAGATTGTGGCAGAATTTCACGGCACCATCTGGGGTGATCGTGCCGCTCAGCAGCCCGCTGAGGTTCTCGGTGGACTCAAGATACTGGCCGCTGAGTATGTCTCCATCAACGTGGGTGGCGGTATGGGTGTTCTCTCCGGCCTCGGTGCGCCTGACTGGCGTGTCTTTGGTGGTGTGAGCGTTGCCCCGAGCTTCGATCCAAACATGCGTGATACGGACAAAGACGGCATTAATGATGCCATGGACCGCTGTATTCGTGAGCCAGAAGACATCGATAATTTCCAGGATGAGGATGGCTGCCCTGAGAAGGACAATGACGCTGATGGCATCAACGATCCCCAAGATCGCTGCCCGCTCGAGCCTGAAGATGAGGACGGCTACCAGGACTCCGATGGCTGTCCTGACCCAGACAACGACAAGGACGGCATCCCCGATGTCTCAGATCGCTGTCCGAGCGAGCCTGAGACCAACAACGGCTACCAAGACGAGGATGGTTGCCCAGACTCAGAGCCGATTCTCGACACCGATGGCGATGGCTACAACGATGACGTCGACCGCTGCCCATATGATGCAGAGGACTTCGATGGTGAGGAAGATGAGGATGGCTGTCCGGACAAGCGCGTTGTCATCGAGAAGAACTTCATCAAGATCACCGAGAAGATCTACTTTGAGTTTGGCAAGGCCTTGATTCAAGAGCGGTCCTTCAGCCTCATTGCTGAGATTGCTGAGACTGTTGCGGCCAACCCGCAGCTCAAGAAGATTCGGATCGAGGGCCACACAGATGCTGTGGGCTCTGATGTCGCGAACCTCAAGCTCAGCCAGGCGCGCGCGGACTCTGTGGTTGATGCCATCTCAGCCCGTGGAGTGGAGGCCTCACGCCTCGACGCCGTCGGATTTGGTGAGATGCGCCCCCTCGAGACCAATGACACCGATGATGGTCGGGCGGCCAACCGTCGCGTCGAGTTCATCATCGTAGACCAGGAATAGCGCAGAAATTGGGGGGCTTGTCGCTCGCAGCATGAGCCTCCCAAATCGTTCCACGTGGCACGCTGCCCTACCGAATGGCTTGGGTATGCGGTACCATTGGTCATTCACTATTGATTGCTGCACCCCTTGCAATCGGTTTGGATTTTAGGTTGGCTGTGCATACCCGGACAGCCGCGGCCTGGGATCGAGCGTGAAAGGAGTTCATAGCGTGAGACTCAAGGCTCTGATTGGCGTGTTTATTGGTGTCCTGGCGTGTTCAGGCGCGGCCAAGAACGTAGACGACGACTCAACGGTATCAGATGAAGAGATATCTGCCGGTGATGCCGATGCCGATGCCGACGGTGGCGCCGATGCTGACGGTGGTGTGGAAGATGATGCTCACTGGATGGTCATCCGTAGCCGCATTCAGGTTGAGCTGTACACCACAGATGAGGACGGCGCCCGGCAGTTCTTGAGCTGGGATGATGCCGTCGGACCGACCGGTGAGTTTCCGTTTGGCTCAATCTTTGTCGCGGCCTACACGCCGGGAGGGGAAGGTACAGAGCACTACATTGCTCAGCACACCGTGACCCGCCCTCGGACAACTGGGGACTACTACCGGCTGAAGGTCAATCCTGCTGAAGCCAACGCAGTCAATGTCTTTGCGACACTCGATGTCCGCGGCGATGGCATTGTTGGGTCAGAGGAGCCCTCGGGCATTCATCCCGATCCAATTCAGGTCGAGGCCTACTTAGAGAACAACGAGACAGATCTCTTGATTCTCGTCGACTGGGACCGCTGGGGTCCAGGTGGCTGGGGTTGGCAGGATGTTGGTGGCTATGTGCCGCCCAGAGATACTGACGGTGATGGAGACATCGATGAAGATGACGGAGACTGGGGCTGCGACCTGGTGAGCGTGGCCGGCGAGGTCCGGATCACGGTTCCTTATGAGGGCGGTAATGGAAAGGTGATGTTGCTCGATAAGGACGGCGGTGGCCCGTATCAGATGGATGAGTTCACCCCGGTTCCGAGTGGCTCCGGCGGCATTGCTGAATACAATATGGGCGTGTGTGCTTGGGCGGGCGAGATGCAGATAGTCGCAGCCTATGACTCCAACGGTAATGGGCTCATTGATCCTGACGATCTGTGGGGCGGCTATGCATCTGAGCCTGGTGTAGACGGCAATCCTGTGGAGATTCAGGACTATCGGCAGAGCGACATCAATGTCGAGATTCCCATCGGGGATGGTGGTCCAGCGGTCAGCGTGGTGCCATTTGTCCACCTCAAGGGGATTGCCTACTCGGAGAGTACAGCAACGTTTGCTGGTCTGGAGGCAGCGGACAGCGAGGGAATGGCTCTCTATGTGGCTGCGCTCAGATATCCGCCGACACCAGATCTCAACGTCGAGGATCTGGTGGACGCATATGATTTTGAAGCCTGGGATTCCATCACGCTAGGGGGTTTAGAGAGCGTGGAGTGGGATCTCGTTGTACCAGCCAATACGATCGTGTATCTGTTGGCATTTCTGGACGCAGATGGAGACGGACTAGTCAATGAGGCACAGGAGCCCGTGGCCTCCGGTGGAGTCGGAGGTGCATCCGCTCTATCGACAGGGGAAGAGGGTCACGAAGGCATCGGCCTGGGACTAACTGTAGTAGAAGAGTAGGTACAGACCTCCGGGTCAAGCTGGGTCGGGCGTACTCCATCGCCCGACCTTTTTTTGCCGATAAGGCGCAGATCGCCCCAGCGGCTACCGGTACTTGCAGTCGGGCCTCGAGGATGCGTGGCGGCGGATCGTCTGCGTGTCATGCCTCGCTCTACAACTATGATCGGGTGGAACGATGTCCGTTTGGGTATCCTTGATCTGATGGTGGACAACGAACGATTGATCTGGATCCTGGACCTGCTTGTTGAGCGGGATGTGATCCGCAGTGGTCAGAAGCAAGATGTGTTGAACCGTGGCCGGGATCAGGCCAGGCATATTTTGCTCGATAAGCGTGCTCAAATGAGGAGAATGCTTGGTCGTCATCGGGTTGCATATAGGGTCACAGCCATTGAGCTCGTCGCCTCGTTTCGCTTCCCTCGTCAGGACGACTCAGGCGATCGTTTAGATGAAGAAGCGATCACTCAGGTGGTGGCGAGCGCGCTCGATTTGCCCTTTGTGCACCTCGACCCGCTTCAGCTTGACTACAAACTGGTCACCAATGCATTTGGCGGTCCATTTGCCGAGCGGCACATGATTGTCGCTATAGAGGACACCCCTGAGGCGCTGACCATCGCCATGGCAGATCCCTGGGACAAGGAGCTCGTCGAGAGCATTGCTCGGGTGAAGAACAAGCGGATTCAGGTGGTCGTCGCCGCGAAGAGCGAGATTCTGGGGATCATTGTTGAGTTTCACGGATTTCGCCGCTCGATGCAGGCTGCAGAGGCTGATTTTGCCTCTGACTTTCCGGATCTCGGCAACCTCGAGCAGCTGTATGAACTCGAGGATGGCGGCGGGGACCTCGATGCCAATGACAAGCCGATTGTTCGCGCGGTCTGGTACTTACTGAACTACGCATTTGAGCAGAGAGCCAGCGATATTCACCTCGAGCCCAAGCGGGACGAGGGATGGGTCCGCATGCGTATTGACGGGGTGCTTCATCGTATCCACCGCCTGCCAAAGGTCGTCCTGCCAGCGATGATCAGTCGCTTCAAGATGCTGGCACGCATGGACATTGCGGAGCGGAGAAGACCACAGGATGGTCGCTTTAAGACATCGTTTCAGGACGAGGAGATCGAGCTTCGTGTGTCGACCATTCCGACAGTCTTCGGTGAGAAGGTGGTCGCGCGTGTCTTTGATCCAGGGGCGCAGCTTGCAGATCTGGAGAACTTAGGCTTCTTTCCAGAAGAGCTTGCCCACTATCGAGGAATGCTCGCGCAGACCTCTGGACTGCTCTTGGTGGTTGGCCCCACAGGCAGCGGAAAGACAACGACGCTGTACACCTCTCTGCACCACATACAGTCTCCACGGGTGAACATTGTCACCCTCGAAGACCCCATCGAGATGGTGCACGAAGAGCTCAACCAGATCGCCATGCAGCCCAAGATTGGGCTCACCTTCGGCTCAGCGCTCCGAAATGTCCTCCGACAGGATCCAGATGTGGTCATGGTCGGTGAGATTCGAGACGAGGAGACCGCTCAGAATGCGGTACAGGCGGCCCTGACTGGTCACTTGGTGATCTCGACCATTCACACCATCGACTCGGCCAGTGCTATCGGGCGAATGCTCGACCTGGGTGTGTTGCCGTTCTTGCTCAGTTCTGTGCTTGTGGGTGTGGTTGCTCAGCGCTTGGTGCGAAAGATCTGTCCGCACTGTGCGGTCGATGATGTTCTACAAGATGACGAGGTGCTCGCGCTTCGGATCCAGGGCTCGCGAGGCCGGCGCCTCAAGGTTCGCCGGGGTGTGGGCTGTGTGAAGTGTCGCTATACCGGGTACCGTGGCCGGACCGGTCTGTATGAGGTCATGCCAGTGACGCCTCGAATCGGGACGCTCATTCATGAGCAGAGCTCGAGTCAAGAGATCAAGCGGGAGGCCCTCAACGACGGCATGCTCACCTTGCGCGAATATGGCATCAAGAAAATTGCGTTTGGAGAGACGAGCTTTGACGAGGTCATGGCTGTCACCGACGACCGCACCGTTTATTGATCGACTCAGGTCGGAGAGACGTAGACGAAGGGTGCGACATACTCCACCGCGTGCATGAAGAGCAGTCCGATGATCAGGACCACGCCAGCAAAGAGCAGCGGTGCCATCCACCAGCGTCCACCGCGGTTGAGCAGGGCAGCGAGTTCAGCAAATGTGCCTCTGGGTTCATCCATAGACGCAGATTAGCACTCTAAATTCGAGTAGGCTTCTACATGTGACTTCCCACTCCCCACGCAGAACAAGGATCGGCCTCATGGTCGTGCTGTTGCTCACCTGCTCTGGTCTGGGTCTTTTGTACAAGGGGCTCAGCGGTGGTGGACCGATCCTTGTCGGTGTTCCGGTGCCGATCGCGCTGCCGGATATAGCGCCGGTGAGTTCAGTGCCGGGCAATTCGAGGGCTCGCGGCGTGCCTGTGCCGGGTGGCATGGTTGAGCCAGGAGCGGGTGTCTTCTATCAGGAGGCACCGACAGGCCCAGTACAGCGAGCTGCCGCTGCAGAGTGTCCAGGCTGTGATGTTGTGCTGATCACGGTCTGCTCTCTCAGAAAGGACCACCTGGGTGCATATGGATTTGCTGGAGAGGTCTCACCGGCGGTCGACCAACTCGCGCAAGCGGGTGTGCGTTTTAACCGTGCTTACTCCGCATCCAATTTTACCCTGGCCTCGCTGACCGCCATCCTCACCGGACGCTATGGCAGCGCAACGGGGGTCACCGGGTGGGACAAGGGGCTCACAAAAGATGTACCGACCTTGGCACAAGTCCTCGGAAAGTATGGTTACCTGACCGGAGCCTTTACCACTGATGCGCCGTCGGGCTTTCGTCCAGACTATGGGCTCGACCGTGGCTTTCAGCACATGGAGATCTCGGCTCCGCCCAGAAACAGCCCAGATGGGCGCTTCAGGGGTGGAGTGAAAGGACCCCTCGGTGCTGTCGCGCAGCCGCCGATCGACTGGCTCGTTCAGCAGCCTAAGGATCAGCCTGTTTTCCTGATGATGCACACAAGGACTGCCCACTTCCCGTTTGTGGTGGATGCTCCCGATGAGGGTGATGATCCGACTGGGATGCGTGCACTGCTCTGGGAGGCCGGCCAAGCGGAGGCCAAGGATCGAGACAAGCAGGCGATGCCAGGTATGGCAGGAGGAACAGCTCAGGAGGGCGTCGTTGAGATCGAGCGGGTCGATCCACTCCAGACTCGGATTAACCAGCTCGGTGCTGCTGGAACGGAGGTCTGGAAGGAGACCTATGCTGAGGCTGTCGCGCGGATGGATGTAGACGTGGCCAAGCTAATGGCGGCGGTTCAGGAGCGGGGTCGGCCGACCATCGTCGTCTTGGTGGCCGATCACGGAGAGTCGCTCAACGATCACGGTGAGCTCCTCCATGGTGATGCTTTCTTTGATGGTGTGGTCAATGTGCCGCTAGTGTTCTCCGTGCCTGGTCTGTCCAGTGCGCGTGGAGAACGGAACATGGTGGTGAGCCAGACAGATGTCTTGCCCACGATTCTACAGCTGGTGGGTGCAGTGATTCCGGCTGGTGTGGATGGAGAGAGTCTCGTTCCTCAGATGATGGGCAATCCCTCTCCACCTCATGCTGTTGTCCTCTCTGAGGGAGGTGTTGCTCGCCTCGAGAACGGCATCTTGCCGGGGGCGGTCATCTCAGACCCTTGGATCCTCATCAAGCAGCGCAGAGGCTGCGGTCTGTCTCGAAATCCATCGCGGGGCGTGATGGATGAGGGCATGCCGATTTGTCTCTTCAACATGGAGACGGACCCTGATCAGACTCAATCGGTTGCGGGTGCTCATCCAGAAGTAGTGAAGGATCTGCTCGGCCGCTGGCGTGGCTACAGGGAGGCTCACGGGACTGTGGGTGAGTCCAGAGCCCTCTCGCCGGCTTTTATCGAAGAGCTTCAGCGCTCTGGCTATGACTTCTCTACGGGTGCGCCTTGACCTCTCGCTTGCGCCTCAGCTTGATGTTGCTGAGCATTCTTGTGTGGGCCTTTGGTGGCCGCCTCGCGGGCTACAGCTTTGGTGGGCGTTTTGAGCTACCAAGTCAACCCAGTGTGTCCAAGTGGCGGGTCATCTCAGCGGGCCTACAAGAAGGCATTGGCCGATCAGGTGCCGGCCGAGTCACACACGTCGCAGAGGGCGCCCTCAGCATCGCGACTCATGTCTTCTTTCGTCCCGATGTGGTGGCGCCTCAATTTGATGGCCAGCCTGCAGAGATGTGGGTCGAACTCGCTGAGGATAGCGGTCCGCTGTGGGTACAGCTTGGTGAGCCTCCAGGGCAATTTGTTCAGCTGAGACCAGGTGGAATGCTCGTCGGTCGCATCGGACAAGAGTGGATAGATGTCGGTGACATCCGGCGGTTTCAGCTCAGGGCTGACGGCACAGATCTGAGAATAAAGGCTGGAGACAAAGAGCTCTCTGCTGGCCGATATGTTCCCGGTAGGGTCGAATTCTCTTCTGTTGGCGCGTGGGCGCGCCTGACCCGGATCAGCATCTCTGATGAAGCCGGTGTGGTGATCTTTGAGGATGACTTTAGGGCGCGCAGCACACAGGCTGAGACCCTTGATAGGGCCACGATAGTCGGTGCAGTCGTGGGCCTTTGTCTGGGTCTTGTGTCACTTCCAGTGACCACCGCGGGTTCTCTGCTTGCCGCTGGTCTCATTGTTCCAGTAGCTGGGGTTATCAGCCAGCCTCGCTCATTCTGGCTCGCGGCTGTTGAGCGGCTGTACCTCAGCGAGATCCCACCCTCTCAGCTGGCCCGCTGGGCGCTGATGCTCGCGCTTCTTCCCCTGCTGTGTGCCGCCCAGGTCGTCATACTGCGGCGGGTGTCTGACCACTTTGATGGGCGCCGTGCGTATCCCCGCAGTGGCCTGGCGTGGTGTTTTGTTGGCATGGCGTCCTTGCTCTGGGGAGTGTTGGGCTCAGGTGTGTCACCCCTCGGGCTTGCTGCGACGGCTGTCTATGGCGTGAGCGGTCTGCTTGTTGCCGGCCGCTCAGCGCCCGCCGCGTGGTGGCGAGTAGATGCCATTGGCTGGTTGTTTATTGTGATCTTTGGCGTGTCTAGTGCTGCGCCGATGCTGCTGCTCTGGAGGACGCTCTCCGTGGCCAGCACTGCATCAGCTTGGACGACCACGCTCCCCGGTCGTGGGGTGTGGTTGCTGCTGATCTCAGTCCTTGCACTTCCTGTGGGAGCGGAGTCACTCATTCGTACCAGCACACTCGACACTGCATGGGACATGTCTCGCCTGAGTGGCGAGAGACCAAACGAGAAGGGATGGAGATCACCGAGCTCGGGCTGGACGGGAGAGTGTGGATCTCAAGATGGAGTCAATGCTGTCACGGTCGTCGTTGCTGGAGGGTCCTCCGTTGGCGGCGCTTACCAGTTTGGCGGCGAGCCGGAGGCCTTCTTTACGGCCAAGGCTCACAAGAAACTCTGTGCTTCTCTTCCCTCAAATGTCGGACTCACTACCCATAATTTCGGTGACGGTGACCGGAACACCTTCACCATTGCTCACACGATCGAGGCGCACCTGGAGGGTGCAGATGTTTTGGTGCTCTATGTGGGCGTGAACGACATCTTTACGACGCAGAATACGCTCACGAGAAAGCAGAGAGAGGCCAAGACAAGGGCCCGTTCAGACGGAACTCAGCAGCTGGTGTCTCTCGTCTCCTCCTCTCGTCTGGCGACTGCGGCCTCTCTGTGGATCAGGCCAGCGACAGAGGGGCCCCAAGAAGGGGTTGCGGACGTACCGATCGCGGATGCGCTTGAGAATCATCAGCGCATCATTGCGGCGGCGAGATCGCAGGGAGCTAAGGTCCTCTTGATGACGGAGTATGTCATGGGGAGTCAGCGCAACAGGCTGCTTGACTACGCGAGAATGCAGGCGAGTCTTCAGGCAGATGATGTGCGATGGCTGGATGTGGGTGAGGCCTTTGAGGGGGTCCCAGATGAGCAGAGCCTCGCAGATCGAAACCACCTGTCTCGGTCTGGAAACAGTGTGCTGGGTGACTTTGTGGCTAAGGGACTGGAGCCCTGGGTCTACGGGTCGAGTCTGTAGATCCTCAGACCCTCACCGTCATGAACAGGTGTGGCTGTGATGTCGAGAAAGCGTGCGGTTCTGGCAAATTGGCCTGATGGATAGGATGCCTCGTGCATGACGATCCACTTGAGTCCGTCGGCAACCGCGGCTTGTCGCCCGAGACTCAGATCAAGCCAGGGAAGCTGTGCGGGCAGGGTGGCTGCTGTCGAGTACTCCATCTCCACCAAGAACCGTAGAAAGCGGTTGTGTCGCAGGCTGATGGGGAGCGGATCGTTGAGGCCGTACGGTGAGGGTTGGCCGTGGCTCAGCTGTGCCAGCGAGTACTGACTCCGCGCCAGGACTGGGCGCCCCACGGGGAGATCAAGGACTGCGCCACCCGTCAAGCTGCTCACGACCTTGGGGATGTGGGCATCCGCTGTGGGTAGAGGAAAGGGTGCTGGAGAACCGTAGAAGCTCTCCCCGAGCCTGAGTACGGCCAATATCGACACGAATGCGGCGGTTCTCCTGCGGTAGCTACTGGACTGCCAGGTCCGTACGGTCCAGGCCAGCATGAGGCAGAGGACAAGGCCGATACCCACCGAGAATCGATACGCGTGGCTGATGCGAGAGAACATCGGAAACCACTTGAACAGCGCTAAGAATGGGAGCGGTATCCAGCCGCCGAAGGCCTGGACATAGTCGCCACCGACAAACAAGAATGGACCGAGACAGAGCACAAAGTAGACCAGTCCGAGCACGACCCAGGACATCATCTTGCGTCTGTACTGACCCGTGAGGCCGAGCAGTGCGGGCCACAAGAGTGCATGACCGATGTAGACAATGACGAGGAGGTCCTCACCAAAGAGGGCCTTGAGATCAGGAGAGTAGTGCTTGCCTGGTCGAAAGAACGAGACCAGATCGGTCATGTTGTGGAGGACCAGGGTGGCCCAGACAAACTGAGGATCGCGGGTGACGACAGCGTCCTCGGCGGACATCGAGCCTGTGAAGATCAGGAAGGCGGGCGCCACAAGAAGGACGAGGGTGAGTCCGAAGATTCCGATCAGGCGAAGGGTCTGCCGTGAGGGCCTTATCCCTCGACGCAGCACCCCGCGGCCCGCGAGCCCGAGGAGTCCAATGCCGGCAAAGAGGCCGTAGTACCAGTTCGCGAGGGCTGTGAGTCCGAGGATAAATCCTGCCTGGACTGCATGGCGCCGAGAGGGGTTGTGAAAGAGCTCCCGAATCCCGAGGAGCGCGAGGGGTAGAAAGCCCGCTGTCATGGTCTCGGAGATGCCATTTGCTGCCTGCCCGAGCAGATGAGGCATGCTCTGATAGGCGAGCCCAGCGAGCCATGCACCAGCCGCTGAGCCGGTCACCCGCCAGGCCAGCGCATACATACCGACACCGCACAGGGTCCACTGGATCAGCATCCCTGCGTTGTAGGCGGCGACCGGGCCACTGACGATGTGCACCGGCAGCGTGATGATTGCCCCGAGCATGTCGATGAACCAGAGGGAGCCACCCTCGGGCCAGTTCAGCAGCTGTGTGTGGAGGGGAAATTCCCCTGCCAGCAGCGACTCAGCGACGAAGCCGTATCCCCAGATGTGATTCCAGACGTCGTTGTTTGGGTGACCTATGGCCAGGGTCGTGGGATGGGCCAATACGGGACCCATCTGCCACAGCGCCAAGAACAAGAAGCTCATCCATGCCAAGATGTGATTCACAGGAGCCTGGCGAGCGCGTGTTAGCATGGGCCCAAATTCCGGTGAGTAATGAAGGTGAAAAACAGCAACATCTGGCCTCGTACTCTGCTTATCCTCGCAGGTTTGAGCGCGTGTGCGTACCACCCGGATGATTTCAAGCGTCCTGTTGATGCATCAACGCAGCAGACTCATGAGGCCACGCCGCCGGCTCCCCCCATTCCTGAGGGGGAAGCGCTGTACCAGATGCTCTATGCGGATGAGTTTGGCGAGGAGGCGCGTCCCCTGGGCCAGCGTGCGCGAATCTTGGCTTGGATTCACACTGCAGGCCTCTCACCAGACCAGCTCAAGGCGCTGATACCCCTGTCGAGGTCGCTCTCCGCAGCGGTGAGTGAGGACAAAGCGGAGAGAGAGGCACTCGGTGTGCGAGAGAAGGCTGCATATGCCCCCACCTATTCGGCACTGATAGAGGCTTTTGCTGGACAAGGCAGCCTCTCGGCTGAGGATCTCGGCCGGCATGCGGTCGCACTTCGAGAGGCGAGAACAGCGCTCTGGGGTGAGACAGACCCACACAGGGCACGCTTTGAGCGACTCCGTGCTGCTCTCGCTGAGGTTCAGGCTTGGGTCAACGCCCTCTCTGAGGAGCAGCGCCTACAGCTTGCATCTGTGCGCTTCTTCTTGCGTCGAGACATCTCACCCTTGGCGCGTCCCGGTCACTATGAGGCCATGATTGCTGGAACTTGGGATGTGGGTGACTTTGACACGCTTCGGTACGCCGGCCGTGCACCCACCGAGGATGCACTCAACATCGGCGGTCTGTGGAGTGCAGAGGCATACAGAGTTCGACCAGGTGAGCACCTCACGGCGCTGCAGACGCAGGCCTTGATTGCACGTGCTGTTCTTGAGCCTGGTCTTGTGGGTGCAGTCGAGGTCGCACTCGGCCTCAGGGATCCGCTGTCTTTCGATGATTAGGCGGTCTGTGTCTCACTGAGGGCTGATGACAGTCCCCATGGATTGACGGTAAGTCGAACGGTACCTTTGGTCGTAGTGAGCGACCATCCGTCTGCCTCACGGCTCACGTTTACCTGCTGCTCGGGTCCGGTGTAGCTGCCGTTCACCAAGATGGAGGTTCCCACTTCGGCGGGCAGCAGCTCACAGTAGTCATTGATGGTGCTTGCATCGACGCCGCACGCATTGATGAGAATGGCCATGCTGTTCCCTGAGTCTGCAGCGAGCGCCCCGACTGTCTCGGCCACATGAGAAGGCCGCGGGTTCTTCATGCGGTAGATGGGTCCACCTGCAGCGAGCGGCAGTCCATCTGAGCCGGGAGCCACGACCAGCACACGATGGTGCTGGGCCATGGAGCTGAGCAGGAGCCCCAAGAAGTCTGTCGTGTCTGCCTCATCGACGATCCACACAGAGGCACCATCGGAGAGCGAGGGGCTTCCTTCGCCCAGCATGCCAGGCTCCGGCAGTCGGTGAGCTGCAGCACTTCCTGCAAAGCGGGTGATCTGGCCACCGGCATCTTGTGGCTTGAACCAGAAGTAGGCGACGACTGCGAGCACCAGCAGCAAGATGCCGCCGATCACGTAAAGGGTGGCGTCATCTGCAGGCTTGGTGCTGCTGTCGCTGCTTGCAAAGCTGACTGATGGAGCACGAGCAGTCCCAGGGGCTCCAGCTTGGCCGCCGTCTGGTGATGCGCCAGGTGGCCCGTCCGCCGCCGCTCCAGGTGCGGCTGCGCCACCACCAGGGGTGTCTCCGCCAGACACTGGTTCTCCATTGGGCTGGGTGTTGCTCCCGGCTCCGGTCTCCAGAGTCACGATGCCCTCGTAGCGAGTGATCACCAGATCTCGGGCTGTCACATCCGCCGGCCAGCTGACCTTGCCGACTTCCTCAACGTCGCCCCCGAGAGAGATTGAGACCTCAAAGTTCTCCCCATCGAGCATGGTGGAGCCGGAGTAGTGGTGGTCTCCGGGGTTCACATCAGGGGGCTCGCCATTGTCCACCAGTATGGCGGTATGCTTCTCACCTGCATCATTGGTCAAGGTGGCCTCGACCGGTGTGGAGACAGACTCTCCTCCAGTGATCAGGCGAACGACGATTCCTGTCGCTCCATGTGCTTGTGACATGGAAAACAGGAGGGTGCAGAAGAGGGTAAAAAGCCGGGCTGGCATGGGTGCTCCGCGATTTGGTTACAGCAACGTATCATGCTGGCTGTGACTTCTGAAGCCTGGAAGTTCGCCGACTGCTATGCTCGACTCAAGGAGAAGCCACCATGATCCTCTGGCTTGCATCGATAGCAGCAGCAGCACCCCTGAATGTTGGACTGACAGGAGTGGAGAGTGCGAAGGCTGTTCATCTGCTCTTTGGTGAGTCTGGGGACACGATCTCGAGCTGTGTGCCTACGACAGAGGGCTGGGCATGTGAAGCTGTTGATGGGGTCCGCTCGGCACCGATAAGCGTGGTCATCGATACGAAATTATTTCCTGCTGGGAGTGTCTCAGAGGAGGGCTCGGATCTGACCCTGGCCTTCTCAGATGGCGTACTTGAGCCTCAGTGGCGGCGGGTCGTGACCCCGTCGACGGGCATTAGCGGTGGGCTGCTCATCATTCGCGTGCTCAATGCAGACATTGACCAAGCGCCGATGCTCCGGATGTTTCTTGGGGGCTCGACTGCTGAAGTTGGGTGTGCTGATGACGGTTCGTTTCCGGATAATTCGGCGAACGACGGTACCTTTCACTGTACAAAATTACTCTCCAGGTCCGAGCTTGCTTCATCACAGTGGTCGACCACGCTCTCGATACGAGATGGCCAAGGAGAGGAACAGATTCTCGGAGAGTTGTCCTATCCGGGAGGTCTCGGCATTCGCTTCGCGACAGTCACTGTGGGTGGCGAGTCGGAGGCCTCAACGGCGCCATTTGACCTGGCGACGATATCGCCAGCCTCCGACCTAGAGGCAGAATTGGAGCAGCAGACACCGCCTAAAGAGGACTCTCCTGAGCCTGCACCGCCAAAGCCACCAGAGGACGCCATCTCAGGTGCAGTGCCTCCAGCTGTCACACCATGGGTGTGGATTTTTCTCAGCTTTGGCCTTGGCCTCTTGCTGGGCCGTCGCATGGGCACAGGTGGACACCCCAGCAACGGCCAGCTTGATGGTGTCCAGATCTTACCGGTGAGTGCTGTTGGCGGGTCAGGCCCTGTGCCCCAGGGAGAGCCCGTGGTGGTCTTCGGTCGGGAGCCCCATGTCAGCTTGGCTCGGCTCATGTCCGAAATGACGGCACTGAGGCGTCTGGTCGTGGTGGGCATGCTGCCTGATGTTGAGCTTCAACAAGGCCATCAGATAGTTCATGTGACGGACCCCGATCGGCATGCAGTGCGTCGCCTGCTCCAGTCGATGTGCAGTGATGGAGGTGTGCCGCCAGTACTGCTGATCTCTGGGCTGGATGCCGTCATGGATACCGGAGGGGCATCCCCTGACCCGACCATGGATCTGATAGATGATGTGCGCAGCCTGGTCTGGGTGGCTTGGTTTAGGGCAGAGTCAGAGGGCCCTCTCGCGGGTCTGGCAGTCTGGGACCACGATGATCAGGCGGGCTGGTCAGTTCGTTGAACTGTCAGCCATAAATCGCTCAAGCTCGGCCTCTACAGTGCGTCGCTCCATCTGGAGATCGAGGAGCGCTATGGCGGCGCTCAGCAGCTTGGCTGCGTCATCTTCTCTCAGCAGCTTGTGGTGAACAGCGCTCAGCAGGATCATCAATTGGCCTCGGGTATCGAGGTCAGCAGGCCGGGTACGAGATGTGGCTGTGGCCAGAGGTGACTCACTGTAGCCATAGACCTCGATCACACGACGGATGATGGACGGGGTGATGGGCTCGAAGAAGCGAGGGTCAACGGCATACTTCAGTGGTGGTAGCTGTGGTACTGCAGTCCTGGCTCTTGTGAGATCTTCGGGGTCCAGCAGCAGCCACATCGCCATGACCCGCTCTTCTTCCGCGAGCTCGAGGGTGCTCAGCTGAGCGAGAAAATCATGGATCTGCTGTTTGGCGCTGTCGGTCCCGGTGTCTTCAGTCTCAGCCAGGCCATCGCGAACGTTCTGAACAGAGAATGGTGCGGGTCCCTCGAGTGTCGCTTTGTGAATGCGATCGGCGCTGTATGGAGCCAAGACAAGAAACCAAGTCCCGGCAACAACAGCAGCCACGAGAAGTCGAGTCTGAATCATCACTGGGACACGCTCGCGAGGGTGATGTGCACTGTAGAGACATGCTCGCCCCTGCCGACCAGGCTGAGCTTGAGTGGGCTCGAGGTACCCGTCTCCTGGGCGTTGTATTGCCAATGTCCAGCTACCAACTCGAGGGGAACCTCACGGACGATACCGGAGTCCTCTATTCGGAGTGAAATCGCAGCGTCTGGACTGATGGGTTGGAGCCATGCCTGGAGAGCAGCGGCACTGCCTTCATAGATCTGAGTGCTCTGACCTGGATGTAGAACCAGCGGAAAGCCTGTCGACACAGGATCAAAGATGAGGGGTATATCGGTGATGGATGTGCCATCTTCCTGGATCTGTTCGGGTGTCGTCACAGCGCGCGCTGCGTCCCAGATGACGACGGCCCCTGAGTCGATGACGGGCTCCCCGAGTGCTGCGTCCAAGAAGCGCCATGCGGTCGCATCCAGCAGATCGGCGTGCGCCATCTCACCGGACAATTCAGCTTGATCGGCCTCGACCAAGCGGTGGGCGATGATCCAGCGGAAGCCCTGTGCGCTGAGATCCTGAAGGTCGGCCGTCTCAATGACATGAGGTGGCGCCTTTCGACTCAGGTTCACGAAGGTCTTCAGGACACTGTTGCTGTTGATGTACTGCTTGAATCTGAGGAGGTCTGGCCAGCGAATCAGCTGGTTGCTGTTGAGCATTGGGTGACCATGAGTGGTCTGGTAGAACTGGGTCTTTGCGTTTGCGAGAGACACGGGCTGATAGTGGAGCGGGAGCTCGATTACTGCACCGGGCTCGAGCTTGCTGAGTGCGGTGTAGGCTGAGTCGACGGCTGTGCTCGCCATCGGGCGCGCTGCAGGCTTGTCGCCAGACCAGTGCGGCTGAGAGAAGGCCATCAATCCGAGCAAGAGTACCGGGGGTTGAAAGGGTGGCAGTCGACGAGAGCGGATCCAAGCGGCTGCGCCGATGGCCCCGATCACCGACAGGCACATCATGCTGAGCACAGCGATTCTGTATGGTCGATAGGCCTTAGAGAAGAAGGGCAGATACTCATGAGCCCAGAAATACGGCAGCGGCCACTCACTCGAGGCAGCGGGCAGCAGCAGTGCTCCAGAGACATTGAGAAAAGGCCCCAGCGTGAGGACGGTCGTGACCAGGCAGATCGTCGCCCACGGGAGCGCCCGTCTACCGGCCAAGAACAGACCAAATAAGCCGATGGTGAAGGCAAATGCTCCAGGCGTTGAGTACAGCGGATTGGACTCAAATTTGGGCTCCAGCAGTGACTTTAAGCTGGTGGAGTTGAAGTGAACCTGCATTGCATCGACTCGGCTCAAGACATCGGCGCTGACCTCATCGAGGGGCATGGTTCCATTTGTTACAGAGCGCACCTCGTCGAACACGCGCTCTGCTGAGAACAGCTCGGCAGATATCGAGGGTCGCGTTGGGGTCTCGCGGCGCGCCTCAGAGATCAGCGGCGCGTTGAGTACAGCCGCGGCCACAAGCGATAAAAGTACAAGCGTGATGCCTCTGCGTTGGGTGTCACCTCTGGGGCTCTTCAGTTGAGCTGGGCCCGCTTCGATGATCTGCCAGACAACAAAGCACAGCGCGAACATGCCAGCGAACAGTGTGTAGTACCAATTGAAGGGGCCGATGATGGCTAAGGCTGCGGTGGCCCACCACATGCGACGCCATGAGGGGGCTCGCATCAGGCGAACCAGAGACAAGGCATGAGCTGGCAGCAGTCCGGCAGCGACCAGCTCGATGCAGCCAGCGCCAGCCTCGGCATACAGGTATGGCGTTGTTGCAAAGACCAAGCCGGCTACCCCGCCGGCCAGGTGACTGCCGGTGAGCTCCCGTCCCAGAGCATGGGCCGCGAGGGCGCTTGTCCACACACCCAGCAGGAGCAAAAGGTTGTAGCTCACAACCAGCGGCACACCCAAGGCCACCATCGCGCCACCCATGGCCTGAAGAGCCATGTGTCCGAAGGACCAAAGATTGTAGCCAATGGGATAGATTATCTCTGTGGTCTGAGCGCTAAAGCTGAGGGCTGAGATCTGCTGGGCCAGGTGGTCGATTAGCCACAGGGTTGTCCATGCATCAAAGCGATCACCCCAGATGGCCTCGTCGATTCTCGCCGGCATTGGCCACATAAAAAGTGCAGCACCCAAGGCGTAGGCCAGGCCAGCGATAAACCATTGGCGGCGTGGGTGAATACAGGACCTCGGGGCGTGGGTGATATTGTACGCAAACCAGGCCAAGCGCGCGGCCTAATAGGAGGTAATGTCCAAGTCAGTCGCTGGTCTCGTATGCCCTTGGGCGTTCGTCTGCTGATTTTGCTCTTTGTTCCCGTGCTGCTCGTTGGGGTCATGGAGATCTGGGCGCAGGGCAAGCGTCCACAGCTTCCGGGCTGGAGCGGACCTAACGGTGCTCGTGGGCTCATGGATGCTCACCCCACGCGCCTGTGGGGGATGAGCAAGGGCGCGGCTGTACCGAATGCTGAAGGCAGCACAGCCAGCATTAATTCTCTGGGCTTTCGCGGACCTGAGGTTGAAGATCCGAAACCTGAGGGCAGACTCCGGGTTCTCACTACCGGCGACTCCTCCTTCTACGGCTTTGGTGTCAACGATGCGGAGGTCTTCACCAGTGTCCTGAGTGAGACAATGCGTGGGATCGATATGGATGTTGATGTCATCAATACCGGAGTCGGCGGCTACACCGTGGCTCAGCACAGCTTGGTCATGAAGGAGAGTGGCTGGGCCCTCGATCCGGATCTACTCATCCTGGCAAACGTCTGGTCAGACAACACCTGGGATACATTTCAGGATGAGGACTTGCTCCGATCCAATCGGTTTGCTGCTGCCAATCCCCTCACCCGATCAGCCCTCGTCAAGCTTGTTGCAGCCTGGCTCTCTGCCCAGCGTGACGCAGACGAGGGAAGAGTAATTGTCTGGAATGCCGCGGACGGCTGGCCGGATGACAAGGTGCGGCGGGTGCCCCTGGACCGATGGATGCTCATCCATGACGCCATGCTGGTTGAGGCAGCTAATCGAGGAACAGGGGCGCTGTTTATAAAGCCCACGAACTCCTTCTTGATCGCTGAGGATCACAACGGCCCTCCGCCGGCATGGGAGCCCTATTTTGCAGCGATGGATGTCCTGGCGAGGCACCACAACATACCGATTGTGGATGTCACGGCAGTCTACAAGCAGGCGATGGAGGGCGGAGTTGCTGCTGAGGAGCTGCTCTGGGACAAGATGCATCCTACGGCGCTCGGGCACCGGGTACTCAGTGCGGCGATCTGGGAGACCCTCTCCCGGTCCAAGTGGCCTGAAAACAGGCTGGTTCCTGACACAGAGCCCTTCTCTGGAGATCTAATTGAAGATCTTCCGCAGCCACGCTGGACCGATGATGCGGGCTCTGGCTCGCCTCAGCTCAAATTGTTTGAGATGACGGCTGAAGACAAGGCGGCCATGGATGCGAAGAAGAAGCTTCAGGCCGAGCAGGGTCCGCCGCTTCCCAGCGGGGTCTTGCCCCCAGGTGAAGCGAGCGAGCCCGGTGGTGCTTCGCCTACCGGAGGCAAGCCAGTCGAGGTCTGGCCGCTGGAGATCGAGGTTCGGGGTGGTCAAGGTCCATACGAGGTCGCAGTGCTTGACGGCGAGGGGCGTGCTGTGGGTCGAGCGCGGCTACAGCGGGCGGTACGGTTTAGTCTAAAAATTCCCGACTCTGTCCAGACGGTCCGGGTCGAGGTCACCGATGCGACGGGCGATCTCGAGTCTGTCGGCGCCAGCATTGAGGCTGCGGCAGCACTACTGGACCTGGGGGGCTGAGTGTGCGATCAGCTGCTCGGCGAGAGCCTGTCCAGCCTCACGGTTACCGAGGGCATTGAGGTGTCCCCGATCGAAGGGAAAGGTTCGCTCATCAGCGCCGGGGCCACAGCATGCTCTGAGATCAAAGAGGTGGGTGGCGTGATCTTCCGACCACTCGGCGGCGTGTCTCAGTCCGGGCCTGTCGTCTGCAACTCTCCCTCGTCTGGGCATCAGATCCATGTGGAAGGGGAGGAACCCCAGGGCAATCTTGCCGCCCCACTCTCCAGCTTGGGCTGTCATTCGATCCAGCACGACACGACGCTCTTCATCCGAAACTCGCGGAACCCTGTTCTCTTGTGTTCTCGCGTCGGGCAGCAGCTGAGCTTCGTGAGCCAGCGGGTACAGCCTGCGTCGCAGCCACTCGTACACAGAGACGTGTCGAACGAGAACGCTGCGGATCTGGGCGCGCAGGGTCTGCGGGCCGAGGTGTCGCTCGACGTCGGAGATGAGTGTGCGATTGAAGTCGTGCATGGAGACGAAGACGATTGTCAGATCGGGCTTGTACAGTCCCACAGATTTCTCGAAGAGCCAGCCAACCATCCCGGTCGAGTATCCGGGCTGTCCAGCATTCAGGACCTCGATGTCGGTGCGGCCGGTCTCGGTGAGGGTCTGCTCAGCGAAGGCAGCGACGCTCTCGTGATCGGCAACTCCCCAGCCAAAAACCGTGGAGTCTCCCATGATTGCCACTCGGAATTTGTCGGAGCTGGTCTCCACCGGGTGCGGGGTTCGGAGACCGTGCGGGTTCGTGGTGAGCTTAAAGTCATGCGGCTCACGGAGCCCTTGCATCTGATGGTCGGTCAGGTTTGCCCTGACAGACCAGCTGCCAGTAGCGTTCGGCCTGTACGCAGGAGAAATTCCAGCCAGACGCGCGGTGACCTCCGCCAAGCCCAGCAGCGTTGTCGCAAAGATCAGACCAAGCAAGAGCTTGGGAACACGGGCTCGGGACTGCTGCCTCATGCAGCCCAGCTTAGCAGGATGCTGTTTGTCTGGTTTCTGATGAGCCTCTGTCTCGGCACTGCCATGGCAGATGTCAGCGTGACGCTCCAGGTCTCGACTTCTGAAGGTGCTGTGAAGAGCGAGGAGCCAGGCTCCATCACCGCGCATCTTCAGTGGCTGGGAGAGAACATAGAGGTGCCGCTCACCCAGACCCAGTCGGGACTCTGGACCGCGACTGCTCGGGGCCCACAGGTTCGAACCCTGGGCATAGATCTGTGGCTCAATGACAGAATTCCAAGCACGCGCATCAGCCAGGGGCTCGAGGTGATGCCCAAGGGCGATGCGACGCTCTCTTGGTCTCTCGCTGGGCGTGGCGAGAACGCTGCCTGGCGCCTCAGTGAGCCTGTCCAGCTCTCGACAATGAGGGCCAAGCAGGAGCGCAGCGCGATGCTCGGAGGCGCCTGGGCTGTCCTCTCGGTCTTGTTTGTCCTCGTCCTCGGCGGTCGGGCACTTGCAGCGCGCGATCTGGATACCGGTGAGGACAAGGTGAGCCTTAAACGTGAGGGCCTGGCTTGGTTTGTCTTTGCGCTGGTGTGGACTTGGCCTGCAGCGGTGGCGGGATCGGACATAGTCGGCCGACACTTTGATGCGCTCGGTACGGTCTGGGTCATCGATGCTGTCACGCGACTGGGCTTCGATCTACACGATCCATCCTCAGCGTGGCCCACCGGTGCTACATACTCGGCAATCGACTCGTGGTTGTTGCTGCCCATGTCTTGGCTCGGGGCCAGCCTCAGGGCGACCACAGTGCATGGGTGGATCGCCGTCATTGGTGTGGCCACTTCAGGCCTTTCAGCCTCTATGTTTGCCCGGCTAATGGGCGCTCGAGCGCCATTTCATTCCGTCGCCGGGCTGCTCTTTATCGGCTCTGGGCTGGCCGCTGCAGCCTTGCTTGAGGGGCACGTATACCAGGTCGTCAATCCGTGGATGCCGCTGATGGCCATACATCTGTGGCGTGCAGGAGGCCACCAGCGGAGGGGGCATCATGGGCTCATTGCGGGCTTGTTCTTTGGCCTCGCGCTGTTCTCAAGTGGCTATTTGGGGCTGTCGGCTGGACTGGTCGCCCTCGGTCTCGCACTGCCGCTGCTGGTGCGCGGTCCACGCGATGGCGTTCTGATAGCGGGTGTTGTCGCAGTCTTGCTGGGCGCGCTGTACTTGTATTTGTTCTCGGCTGCGGGCCAGCCGGGCGCTACCCATGCAACGACCGAGACCCTGAGGATGGGCTCCTTGTCGCTCAACAGTCTCGGGCCTGCCACCGCCGAGATCGACAGAACCGATCACTCCTGGTCCATTGCGCTGTCGGCGATGATGGTCGCGCTCGCAGTCCTCACCTTGGTGAGCAAGCATCGCGGAGCAGGGCAGCTGATGGGTATTGCCTCAGTCTCTGTGCTGATAGCTATGGGGCCTGACTGGTCACTTGGTATTGCTCCCGATGAGGCCACCCTAGCCTCACCGATTCAGTTTCTCTGGGATCTCCCCTCGGTTCGCTATCTTCGCTTTCCTGGACGCATCCTCTGGGCCGCACTCTTGAGTCTGTCCGTTTTGGCTGCAGTGGGGCTGACCTTCTTGGCGCAGAGGCTGGGCAAGCGGTCTGGCCTGCTTGTCATGGCGATAGTCGTTGTTGAGGCGCTGGTCACGGTTCGGCTGCCTGCTCGACAGGTTGTGATGGTCAGCGACACGCCGCAGGTCTATGGCATGGCAGAAGGGCCGGTCTTTGACCTTGTGGGTGAAGGGACGAGCATCAGTCGAGAGGTTGACTCTTGGATGAATGCGATCCTGTGTCAGTACCAGACGGTTCATTCCAGGCCAATCGCTGAAGACTGTGTCGCTGTGGGCCCTGCCGTGAACCCTCGAGTTCCCCTTGCCCGGTGGGTTGCTGCTCGACTGTATGAGGGAGACAGCCAGTCAGTCATAGGACGGCTGAAACAGCTGGGCTTTACAGCGCTGGCTGTGCACTACGACTGGATAGATGCGGGCGATGCGCTGCGCATCAAGACGGCACTTGAGGGGCTCAGCGTTCACGCTGAGGAGGAGACAGCCGAGGGCGTCTCGCTGTATGTCTTTGATGATCAAACCCAAGAAGCGGTGCAGATGCCGGCCACCTCAGCCCGAATCGTTGGTCCACCTGCGGTGTCAGTGGACTGGAATATGCGGGTTGATCTCCTGGTGCCTGATGGCTTTGATGCAGGACGGTTTTTTGCCGTCGTTGATCCGTATATGTCTGTGGAGCTCAAGGACAATGCTGGCCTACCAGGAGATCAGTTTGGCGACGGTCGATACAGTGGAACATGGGCGGATACTGTCGAAGGCGAGGTCAGGTTTCGCTTGATTCATGTGAAGGCTGGTGAGACGTCGGTGCTGTGGGCGGGGCCTGTGGTGCCCCTGGCCATCGGCGAGGATCGGCTGACATTCCGAGTCGACGAGGCAGGTCAGGCGGAGCCTCAGCTTCGCGCGCTTGATATTTTCTCGCCAGAGGTGCGCAATAAGGGCGGAAAGATTCGCGGTATGGCCTGGCTCGCGTGCCTGGTCTTGATGGGGCTTTGGTGGTTCAAGATGCGCAGAGAGCCTGGGCTGAGTCTGGCTCGAGACACTCAGTGACTGCGTCGCCAGAGACGATGGTGGGCATCGAGCTCGCGCAGAAGGGTCCAGCCCCGTTGTTCGATGTTCTCACGCTGGGTTGAGTCCACACCAGGCAGGGACTGTTGGACCAGGTAGATTGCTCCTGAGGATTGTGGCGGCTTCTCGATCCAGTCGCGACATACTCGGTCTGTGCTCACCCCCTCGAGGATGTTTGCCCGATCGGGGAGAAGAACCAGATCCACACTCAAGGGTACGCAGTCGATCAACAGATCATCCGCGTTCAGGGTCTCGCGGCTCCACTCAGCAACCTCGCCAGAGATGCTCTCCCAGTCACGCTTGATGTTGGGCTGATCGGCAGTAAAAGGAGCCGCTGCTGGCCAGCTACTGGCGATCCACCACCCCGCAGCGAGGAGCCCGATCGTCCTCCCTGCCGTCACACGGTCAGCGATGACGCCGAGCCATCCGCCGAGTCTGTCGAAGGCCATCGGTACGATCAGCACCATCATGCCGAGGTAGCTGATCGCATATTTCTCGGCGTAGGAGGTCCAGGCTGAAGCGACCAAGAAGGCGCCGATCGGACCCCCGAAGAGCAGCACAGCTGCCGCCGAGTCCCGCCATGAGCGTCGGGTCGCTGAGGGTAAGAGTGCGAGCGGGAGGAGCCACAGCAGTGTTGGCAGCGATGGTGCGCAGTCTTCGGTACGCAGTGTGCCGTAGTTCACTGAGACGAACTGCTGCCCACAGCGATTGGTGAGCTCACTCAGATTCAGTGGCTTGGGCTCGAGATCTGTGCAGGCGCTGAACAGCTCTGGATCTGCCTGACCGCTGCCGATGCGCTCGAGCTCTTCGCGCCTGCGCTGGAGCACCTGGTCATTGAGTCCTTCCTGGGGAACATTCCAGTGTTCCACGATGGCCTGATCTACAGTGACCGCACCTGAGACACCCACACAGAAGAGTGCGGGGATAATCAATAGCTTGAGCCGAGTGGTCGCACCCAAGACGGCCATGCCGACACCCAGCGGAACGGCCACAAGGCCCAGATGGTTCATTCGCCAGGCCAGTCCGGCCAGCAGACCAGCGAGGATAGCCAGCGCAATAGAGGGCCTCCGCCACAGCCCTACGGCTGCTGCTGCAGCGGTGGTGAGCGCGGCTGCTGCAGGTGGATACATATTGGTCCACATGGCGCCCTCTACTGCGCACTGCAGCAGAGGAATGGAGCCCACAGCGAGTATGGCGGCTCCCCTACCGACCATGAGCCGGGCCATAAGTCCTGCTGCACAGATGACGACAACCATGCTTGCTTGGGCAATCCAGTGTGCAGCTTGGACGTACCCGAAGGCATCTCCGAGTGTGGCCAAGCTGAGCGGATAGATGGGCGGCCGCCAGCCAAAATATGCTGCAGACGGATCCCAGAAATATCGGGCAGCCTCAAAGTACATGGGCCAGTTGCTGCCCCACGGGTGATTGATGGAGGGCGTGGCTGAGATCAGGATGTATGCACTCAGGACTGTAGGGATCAGCCAAATCAGCTCCGCCCGAGCCCGCTGTAGCGGGGCCAGCCAGTGGCGGGGTGTGTGCAGCAGGTGTCCCATTCGTCCATCTATTCTGCGCCTAGGCGCCAGTCATCGCCATCCCGAAGCGGAAAACAGAACCCTCATCGCCTCTTCTGCCTATCAGCTGGAGGCCGACCGGCAGTCCATTCACGCTGCCAGCAGGGACGCTGATGGCGGGGTGACCGGTGAGTGATGGCGGGGTTGTATAGATATCTGAGAGGTACATCTCGATGGGGTCAGACGTCTTCTCTCCCAATCGAAAAGCGGTGGTGGGCGCGGTCGGCATGGCCAGAACGTCTACGGTCTGTAGTGCCGCATCGAGTTCGGTGCGCATGCGAGAACGGACGGCATCGGCACGACGATAGAGATCATCGGCCCAGCCCTCAGCCAGGGCGAAGGTGCCGAGCAAGATTCGGCGCTGCACCTCAGGACCAAAGCCTGCTGTGCGTGTGTCGATGTAGGTGCTCATCAGATCATCAGCATCACTTCGGGAGCCGAAGCGAATGCCCTCAAAGCGGGAGAGGTTTGAGGCGGCCTCGGCGCTCGTTAGCAAATAATAGGCGGGGATGGCGGCTTCGAGGCTGGGCAGGTCTACAGGTTGGACTCGCGCACCGTATTTCTCGAGCTGAGAGATGGCCTCTCGGACTTGACTGCGCACAGGAGAGTCGTCGTGTTCCTGCCAGCACTGTGAGGGTAGACCGATGGTCGTGCCCTCGAGCTGGGCCTTTCTGCTGGCCCTGAATTCGGTCATTGGCTCGCTGATTGTGGTGCTGTCCAGCGGATCTATTCCCGACATGATGTGGGTTGCGATTGCTGCATCGCGAACCGTTCGGGTGATGGGACCGATCTGGTCGAGCGAGCTGCCGAAGGCGACCAGGCCAGATCGACTGATGCGTCCGTATGTCGGCTTGAGCCCCACAACGCCACAGAAGCTCGCAGGCTGTCGGACACTACCGCCAGTATCTGAGCCGAGCGCTATCGGAACCACAGACGCAGCGACCGCGGCTGCTGAGCCTGAAGAAGATCCTCCAGGAACGTGGGCTTTGTGGAGAGGATTAAGGGTGGCTCCAAAGGCAGAATTTTCGCCCGATGAGCCCATGCCGAACTCATCCATATTGGTTCGGCCGATCACAATGGCGCCCTCGGACTGCAGCCTCGCGAGTGCTGTGGCCGTCTTCGGAGCGATGTAGCCTTCGAGCAATTTGCTCCCTGCCGTGAGCGGCTGATGTGCCTCAGCAATGTTGTCCTTTACGGCAATCGGTACTCCTGCGAGACGGCCCGGATCCTTGCCTTCGGCGATGAGTGCATCGACTTTTGCCGCGGCCTCGAGGGCGGTCTCTGCCTGGAGCTTGGTGAAGATTCTCAGGTCGCTCACAGCATCTGCGCGCTCGAGTGCCCGAGAGACCACGTCCACTGCTCTGCGCTTACCCATGCGGACAGCGCCCGCGATGATAGCGGCCTCCATCAGCTCGCACCCTTGATCGGAGGCACCACAATTTGGCCTGCCTCATGGTGTGCGGCAGCCTCAATGAGTGCTGTGTGCTTGGGCTCGATGGGGACATCGGGTCGTCGAGCTGTGGGCGGAGGCGGCACGACGCCATCGCCATCCCACTTACTGATGGCGCCCATGAACTCAAGTATGGTGCTCATCTCAGCAGCCACGGCCTCGAGCCTGTCCGCTGGTAAGTCGATCCGTGCAAGGAGCGCCATGTCCTTGACTGTGTCGGTGTCGACCGCCACGTCGATCTACTTGTTGCCGCCAAAGAGGCCTGCGAAGAAGCCTGACTCGTCCTCGCCGGCCAGTGTCTCCAGCTCGCCAGGATCGAGCAAGACGGCGCCGCAGTTACCGCAGCGCTCGATCTCGACACCCTTGAAGTTCTCGGTCGTCATCTCCGCGCCACACTTGCCACACATGTGGTAGTGAAGCTCACGGGCAGCCTCAGCTGCAGCCTCAGCGTTCTCGATGGCGGCGACTTCCCGAAGCTTGGCCAGCTGCTCGACGGCTTGCTTGTGGAAATACTCAGCTTCTGAAGTGGTGGCATCAGGATTGAAAGACATGGTCGCTCCGTTGGATTGCGTTGACCCGCTTTAGCCCCAGCCGGACGAGTAATCAAGGGCCAATACGACCCTTGATTTGCTCAGAAGCACTGCGCTCGTTGCTTACTCGGTGAGGTCAGCGGCAGAGCGGGGCAGCAGTCGGTATGACTCGTATGAGTATCCCAGGACACCCGCCGCAGCGCTGAAGGTATCGCCATTGTTCACCTCAGCCGCGAACAGATCGTCGCTGAGCTTGACGCCCATGTTGGTGTCTGCAGCGCCGTACTCATCTTCATCGGAGGTGACTTCGAGGTCTGTGAACGAGACCAGACAGCCCTCCCAGGCCTCCCAGTCACTGGGCATTTCTGAGATTGCATCAGTGGTTGTAGAGCCTGAGGAGATCACCTCGATCATGCTGGCATCGGTGACCTTGATCTCAGAGAGGTCGTAGAATTCAACGTACTCGCCTGTGATGTTGAGCACATCGCCAGGAGCGAGACCGGAGACGGCCTCGGCGGCCTCATCGAACATGTAGACGTAGATGCCTGAGTAAGCACCGCCGCCATCGGTCTGCACGTAGAAGCCGTTTCCATCATCGGTGAGTGCCGTAGTCGCGACCACATCGGTCAGGCTGACCTGTGTCCCCTCGCTGAACTCACCCATCTGAACTTGGCCGATGGTTGCTGCAACAGCCTCGCCGCCGCCGCCGCTACCGCCGCCGCTACCGCCACACGCTGTGTCGTCGTCGCAGTCCCAGTCGTCGCAGTCGGTGTAGCCGTCGCCGTCATTGTCGATGTCATCGTCGCAGATCTCGTCTTCGCCGCCGCCGCTACCGCCGCCGCCAGTGGTGCCGTTGTAGCCAACCAGGTCATCGGCTGAGCGTGGGAGTACAGCGTACTTCTCGAAGCTGTAGGTCAGGGGGCCGGTGACTGACTCGTAGCTCGCGCCATCTTCTGCATCGTAGTTGGTGAAGACATTGTCGATCCAGCAGCCGATGGAGAGCTGTACAGCGCCCCACTCGTACAGCATGGATGCGTCGGCGATCTCGGCCTCGTTGATCTGCACCAGGACGGACTCGTATGCCTCCCAGTTGTCTGGCTCTTCTGTAATCTCGGTGACCACAAGGTCGCCGCCGGTACCGGTGAGGGTGATGTCATCGGCCGCCTTCACCACCAGCTGTGAGTTGTCGTAGAACTCGGAGTACTCGCCGGTGATGGTGACGATGTCTCCGATTGCTGGTGAGTACTCGACCTCGTCGTACTTGAAGATGTAGATGCCGTTGTATGGGCCGCCCTCTGCGCTCTGCACGAAGAAGGCTGGGTAGTCGCCCTCGATGATGTTTGAGGTGACCACAGCGTCTGTGATGGTCACGATGCTGCCCTCATCGAAGTTGCTCATCTGGATGTCGTAGATGGTGGCTGCGTCGCCGCTACCGCCGCCATTTCCACCGCCGCCATTTCCGCCGCCGTTGTCGTCACCATCCTCGCCGCCAGACTCATCCTTAGCGGTGGTCGGCTGGACGCAGGCGCTCACTGCGAGGGATGAGAGCAAAAGAAGTGCGCGAGCATTGATGAACTTGGACATGCATGTCTCCACGGCGTAAGCCTGTTTAGGTGGCGCACGAATACTCGGAGGATGACTCAGTGGCAAGTGACGCATTGGTCACGAATGCACTTTCTCGACGCTTTGGCCGTCGAGAGGCGCTTCAATCGCTGAGCCTCGCGGTTCGTCCAGGGGAGGTCTACGGCTTCTTGGGCCCAAATGGTGCTGGAAAGACGACGGCGATTCGCTGCATCCTCGGGCTCATTGCGCCCTCATCAGGACATGTCAGCATCTTCGGTGAGTCCGATGCGGTGCGTCGTCGCCGTGATGTGGGCGCCATGGTGGAGACCCCAGCCTTTCATGAGTTCCTGACGGGTCATGAGAATCTCCTCTTCTCTGCGGCCTATGCGGACATCGACCCAGCAGCCATTCCTGCGGCTCTCGAGCAGGTTGGGCTCTCCGACAGATGCCACGATCGCGTCGATGCATATTCTCTGGGCATGCGTCAGCGGCTCGGCCTTGCTCGCGCAATCCTCGGGGCGCCCCGTCTCTTGATCCTCGACGAGCCGACCAACGGCATGGATCCGCGAGGCATGAAAGATGTCAGAGACCTGCTTCACCGGCTGGCCGAGGGCGGGACAACGGTCTTTGTGTCGTCTCACTTGCTGGCCGAGGTGGCTCAGATGTGTGGGCGCGTGGGTATTCTGGACCGGGGCATCTTGGTTCACGAGGGTGCAGTCGATGCTGGCCTCGAGGATGTGTACCTCTCGGTCACAGCGGGCGGTGTCGGATGATGCGGCTTGTGCGGGCTGAGTGGTCTGTGGTGAGACAGAGGCCGACGGCGAAGGCGATGATGTGGGTTGCTGTAGCGCTCGCTGTGATCGTGGTTGGAATCTATGGATCGCTAAAAGACAGCAGCCTGATGCTAAACGGAAAGCCCGTCGGTGCGCTGCTCACATTTTCGGGTCCAGATGCTGCGCTCAAGGCGCTCACTGTGCGCCACTTCTTTGTCATACCCATGTTCTTGTTGACCCTTGCCGGTCAGACCTTGGCTGGAGAGCGAGCCTCACATGTCATGCGTGAGCAACTCGTTCGATCGGTACCACGACATCATCTGCTTGCTGCCAAGGTGCTGAGCCTCTGGGCGTTTGCCTCCCTCACCCTGGCCGCGGGCCTCGCAGTCTCTCTGCTGATCGCCACACCATGGCTGGGCTTCAGCGGCCCATGGCTTGTTCTCTTTGGCAGTGCTGCCCTGAGTCTTCTGACCGATCTGGGCGTGCTCGCTGTGGGCTTTCTGCTCTCATCGATCTTGAGATCTACGGCCGCAGTGGTCATCTCTGGCATGATGATCTTGGGTCTGGACTGGGCGCTGCGTGCAGGCCTGACGGGTCTGAGCTTTCTTGGGGTCGACTGGGCTCAAGGTGTGGGTCAGCTCATGCTGGGCTCTGCGCTGAGTGTCTGGTCGATACCGGGAACAGACGGGTCATATTTACCGGGCTTGGCTCTGGCGCTCTGGATTGCCGCTGGCCTGTTGGTTGCTCGCTTACGGCTGAGCCGAGCAGACATTCCCTGACCGTAGACAAGCTGACGTCTCTGTAGTACGACTGGATCGGCAACAGGATCGGGGGGCTCATGGCTGGTACAGACTTTGTCACGCAGGAAGAGGCGGTAGTTGCGCACTTGTTTTGGGCGATGGCGGCTGTCGAGCAGGTGACAGTTGCTGTGGCGGGTCGAGCGATTTCAGGTCGTCTGCTTGCTCCTGATCCCGATGCGCGCGCTGTGATCTTTGAGCCCACCCCGGGTCAGGCGATACCTGAGCGGGTCCTGCGCAAGGGCAAGATGGTCTTGGTCAAGTACGCCTCGCTTGAGGACGAGTATCAATTCAAGTCTCAGCTAATTGATGTCCAGCCAGCCATATGGCAGATGTCGATTCCTCGGGACGTTCGTCGAAATGACCGTCGGATGATCGTGCGAAGCTTCGTGCACGCGAGTCGCCGCTACACAGTGCAGCTGATCAAGCCTGACGGCAGCCAGCGCACACTGTTGGTGCACGACATCTCTCCAGCAGGCCTCGGCATCACGTTTGATCCTCAGCTCGATCGCTTTGAGGAGGGTCAAGTATTTCGGGGTGTGCTGAGTATGCCGGGTCAGGAAGAGATGACCATCCGCTTTGAGGTGGTCTCCATTCACAGCATTGAGGGTGATGGCTCTCACAGAATGATTGGCTGCCGCTTTGTCGGGCTTGGCTTCTCTGGCTGTGAGCGGATTGCGCTCGCGGTCGACGGTGACCCGGGCTAGCTCAGCAGTCGAGAGAGAATGATTCCCACCCACAAGGCGCCGAGTGCGGCGGCAATGGGGATGGTGACCCTCAGTGTCTGTCCGGCCGCGTGAGGCCTGTGGTCTCGGAGTCCCCACCAGACCGCGAGACCTGCGAGTGGTGTCAGAATGAGTGACGCTGAGCCGAGGGCAATGAGCGCACCTGTACTGAGGGGGGTGTCGTCTCGAGACATCCTTGAGTCGATCTGCCTTCGTGCCAATTGCAGGAGCCTGGTGCTCGGATCAGGCATCTCTCCAGCTTGTATACGCTGAGCGGCGAGCACCAATTCATCCGGGCTGAGGTGTGCCGATGAGAACAGCCAAGCGAGGGAGCGATCCCCGCCGCGCGGTGTATGGCGGCACTCAGGGCAGGGCAGCAAGGGGCCAGACTTGGTTCCCCCACAGCGGTGGCAGGCTGCGTTCATTCCTCCACAGCGCCGAACTGTAGAACTGAGCTTGGGCTGCTCTTTGCTTCTGGGTCAATCTCACCGCTGTTGGAGACTGACCACACCTGCTCTAGGGGCGAGGCATCTCCCTCGATCAGTGCATCACAGTCGCCATCACTGTCACTCAGCCACATGATGTCGGCACCGCTCAAGGTCGCGGTGACCGCTCGCTCAGCTTCAGCAAGCGCAGCGGGTCCGTGGCGGGCCAGCGGTCGCTCTCCCAGCATAAAGAGCGGTCGCCCATCGTCGTTTTGAGCCACGCGTACTTGGCCGTGCTTGGCCGCTAAGAATGCACTCCAGAGCAGGTAGCGGTCGTACGCTTCAGACTCTGGTGAGACCATGGCGCTGAGTGCAGTCTGCGCATGCCCCGTGCTCTCGTCATGAGAGGTGTAGCGTTCGCCGAGGGTCTTGAGCAGGCGGGTGAGCCAAGGGGCTCGCTCTGAAGAGCTTGTTGCAAAACGCTCTGAGCCGATGATCAGAGACTGTATAGAGATGGACATGACATCCCAGGATGCACCAAAGAATGCACTGACCTCTAGCGTGAGGGTGTGCTCGGCACCCAGGCTCAGGCTCAGTCGCGGTTCGCGCCCGGCTTGTGCCCTCAGGTCTGCGCACAGCAGCGGGTCCAGGAGAATCTCGATCCGTGTAGAAATTCGTCGCTGGGTGTGATCCGCCACGAGCGTTTTCGCTATTCGCCTGTCTTTCCATATTGCTTGTGAGGGGAGATCGTCCCCTTCGATCTCAGCATCTTCAGGTGTGCGCACCAGGCCCCATCGGCACAGCAGTCGCCGCAGTACATCCTCGGACAGTGCGGCGAAGGCGAGCGCGAGGCCGTCGCCGACTGCGGTTGCGGCCAGGCTGGGCCCCTTGACCCTGACCATCCGCCCCAGCGAATCAACTGAAAATCGGGAGAGATCGGAGAGACCCTGAATGCTCAAGCTGCGTACATACATAGTGGGATTCGTAAGTCCTTGGACAGCATTAGCAAGCGCCTTACGGTACCATCCATAGCGACGGAGGAGCAGATGTCCGAAAACAGCCCAATGTGGTTGACTCGAAGCGAAGATGTGGTGGCCCATCTGTATTTTGCTGCAGCGGAGATCGGTGCTGCAACGATGGAGATTGGCTCACTGAAGCTTCCGGGATCGATATCCTTCCCCAACACTGAACAAAAGACCTTTAGTTTCTTTAGTCACGGCGAGGTTGAGCTGAGCACTGTCGAGGTTGCTCCAGGAGACGTTGCTCGCTTTTACTACAACCAAGGCGAGTCGACCTACAGCTTTATCTCCGAGATTGTAGAGATCTCAGATCAGCAGACTCGTCGTCGCTGGCGCATTAATTTCCCGAACGCCATCGAGAGAAATGAGCGACGTCTGGTGCGTCGTCATCGCGTCATGGCCAGGCCAGGCTTCAGCGTCACCACAGACCGTATCGGGGATAGAGAGCGACTCGCGCTGTACGATGTAGCTGCTGCAGGTCTGAGCTTTGTCGTCCAAGCCAAGAACAACCTCAAGGTTGGTGAGGGCTTTGCCGCCACGATCCACATTCCTGGATGCGAGCCCATTGCTGCAAAGCTCGAGCTGAGAAATCTCAGGCCTCTGCCTGGAGATGCTGCCCGTAAGCTCGCAGGTTGTCGCTTTGCGGCGATCACTCCGGATGACAGTGAAAAACTCTCCACCGCGCTCGCTCAGCTAGCATAGGCGATGCTGATTTATCTGCTGTTGGGTGGTACCGCCGTTGCGGGTGGCGTGGTCGGCGTCGAGTATGTGCCGCCAGGTCTCGGTGAGATGGCCTGGGTATCCAGTGAGCAGCTGAGCGGTAGTCTGGTGGCAGAGCGGGATGGAATCCTCACTCCGCCGCTGCGCAGCTTTGGTGGCTATGCTTGGGGACGAAATGCTGTAACTGCAGGGTTTGCGGTTGCTCGTATTGCCACAACTGTTGTGACCACTGACAATGAAGCTACGTCGACACGCATGGCGGTACGTCCATCGGTTGACTACCGACGATGGTTTATGGATCCGGTTCCCAATAGGCCTCTATTTTTTGTGGCTGGCGGGCTATACGGGGTTGTTCCATTTGCTGCGGAGGCGGCTGAAGGTGCCTCGACCGAAGACCGTGCAGCCCTCGCTGAAGCAGCCAAACAGGCGAGAGGCAGGATCGGCGCGATCGGCGGAAGTTTAGGAATTGGAGCAGAAGTTCGCTGGGACAACGGTCTGGGCCTCGGGATCCGATCCTCAGTGGTCGTCCACAGATCACAGTCCTCGAATCAGGAGACTCAAACTGTATCTTCGCTGATTCGGCCGGAGACAGCGCTCTCGCTTTCCTTCTGGTTCTGAGCATATCTGCGGCCGGGAATTTCGGCCTGCTTGAATCAAGCGTGTGACACGCCCTTGCTGGGACCCGACTGCAACGTTAATCGGCGCGCCCGAATGGTAACGGAATCCCCCTTGTTGGGGTCCTTCCTACACCTTCAGCCCCGGGTCAACGCATGCAAATCATTCCAGATTTCACCCAGGTATTCCTCAACATGCTGCCATTTATGGTTGCAATGGTGGGAATGTACCGAATCATTCTTAAGCCAATGTTGGCCTACCTCCTCGAGCGCGATGCAGCGATCAAGGGTGGCCATCAAGAGGCTGAGCGCATCGAAGCAGAGGTCACAGCACGCATGGCGGAGTACGAAGCCAAGCTTGCACAGGCCCGCGCTGAGATTGTCACGCTGCGTGCAGAGAAGCGTGCCGAAGCTCAGGAACGTTACGACGCGGTCATCGCTGAGGCTCGGACCGATGCTGAGGGCAAGATCACTGCAGCACTCGGAGAGATCACTGCCGCCAAGGACGCGGCATCTGGACAGCTTAAGACGATGTCTGGTGAGATCGCTGATCAGGTCGCTGGTCAGGTCCTCGGACGTTCTCTCTCGGCGGGAGCGTGAGCATGACACTTTTACTGCTAGTATCAGACGCATACGCGAGCGCTGGTGATCCACCAGATATGAACACCATCGCATTCCATGCGATCAACTTCTTTCTGCTCATCGGACTCCTGACCTTCTTGCTTCGCGACAAGATCAAGGACGCGCTCGCTAACCGCGCGCTTGGCGTCCGGAAGGACATCGACACGTCAAACCGTCTCCGCAAGGAAGCACAGCAGCGTTTTGAGGATCTCGAGTCTCGCCTTGATGGGTTTGAGACAGAGCTGACGAAGATGAAGGCCGATGCCGAGACCGATGCGGTCAAAGAGCAAGAGGCCATCCTCGCGCGCGGTGAAGAAGATGCGGCACGGATCGCAGAGTCTGCCCAGCGCAGTATTCGTGACGAGACGGATCGCGCACGTCAGGCGCTGAGGCGTGAGGTCGCGGAACTCTCAGTGGGTCTCGCGCGTGAAAAGCTTACCAACGCAGTAAGCGCTGAAGATCAAAACCGACTGACTGGTGACTTCATTGACACGGTCAAGGCTGAGAACGGAGCTGCAAATGGCTAATGGTTCTATTGCACGGCGGTATGCTCGTGCCCTTATTGGGCTCGGCCAAGAGCAGAACAAGACCGACACCCTGTCTGGTGATCTTGAGACCTTTGTTGGAGTTCTTGACACCGGTGAAGGCCAGCTTCGCTCGGCGCTGACAAATCCAGGTCTCACGACTCAGGAGCGCAAGGCTGTGCTCGATATGGTGCTCGCTAAGCTGTCGCTCGATAACGACAGCGCGAACTTCTTGCGGCTGCTGGTCGACAAGAACCGCTTTGCTGCCTTTGACGGCATTGTTCGCGCCTTCAACGAGATGGCTGATGAGCTTGCTGGCCGCGCACGTGCAGTGGTGACCACTGCCACCAAGCTGACAGCAGCAACGGCAAAGTCTGTACAGGAGGCTCTCGAGGCCTCCACAGGCAAGACAGTAGAGATTGATTTTCAAGTTGACCCGGGCCTCATCGGTGGGATGGTGGCTCAGGTTGGTGATATTTCCTATGACGCAAGCGTTCGCGCACGCCTGGAAGACCTCCAGTCGGCGTTGATTCGCAACCCCGGGGCTACGGCTTAAGCCAAGGCACCTAACGGAGAAGACATGGACATCCGTGCAGAAGAGATCAGCGAGATCCTCAAGCAGCAGATCCAAAACTACGAAGCCCGCGTGCAGGTCTCAGAGACCGGTACTGTGCTCTCGGTTGGTGATGGTATTGCTCGCTTGTACGGCCTTCAAAACGCCATGGCGGGAGAGCTCTTGGAGTTCCCCGGCAACCTTATGGGCATGGTGCTGAACCTTGAGGAAGACAACGTTGGTGCCGCCCTGTTCGGCGACGACCGCGGAATCAAGGAAGGCGATGTGGTCAAGCGGACCGGCAAGATTGTGTCGATTCCGGTAGGACCGGCCATGATGGGCCGCGTGGTCGATCCACTCGGCAACCCCATCGACGGCAAGGGCCCCATTGAGTCTGACCAATTCCTTCCGGTCGAGATCAAGGCTCCAGGTATCGTCAAGCGCAAGTCGGTTCACGAGCCGATGCAGACAGGTCTCAAGGCCATCGATGCCATGATTCCAGTTGGCCGTGGTCAGCGTGAGCTCATCATCGGTGACCGTCAGACTGGTAAGACAGCTGTGGCCATCGACACCATCATCAACCAGCGCGTCTTCAAGGATGATCCCAAGAAGCGTATGCACTGTGTCTACGTCGCTATCGGCCAGAAGCAGTCTACTGTTCGCCAGGTTGTGAAGAAGCTCGAAGAGTCGGGTGCTATGGAGTACACCACAGTCGTCAGCGCGAACGCGGCGTCTCCAGCTCCACTTCAGTTCTTGGCGCCGTACACAGGCTGCACCATCGGCGAGTACTTCCGTGACAACGGCATGCACGCGCTGTGCGTCTACGACGATCTCTCCAAGCAGGCGACTGCTTATCGACAGCTCTCCTTGCTCCTTCGTCGTCCGCCAGGTCGTGAGGCCTACCCAGGTGACGTCTTCTACATCCACAGCCGGCTCCTCGAGCGTGCTGCGAAGATGTCAGATCGTGACGGTGGCGGCTCATTGACTGCTCTCCCGATCGTTGAGACACAGGCTGGAGACGTCTCTGCCTACATCCCGACGAACGTGATCTCCATCACTGATGGACAGATCTTCCTTGAGTCTGACCTGTTCAACCAGGGTGTACGCCCAGCGGTGAACGTGGGTATCTCAGTCTCTCGCGTGGGTGGTTCTGCACAGATTCCAGCCATGAAGCAGATCGCAGGCGCACTCCGCCTGACGCTGGCTCAGTACCGCGAGCTTCAGGCCTTCGCCCAGTTCGGCTCCGACCTGGATGCAGCGACTCAGCAGCAGCTGACCCGCGGTGCCCGCATGGTCGAGATCCTCAAGCAAGGTCAGTACGTACCGCTCACCGTCGAGATGCAGATTGTGCACATTCTCGCAGGTGACTCTGGTTCCTGTGATGATATCGACGCACCAAAGGTCGGCGACTTTATCGCTGCCCTGACCAACCACTTCGAGGCCAGTCACAGCGACCTGCTCACTGAGATTCGGGATGTTGCAACCTTCAAGAAGAACGATCTGAAGGAACGCACCATCTCCGCCATCCAGGAATTCCGGTCCTCTTGGTCCTAAGCCCTCTCTAAGGAGCCCAAATGGCTTCCCTTCGTGACACACGCCGACGGATAACGTCGGTAACGAACACCCGGCAGATCACCCGCGCCATGAAGCTGGTGGCGGGTGCCAAGCTGCGTCGTGCAACTGAGGCTGCTACGGCGGCCAAGCCCTACCAGCAGACACTAAGTCGTGTGCTCAGTCGGGTGGTTGCAAACGCTGGAGAGGTTGAGCATCCCTTGCTCAACATTCCTGACAACCAGGACGACATCCTTGTTGTTGTGCTCTCGAGTGATCGTGGCCTCTGCGGCGGGTTCAACAGCCAGCTGTTGCGTAATGCGCAGGGCCAGATCGATGCGCTTGTTGCTGATGGTAAGAATGTACGCATTCTGACCTTCGGTAAGAAGAGTGCGGGGCACTTCAAGAAGCGTGGCTACAACGTCGAAGAGTCTAAGATCGAGATCGATCCCTTAGACTACGCTGACGAGGCAGATGTGCTCGCTGAAAAGCTCATGTCGGAGATGGCAGCGAATGGGTTTGAGAAAGCCTACGTCGCCTTCAATGATTATCGCTCTGTGTTGTCTCAAGAGCCTTCGTTCGTCCAGGTCCTGCCAATGGTGCTTGACGAGGGCGAGGATTCTGGTGGAGGAGACTTCATCTATGAGCCTGACGGCGCAGAGATCCTCGGACGCCTGCTTCCAATGGCCCTCCGGACCCAACTCTTTCAAGCCCTCCTGGAGACTCAGGCGGGCGAACAAGCTGCGCGAATGGCTGCAATGGACAGCGCCACTCGCAATGCATCAGATCTCATCGACGACCTGACCTTGGTGTACAACCGCGGACGTCAGGCAGCCATCACCACCGAACTCACCGAAATCGTGTCGGGTGCGGAAGCGCTCTAAGCGCAGTGCCCACAGGAGTACAGACATGTCAGATATCACCGGAAAGATCGTTCAGGTCACAGGCCCCGTTGTAGATGTTCAGTTTCCACCAGGAAACCTTCCGAACATCTACTCAGCCCTCACCTTGACCAATAGCTTCATCAATGACCAAGAGGACAACCTGGTGGTCGAGGTTGCTCAGCACCTCGGCGAGAACACCGTGCGCTGCATCTCGATGGATACCACCGACGGTTTGACCCGCGGCCAGGCTGTAAAGGACACAGGCAAGCCCATCGCTGTGCCAGTCGGAAGTCAGGTTCTTGGACGGATCATGAACGTTGTTGGCGAGCCAGTCGATGAGCTTGGTCCCATCAACTCCGACCTTACCTCTCCGATTCACCGTCAACCTCCAGGCTTTGTCGATCAGAGCACAGAGGTCGAGATGTTCGAGACAGGCATCAAGGTCGTTGACCTTCTTGCTCCTTACTCTCGTGGTGGAAAGATTGGTCTCTTCGGCGGTGCCGGCGTTGGCAAGACGGTTCTCATCATGGAGCTGATCAACAACGTTGGTCTGAAGCACGGTGGTGTGTCAGTCTTCGGCGGTGTTGGCGAGCGTACCCGTGAGGGCAACGACCTCTGGTTCGAGATGATGGAAGCTGGCGTTATCAACGCCAAGCAAGAAGACGGTCACCTGGTCCTGAACGATGATGGCTTGCCCATCGTCGAGACTGAGGGAAGCCGTGTTGCTCTGGTGTACGGCCAGATGAACGAGCCCCCGGGTGCCCGTGCACGTGTCGCGCTGTCAGCGCTCACGATTGCTGAGCACTTCCGCGATGTGGACAACCAAGATGTGTTGCTCTTTGTCGACAACATCTTCCGCTTCACACAGGCCGGTTCAGAGGTATCAGCGCTCTTGGGTCGTATTCCAAGTGCTGTTGGTTACCAGCCGACACTGGGTACAGAGATGGGAATGCTTCAGGAGCGAATCACGACGACTCAGGACGGCTCGATTACGTCCGTCCAGGCCGTCTACGTTCCTGCGGATGACCTTACCGATCCTGCTCCGGCGACAACCTTCGCCCACCTCGATGCAACCACAGTACTCAGCCGTAAGATCGCTGAGAAGGGCATCTACCCTGCAGTGGACCCGCTCGACTCTACCAGTCGTATTCTCGAGCCCACAGTCGTTGGCGATGAGCACTACGCGGTCGCTCGTAACGTCCAGCAGGTACTTCAGCGCTACAAGGATCTCCAGGACATCATCGCCATTCTCGGTATGGACGAGCTCTCTGATGAGGACAAGGCCATTGTGGCCCGCGCCCGTAAGATTGAGAAGTTCCTGAGCCAGCCATTCTTCGTGGCTGAGCAGTTCACAGGCTTCGAGGGCAAGTACGTCTCGAAGGCTGACACTGTTCGCGGCTTCAAGGAGATCCTCGAGGGCAAGCACGACGATCTTCCAGAGCAAGCCTTCTACCTCGTCGGTACCATCGACGAAGCCATTGAGAAGGCCAAGGCCATGGCTGAGAGTGCTGCATGAGCATCCATGTCGAGATCGTCACTCCATCAGAGATCGCCTACGAAGGCGACTGCACGATGGCATCGGCACCGGGTCTGCTCGGTGAGTTCGGTGTTCTGGACATGCACGCCCAGACGCTCGCTGTGACGACGGCTGGCGTCGTCACCATGGAGAGTGGCAGCGGAGTGGTAAAGCTCGTTGTTGGACCTGGCTTCGCTGAAGTTGGGCCTGACAGGATCACGCTCTTGGTTGATCAGTGTGAGTCTGCTGACGGCGTCGATAAGGCCGCGGCTCAGAAGGACCTTGATGCAGCTTTCGCTGAACTCAAGGTGCACTCTGCTGACAGTGAAGAAGGCATCCAGGCTCGTAAGCAGGCTGAGCTCGCTAAGGCACGGCTCGCAGTCTGAGCGTCTCAAGCACAGTTTTCGAGAGGCCCCAGCACCCAGCTTGGGGCCTTTCTTTTTGGTGCGCGTTAGCTGATTGCGGTGAACACTCCTCTCCCGATTGACGGCAGCTCGCTCAGCATCAGTGATGTGATTGCAGTTGCACGCCAAATGCGGCCAGTTGTGCTGGCAGCGGATGCGCGAGAGAAGATGGAGGCATCGTATGCATGGGTGAAGCAGGCGTGCACGCGTGATCAGCCTGTGTATGGAGTGAACACGGGATTTGGCTCGCTGGCTCGGGTCAAGATTGATCCGGCTCAAACCAGCTTGCTCTCACTCAATTTGATTCGTTCTCATGCCGCCGGTGTGGGTAAGCCCATGCCAGTAGCTGAGGTCCGCGCGATGATGTTGCTGCGGGCGAATGCGCTCGCGAAGGGTGCGAGCGGATGTCGACCGCTCCTTGTGGACACGCTCCTCAGGATGCTCGAGGCGGAGGTCACCCCCGTCGTGCCCTCACAGGGAAGCTGCGGATCGTCAGGAGACCTGGCGCCGCTCGCACATCTCGGTCTGGTTCTTGCGGAGGGTGATCACGGCTCAGTGGTCTACCGGGGTGAGACGATGACGGCAGCGGAGGGAATGGCCAAGGCGGGTATACCGAGGCTACAGATGGAGGCAAAGGATGGGCTCGCCATCACCAACGGCGCACAGCTCACGACGGCAATCGCGGCCCTCGCGATGTCGGACGCAGTGTCGCTGGTCGAGGCAGCGGAGCTTGCAGCAGCCATGAGCATAGAGGCGCTGAGGGGAGCATCCCGCGCCTTCAGGGCTGGGGTTCATGCTGTGCGCCCCTACCCAGGCGCGATCGCCACGGCGTCGAATTTACGCGCGCTCTTCAGCGGGAGTGAGCTCATTGACTCGATGCCAGAGAAGCTCCAGGATGCCTACTCCTTACGGTGTACGCCGCAGGTGCTGGGTGCATGCCGGGACGCCATTCAGTATGCCCAGAGTCAGATCTCGATAGAGCTGAATGCGGTCACTGACAATCCGCTGATTCTCCTCGATGAAGAGGACGACAACAAGGCTTTCAGCGCCGGGATGTTCCACGGAGAGCCTGTCGGTATCCCCATGGATGTCTTGAAGATAGCAATCTCCGAGGTTGCTAATCTCAGCGAGCGACGCCTGTATCGTCTCACCACGGGGAGCCTCTCACAGCGCTTGCCTGCGGCCTTGGCGTCCAAGGATCGCCCTGAGCTTGGGATGATGGTGCCTCAGACTACGGCAGCGGCTCTGGTGAGTGAAAACAAAGCGCTTGGCTGGCCAGCATCCATCGACTCGATTCCGACCTGTGAGGATCAAGAAGATCACGTGGCGATGAGTACCACAGCTGCTCGTCGTGCGGCGAGAGTCCTGACCAATGCAAGACGGGTCGTCGCGATTGAAATCCTGGGTGCTGTGCGCGCGCTTGAATTTCGTTGTGCAGAGACTGAGGGGCTGCAGCTCGGTGAGGGCACGGCTGAGGGGTTTCGGCGTGCGCTGCTTATCCTCAACGAGCTTGGACCCAACGCCACGCCATCTGAGGCGATAGAGGCGCTCGCCACGTGGATTCAGTCGGGATGCCACGAGGCTGTGGTTCCAGATCTCGAGGGAATTGCATGACGGTTGTCATCAACGGGACCGGTCTGAGCTGCGATGATCTACACGCAGTGGCCCATGGGGCAGCCGCACAACTCGACACCGATGCGCGGGTCCGCATGGTGTCGAATGTCGACAGCATGCCTCCTGGACCCAGCATTCTCGAGGAAAAGCGCCACTGGCTGGTCGGGGGTTTTGCCGACGACCTGACCGCAGATGAACTCTGTAAGACGTTCATTTTGGGGCACTGCGCTGGTGTGGGTGATCTGCTCGAGGACACCCTTGTCCGTGCGACCATGGTTGCCCGCGCGAATGTTCTGGCGACAGCCACGACAGGGTGTCGGCCAGAGGCTGCTGAGGTTCTGATCAGCATGCTCAATGCGGGTATTGTTCCAGAGGTTCCCTCACAGGGCAGTGTTGGTGCGGCCGGTGATCTCGCGCCGCTTGCGCACATCGCTAGGGTGGCCTGCGGCTATCTGAATGAGCCCACGCCGGGATTGCCGGTCTACAGACCCAACCCCAAGGAAGCGCTCGCGCTCATCAATGGGATCTCGATGACCACCGCTCTGGGGGCGATCGCAGTTCTTCGGGCCGAGCGTATTCTCGAGGCTGCCGTGGCCGCTATGGCCATGACAATGGAGGCCATGGGCGCGGATGCGGGCTGCATAGACGACAGACTCCTGAGGGCCCGAAATCACCCAGGTGCTGTGGAGGTTGGTGAGAAGCTGAGAGCATGGCTGACAGGAAGCACCCAGGTGGCCATGGGTAATGGCGCGAATGCCTTCTCTATTCGTGCAGCGCCTGCGGTCATGGGTACTCTTGTAGAAGAGCTCTGCTGCACCCGGACCATCGTCGAGCGTGAGCTGAACGGCGCAGGTGACAACCCGCTGCTGATCGACGGCATGTGGCTCGAGGGTGGAAATTTCCATGGAGCTCCAGTTGCCCAGGCGCTGGATGCCATGAAGATCGCGCTCACCCAGCTCGCGACGAGCTCAGAGCGCCGCACATTCCGCTTGACCTACGGGCAACTCTCCAAGGGTCTGCCGTCCTTCCTTGTGCGTGGAACCGGACTCAACAGTGGCTTTATGTTGACCCAGTACACAGCCGCTTCACTGGCCAGCGAGTGCAAGGGCCTGGCTTTTCCAGCGAGCGTAGACACCATCCCGACGGTTCAGCATCACGAAGATCACGTCAGCATGGGGCCGATCTCAGCGCGGATGCTGCTCGAGAGCCTCGAGTGTGTGGCAGATATTGTCGGCATAGAGCTTCTTCTTGCAGCCCAAGCACTTGATTTGAGGATGAGAGGCATTGCCTTTGACGCGGATGGCGCACCGATGGAGGCCTCAGCGATCACGCTGGCCCCCAGGGTCGCCGAGCTACACGCGCGCGTCCGAGCACGGATTGACTATTGGGAAGATGATGGCGTGCTTCACCCTGCTCTCGAGGCAGGAGGCCAGCTTGTTCGGACCGGAGAAATCTTAGGTAAAGTGAGCCCTTGGTGAGGCTAATATAGCTCTAAGTATATAGAGTTATTGAATAAAAAATAAAGACGACCAATACTTAGACACCTGTCAGCTTGAGGGCAGTTCTTGAAAGTTTATTGGTGATGAGCTTCGTTGGGCGCTGGGAAGACTCCTGGCCAAACCCCAAACAAATCGGAGCACACCATGCGTTCAATCTCTCTCATTTCTTTATTTACCTTTGCATGCAGCAATGAAGTTCCTCCTGACCGTGTCAGTGAGGTCTCGACAGAGTCGCCCAGCGAGCCTGAGCCTGAGCCCAGTCCAGCAGATGATGATGACCAAGGCCCAGCAACAGGAGGAGATGAAGAGTCCTCCGAGTCAACCTCTGTCGAGCCCGAAGAAGAAGTGCCTGTGGATGCTGATGGAGACGGCTTCACTGATGACATCGACTGTGATGATCATGATCCTCGCGTCGCTCCTGGTGCGGACGAGATCTGTGATGGCCTGGACAATGACTGTGATGGCGTGATTGACCCAAACACGGCTCTGGATGTACGCGCCTGGTATCGAGACTCGGACTCTGATGGTTTTGGTGACCCAGGCGAGTCTGTCTCATCATGTGAGGATCCCGGCCCGGCCTGGGTGGCCAACAATGAGGACTGCGATGACAGCTCAGGACTGACTCATCCTGCTGCAGCAGAGGTCTGCGACGGAATTGACAACGACTGTGATGCGGTGGTCGATCCGGCCAGCAGCGAGGACGCGCCGACTTGGTTTGTGGACACCGACGCCGATGGCTTTGGTGCTGCAGATGAGCATATTCGCTCGTGTACGGAGCCTGATGGCTCTTGGAGCAGTGGCAGTACGGACTGTGACGACACAGATGATCGAATTCACCCAGGCGCAGAGGAGTTCTGTGATGACATCGACTCAGACTGTGACGGTGTCGAGGCTGATGCTATCGGCACCTGGTATGGCGTCGCGGAGGCCCCTGTAGACGCCACGCCAGAGCTTGCAGCAGGATTCTTTAGACGAACCGAGATGGGTACACTCAAGCTCTGCGATGGCACCTGGACTGCAAGGCTTGAATTTGAGGTCGATGGTATTTCAAGCTCGCTGGGGACAAGCCTCATCGAGATCCAGGGACTCGGAGATGCTGTCTTGGACGGAGGGGATGATGGTCGTCTGATTACGGTTGGAGGGGGCATCTCGGCTCTGGAGATCTCGGATGTGACCCTCCAGCATGGAGAGGCTGACGAGGGTGGCGCCATCCATGCCGAGTCGCTGGATCTCAGTCTCAACCGGGTTGCGATCACGGACAGTTCGGCGAGCGGTCGGGGTGGAGCCATCTTCCTCCAAGAGGGGAGCATTGAGCTGGATGAGGTCGACATCTGGCGCAACACGAGCTCTGGGCATGGTGCTCATGGTGCGGGTATCTATCTGGCCTCTGGTGTGATCGATGGCAGCGCGGTGTCTCTTCGATACAACACAGGGTCTGGCATGGCCAGCGGTGGAGCGGTCTATGTCGTCAGTGGCAGCGTTACTCTCGATGACTCATCTATTGTCGGTAATGAGGCCTCCTACAAGGGGGGTGCGATTGCGATTTTGGATGGCGATCTGACGCTCACGGACAGCGAAATGGAAGACAACACCGCCTCCCTCGGAGGGGGTGCCTATGTCGCGGGCTTTGTTGACCTCAGCGCTACCTTAGTGGACGGCAACCAGGCGAATTTTGGGGGCGCTGTTTATCTCGCAGAGGCGGACTTTAGTGAAGGTCTCGCCTGCAGTGAGGGGGGCGATGACCAAGCCGGCTTTGCGAACAACACTGCAAGTGTGAGCGGTGGGGCTGTCTATGTGTCGTCCTACTTTGGTGTGGAGGTACAGAGCTTTGGATGTGATTGGGGAACGGGCGGGAGTGACAATGCGCCTCAGGATATTCGATTTCAGCTCGCAGATATCGATGCAGGAATGAACGCAACGTTCGATTGCGAGAACTACACCTGTATCGGTGATGCACTGCTCGAAGTCGAGTACTGAGACGTCCTCAGTCTTCGCTCGGCCGCTCGGGAACCTTGAGTTCTCGGGCGGTTTTTTTTGATCAGATGGGGGCTTCGCCGTTCTCTTCGATATTTGATGTGTCCCCGGTATCTGTGGGCTCATCCGGAGTTACATCGGCGGCGGCTGCCAGCTCTAAAGCGCTCTGTGTCTTGAGGTCATCTACAAGCTCACTGGCGAGAGGTAGTCGAATCGTGAATGTAGTCCCCTGGCCTGGTGTGGAGTCGACCTCGAGGGTTCCGCCGTGCTGCTTGATGACCTGACGGGTGATGGTCAAGCCGAGGCCCATCCCCTTGCCGACTTCCTTTGTCGTGAAGAAGGGAGTGAAGATTCTGGCGAGGGCCTCTCTCGGTATTCCTGGGCCATCATCAGCGACCTCGATGCGGACACTTCGGGCTTCTGGTCGGGTCCGCACCCAGACATGTCCACCCTTGCCCACGGCATCCACCGCATTCTGAGTGAGATTGGTGATCGCTTGCTGGAGTTCTTCGGGTACACCCTTGATGATGGCATCGGGTGCTGCCAGGTCTGGCTCGATGCTGACCTCTTTGTTGTCCTTCGGTGCGATCATCGCCAGAACATCAGCGATGTTCTGGTCTATCTGCATTTCGATGGCGTCAGAGCTGTAGCCCTCTCTTGCGTATCGGCGCATGAGCGCCACCAGCTGCTCGACCTTCTTGATGCCCCGATCCGAGACCGGCAGCATCTTGTCGATCTTGTCCTTGGCCTTGTTGAAGCGCCGGTCGCGCTCCTCTTGGCTGAGCTCAGGATCTTGTGCAGCTGTCATGATCTTTCTGGCACTCTCGCCGATGACAAAGTTTGCATTCTTGATGTATGCAAGCGGATTGTGCATCTCATGAGCCAGCCCAGCAGAGATAATCTCGAAGCTTCGGGCTTGTTCGTTCATGAAATTTGAGGCCTGTCGATGTTGCTTAGCGAACAACTCTTGAATGGCTGTTCGGAGCTCCCTGGGATTGAAGGGTTTGTCCATGACCAGGTCTGCACCACTCTCTCGTGCCGCCTCTCTGTCAGCGACTTGGTTGCGGGCGGTGAGAATAATGGTCGGCACCTGAGCGAGCCGTGGATCTTCCTGCATGGCCTTGATGAGTCCGGCACCATCGAGCTTGGGCATGCGGGTGTCGGTAATCACCACGTCTGGAAGCTCCGTCTGAGCCAGAGCCAGCCCATCTTCTCCATTTGCAGCAACAAAGACAGCATGCTCTTTTGCCAGAAGACCCTTGGTGAATTGCAAGATCTCCGGATTGTCATCGACGACCAAGACCTTGGTCGCCTTGCTCTCTGATGGCTCGTGAGCGACTGTATCTGGCTGGCCTGAGTCGATGATGTTTCCATATCGATAGTCGTCGCTCTCGCGGAGACGTGTGGCTCTGGCATTCTCTCCAGGGCGGCTGCTTGTTCCTGGTGCTTCGATTGCGGGGAGCGTGATGGTAAATGTTGTGCCGACCTCGGGGCGAGAGATGGTGGTGAATTCACCACTGTGTAGGTGCACAATCTCTCTCGCGAGGACCAACCCCAGCCCTTCTGGTGATCTCGGCGGCAACCACTTTCCTGACTGCTCAGTACTGGCGATGGCTTCGATCCAGTCCGGTGGCAGTCCAGCGCCGTTGTCTCTGATGACAATTTCAGCGCCCTCAGGATTCGGTGCGAGCGAGATGTCGACCCGTCCGCCGTGACTGGTGTAGCGAATGGCTGTAGACACCAAGTGTGTCACAGCGCGCTCGAGCTTCTCGATGTCCGAATTGAGAATTACCTCATCGGTGTCGGTGCTGAACCCAATCTGTACGCCCTTAGTCTGGGCCGCCACAGTTGCGTGATCAACAACACCCTGTAGCATGCCCACTAGGTTTGCTTGCTCTGTCTGAATTCGCAGGAGTCCGCTCTCAAGATGAGTCAGATCGACGAGGTCATCGCTGAGTCGAAGCACCCTCAGCGCATTTCGACGGACCGTCTCCAGGTACTCAATTTGGTTTGCTTGAAAGTTACCGACATCACCGGAGAGCATGCTGTCGAGAGGAGACAGCATCAAGGTGAGTGGGCCGCGGAGTCCCTCGACGATGCTGCTGTAGAATCCGGTCTTCAGGCGATCCATATCCTTGAGCTCGCCCAAGGAGGCGCGCTCTGTGTTTGCTGCACCCTGAAGTGCATCTGCCAGCTTGATGTTCTGGAAGGTCAGCTGGAGTCGGGTTCGCGCACCCAGAAAGCCCACCATCGCGGCTGCAATCAACCCGCCGACAGCAACAGGCTCGAGGTCACCGAAGACTGCGCCGATTAGGGTGAGGGTGGTGTAGGTCAGCGCGAGTCGAGGGCTTCGCCAGTTGAAGATCTGCGGTGTCCAGACAAAGAGGATCACTAAGCTCAGTACCAGCACACCGCCTGAGAGCTGGTCCATCGTCTGCAGTGCACAGAAAGCAGAGCCCATGGATACAACCAAGACAAACCCAATGAGGTCGACATGTTCAGAGAGAAGTTTTGGTAGTCCCCTCAACAGCAGGAGTGTGATCCCGCCCAATCCAGCGACGCCAAGGCCTACGATCACCGCGCTGGTGCTGTCGCTCATCAGGGCTGTCGCTGAGAACAACATGGACGCCAATGCTGCGGTCTTGAGCCCGGGAAGATTTTGCTCACGCAGTGCGGCGTTCAAGGGCTCAGACATCGGTGTTTTGTCCAGAAGGAAAGACGAGGCGTAGGGTAAAGGGATCGGCAGGTGTGCGTGCCATCTGGACGCCGGAGTCGGTCAGTGCTGACCAAGTATGTTCCTCGAGATGAGCCTCGATATCGATGTCTGCGGTGGGCTCAGTGTAGCGACATTCGAGCACCAGCGTATCTCCCGACCGATAGCTCTCGATACTCTTTGCCGTCCCGAGCGATGTCCGGTGAGCAAGCTGAATCAAGACATGCACGACAGAGAACGGATCGACCCTTGTCTTGGCACCAGAGCCCAGGTGGCCGCTGATGCTGAGACCAGTCTGCAGATCTATGATGCGTTTGGCGATCCCGATAAGGTCATCGATATCTTCCTCAGCCATGGGCATGCCCGCGCTGTCCTCGATGGCGCGATCATGAGACTTCTCCACCAGGTCACAGAGTAGCTGCAGGCCTGCTGCAGCATTCTCGAGCGGGCTGCTATCGCCCTCGGCTGTGGCTGCAGCTGTTGTCAGGAGGTTTCGCTCGCGCTCGAGTAAGGCGGACAGTCCAGACGCAAAGGTTGTGGTAGCCGTTGCTCTGTTGTTCTGGCGAGACTGCTCCTGGCCATCTTCGATGTGATCGATGGCCGATGAGATCATGGTGGTCTGGATGTCCAGATCATCGATCGCAGTCACCAGTGCCACCTCGCGCTTGAGGTAGGCCTCAGCGTCACGCACAGCGTTGACGAGCACATCAGGATCTGGATTCGCGGGCACGACCCGCACAACGCCCCAGTCGTTGATGGCCGTCATCAGTGTGTCTCGGTCTGCTGTCCCTCCGACCAGCACAGCTCGACCTGGATGTGCTGCTCGGGAGAGCACCTTGAGATCTTCGCTGTGGGCACCTTTGAGCTCCGTTGATGCAATGACGAGAACAGCAGGTCCTCTGAGTTCATCTCTCACTGAGAGCGGGTTGGTGTGAATTTCGGCACGCTCTCCCATCCTCGAGATGAGGGTGTCTGCGACGAGTCGGCGGGCCTCGGGTGTGAGCCACACCTGGAGCGGTACAGCAAATTCGCTGAGCAATTGGGCGAGTTGGCTCACGGTGACTCCTCTCGCAGCCAAAGCTGGGCGATGACGCCGGAGGGCTCATTGTCGAGCAGCGCCACTCGACCGCCGTGTAGCTCTGAAACAAGACGACAGAGCGACAGGCCAAGCCCGCTCGATGGTGGTGAAAATTCGGAGAAGAAGGGCTCTGCCGCATGTTGCGTCGCTTCAATGCTCATGCCGGCTCCCTGATCGTGAACCTCAATGGCAATGAGCCCACCATGCTCTCGTCGTACTCGAACTTGTATGGGCACCCCGCTGTCTGAGGCGCGGACAGCATTGCGCAGCATGCTGAGTATGGCCTGCCTCATGGCGTCGACACTCACGGTGAGAGACTCTACAGAGGGGTCGATGTCCACATGGACAGGGTTGTTGTGGCCAGAGTCATCATCCATCAGCAGACGAACGGCGTCACTGATGAGTTTTCTGGGTGGCAAGCTTGTCTTGGCATCCTCTTGGCGTGCCGCTGCCATTCGACCCAGATCTTCACAGAGCGTTTGGGCCCTCCGCAGTGCGGCTCGCGCTGTGCCGTTGGGCTCTATGCCAGCGCTGGCTGTACTCGCCGGTATCAGGAGTTGTTCAAGCTCACCGGCGACGGCCGTGCCCATGGCATCGATGACCCCGAGCCAGTCCTTTGCGCGATCTGCTCCCTGGTTGGTCTTGAGTTCAGCGAGCGCCGCACTCTGGCGCTGATGATTTTGGCTGAGGTGACTCACAATCGAGCGCATGGCTGAGCGCCGCTCACAGACGGCCAGCCCCTCTGAAACCAGGGAGCGCATGGCCTCAGGATCCCAGGGTTTCAAGATAAATTGATCGACCTTTCCTTGATTGATCGCGGCGACAATTGGATCGACATCAGAGTAGGCCGTCAAGACCATTCGGTAGAGGTCTGGGTGAGAGTCTGACAGCGCCTGGAGCAGCTCAACTCCGGTCATTTCTGGCATTCTCTGATCTGTAATTACGAGATCAATCGATGCATTTTCTCTGAGAATCTCGAGCGCAGCTTGACCGCTCTGGGCGGTGTAAACATCCCATTCATCGTCAAGAAGAGCCTCGAGAACGGCAAGAACCTCGAATTCATCATCAACAAGAAGCACACTTCTGCACGTGGGCGCGTCGATGCCTATTTCAGCCAGCAGGTCTTGAATTGGTCGAGGATCCACAGTGTTTTTGTATACCAAGAATAGCGTACAGGTCGCGTACGCGCGCGTAAGGGGTGCCTTTTCTTCTCCGCGGGGGTTAGGCTGCGCGCAATCTGGCGGAGGCCTTATGCCCGAGCACGCACTTTTATGCGTCCTTCCTGGTGAGCGATCTTCGCTTGCTGAAGCGGTCCTAGCCGCTGGTGGTGTCCCTGTTTTGGACTTCACCTGCAGCCCCACTGTACCTGTGCCTGATGGTGCGTGGGTCCGTGTCAATACTCGGCGTAGCGTGCCGGGTACTGGACCCGTGATCCTCAGTGGAAACCACAAAGCCCCGGTGCGAAACCGGGAAACATGGCTGGAGCTCACAGAGGCTATGCCTGTTCCAGCAGGCTTTGCGGGAGCTGTCCTTCGGGGCAGCGAGGTCGGAGGCCCGTGTGGAACACAGGCTGGAATGGCCTTGTTTGCGGGTATGGGGCAGGACCAGAAGGTCATCCTTGATGCGGGATTGAACCCGTCCGATGCAGCAGCAGCATTCGCTGCTGGAGCGGCGGGTGTGGTCCTCTCTGAGGTGCTGTATGGATTGCCAGAAATGGCACTTCCAGAGAAGCTCATCGGAAGAATCGATAGGCTCGAAGCCAGTGCCTTTCATGTGGTGAACGGCTTTCAGATTGTCGCCTCACCCTTGTCCCCGATTTTGAGGAGACTTCTCGATGGAGAGGGCTTCTGGAGCTTAGCGAAGGACTGGATCTCAGTTGGAGATCCGGCAGTTGTGGCCTGGCCTGCCGGCCCTGGCGTAAATGCTGCCCTGCCCTTGGCTCAGCAGTACCCAAACATCAGCGCACTGATTGGTGCTTACCGTGGCGCTGCTGAGCAGCCCGCAACACCTGCAGTCTCCCGTCCGGCATCGAGCCCATCGGTGGTAGAGAGCTCCAGCCTTCGGGGTGCAGAGCCTGTTGCCATCATCGGCTTGGGTTGTCGGCTTCCGGGCGCTCTCGGTGTGCCCACGTATTGGGACAATCTTCTCCAGGGGAAGAGCTCTATTACCGAGGTGCCAGAGACACGATGGGACTGGAAGCTGTACTGGGATGCAGACAAGAGTGTCGCGGACAAGACCTACGCCAAGATTGGTGGGTTTCTTCAGGACTTCAAGTTCAATTCACGGCAGTTTCGAATCCCGCCGAATGTGGCCAAGCAGGTTGCCATTGTTCAGCAAATCACCCTCGAGAGTGTCGGTGAGGCGCTCGATGATGCCGGATACGGAAAGGATCGTGACTACGATCGGACACGTGTCGGTGTCATCCTCGGGAACTCCATGGGTGGAGAGGTCACCGATGACTATGTCGTCCGCACTCGCGTACCGGCCTTCAAGGAGGCGCTCAAGTCCCTTCCGGAGTTTGCGGGACTCGACGACCAGACTCAAGAGGCAATCCTCTCGGGCTTCGAGACTGAGCTCAAAGCGGACCTGCCCATCATCAATGAAGACTCTATGCCCGGTGAGCTGTCCAATGTGATCGCGGGTCGTGTTGCGAACGCATTCGATCTTTGTGGACCAAATTTCACAGTTGATGCGGCCTGTGCGAGCTCGATGGCAGCGATTCAGTCTGCTGTAAAGTCACTGCAGAGCGGTGATATCGACATGTGTGTCACTGGTGGTGCGGACCGCTCCATGGGTGTGCCGACCTACACCAAGTTCTGCAAGATAGGTGCGCTTTCTCCGAACCACTCAGCTCCTTTTGATGAGGCTGCCAATGGCTTTGTCATGGGCGAGGGTGCTGGCATCTTGGTTCTCAAGCGACTCTCTGATGCGCGTCGTGATGGAGATCGTGTCTACGCGGTCATCAAGGGAATCGGTGCATCTAGTGACGGAAAGGGCAAGGGAATCACAGCGCCCAATCCGCGAGGTCAGCGCTTGGCGCTTGAGCGCGCCTATGCAGAAGCGGGCGTTGATCCCGTCGATGTCGATCTCTTCGAGTGCCACGGTACATCCACAGTTGTGGGTGACAAGGTCGAGGTAGAGAGCCTTACGGAAGTTATCGGTGAAGGTCGCCGTGGGGCACGGGGTCCGATCCGGATTGGCTCTGTGAAGTCCAATATTGGTCACCTCAAGTCAGCAGCGGGTGCTGCCAGCTGCATCAAGGCCGCCCTGTCTCTCCACAACAAGCTTTTCCCTCCATCTATTAACTTTGATAAAGCACGTTCAGACGTACCTTTTGACAAGGTTCCGCTACAAGTTCAGACCTCTGCAGAGCCCTGGCCAGATGGCCATGTGCGCCGCGTGGGTGTGAGCGCATTTGGGTTTGGTGGAACCAACTTCCACGTTGTGATCGAAGAAGATCGTCCGGATGCTGTGGTGACTGCAGGTGCGCCAACGCCGTCTGCTGCGCTCCCAGCACTCCAGAATCAGGCCCTCCCGCCAGCGGTGTGGGGTCTGAGTGCCATGAACCGTGATGAGCTGGTGGCCTCCCTTGAGCGCAACGCCGAGGGTCCATTTGACCCTTCAGCCCCTGTTCGCTTGGCTGCAGCAGCGGCGGATGCGGAGACCCGAAAAGCTCAAATTGAGCGTGCGCTCAAGGTTCTGAGGAAGGATGGCCCGGTTGAGATGTTGCGAGGGCGCGGCATCTATGTCGAGGAGACCCCATCTGACGGTAAGGTTGCCTTCCTGTTTACAGGTCAGGGTTCTCAGTACATCGACATGGGGCTAGACCTCGCCGCAGCCTACCCGGTTGTTCAGGCGACCTTTGACGAAGCGAATTCGGTCATGACCTCTGAGCTGGGTCGTCCCCTGACGGACTTCATCAAGCGGAACCCTGAGGTCTCAGAAGAGGAGCAGTTTGAGCGGCTCCGCGACACAGAGATCTCCCAGCCCGCGACACTGACTGTCGACATTGCAATCATGCGTCTGCTCGCAGCTCACGGCGTCTATCCAGACATGGTCGCGGGGCACTCGCTCGGTGAGTATGCAGCCGCAGTGGCAGCAGGAATTCTCACGTTTAAGGATGCGCTGCTGGCAGTCAGTGCGCGTGGTCGAGAGATGGCTGGTGTACAGATCGACGACAAGGGACGCATGGCCGGCATTGCTGCCAGCGTGGATAAGGTCCAAGAAGTCCTGGCTGAGATTCCTGGCTACGTGGTCCCAGCGAACAAGAACTGTTCGACTCAGACGGTCATTGCCGGTGCATCAGGTCCTGTAGAGGCAGCCATTGAGGCCTTCGTCTCACGTGGCATTACTGTCTACCCATTACCGGTCAGCCACGCGTTCCACTCGACGATTGTGGCGCCCGCATCAGCACCCCTCAAGAAGGTACTCGAGAGGCTGGATGTTCGGGCTCCGAGACGCCCGATCACCACCAATGTGACCAGTCGCTATTACCCCACCGGAGAGAATGCTCGCGAGCAGATCATCGAGACGCTGGCGCAGCAGGTAGCCGCGCCGGTCGAGTGGATTGCTCAAGTCGAGCGCATGTACGCAGATGGTGCGCGCATCTTTGTTGAGTGCGGCCCCAAGCGTGCGCTCTCGGGCTTTGTAGCATCCATCCTCAAGCGCCGGCCGCACCGAGCGATCTACACAAATCATCCGAAGCGTGGTGGGCTGGAGAGCTTCCAGGATGCGCTGGCTGCGCTCACGACGCTGGGCTTTGAGGTCAAGGCTGAGCCCAACACTCAAATTCCAGACTTGTTTGAGACACCGCCACCACGGATTGCCACAAGCGAGGCCATGAGAAAGTGGTCTGCGACACCCGCAGAGCTGACGGCCTCAACAACCCACGCAACACCATTTGTGCTTCGTGCTGTGCTCGACGTCGTGGCTGAAGCCACCGGCTATTCACCTGAAGAATTGAACCTGGATGATGAGCTCGAGGCTGACCTGGGTATTGATACGGTCAAGCAGGCTGAGGTCGTCGCCGTTGTGCGCGATCGCTTCCGTCTTGATCATGATCCAGGGTTCCGCCTCAGTGCATACAGGACGCTCCGAGATCTGGCCAATTACGCTGCTCAGCGACTGGGCTCTACCCAGCCTGACGCCATCGAGCGGGTTCTGGGCGATACCCGCGGAACGGTTGCACGCCGTCCGGCTGCTGTACCTGCTCCTGCTGTGGCATCCGGTTCGGCAATGCCCAGTGATGCCCTCGCAGCCTTGGCTGAAGGGGCGGCTCGTGCAGGTCTCGGTCAGGGTGATGCCAATCAGTTCGCGGCATCAATTCTTCCTGCAGTCCAGGGCTTGGTTCAGACCATGCTCGCCGCACGCCCAGTCAGAGAAGTACAGGTGCCGGCTCCCGCGCAGCCCGCTCCTGCTCCTGTTCGGCCCGCTCCTGCGAGCCTGCCGACTGCAGCCTCTGTTGTGTGCTCTGGTGCCTCGGTCGGCCTCCCGGGTGGCGTTGAAGTGTTCGCCGAGGACAATGTCGAGCGGATTCTGCAGGGTGAGGTGCGCATCGCTCAGCTCAGCGAGGCCATTCAAGACGACTTCCTTGCCAAGAAGGTTGTCCGGGTTCACAAGGACGCGAAGACTGGACAGGGAACCTTCAAGGCTGTCGAGAAGCGCGAGGAGGTCATCCGACTTGCTGGCGTGAAGTCTCATTTTGACTTGGCGGAGCACTATGGCGTTGACCAGAATTGGATTCGCGCGCTCGACATCACGACACAGCTTGCCTTTGCTGCAGGTGTGGAGGCGCTCAAGGACGCCAAGATCCCGCTCGTTCAGACCTTCCACACGACCCGCAAGGGCAAGAAGGTTGCTACGGGCTGGAAGCTTCCAGAGGAGATGAGGTCCACGACGGGCGTGATCTTTGCATCAGCCTTCCCGGGCTATGATCGCTTCGCAAAGCACCTGCTGTCGAATGGAGATGATGGGGAGGGCAACTTCGATCGCCGCTTCCTGTTCCAGATTCTCAGCATGGGCCACTCACAGTTTGCTCAATACATTGGGGCTCAGGGTCCGAATGCTCAGGCCAATGCCGCGTGTGCCAGCACCACTCAAGCTGTGGCGATGGCCTCGGACTGGATCCGGCTCGGTCGCTGTGAGCGGGTCGTGGTGGTGGGTGCAGACGATGTCACGAACGACACCCTGATCGAGTGGATCGGTACAGGCTTCCTTGCCACGGGTGCTGCGACCACAACTGAAATCGTAGAAGAGGCTGCTCTCCCATTCGACGCACGTCGGCATGGCATGATCCTGGGAATGGGTGCTGCAGGACTCGTCATAGAGGCAGAGTCATCTGTGGCTCGCCGCGGTGTCGTGCCCCTGAGTCGCCTCCTCTCGAGCCGCATGGCAAATTCAGCCTTCCACGGCACCCGTCTCGATCCCGAGCACATTGCTGGAGAGATGGATGCACTGATTGGTGAGGCTGTCGAAAATGCTGGTGTGAGCCGCGAGACCTTCGCCAAGAACGCAATGTTCATGAGTCATGAGACCTATACACCAGCCAAGGGAGGCTCTGCGGCAGCAGAGATAGAGAGCCTGAGGCGAGCATTTGGTCAGAGCGCGTCCAAGGTGGTGGTGACGAACACCAAGGGCTTTACTGGCCACCCAATGGGTGCGGGTATTGAAGACACCATTGTTCTGAAGGCCCTCCAGTATGGTCGGGTACCTCCGATCCCTCATCTCAAAGAGCCCGATCCTGATCTGGGTGACCTCACCCTGAGTCCAGGTGGTGCGATGTCGCTTCGCTTTGGCATTCGCTTGGCTGCAGGCTTCGGCTCACAGCTGGCACTGCTGGCATGGGAAGGCCTCGCCAGTGGCGAACACAGAATTGGAGATCAGGCGAAATTTGCTGGTTGGCTGAAGTCCATCAGTGGACACCACAGCCCTGAGCTGGCGATAGAAAAGCGGCACCTCCGTGTCGTCGAGGGTGACGCTGCAGGAGCAGCACCTGCCGCACCTGTGCCTGTTTCTACACCCGCACCTGCGGCCGTAACCGCACCTGCGGCCGTAACCGCTCCTGTGGCTACACCCGCTGCTTCAGCTGCGGTGGCGACCGCAAGCTCAGCCGAGGTGCTCGACAACTTGCTCGGCGTGATCGCAGAGAAGACAGGCTACGATCGCTCAGAGCTTGAGGTGGACTACGAACTCGAGGCCGATCTGGGTATCGACACCGTGAAGCAGGCCGAGATCTTCGGCCAGGTTCGTGAGCAGTATGGCTTGGCTCCTGACGAGAATTTCCGACTGTCGGACTACCCGACGATCGAGACGCTGGCTGGCTGGTTGGCCAGTCAGATGTCAGCGACACCGGCTGCTGCCCCTGCCCCTGCCCCTGCTGCCCCTGCCCCTGCTGCCCCTGCTGCCCCTGCTGCCCCTGCTCCCGCCGCTTCAGCTGCGGTGGCGACCGCAAGCTCAGCCGAGGTGCTCGACAACTTGCTCGGCGTGATCGCAGAGAAGACAGGCTACGATCGCTCAGAGCTGGATGTGGACTACGAGCTCGAGGCCGATCTGGGTATCGACACCGTGAAGCAGGCCGAGATCTTCGGCCAGGTTCGTGAGCAGTATGGCTTGGCTCCTGACGAGAATTTCCGACTGTCGGACTACCCGACGATCGAGACGCTGG
>Ga0315315_10000082_pt1 | contig 64992 bp, 62 predicted proteins | sample M140m3416metaG_FD_203699 | JGI IMG/M metagenome (GOLD analysis project Ga0315315, IMG submission 203699) | Ammonia-oxidizing marine archaeal communities from Monterey Bay, California, United States - M1 40m 3416 | ecosystem: Environmental > Aquatic > Marine > Intertidal zone | place: USA...
AAAAAGATAAATGGGATAAATCCGAAAAAAGTATTATTGACGATATCACGAAATCTATAAATAAAACTGATGTAAAAGTTTCAATTAAAAGCAAAGTGCAAAATTACTATGCTCTTCCAAACATTGCCGATGAGTTCAATAAATTATTTGTTGATGATACAGATCCTGAAAATATCAAAGTTAAAAATGAGGATTTATTTAAGAGACGTGTCTTAGGTATATTAAGTTATTATAAAACAACTGGTTCAGAATTCTTTCCTAGAATGTTACCAATGAATTTTAAATATCTTAATATGACTGGTCACCAACTAAGTAAATATGTTGATGTAAGACGTAAAGAAATGGAAATGGATGATAGAAAAAAACGTTTTGGTAATAAAGGAAATGCTGACGTTAATTCTGTATACAGAGCATTTAGTAGAATGGTTTGCAATTTTGTATTTCCAGACAATATTAAAAGAGCTTTTCCACAAGATATACGTATGGTGATGAAAAAAGAGCTAGCTAAAAATGACGATGATGACGACGATGATATAGAAGTAGATAAAAAAGACATAAATAAAGCAGTTGCAGCACAGTACGAAAAACAACTAGACGATGCTATGAGTAAATTAGAAAAAAGCGATGCTATTGAAGTTGATAATTTAAAGAAATTTTATAGTCCTAAGTTTGCTGAAATGTTAAAAGATATGAATGAATCCCCTGGTACAGTATTAGTTTATTCGCAATTTCGCATGGTAGAAGGATTAGGTGTATTAAAAGAAATAATGAATAGAAACGGATATGTTGAAATAAATGTAACAAAAAATGAAGATTTTGGATATATATTAGAAGACATTGATGTATTTGATGAAAAATATGACGGAAAACGCTACGTTGTTTTTAATGCAGATAGAACAAAAACAAATATACTTATGAATTTATTTAATGGAGATTTTTCGTTGTTACCAGATAATATAAGAATGCAAATAGAAAATATAGATAGCATTGATCAGAGATACGGTAAATTAGTAAAAACTATGATGATTACACAATCAGGTGCAGAAGGTATTTCTCTTAAAAATGTTCGTCGTGTATTGGTAACAGAATATTTCTGGAACTCTGTTAGAATAAATCAAGTCATTGGTCGCGCAGTAAGAACATGCAGTCATGTTTCATTACCCAAACAAGATCAAAATGTTGAAGTGTTTATGTATATAATGAAATTAACAAAAGAACAATTGGCTAATAATCCCACTTTAAGAAAGAAAGATAATGAATTAACAACAGATGAACATATTTTACATTTAGCTCAGAAAAAAGAGAAACTAATTAACTCATTTTTAAATATGTTAAAATCTTCATCTATTGATTGTGTTACTCACTCAAAGAAAAATAAACCCCTGGAAAATGGTTATAAATGCTATAATTGGCCAATAAATGTAAATGATAATAAATTAGCATATACTGATAATATTGTTGCCGATAATAAAATACAACAACATCAGAAATATCAAAAAATTAAAAAGAATAAAGGAAAAGTTGTTAGCAAGGATGGTGTTAAATATGTTATGATGGATGGTAAATTATATGATTATAATAGTTATGTTAATGCGGGGTTATTATATCCTGCTAATATATAAATAAAAAATATATTATTTTAAATAATAATTATATGGAAGATACAATGAAATGTATTTGTAGGAATAAAAAAACTTTTAAAACATGTAAGAGGTATTCTAAGTATGATTCTGTATTTTGCAGATATCATAACAATAACAATGAATTAATTTATAAAATATTCCATAAAATATTTGGAAATAAAATTTATATATCAATGAATGATATTTTTAATCTGTATAAATATATTACGGATAATATAAATATAATTGAATACCAAGAGGAAAAACCAGGTTATTTATTTATTGAATTGCTTAAAAATATACCTTATAAAATATTATTGTTAATATCTAAGAAATATCTAGAAGAAAAAAAATATAAAAAACAAGATTTGTTTAACTATCTACATGATTTAAATGCTAATACATACAAAATAAATAGTACAAGAAAATTAGGATTATTTCAAGATAAATATAAATATTATTTATTATCTCGGGGTATTGATAAAAATAATATCATTAATACTGAGGATTTATTTTCATGCGAAGATATTGGAGATATACCGGATAATAGATTATTTATAATTAAAGATAGTAATGGAACTTATGGATTTGATGTTATAGAATTAGAACATTTTGTAAGTAATTGTAAAGATGAAGATAAGGAGCCATATAATCCATATACACGAGAAAAGATATCTAGTGATATAATATGGAAAATTAATAAATTTATGGAATATAACAACATATCGCGTAGGGAGATTGGATATAATTGGCAAAATAATATGCATGCATTTACTGATTTATCAATAGAATTAGAAAGACGTGGATTTTATAATAGTCCTAACTGGTTAAATAAAATGTCAAATGAAGATATTTTAAAGACTATAAAGTATTTTAGGGATTTTTCTACATCTTTTGAAGAAAGTAATAAGTATTTTAGAGATACTGCCGATGATGATATTGTATTTAATTTTTGCAAAGATGGAATAAAAATGTTAAAGGAGTGTAAAAATGATTTATATGTTTTATGCTGCAATTTCGTAAAAGCACTTGCAATGTGTTCTAACGATTTTTATGAGAATATACCATCGTGGATGTCAGGATTAAATACTTCATCAATATTATCAAGTGTATTTTCTATATTGGGTAATGATTCATCTATTGATGGTAACATGTCAGAAGGTTTTACATTTAGTGGATTTTCTAATTTAGGTCAAACATTGAATAGTCCAAATAATTTTTTACTATATTATTATGTAGAATATATGTAATAAATGAATACATATAATAATAACGATATCAAGTATACTCCTGATTTTGTATATACGCCCCCTTCTGCATTGCAGCCAAAAAAAGAAACTGAAAGTGTTATGGATAAATATATATGTAAATTTAAAACTGCTTTTTATGGTGGATTATTTTTTGCTATATTATCTTTACCGATTGCTTATAAAATATTAGATATGATTGCCAAATTGATATCAAAAAATATAGATATATTTGACGAGGATTATAATGAACCTCTACCATTAGGTAGATTTATTATGTCAATTATAGTAATAATAATATTATTTATATTATAAAAAAATAAATATTATATAATACAAACAGTTTAAATTATAATTTATTTCTTAGTAGCTTTCTTAACAGGAGCTTTCTTTACTGGTTTAGGAGGCTCGGGTTCAGGTTCGGGTTCTTCTTCTACTACTTCCTCTTCTTCTGCTGCTTCTTCCTCTTCTTCTTCCTCTTCCTCTTCTTCCTCTTCTTCACCATTATCTTCTTCTTCTTTTGTTTCTTCGGCTTTTGCTTTGATAGCGTCAGTATCTACTTCAATATCTTCTTCATCCTCCTCATCTTCTTCTACTACATCGTCATCACTGTCAGGGATAAATGTAGGTTTTGAAGCATTTGATTGTTGAAACTTGCCTGATACAATCTTCCAACTACAACCAAACATACCAGCTGAGAACCAAATACCATTTAGTTGAATGATAAATTGCGCACGACCACCTTTAAGATTTCCTACGTATTCTGCGAAATTAATATCATTATTATCCATATCATAAGCATCAAACTCAAATTTGCCTTCAAGTGGATTATAAGGAATTTTCGCTTTGAAAGTTGGTGGATATTTATTAGCAATTTCACCAGTTTCTTTATCCTTATCGTGCTTGATAATATGAGAAAACATATTAGATACAGTATCTTTGTTTCCACCATAATTATTCTTGAACCATGCAAGACGATTAGCAAATGCATCATCAATAATTTTTTCTTCAAGCTCCTTCATTTTATCATGAAAGATTTTAACTTTTGGATTTTCATCAATACCCTTGAATGATACAGTGATATCATACTTGGGTGGCTCATCCTTGCGCTTAGGATCATCTTTGATAAACTTCTGATTATCATTGACACCATAAGGAATATTCATTACAGGAGTTTGAATATTGATTTTTGAGCCAGAATAATTAACATATACTGATTTAGCACCCGATTTCATAACTTTAAGCTCGGAATACTTGATCTTGTTGATGTCGAGGTTCTTGGGAAGGAGCACGTTCATTGTTATATATGTATCTTGGATATTCTTTATATAAAAATAAGACTATCAATTTTTATTTTTCTTGTATTAAAAAAATAAAATTTAAAATAAGTAGAAATATATGGGTAAAAATGGAAAGATACTGACAAAAGAACTTTTTAAGATTTTAGATATATCTTTACCAGTATATAAGACACGCAGTGGATTAAAAATGATTAAAATAGAAAATGTATTTTATAATATATATGACACAAAAACAATAAATAGAATTAAAGATCAAATAGCTATTGATAAAAAATATGAAATGGAATATGTATTTATATAATGATTTCATAAGTATTAATAATGAGATTTTTTAAAATATTTTTTGAAAATTTTAAAATATTTATTTTATTTAAATCATAACGTTTTGCATATTTTATCACAGCTTTATCTATACCATATGCAATTAGTATAGCATTTAAATTATAAGTTGTCAAAGTATCCAAATAGTTATCCACATATTGATTAATTGTATCTATTAAAATAATTTCATTTTTCTTATTATTATTACTATCTATGCATAGTTGCCTATAAATTTCCTCACTGAGATCATATACAGCTTCATCAATATTTTCTTTCATAATACATTTGTACAACATCTAAAATATAAAAATATATACACATATAATACATATATCATTTTTTAGAAATTAGCGTGGATTTCTAGCATTTTCTCGACATAATATTCGTAGAAATCTTCAAACTCCATTGTACTATCGGGATACTTTGTAATAATATCCTTGGTTAGCTCAATGCCGAGCATATCAAGAAGGTTTTTGTATTTTTCAGCAATTAGTACATCTTCTTTTTCAGACATGTAAAGAGCACATGTTTTGAGAAACTCCAAGTAATCTGAAACAATAACATATTCAAACTCTTTTCTTGCTATGTCTGATAACTTATTATATTCTTCCACGATTTCTGTAAAATCAATATCATAGCTAACAGTTTTTTTTTCACTATTTTTGCGATTTTGAAACATAGTATGTTTAGCGATAATAATCATATCACGAATATTATTATATACTAGGTTGCACAACCCACGACCATTATCAATCTCAATTGGAGTAATAATATTGCTTTGTTCAATAGCTGGCTTATAGGTACAAACGAGCATCTTGGCTTTTTCAGCTGTGATATCATCAAAGCTGTTCTCGTTGTTGAAGACGATGTTGAAGACAAGTTCCATGTTCATGTTCATGATGTTGGTAATATACCTTTACAACAGGAGTAATCAATTTTTTATTATTTTAAAACATATTTAAAAATGAGTACATAATTCTTTAATTCTCTTGAAAATCTTAAAAGTTAATAATATCTATCACAAAATAAAATTATGTACTCATTTTTAAAAATTGATATTATGCCTTATATATAAAAATACATATCATAACGAATAATGACTAGCGAAAACAAAGCTATCCAACTCGGTCTCTGCTGTCTTAACATTGAGTTAAGAGAATGCAAACCTACAGTATTTTCATCCCGAAGTGTCATCTTGAAAACACTTATTGAAAAAGGTGTAAATAATCTAAAAAATAAAATCATTGAAAATTTGCAAGATACTCTAATAATGATGGATTGGAATGAAGCAAATGGTATCAAAGTATTTCGGCTTTCAAGCGAAATGTTTCCACATATTTCTAATCCAAAAGCACCAAATTATACTCTGGACTTTGCAAAAGATTTGCTAAAAAAAATAGGTGAGAAATCAAAGAAATATAATCAACGTTTGACATTTCATCCCGGACATTTCAATTGCATTGGTAGTCCAAGTGATAATGTAATAGAACATACTATTCGCGATTTAGATTATCACGCATCTGCATTAGATATGATGGAACTAGGTAATGATTCTGTTATGGTAATTCATGGCGGTGGCATATATGGTGATAAAGAGAAAACCATAGATAGATGGTGTGAAAATTATATGAAAATGCCTGATAATATTAAGAAGCGCCTTGTACTTGAAAATTGTGAACGCAACTTCTCAATTGAAGATTGTTTAAAAGTATCGGAACGCGTAAATATTCCTGTGGTATTTGACACGCATCATTATGATTGCTATAATATTATGCATCCCAATGAAAAGCTAGATACACCAGCTAATTATATTCCTAAAATCCTAAAAACTTGGAAACGTAGAAACATCAAACCCAAATTTCATGTCAGCGAACAAGGTGCGGGTAAATGTGGTCATCATAGTGATTATATTGAAACAATCCCTGACTATTTACTTGAAATACCAGAAAAATATAATACCAATATTGATATTATGATTGAAGCAAAAATGAAAGAAAAAGCTATATTCAAACTATATGAAAAATACCCCTTTCTATCTTGTAAAAAAATATCTAATTAATTTAAATGATACTTCACTTATTGACAGCTTCTTCATTTGGTATATTACCTGTTTTGTACAAAAGTTTATTAATGACCGATATAGATTCTATTACGATACTAATAATAACAAAATTAATAATTGCATTTTTTTCAATATCTTTAATATTTTTTGGTAACAATTATGAAATAGTAAAGAAAGACTTTGATACATTATCAAAATCATCATATGAGAAATGTTATTATGTTGCACTACTTTTTCTAACAGCCGCATTAGTATATTTATATGGTCAGTATAGCTATATACTCGTTTTTAAAAATACAGAAACAAATATAAGTACAATTGTGATAGCTTGCTATCCTATTATAACTATTTTGCTATCATATTTTTATTTCAATGAAACAATTAATTTATATCAATTTATTGGTATTATTTTAATATTTACAGGCTTGGCATTAATTACAACCAAGCTAAAATAATATGTTATAATTAAGTAAAATGACTACAATAGAAAATAATATACTACTATCTAAGACATCAATTTTTGAATCTGTAAATCGTACATTATTTACTGCATCTGGTGTATCTTTCGCACTATTGGCAAGTACTCAAACTAATTTATATGTAGATGAAACTGCTAAACTAATAATTAGAGCAGTTGGTTTATCAATGTTATCATTGATTGTAGTATATGGTTTTTATAATGTATCTGATTATAAAAGTTTTATAGATAATTATAAAACCAAAGATGATAATGGTGTTATAAGTATATATACAGACAACAATTTAATGATATTATATTGCTTCTTGGTTTTATTGTGTGTTGTAATAGTATCTAATGTATCAATGATGATGTAATTTTACTCTATTGCCTTTGATAAATATTAAATCATATTCGTTCCAAATAACATTTCTATATTGTGGAAACATTATATCACCGTATAATACATTAGCCATATCTTCTTTTTTTTTATTTTTGAAAGTAAAATCAAAACCTTGATAACATTTTAATAAACATCCAATATTCCATCCATTATCCGTAATGTCCTTTGACATAAATATTTCATTCTCTTGTGCTTCTCTCGCAGTAGATGGGTAATTTGTAATTGTAAACTTACCTTTCATTATTAAATATTCAAGGGCTTCCTTATCCATACTAAATATATAGGTTTGTACATGTGAAAAATATGCATTGTTAATAGTACATCCAAATAATTTAATATTACCTGACAATCCATTTATAAAACTATCTGTCCATTTTTTTTTATTATCTGTTAAATATGGACCAATAATAGTTGAATTTGCTAATATAAATTTATCATAATTTTTATATAGATTGTCTCTTAACAATCCCTCGCTCCATCCACCAAAATCGCGTCCTATATTTTCTCTTTTCATTGTGATAACATAGTCTGGTAAATGTAATTTACTAAAATCATAATTTTTATTATTAGCTATAACCATAAAATCAATGTTATCATCTTTGAATATACAATTGTTAAAAAAAATCCTAACATTGTCATCATATTCATGAAATACAAATAGTACTAATACTTTCATTTTATATTAGTTGTAATTAAATACTTATATGTATATATAATAATTTCTAATATATGCATTTGTAATTATAAATGCCATAAACATAAATAATAGTAATAATATTTTAGTAATATTAATTAGCAATGTATCTAAGATATCAATAATGATATTAATTACTAATTCTCTTTGATTTTCGTAATCTTCAATCATCATGGTATTGCGTACCATATTAATTAATAAAAAATATTAATTTATCATTTTTTTATAAAATAGTAATAATTTATTCTAAAATAAAGAATATTGATGGATTAGTTTTACTGGGATGAATTAACTCCGTAATACCTATGCTAATTCTGAAATTATTAATATCATTATAATTTTGAATAAGAGACCTTGCTACGGTATAATATTCAATATTATTTTCTAATAAAAAATTTATAACTTCCTTACCTTCTTCAATAGGCTCCGAATCTCTTCCATGAAATACATCATGAACACTTACAATAACCTTCCTTTTATTTAACTTACAACTATGTAATAATGGTTTTAGTAAATTATTTATAAAATTAACAGCAAAATCGGTACTATGATCTGAATCAATAAATAAATAATCTATGTTATTTAAATTCCATGTATTAAATTTTTTTGTTACATCTCCCAATTCAAAATTCCATTCTACATTCTTATGTTTTAAACCTTTTATAAAATTTGAACATCTATCAATTATATCATATGAATATAATTTTGAATTATTATTTAATTTATTTAAAGTATCTAACATAATTGACGTAGACCAACCAGTACATGGTGAAAATTCTATAATATGTTTTGGTTTGTAATGTAATATAAATAATATAGTTAATTCTGCTTCAATATCATCATATTGAGGATTTCCAAAATTATGATTAATTTTCATATTTTTTTTTATTTCTAGTAAGTCATCTTTATAATTTTTATAAAGATCTTTTACGAAAATATTATTCATTTATTGTTTTTATATATAATATTAAATTAACCTAATATTTAAATCAATTTAATAATAAAATATTACTCTAATGCATAATAAGGATTTTCATTAAGTAAAGATTGCATTTCTTCTGCTTCTTTACGGTCTTCTTTATATTTTTTTATATGATATATGCAACAATCATATAATCTAAAAAATAGATTACATGCATACAAAAAGCACATATTGTTAATATATATATATAATATTTTTATACCCCCTATGGGACTCGAACCCACAATCTTTCGATTAGAAGTCGAACGCGTTATCCAATTACGCCAAGAGGGTACAAAAATATAAAAAAATGATTTGATTATTCACTTTTTATAAACATATTAAATATAAGGAATTAAACGCATTAATGACCGATACTGAGTATATTTTACCTGATAAAAATAAATTGGTAGCTGGCGTGGATGAAGTTGCAAGAGGTACATTTATTGGCCCGGTAATATCGGCATGTGTTGTGCTACCCGCGGAATTTCCAGATGAAAATTATAAACAAATTAAGGATTCTAAAAAACTATCTGAGAAAAAGCGCGATTTTCTAGCGAATTATATTAAAGAGAACTGTATAACTTATGGAATAGGAGAAGCCACTAGTAAAGAGATAGATGATATTAATATTTTAAATGCAACAATTAAAGCAATGCATCGTGCAATAGATATAGCATATAAAAAGACTAATTTTGATTATTTGGTAATTGATGGACCAAACTTTAAACCATATATTCCACCTGGATATGATAATGATATTATAGAATACGAATGTGTACCCAAAGGAGATTCAAAATATTTGAGCATAGCAGCTGCATCAATATTAGCGAAAGATTATCACACGAAATATATCAAGGATTTAGTAGCAAATAATGATAAATTATTATTATATGATATACAAAAAAATAAGGGTTATGGTACAAAAAAACATCACGAAGCTATATTTGAACATGGTTTAACTGAGTTTCATAGAAAAACATTTGGTATATGTAGAAATTATTCTACATTATTGGGATAACAATCTAATTTACTCCATGATATACCACATGTCTTAGCTAATTCACATTTTAAATTATCTTTACCATCTTTTTCTAATTTATCTAATAATCCAGGATATACTTCATTGCAAATTAATGGGTGTTTTTCATAAGTTTTTGTTTTATCTACAAATAAAGAACCACTAAATGGTGTGTTTGAAGTACCGTTAGCGGGTCTATTCCAATCAGTTTTATATGCACCTGCCAATCTAGCATATTTTAATAATTCATCACTTGCGTCATATCCATCAATATATTGTCTTTTGTCTGTGTTTACTTTATTTTGTTCTGATTCTTTATATAAAAATCGTGCATCACTTTCAAGTCTCCTTTTATGTTGCGGATTTATTGCTCCATCATTAAGTGTTCCGGAGGCAGTTCCACTTAAATCTTGATCGATAGCCTCATTTTTACTTTGTGAATTAGAGTATTCAGATGCCATATTTAATTTATTTTTATCTTTAAATAAATTATCATTCATTGCACTATATTCAGATAATGAACCATAGACCATTGGATCAGGAACACATTTGTGTTTTAAAGCAGATGAACTTTTATAAACTACATTATTTTTACCTGTTGAATCTTTAATATAATAATCATCATTAACATTTACTGTAATAGAACAATCAGCATTTTGTGATGTTGATGAAGAAGGACATCCACCCACTCCATCATATTTTAGATTATTATGTAAAATAGCTTCTTGTCTTGATTTACTAACTTTTTCTAGTTTCCAATAATCAGGGCAAATGGGCATTACATCAAATCCCGTTCCTATTTTACGAGGTTGTAAAGCAAAAATAGATAAAATTAGATATATTATTATTATTATAGCGCCGATAACATATGTTAAAACAGCGGGTAAAAATTTATCATAAACGTATTCTTTACCCCAATCAGTTAAAAATACAACTGCTAATAGAGCAATAGCTGAAATACCGTAAACTAGACATATCATCCAAGTTCCCTTGTACATATTAGATTTTTCCTCTTTGAATAATTTAAGCTCTTTTTCATTTGGAACAAACTTTAATTTTGTTTCAGGATCTAATCCAAGGCTTTCTTCATCGTAGCCCCAGGCTGTATCTGCATAACTACTCATATATTATATCTATACTTCTATAATATTATATTATTTAATTAAATTTTTGTAACATCAAGGTTTTTTAAACCTTTTCTTGAAGGCATTACGGATCTTTCAAGTGGCACCGGCATAGTGCTAATATCTTTAATATATCTCTGAGATTGTTTTATATTAGATATAATTTCCGGAACGCACCATTCAATTACACGCGTATTTAAATCTAAGACTTGTGCAGAAACATTTGTAGATTGATTTTTTGCATGTTGAAAATATATGGATCTCATAACAATTTTCAATTCATCGTCCTTTTGACGACCAATATTATATTCCCCATTAGTATCATTTAATATTTTATTTCTAATACCGGTTTGTAGTAAATTAATATTTTCCATAGAAAAGAAAACTTTTGATACGCCGGTACAATTTAAATTTCGTGATATTATATTTGATTGATGTTCAGTAGCTTTATCAACCGCTATTTTTATTTTATAATTATTATCCGTATCCATTGCATTTACTCTACCATTTATTAATTCAGATATTGGATTATCACCATTAAAATTAAAATATTCCATTTCTCCTTATTATATATAATTATTTTCATTTTATATAGTAGTAAATATAAATGTCAAATTGTCAAAAAATAAAATATTGTGCTAGCGAAATTTTAAATCACGTTAAATCTAAGAAGGTTGTAAGTAAAAAAAGTGAACTGAAAATAGTAATATTATTATCTAAATATATAGATAAATTGATATTCAATTTTGTAGCAATAGCGGCTTTAATATCATTAAAAGCTGGTGTTAGAAAAATATTAGATAAGCATATGGTATTTTTATCAAAATATATTACAACATTATGTTTTGATAAAAAAAGGTGTATGAAAGGAGGCGCTTTTAACACATTAGCATTCTTCGGTGGCGATGAACTAATGTATAAACAAGAAAACGAAGGTGGAGATGTCATGGAAGCTAATTTGAAAGAAGGTTTTGTAAGACCTGAATTGGGATCAACAATGCAAACACAAGAAGGGGGTGGAAAACGCAGAAAACGCAGAAGAACCCCTGGTGTATCTAAATTAGTTAAATGCAAAAAAGTAAGTGGAATATTAAAAGTTAAATTAGCGTATGTATTTAAATTTTTCAAAGTAAAAATTACCAAAGCATCTATAAATGTAATTGCCAAAAAATTAGAAACCTTTTTAAATACCTTTATAATAAAACTAATAAAATCAAAAGGTAAAGAGCTAACTATTTCTGGTGTTAAAAAAATAATGGTTCAAAATAAAATTATAAAAAAATGATATATAAAAAGATAACATATTCAACTAATTAAAATATGCCTATTATTACAATTGATGGTAATATTGGATGTTGTAAAACAAGTATACTAAATTATTTTCATAAAAATTATAAAACAGCTATTGATATTGAACCAATAGAAAGTTGGACAGAGTATTTAAAAAGTATGTATGATAGTGATAATAGTACTTATAATTTTCAAATAAAAGTTTGGATTGACAGGTGTTGGATACAGGAGAAATCCAACGTAATTGTTTTGATGGAAAGAAGTCCGTATTTTATTAAAAATGTATTTGTTGAAAAGGCTTTTGAAGATAAAACTATCAATGAAGATGAATACACTAATATTCATAAATTACATAAGACTACCGATGAATTATGGCAACCAAATGCATATATATATTTACGGTCTGACCCAGAAATGTGTTACAATAGAATAAAGAAAAGAGGAAGAGAATCCGAAAAAAACATTAAATTGGAATATATCAAGCGTATTCATGATTTACATGAAGAAAAATACAAAGACGCCGTTGAAAATAACAAAAATATAATAGTAATTGATGTAGAAAATAAATCTATACCAGACATATGTAGTGAAATTGTATCTAGCAATATTTATACTGAAATAGTAACTCAATTATATAATTATTGACTTCTAATAATAGGTTCGCTTGTGCCAACAAAGCAACTATAATATAGTCTTTCTTCATTTTTATATTCAATTGTTGGTGTTGATGTATGTACCAATTTGCGATTATTAAATATCAATAAATCATCATTATCCCATTTAATATCTACTACATTTTGTTGTGTAAATACGTATTTATTCATAATTTCTCTATATAAATCAAAGCTATCATCGCATGATAATTTATCAAATTTATTGAAACGAAATGGCGATAACATAAGTGCCTTACGTCTTTTTTCAGGATTAGAATATACTACTAATGGCTCGCGTGTAATAATGCTAGTTCCTATTTTTTCTGTTTTTTCATTTAGCGCACGATTATACCCGGTGTAGTCAAAGTATGAGTTCATCATATCTTTTTGAGAGTTTGAATAAATAACATTATAATTATTGATTTTTTTTTTCATGAAAAACTCCATAGAATCATAAGCATCTTCTAAACTTGCAAATAAAGTATTTCCAGCAACTGATGGTGATTTAATCATATATATTGAAGATACAACCGGTGGCAAATTGGTTCCGTGTCCTACAATATCTTGATGCCAAATAATAGTATTTTTAAAAGGATCGCTATATTTAAGTGTAATATCTTTAATGCCATGCATATCAGCAATGTGTGCTTCGCCTCTTAATGAAACTTGTGGTACCTCTTCTATCTGTGAATAACTAAAAGGATGTACAATTTTATCATTTGCTTTGTTATCAAAATTTTTACAAAACTCATATAATTTTTTAGGTTCCAATTTTTGTTTTTTAAATAGTAACATTGGCACCGACTTAAATAGTACTTTAAGTTCAGACATATCATTTTCATTTAATTTATTCACATCAATATCTTTAACAACCGCTAAATTTCTTTTAAATGTTGGAAATGTAATTTGATAGCAATTAACAGTAACAATACATAAAATATGTAATAACAGTTTCAAGTATTTCATTATTTCAATAATTAATAAAAATAATGTTAATTATCAATTTTTATATATAGAATATTTTTTTGTGAACATTGAGACCCATACCATAATCTAATTCAGGATAATATCCTGTGTTATTATTACAAATTGCTAATACATAATTTATGATAGATTTTGATAATAATTCAGAAGCTCTTACAGGAACATAACTAGGTATATTAGGGACACATGATATATATATGCCATTATAATTTATTAAAGGGTTAGTTACTGTTGTTGGTATAGATCTTTCGGTTATACCACCTTGATCAATTGCTATATCCATAATTATAGACCCATTTTGCATTTCGTCTAATAATTCACTTGTTATTAATTTTTCGGTTGGACCACCATTTGAAGTATTGTATATAGAACCTATAATAATCTTTGAATTTTTAACAAGATAAATTAAATTTTCATCATTAATTTCATATATATTAATATTGTTACCTTTTTCGCTTTTTATCTTCTCTATTTTTTCATAATCTTTATCAAACAAACATATATTAGTAAATCCTGATTCTAATGCAATATTTAATGCAGATAACCCTGCATTTCCTACTCCTAATATAGCAATTTGTGTATTATAATTATATATATTATCTGTAAACATAAATTTAATAGCATCCATCATTGCTTTTTCACCAGCAATTTTAGACATTTCAGATAATACTGGATAATATCCAACTCCTTCATCATTGATTTTTTTTATCGTTTCATATGCATAACATGTAACTTCATTATTGACCATATGATTAAGTAATTCTCTGTTACTTGCAAAATGAAAAAATGTTATCATAGTATGTTTGTAAGTAATATACTTATATTCTTCTACTTGTGGTTCCTTAACCTTAACTATTAAGTTTGCTTTATTATATATTTCTTCGGTTGAATTACATATTTCAGCTCCTACACTTATGTAATCATTATCTGTGTGTTCAGCTGCTATACCTGCATTACTTTGTACATAAACCTTATTTCCATTATTTACTAATTTAGCGACATCTTGTGGTATTAACGATATTCTAGTTTCATTAGCTTTAAGTTCTTTTGGGATCCCTACTATAAACATATGGCTAAATAATAAAAACAAATAATTATTCAATTAATTTCGCACTAACAATATTTGGAAACCATCCTAAAAATGGTACTCTAAATCCATATCCTTGTATTTTATAGGTTTTCCCAACATCAATTTCATTAAACAAGTCTACGCTAGTCCAATGAAATAGTATTAATGAATCACGTAATACATAAACAACATTATTAGTATCACTAATAGTTTGTCCTCTACGCTTTGATGAATATGCATATTTTTCATCAACTGTTATTGTGCGTTCAAACTTAGTTGAATAATAATAAATAATATTTATAATTTGTATTATTATAAATGTTGCAACAAATAGCTTAAAAATATCAAAATATTGGTAATAATCTTGTTTCATCCTATTTTATTCTAATAATTTATTTATAGCATCTGTTATATTTTGCTTGTTAGCTCCTGAAAAAGTAACTAATTCTTCATTTTCTTTAAAAAATTTAAAATGAGGTATCGTTTGTATTTCATATTTTTCTGATATTTCAGAACCTTCTTCTATATCTACTTTTACAAAAGTAATATTTGTATGTGTTTCAGCTTTTTCTTCAATATATGGGTAAATTTCTTTACAAGGTTTACAAAATCCTGCTGAGAAAACTACAACTGTCATATTATCTTTAATCTTTTCATTAAACTCATCTAAATCATTGATATGTAATACAGACATGTTTGTTATCTATATAATTAGCTATCAAATAATTTTAATAAAATAATCGCATATAGATATATAAAAAATTGATATGTTTAAATATAGAATTAAAGTAAACAAAACATAATGTCCAAACAAGAAGTCAAAACTGTGGAAGAGAAGTACAAAAAGTATGAATTGTTAGAGCATATTCTAGCTTTACCAGATACTTATGTTGGTTCCATTGAACCACAAAAAATCAGTAGCTATGTTTATGATGATTCTACACAAAAAATGCGTGTTGACGAACTTACTTATATTCCTGGTCTTCTTAAAATCTTTGATGAAGTTATTGTAAACGCAATTGATCATGCTATGAGATTGAAAGCAGAAGAAACCAAAGGCAAAGAGGATATCAAACATGTTAAAAATATCAAGGTTTCAATTGATAAAACAACAGGAACAATTACTATATTTAATGATGGTAATGGAATTGATATTAAAAAACACGGCGGATATGGCAATCTCTGGGTTCCAGAACTAATATTTGGAGAACTTCTAACATCAACCAATTACGATAAAGGTGAAGAGAAAATCTGGGGTGGCAAAAATGGCTATGGTAGCAAACTTGCTAACATATTTTCAAAAGAGTTTATTGTGGAAACAGTAGATCATTACAGCAAAAAGATCTATACGCAAAAATTCACGAATAATATGACAAGCAAAGAAACACCTACTGTAAAAGCTAGTAGTAAAGCACCATATACTCAGATTACTTTTACACCCGATTATGAAAGATTTGGTATCAAAGGTCTCACTGATGATATCTATAAATTGTTTCATCGTCGCGTAATTGATGCTTGCGCAACAACAGGCAAGGAAGTTTCTGTTAGTTTCAATGGTGAAAAGCTTACTATCAAAGATTTTGAAAAGTATTGCGAACTATTCTTGGATAAAAAAGAACAGCCTGTTGTTTATGAAGCCTGTGGACAGAGATGGGAAGTAGTAGCATCTATTTCTAAATCAGGTTCATTTGAATATTTGTCATTTGTCAATGGTATTAATACAATCAAAGGTGGTAAACATATTGAATATATTACAAATATGATAACAAAAAATCTAGTTGATATGACACTTTCTAAAAAGAAGAAGGTAGTAAAATTTCAGCATATCAAGGATAATTTGTTTGTATTTGTAAAGGCTCTTATTGTAAATCCAAGCTTTGATTCACAGAGCAAAGAAACTCTTACAACACCTGTTGCTAAGTTTGGTTCTAAATGTGATTTAAGTGATAAGTTCTTTGACAAACTCTATAAATCTGGAATTGTAGATAAGGCTCTCAGTATTACTGAGTTCTATGATAAAAAGAAGCTTGTTAAAACTGATGGAAAAAAGATATCACGTATCATTGTTCCAAAATTAGATGATGCTAACTTTGCTGGCACAAAACAAAGTTCTGAATGCACCCTAATATTGACTGAGGGAGATTCGGCTAAAACTATGGCGATTGCTGGGTTGAGTGTTATTGGTAGAGATAAGTATGGTGTATTTCCATTGCGTGGAAAAATCTTGAACGTCAAAGATGCTACATTGCAGAAAATCTCAGACAACAATGAAATTACAGCAATTAAGAAGATTTTGGGTTTAGAACAAAATAAGAAATATACTGATGTCAGTCAATTGCGATATGGTTCTATTATGATTATGACAGATCAAGATCATGATGGTAGCCATATTAAAGGGTTGATTTTTAATATATTTCAAAGCATGTGGCATGAGCTCTATGAAATACCTGGATTTCTCACATCAATGTTAACACCTATCATCAAAGCTACAAATGCTAAAAAAGAAGTAATTGAGTTTTACAATATGACTGATTATGAGCGTTGGCTTGAAACTGATGCTGCTAAAACAGGCAATTGGAAAATCAAATACTACAAAGGATTGGGTACTTCTAGCGATCAAGAGGCCAAGGAATATTTCAAACAAATGAATAAGGTAACTTATTTGTATGATGAAAATGCTGATGAAGTAATTGATTTGGCATTTAATAAAAAGCGCGCAGATGATAGAAAACAATGGCTACAAGATTATGATAAGGATAGGGTTCTAGATTATTCCAAGAAGAATGTTGATTATAAGTCGTTTGTTGATAAAGACTTGATTCATTTCTCTAATAGAGATTTGCAACGTTCTATTAATCATATTTGTGATGGTCTAAAAGAAAGCACACGTAAGATTATGTATGCTTGCTTTAAAAGAAAACTCTATTCTAATGAAATCAAGGTAGCGCAGTTATCTGGTTATGTCAGTGAAGTATCGGCATATCATCACGGTGAAGCATCACTACAACAAGCTATTGTTGGTATGGCACAGATATTCGTTGGTACAAATAATATCAATTTGCTAAGCCCAAATGGTCAATTTGGCAGTCGTTGCCAAGGTGGTCAAGATGCATCATCGCCCAGATATATCTTTACTGTATTATCTAAACTTACTAGAATGATTTTTAAAGAAGAGGATAATATAATCTTGAATTATCAAGATGATGATGGGCAACAAATTGAACCAGAATACTATATACCAGTAATTCCAATGATTTTGGTAAATGGTGGAATTGGTATTGGTACTGGTTATTCGACAAATGTCCCACAGTATAATCCAAGTGAAATCATTGATACTTGTAAGTTAATTTGCAATGTTATTAAGAGTTCAAAGATTACTGTTAAAAAAGAGGAAGATTTGGATATGGTTTATGATACTCTTAGTGCATTGGAAATGGAAAATATAATACCATATTATCTTGGTTTTAAAGGAACTATTGAAAAAGCCGAGAAGAATTCATATATTAGTAAAGGTGTTTATAGATGGGTTGATGATCAAACAGTTGAAATCACTGAACTACCAATTGGAACATGGACAGAAGATTATAAAGATTTCTTGGAAAATATGATTACAAATGGCTTGAATAACTTAAAATACATTGAAAATCATTATACATCAAAGAATGTGCGCTTTGTATTGCACTTTAATACTAGTGTTAAGTCTAAACTTGAAGGTAAGTTTGAAACACTATTCAAATTGGCTTCTAGTAAAAATCTAAGTATCAATAATATTCACTTGTTTAGTAATGAAGGAGCTATCCAACGTTATGAATCTACAAGTGAGATTATCAAAGAGTGGGCGGAAACTCGCATTCTAAAATACTTTGAACGCAAAATGTATCAGATTAAAATCATGGAAAAAGATGCCAAAGTTCTAAGCAATAAAATGCGTTTCATTCTTGATGTTATTGCTGGTAAAATTCAAATTATGAATAAGAAACTAGTTGATATTGTAGCTAGATTGGTAGAATTGAAATATCCACCAATTGATACTGAGGGTAACGACGAAGATGCCGAAGAAGATGAAGCATCTAGTAAAAAAGTAAAACAATATAACTATCTACTTAAAATGCCTATTTCACAGCTTACATATGATAGAAAGATTATTTTGGAAAAGGAACATAATGAATTGGAAGCTAAGATTAAAGCTCTCAAAGATACTAATATTGAAGATCTATGGTTAAGTGATCTTGATGAGCTAGAAAAAGCGTGGGTTGCACACCGAGATATGATTACAACAGAATATGAAAATGACTTGAAAGGCATTGTAGAAACCAAAGCTGCAAAGAAAAAGAAAAAGTAGACTAATTAGATTTTGAGTACATAATTTTATTATTTATTATTTTTTATAAATTTTTTATAATTTCAAAGATTTTATAAATTATGTACTCATTTTTATATTGGAGGTAATTCAATATCATTTTCTACACATATATTATATATAGTTAGGTAATCACAATGATTATCATTTTCAATAAGATAAGCTAAACATTTTTTAACATCTATATTAATATCAATAGTATTAATGTAATCTATTAATTCTCGTGATTCGTTGCTAGTAAGAGTTGTTGAGTCAAGTGCGTCAATGAGTTCGTCCATTTTAGTATCTTATATAAATAACATTATCATTTTTTAAAAATATATAAGGATTTAATGATATATATAGATAACAAGGAAATCAATTCCTTGCAACTTATTTTTACATTAAATATAGCCTTAATGGCATTATGTCATCGTGCCCGAGAGGTCTAAGGGGACAGACTTAAGATCTGTTGTGCATAAGCACGCGTGGGTTCGAACCCCACCGATGACATCGATGTTTTCACTGCTATATTTAAAATATTCCAATCATATAAGTTATATAATCATGAATACCATATAATTCCACATTTTTTGAAGATATATGACAGTACCATTTAAAAGGTATTATAAGAGCCATATTATTAAGTTTTATTGTTGATATTTCAGCAGATGCATCAGGCATTCCATTTACAGTACTAGTTTTAGGATTACATAATGTAACTTCACACGATTCCTTGGAATATATCAATAGATATTTGTATTTATTACGTTGCCATGTATCAGTAATAATTAAATTATTTTTAATAATATTGCTTGAAAACCAATTATATAATAATTCATTAATATCTTTTATTTTGTCATTAATTACAACTGGTTGCCTTTTGTATAATAAGTCAAAGTCAAAATGATTAGCATCAGTTTGATATATTGAGAACTCGTCAGTAAATATATAGTATAACGAAGCATATATAATTAATATAATAACAAGTAGATATAAATAGTCGTACATGTTTAATATATGATAATAATAATTTTGATGAAAAATAAACATATATATTATAATATATTTTATAATTAAGGATGTCTCGTAGAATAAGAAGTTTAAAACGAAATATCAGAGAAAATATTACTAAAATACCAAGTGCTAAAAGTATTGCAAAAGGTACATACAATGCTGCCGTGTCAGCAAAAAATTCTGTTGTATCAGCAAAAGATGCATCTGTAAGTAGTGTTAAAAAAACATATTTTGGAAAATATGAAGATGAATATTTAAATGAAAATAAAAGAGACACAAAAACAGATGATAGGATTGGTTCAGCTTGGATAAAAGTACATGATGTATCTAAATCTGTTAAAGATAAACCAGATGAGATAGAAAAATTAAGAGAGAGTGTAGGTACTGATAAAGATAAAATAAATCCAATTATACACGTTGTGGATTCTGGTGGAAATGTTGGTAGTGATCAAGATTTTTCAAATTTTGACTTGTTTGGAGATGTTAATGAAAATGTTAATAAAATGGATGAAGAGAATAAAAAAAAAGCCGAAATATTAGAGCAATTGATAACACATATCAAAGAAAAAAAATATACAGAAAAAGCTGGAATAAGAAATGTTAAGAGAACTTTTAGCAATAAAAAAATTGTAATACCTTACAGTAATATAAATGAAAATGATTTTAATGTAAAAAATTTAAAAGATAAGCTTTTAAAAAAATTTAAAAATTTAGATAAAGTTTATATTGAAATTGAAGAAAATGGTATATTGAATTATTATATATCAACACCAATAAAAAAATATATAAGATATGCCATCGTTAAAAGGGGTAAAATTAAAGAAGAAAAAAAAAAAGACGACGATTTAGCAAAAGAAGAAAAGCAAAAAAAACTAAATGCAAAAAAAAGCGAAGTAAAAGAATTATTAGATGGTATTGGCATTGATATATTAGGTGATAATAAAATTGATACATTACCACCTTGTTCAAAATTAGCAAATGCATACTGTTATATACATCCATTTAATGTAATACTTTATGAAAGAAAAATAATATATGGTTTAAAATGGGAATTAGCAAGATTTAATCCAGAAGAAAATAACTTATATGAAAGTATTGAGGAGTTTTTCAGCAAAAATGATGATATTCCAAGTTTCAATGTAATTTCAAAAAAATTTAAAGAAGTATATGATAAAACATCGGCAACTGAAACAGCAGCACAACCCCAAGAAGAAGAAGCATCGGTAGCGCAAGCCCCTGAAGGACCACCCCTAACAGGAGGTAAACAAATAGGTGGTGGTAAAGAAGTAATTGATTTGACAGATTTAGAAGAAGTTAGAGGTATAGTATATGAAGCAAGATATTTAGATGATTTTAAATCAGAAAAGTTTTATTATAAATACAAAGATGGTGAAAAATATTTATATTATTTATGTAAAAATAGTATATTAGATTATAGATATAACCATAAAAATTGGGATAAGGACGAATATTATACTGACAATTCAATAGATAAATTAGGATTACAATCTAATTTAAATGAAATAAAAAAAATAAATGAAAATTTAACAAGTACTCTGGAAAGTGTAAGAGAAAAGGCAAGAGAAAATGGAGAAATAAATAAATTTAAAGAATTAGAAAGACAAGATAGAAGTGATGAAATATTTAATGATAATGCTGGTAAATTTGGATACTATACAACACTATTATTTGTTCATACTGCTAAATACATCCAAGATACATTTTTGGCAGGTATTAAAACATTATTTAGTGCTTCTTGGAATAATGTAATTACAGGATTTTTAATATTATTATTTATAATTTTAGTTATAATAATGGGAGTTGCATTAGGTGGTGGTGGAGGCGGTGGTGAAAATGATGGTCCGAATAAAAAACCAAAAGAAGAAAATAAAGATTTTATTTCATTATTAAAATCAATGCCTGCAAATATAAACAGTGCTTATGCAGATTTTAATAAATTTGCTACTGATTTTGGCAATATAGTAACAAATGGAAGACGTGCAGTAAATGATTTTGCTGATGCAATGACAGGTGATAATACACCAGTGGATTCAGTTAGAAACGTATACGACAAACAAGATGGTAGAGGTGGAGATAATATAATTCATTATTATGATGGATCAAAAGTTATAAGTGCATATAAACCAATTGCTAAGATTAAACCAGATAATAATAATATAGTTAACAAGCCAGAGAAAGGAATAATTGATGATAAAGATTTTAGTATAACAACTGTTGATGATGGCGATGGTAAATTATATGAGTTAGATTGTAATAATCCAAATATAAGTAAATATTTTACTAAATCTTGTAAATTAATAAAAGATTATTCATTAGATACAAGATTTATTAAGGAAACCGATTCTGATGATTATAAACAAATTAAAATTAATAATTAAACTAAATAATCTAATATACTTTTAAGTAAGAGCTAATAAAATGAGCGATGATAAATTAACATGTAAAAATGTTCCTATTAAAGGGCAAGCAAATCCAAATGCTATTAAAAATGAAGGAAATTTATTAGAATTTAATACTAAACTTCAAACATGTACAATAGGAGAACAACATTTATCTAATAATTTAGAGATTTCTGGTGATAAAATTAAATTTAAAAATTATTATTTTGAAGAATTACCAAAAAATGCACATTGTAATATGTATGAAATTGAAAGATGGGAAGACTGGTTTACTATTGAATATTATTATATTAATAATAATTATGACAAAGGTACAAATGATGAAGAAAATAAAGGAAAGTATAGTGTACCTATTTGTTATAAGCCTTGTGAAAGTGGGTATGTAGTTAAAAATAATAAAAATGAATGCGAAAGTATTAATACATTTATGCGTGAAAAGTATAAAGATTTTATACCATATGATCCATTTGCCATAATTGCTATTATTGGAACATATATTAACATCAATGATTCTGAAACAGCTTTTCATAAAAGTGGAAAAATCGGATCATATTTATATCATATAAATGAATTATTTGAAAAAAATAACAAAAATATATTGCCCGACAATATAAGAAATGATATTGAGATATATAAAAAAACAGATAAAAAAGATATTATTGAAGCACTAATAATTAAAGGATATGAAAGTATTAAAATAAGTGTTGTTGGAGATGATAATATTGAAGGTGCATATAAAAAACTAGAAAAATACATTGATAACAACATTGAAAAAGAAAGTCTAACAAAAGATAAAAATACATTAATTAAAGAAAATATTATTCGCTATATTAACAAATTCTATGATTTATTTGATACAAGAGATGAATTTTACATGAATTATTTAAAAAAAATAAAATATATGGAAAACCCTAATTTTGGAAATTATCAAGGTGTGAGATATGCATATCATATAGCTAAATATTTTGAACTTAAAGAAAATATTGATAAAATGAATACTATATTATTAAACAAACCAAATATCTTATTTATGTTTAAATATTGTTGTAATTTATGTTTTAGTAGCAAATATTTATTTAATGATAGATTAAAAAACTATGGCATTCTTCAAGATGATGGAACTACTGAAAGTTCAAATGATTATATTAAAGAAATAACTAATGATTTTAAAAATAATAAAGAATCTGTTGAATACGAATCATCTAATGTTAATATTAATAAAGAAGATATTCCAGCATTTAGTGAATATGAATATGTATTTAAATATTTTAGGAATTTATCTATTTTAGGGCCATTTATATTATTGATAATCGTATTATTATTATTATTTTATTGGGTATTGGATCAATGGCAATTATTAGGTGTTTTCATGACTTATTTTATAAATTATCCAATAATATATGTTCTTAATTTAATTATGAATTCAATGTATTATTTTGCATATTATTTCATGCTGATATTTGGACTTGTCATTGTTCATCCATTAAATGTAATTATGTTAAAACTTCCCAATATTTTAATATTTGTTGCAACATTATTTATAATATTATTAATTGATCCATTATCTGCACTAAATATTGGTATTAACATGAGACCATTCGCATTTGTATTATTAGATTTTGTATATATAACACTTGTACAATTAATAAAATTATTTATTAAACTTATCATTATAATATTTTCATACACTATTGTATCAATTCCAATATTAATATATGTATTTTATACATTATATAAAATAACATATCAAGACCTAAGCATTTTATCGGATCCACATATTAATTTCTCACCATACAAGTCAGGAATAATGATGATATATTTTCAAATGATGCGCAATGATTATTTTAATAGTGTTTTAAGTAATCATATTGATTTAGTTAATAAATTAGGAAAAAATAAATAATTATTTTGCAGGAACAATATAACTATAATAACAATCAATATAGTTATTTTTAGCATCTTCACTAGACATACCCCTTGTGCTATTCCATGCATCCCATTTTGAACAATCTTTTAAGTAAATAGCCCAAGGTCTTTCTATATTGCAATCACCAACAGTTACTTGTTTATAATATTTATAAAATTCAAGTTTTACATTATCAGGTAAATTAAAATCATCTAAATTTAATTTTTCTAGCTTTTTAAGTACATCTTCAAAAGATAGTTTATCGCCCATTTTTATAATATAAATTATTCTTTTTCTTATATAAATGTTATTTAAGAATATAATATATATATTATATGAAATAGATAATGATCATTGACGAATATCTAGACTACACAAAGACATACAAAGAAAAATATGGTGAAAGATGTATAGTTTTAATGCAGGTAGGTTCGTTCTTTGAAATTTATACTATAACCGATAATATCACTGATAATGAAGTATTTATTATTGCTGATTTATGTAGTATACAAACTTCACGAAAAAATAAAGCAATAAGTGAAGTATCGCGCACTAATCCAATAATGGCTGGCTTTCCATTACATTCTATTTCAAAATTTACACAAATTCTTCTCAATAATAATTATACTATTGTTTTAGTTGAACAAGTAACTGAACCACCTAATCCTAAAAGAGCTGTGACGGAAATTTTATCCCCTGGTGCAAACATCAATATATCCAATAAACAAAGCAATTATATGATGGTCATATTTTATGAAATTATTAATGGTTTTGTAATTGCGGGTATATCAGGTATTGATTTGTCAACGGGTAAAACTTTTGTTTATGAAGTAGGGTCAACAAAACAAGATCCCGAGTTTGCTCATGATGAAATATTTAGATTTATTAGCACATATAATCCTATTGAATTGGTTATTCTTAGTGCACAATTAAAAGATGAAGATAAAAAAGCCATACTCAAAAAACTAAATATTAATAAAATTCTAGTACATTATAAATGGGAAAATTGCGAATATATTAATTTCTTTAATAGCATCATTAATCAAAAAGAGATTCTTGACAAAGCCTTCTTTGTTAAAAAAGGTTTAATTTCAATTATTGAATTGCTAAACTTAGAAAGATTTACTATTGCACGAGTAGCTTTCTGTTGTCTCTTACAATTTGCATATGAACATAATTCTGATATCATTAAAGAATTGCAAGAACCTGAGATTTTTGAAAATAGTAAAAATATGACTATTGAATATAATTCAGCAGTGCAGCTTAATATATTGAGACTTTATCAAAATGATAAACCTTTAATGGATATTTTAAATAAATGCATTACTGCATTTGGTGCAAGGGCATTTAAAGATAAATTGCTATTACCTATGACAAATATTGTAAATATCAAAAAATCTTATGATGATATTGATATCTTGCTTAAAAACAAGATATTCCAGAATATTCGCAAGTATCTATCAAATATTGTTGATTTAGAAAGAATGAAAAGAAAGATGGTTTTAAATAAAATGCCCCCATTGGAATGGGTTGTATTTAATGAATCACTTGATTCGGCTGTTAAAATTTATAATGAATTAAATATAAATGATTCTAATATTAATTTAGAAGATATTACTGATATTATATCATATTTCAATAACATTATTGATTTAGATAAAGCTTCTAAATATAATTTAGCAGATAAAAGTAATTTAGGTAATTTTTTTAAAAAAGGTATTAATCCTGAAATAGATGAGCTAGTATCAAAATCAGAGGAATGTTATAAAAAAATAGAGAATTATGTTGATAATATCAATAAATTAGGTACAAATGATAGTACATTTTGTAAGATAGATAATAATGATCGCGAAGGATATTATATTATTATGACAAAAAAACGTTATGAAACAGCTAGCAAGAAAAATAAGAAATTAATGAGTGGTTTTAATACTAAATCAATGGCAACATCGCAAAATTACAAAATTACAAATAATGAAATAACAAAGGCATCAAATAATATTATTAGTTATAATGATAAAATATCACAATTAGTACTATCAAGTTATACTGAGTTTATGAATGATTTTATTACAAATAATAATGAAAGATTGGATAATATTATTAAATATTTAACGAGAGTTGATATAGCAGCATGCTGTGCTAAAAATGCTTTTGAATACTGTTATGTTCGCCCTGATATTGATACTGAAAAAACACAAAGCAAATCATCATTTATTTCTATGAAAAATATGAGACACCCTATTATAGAAAGAATTCAGGATGATATTGAATATATTGGCAATGATTTGGAGCTTAATAAAGATGGTATTCTACTATATGGTATAAATGCATCTGGCAAATCATCATTTATGAAAGCGATTGGTTTAAACATTATTATGGCACAAGCTGGTATGTATGTTGCTGCTGAATCAATGAGTTATTATCCATATAATAGTATTTTTACAAGAATTTCGGGAATGGATAATATTTATAAGGGTATGTCAAGCTTTACTGTTGAAATGACAGAATTGCGAAATATACTTCAAAGATGTGATAAATATAGTCTGGTTATTGGTGATGAAATATGTTGTGGTACCGAATCAATTTCTGGAATATCCATTGTTGCTAGCGGAATTGATACATTAATTAAAAAGGGGTCTTGTTTTATATTTGCATCACATCTTCATGAATTAACTAAAATTACTTGTATATCAAAACATATCAAAGATAAATCGTTGAGTGTGAAACATATTCGTATTACTATTGATGATAAAAATAGAATTATTTACGATAGAAAATTGCAGGACGGTCAGGGATCTAAGATTTATGGGATTGAAGTATGTAAGTCTCTTGATATGCCGTTAGATTTTATGAAAAATGCAGAAAAAATTAGAAAGGAAGTAGAGGGTATAAATAAGGATATTGTTAAAAATCGTAAATCTAGATATAATAGCAATGTAATTGTTGATAAATGTAAAATATGTGATAATGCAGCAGAAGAAACACATCATATTGTATATCAAGAAAAAGCTAATGACGAAGGGTATTTATCAAGTTATCATAAAAATAGCAAACATAATTTAGTTGCTCTCTGTAAAGAATGTCATAGAAAGGAACATTCGGGTGAATTGAAAATCAATGGATATATCGCAACATCATATGGTGTGGTTTTAGATTATACTTTTGAGTAGTTTATTATTTTTTATTAATTTATATAAGCAAAAAATATATATATGTGTATAACAGATAAATAAATGCGTGTATTAAAGAGAAACGAAGAGTATGAAGATGTCAGCTTTGATAAGGTTTTAATGCGTTTGAAAAAATTATCATCTGATTTAAATATCAATGTATCGGAGATTGCTCAAAAAGTATGCACACGTATTTATGATGGGGTAAAAACATGTGAACTGGATGAACTCGCAGCATATCTATGTAGTAGCATGTCTATTGAAAATCCTGATTATAGTACTCTTGCTTCGCGTATTATCATTTCAAATCACCATAAAAACACTTCCCCGTCGTTTAGCGAAACAGTACAAATACTCTATGATAATAAAGATATTCATGGTGAACATTCACCATTAATTTCGGAAGAATTATATGATATTGTCTGTAAAAATAAAGAAAAACTCAATAATTATATTGATTATCAAAGAGACTTTCTTTTTGATTACTTTGGATTTAAAACATTGGAAAGAGCATATTTAATTAAAATTAATAAAAAGATTATTGAAAGGCCACAACATTTGTGGATGCGTGTGTCATTAGGTATTCATAGTAATGATATCAAAGAAGTATTGCAAACTTATGATTTAATGAGTAAAAAATATTTCACACATGCTACACCAACACTATTCAATTCTGGTACTAAACGACCACAACTAAGTAGTTGCTTTTTGTGTAGCGTAAATGATGATAGTGTATCCGGTATTTATGAGTCTCTAAAAGAAATGGCTTTGATTTCTAAATATGCAGGTGGAATTGGTATTCATATTCATCAGATTCGCTCAAAAGGAAGCCATATCAGAGGTACAAATGGAACTTCTAATGGTATTATTCCAATGTTGCGTGTATTTAATAATACAGCGAGATATATTGACCAAGCTGGAAAACGCCTAGGAAGCATAGCTGTATATCTAGAAACTTGGCACAGTGATATTGAAGCATTTTTAGAATTGAAAAAAAACCATGGTAGTGAAGAGGAAAGATGTCGTGATTTGTTCTTAGCATTGTGGGTTTCTGATCTGTTTATGGAACGCGTAAAACAAAATGCTAAATGGTCTCTAATGTGTCCAGATCAGTGCCGTGGTTTAAGTGAAGTATATGGAGATGATTTCAAAGCACTTTATGAGAAATATGAAAGTGAAGGTAAATATAATAAACAAATTAATGCACAAGAATTATGGTTTAAAATCCTTGAAGCACAGATTGAACAAGGTGTTCCTTATATTTTGTACAAAGATGCTGCAAATAAAAAGAGCAATCAGAAAAATCTTGGAACAATTAAATCTAGTAATCTATGTGCAGAGGTGCTAATTCATTCGTCACCAGAAGAAACGGGCGTTTGTAATTTAGCATCTATTTGCCTACCATCATATGTTGAAGATGGAAAAATCAACTTTGAAAAACTACATGAGGTTGTTAAAGTAGCTGCTAAGAATTTAAATAAAGTTATTGATGTCAACTTTTATCCAGTTGAAAAAGCAAGAGTGGGAAATTTAAGACATAGACCTATTGGTATTGGAGTTCAAGGACTTGCAGATGTATTTATGATGCTTAAATATCCATTTGAAAGTAAAAATGCAGCTGAACTAAATAAACAAATATTTGAGACTATTTATCATGCAGCGGTTGAATCGTCAATGGAATTATCAAAAAAAAGAAGTAAAATTATTGGTGATATTTTGAATAATAATAGTGATGAAGATATTAATAAATATGTTAATGAATTTGAGCAACATGTCATTAAAACTAAATATGCAGGAGCATACAGTTCATTTGAAGGGAGCCCAATTTCTCAAGGCTTATTCCAGTTTGATTTGTGGGGTGAACAACCAAGCGATAGATATGATTGGAATAAATTAAGAAATGATATTAAGGAATATGGTGTAAGAAATAGTTTGCTAATTTCACCTATGCCAACTGCATCAACGTCGCAAATTATGGGATTTAATGAAAGTTTTGAGCCGTTTACAAATAATATCTTTCAAAGAAAAACATTAAGTGGTGAATTTATTGTTATTAATAAATATTTGATTAGGGATTTAATAAATAAAGGTCTATGGAATAAGGAGTTGAAGGATACTATTATTCTTCACGAAGGAAGTATTCAAAATATTCCGGAAATTGATCAAGAAATGAAAGATCTATATAAAACTTCATGGGAAATCAAACAACGTGTTGTAATTGATATGTCCGCCGATAGAGGTAGATATATTTGTCAAACTCAAAGTCTCAATATTTTTATGGAAGAACCTGATTTTCAAAAGTTGTCATCAATGCATTTTTACGGACATTCCAAAGGACTTAAAACAGGTTCTTATTATTTGAGAACAAGACCTAAGGCTAAAACGCAGCAATTTACAATTGATCCTGAGTTTGCTAAAAAGAAATTAAGATGCGCAGAAGAAAATGGAGATAGCTGCGTACTATGTTCTGCATAATAAGTTATCTAATTTAATATTAGAGTAATGAAAAGAAAAGGTGGAAATATTGAATTACAGCCAATGCAACAGGTTCAACCAGTACAACAAGCACAGCCAATGCAACAGGCACAGCCAATGCAACAGGCACAGCCAGTACAACAAGGATTTATTGGAACAGCATTAACTGATATAAAAAATAATCAAGGTGTTTTAAATCCTATTTATGATACTACTGCATCTATTGGTATAGTATATAATGTTGTTATAACAATTGTTGTTACTATATTATTTGGAATTTTAATATATGTTGGTTTTTGGATTAAAGACGCTGATATTAATAAATCTGAAAATGTTTTAGGTAAATATAAAAACGTAAAATGTACTGAGGAAATTATAAAAGATAAAGATAATAATAATAAATCTGTTACAGTTTGTAATGCAGAAATTGTTTACACAGTAGGCGAAAAAGAATATATTAAATTTTATAAAGGATCTAAATTAGTAAATGAAAATCAACCAGTTACGGTTCATTATGATCCTGCAAATCCAGATGATTTTATAATTGAAAAAAACACCTATTATTTTGGACTTGGTATGATAATTGTGGGATTTATTATAATAGGGTTATCGTGGTTATGGTTAATACTTTCAATAGCTTTTAAACCAATTGCAGCTGCTTCTGGTGTGAATGCTATTGGTGACGCTTTAACTTAAAAACTACTTAAAGAAATAATTATCTTATTTTTATATAGGGATATAAATGGTAGCTTCTAATTCAGGATGTATTAATATATTTGATTTTAACAATGTTGTAAAGAAACTAAGAGCTTTCTTTGATAGCAAAGGCTTCGTTGAAGTACATACACAAAATAGATTAAGTATTTTAGCAGCATGCGAAGATCCAAAAACTATATCAACTTATGAATATAGCGATCAAGTATGGCCTTTACCACAAACAGGTCAAATGTGGCTAGAATATGAACTATTAAAGAATACTGAAATTAACGGGTGTTATTGTGTAAGCACAAGTTATAGAAATGAACCAAATCCTGTCCCTGGTCGTCATGATAAGATATTTCCAATGTTTGAATTTGAATTAAAAGGTGATATGGAAGCAATGAAAGAAATGGAAATTGAGCTTTTAAATCATCTTGGTTTTAATAAATTTTATCCAGATGGTAATTATCCAGAAGGCGATTATGTTGATGTTGCTAAGAAATATGGTACAAAAGAATTAGAACATGAACACGAAGAAAGATTACAACAAGACCACGGCCAAGTTTTCTTTCTTAAAAACTTCCCCAATTATAGCTCTCCATTTTGGAATATGAAACAAGCAGAACAAAGTGATGTTGAAGGTGGACATGCTAAAAAAATAGATATAATTATCAATGGTATTGAAACTATTGGTAGCGCTCAACGCTCATCTGATCCAGAGGAAATGCGTAAATATTTCTATGAAATTAGTGATGGTGGATATGCTAAAATATTATTTGATAAATTCTCAAAAGAACGTGTAGAAACGGAGCTTAATGAGTTTTTATCTAATAAGTTTTTTGAGCGTTCAGGTGGTGGCATTGGTGTTACTCGTTTAATAAGAGTGATGAAAGAAAATAATTTATTAGATTAATTAAATATTTTTTTTGTAATATATATATATAAAAATAAAAGAATATATATATATAATTATGACATATAATTCTAATAACGAAATTCTATTAAAACACAGTGATCGCCTTACCATTTTTCCAATTAAACATAATGACATGTGGGATATGTATAAAAAAGCCGTTAGTGCATTTTGGACACCAGAAGAATTAGATTTAAGCAAAGATGTTGATGATTTTAATAAGCTCAATGATAAAGAGCGTACATTTATTAAACATATTCTAGCATTTTTTAGTTCCAGTGATACAATTGTAAATATCAATTTAGGAGAAAGATTTTTAAATGATGTTCAAGTGTTAGAAGCTAAATTTTTCTATGCATTTCAAATGGCAATTGAAAATATTCATTCTGAAACTTATTCTCTTTTAATTGATACATATTTTAAAGATCCCAAAGAAAAGTCAGAAGCATTAGATGCCATTAATTACATGCCATGCATTAAAAAGAAGGCAGATTGGTGTTTTAAATGGATTGAAGATGAAAATGCGCCATTCTCTCAAAGATTGCTGGCATTTGCGCTAGTTGAAGGTGTGTTTTTTAGTGGAGCATTTTGCAGTATTTTTTGGCTAAAAGAGAGAGGATTAATGCAAGGTCTATCTTTTTCAAATGAATTAATTAGTCGTGACGAAGCTATGCATGTTGAGTTTGCTGTATTACTTTATTCTAAAATTGAAAATAGACTACCTCAATCAACTGTTCATCAAATTGTAAAAGAAGCTGTTGAAGTTGAAAAAGTTTTTATAAATGATAGTATTCCATGCTCTATGCTTGGTATGAATGCGGATTTAATGTGTCTATATATTGAATTTGTAGCCGACAGATTGCTAACACAACTTAATTATGATAAAATTTGGAACTCCGCAAATCCATTCCCTTTTATGGAACGTATTTCAATTGAATCAAAATCAAATTTCTTTGAAAGTCGCGTATCACAATATAGCAAAGCTAATGTAGGAAGCAATCAAAGTCATTCAGAGCTTCGCAAATTTGATTTAGATGCAGATTTTTGATATACTTAAAGATATTAAAATATAATTTAACTATATAATGAATAAATTTTTCAATATATTTAATGAAATAAAAAAACAAATTATATATATAATAAATGATAATGATATATTGTATACAAATAAATATTTTTCGTGTTTAAATGAAATACTAAATGTATTAAAAAATACATTATATAAAATTCAAGACATATATTATAAATATATATTACATCCAAAATTGAAAAATCTTTGATTATTTTTGTATTATTTTGTTAAGAAATATCTTGTTGTGATAGACATAATTTGATTTCTCCTAATGAAGCAATTGTATATCGTAAAATGATAGGATAGTTATTTTTAAGATATATTTCTACATTATTGGAAAGATTTGTACATTTTGTAAATATTGAAAGATATTTGAGACTAAATATTCCTTGTATTATTTCTTGTTCTTCATTTGTACTATTCTTTTTTATAGTAATGGATTGCGATTTTTCAGAACCCAATATTGTTTCTTGGTGACAGAAGTCTCCTTTACAACTTAGTATTAGTTTGTCACCAATATTTCTAAACTCAATGAATTCGGCTAAATTATGCATATCTCTTATGATTTTTTGTAAATAATTAGATGGCATATTAATAATTGTATGGAAATCAACTGGTGGTATTTGTATATTTAATACATCAATATCCAATACAGATAATTTATAGTTGGTTTTATAATTTTTATCATTATTATCTATTGTTATACCAAGATGATTTGGGTCATCTTTCAATATATACAATGAAAGAATGTCATTATTTGTAATTGTTTTAATTAAAGCATGTAAACGCAACATATTAATACCAACAAATGTCTTTTTCTCACACTCATATATTTCAAATTTGTCAGCTTCTAACTTTAAATGAATAAGTACAATATGAGTATTATCCATAGCAACTATTTTAATACCTGTCTCATCAATCTCCAAATTAACATCCATTAAAATTTCTTTCAATGCATCAATCACCTGTTTAAAAGTTGAAGCTTGTATAGTTTTTATATTTAAAATGTATTCGCTGTTATTATTTTCCATATCAATAATTATTAATTAATAATAATTCCTTAAATAATAATTGGTTACGGTTAGTTACAAACTATTTTATCAAATCTAATTGTTTTAATAGGGTATGTATAACCAGGTATTACTTTTAATAAAAGCAGTATAATTATAATACTTAATACAATATTTACATTATAATTATCTTCTTTTAATAATGGTTTAATAAAGTTTTCATATTTTACTGCATCATAAATATTGTCTTCTATTTTTGATAATATTATCTTTTTATCTATTTCTAATAAAGTTTTTTGACCCTCAGGATATTCATTATAATATTTTTTTAATACTATGTTCACCAATGTAAATATTATTACACCTGTTAATATACCTTTTATTAAAAATAAATCCATATATGTTGATTTTTTTGCATCATTAATCATTTCAATAAATGATTTATCATAATTATTAGAACCCCCTTGATTTATTGTATATTTTCCTAATTCTATAAAATATTTAACCTTTCCATCATATTGTTTGACAGTACTATCACCACCACAATCCTTTAAATATTTTTTTGTTAATAATGATGAAAAAAATATTGGTTCTAATTCTTCTTCACTATTATTATTGTCAGTATTTTTACCTATACCATCTTTTCCCCACCATAATAATGCAAGTATGGATTTAAAATTATTTTTTAAAAAATCAAATTCGCCAAATATACATTCTAAATCTGTAAAATAAGCTAATAAATTATCTAAAATATACTCCTTGAAATATTTTTCTGTTAAACTTTTTTTATCTTCTTGTTTAGCTGCTACTTTAAAATAATATTCAGTTTTATTAGAATTAATGTATTTTATATAATATTCATTTCTAATACTGAAATCTATTTTTGTATCAATTTCAAGTAATTCTTTTTGACTTAAATATCCTTCTGTTATTTCCACAATATTTGTTAAATCTTCATTATCAGAAGTAATTTCTACTATATTTTCTTTATTGGAATTATTATTATAACTTTCACTATCTACTTTAAGATATATATTTTTAATACTATCACCAGCACTTAAATTTGATTTTTCACAATTATCAATAAAATTACTAAATACTTTTACAACATCAACACTAGTATCTTTATTTATTATGCAAAGTTGCTTACATAATTCAAGAATATCACAACAAATATTAATATCATTTAAATTTTGTTCTGTTATAGTTTTTGTTGAATCAAATTGATATTTTTCGCTATCAAAATGTTGATTTATATTCATTTCATAAAAGTTATTTTTATTTGTATTTTTAATAATTCTATTAAGATATTTTTTATAATTATCATCAATTATTTTATTATATTCTCCATACAAATAGTTTTCATATGTGCTTTGATCATCTTCATATTTATTATAATATTTCTTACCCGGATTATTAAAATTATTACTTATTATAAATAATATTAAAGCAGAAGCAATACCGGTATATATTATATTTTGATTTTCAACATAAAAACTATCTTGTATTGTTGCCGACATCTTACTTCTTCCTGCATATTCTGCAATAATTGAAATAAATATTATAATTACAAAAAATGTAAAAATTAAATTATATATCTTAAATAATATTGTATTTATATTTGTGGTCAATAAAATATCTTTATTATAATTTGTACATTTACCCTTGACGACATAAGAATTTAATAATATTTTATATCCAAACATTGTTGATACTGGAATATTCTTATCATTTACATTATCGCCATTATCATTATCATACCATATAAACAAGGCATTATATACACTATTTAAAAAAACTAATGATGATATTATAAATACAATTATAATAAATATAACTACTAACTTTTGTTTAATTATTGTAAAATTACTCATTTATTATAAATGGGACTTCTTATTTATTATAATATTTTAAATTACTTTAAATTACACCATATATTGCAGTTTCTAATTCATCTTTTGCTACTTTTATCCATTCTATTATTTCTTTTATTTTCTCTTTTAATTCTGGTGTACTATCGTCATAATCATAATATAATATAGAATATAATATTATTAAAATTACAATAAAATTTACACCCATTTCCAATGCCAAATATAAATTAAAAAAATATACTGGTGTGAAAAAGTTTAGATTATCATTTGCATTATCTACATTTTTAACAAATATATCTATTTTATTATTAATTAAATTAATAACATTATCATATACAAGTTTAAAATCATTTTCTTTATTTTTTTTTTTCAAATAATTCATCAATATTTGATTTTTTATTGCATCTCTTATATTATTTAGCTGATTTCGTGTATCAGTAATTTCTAATTTTTCGTATAATAAAGAACGTAATGTTAATGTATATTCAATATCCTTATCTATATTTTTATCTCCAACTTTTACGATATCTCCTAGTATCAATTTATTCAATTTTAATATTATATATGGGTCTTCTTTATTATTATTAATAACATACATGTAAACTATAATTATAAATAATTGCGATGCTAAGAGTCTATCATATATATCTTCGTTTTTTTGTGCAGTTGCATCTGCCCCACCTTCAGCTGTTGATGTTTCACTCGTTCCATCACATACACTAATATAACGACAATAATAATTTATACATTCTTCTATATATTCTTTTAAATTATATAGTTTTGTATGATTTCCTACATTGAATTTTTTATTTACTAATAATATTTTTTTATTAAATAAATCTATCTGAGTTTCAGCATCATTAGTTTTATCTTCAAAATTTACAATAGTATCTCTTTTAACTAAATCTCCATTATGAGATAAATATTTTAAATTATCAATCGTTTTTTCTTTCATTTTTTTGATTTCACCACTAACATCACTATGCTTATTTTTATTATAAAATAAAATTATTTCACTAAATTCACTTTGCATTTGCAAATCAATTTTAAGTATTTCATTATACATTTTATATATTCTATCATAAACATTTTCAATGAAAATTTTTTTATACAAAGTACTGTGAAGCATACAATATAAAAGTACAGATATAATAATAATTATTGTACTAAATTTTTTATTATAAATATGTCTAAAAATACTTTCATCTACATCAATTTTCTTATCACTGATAGTAGATAATAAGTTACTTGTAAATGTTATAATTATTTTAATCATAAATATAAATAAAATTATAAATATGACAAATATTATCATTTCATAATATCTATTATTTAAATGAACGTATAAATAAGTTGCTTTATCGTCGTATAGAGAGAAACTGCTGAAAAAATCCCATAAATATCTAGATATATTTTCAAAAAATCCCAAATCTTCATTTATTTTTTCATATTTACAAAATATAATTTTTTCTTTGGTCACATCTTTTCCATCACTATCCTTAACAACTTTACCATCTTCATCTTTAACAGTTACTGTTGTAGTTATATCAAGAGGTGATTTAATATACACTTCTGTATCATTCTTTCTTTTTTTAATTTGTTTTTCAATATATGGATAATCATAATAATAAATTATATCTCTAAAATCATTATTATTATCTTCATTATAAAAACTTGTTCCACTTGTTTTTTCTGTAAACACGCCACTATTTTCTATTTTTTCTGTATAAAAATTATTTGTTCTTTTGTATCTGATATCTTTATTTTTATTAAGCAAATAAACATAATTTATCAACATATAATTGTAAATTTGGTTTAATTTGAAAAATGGCGAGTTGTTATAAGTATATTCTTTTCTAATTGCATTGATACTATACACACTATACAATGTATAATTAATTATTGCAATTATAGTTATAATAACAATTAACGCTATTATTAGATAAATTGCATAACCAATTGCCTTTGTAGTATTTTCATTATCCATGATTTTATTAATCCCTTAATTAATATCTATAAATTAATAATCATTGCGCCAATTATCAAAATAAATAAAGTGAAGAATACAATTAATGTTTTAAGGTTATCTTTCAACCATTCTTCATATGTTATATCAAACCATCCTGTTTCTAATATAAAAAATGTCAACGTGAATATTGATGCTATAAATCCGGACATTGTAATAAATAATAACCATATTTTATAATATATCGTATTATCTTCATGATAACTATTGATATTTCTAGAATATTTTGATATTCTTTCTTTTATTTCATCGTATTTAACTTTCAATTTTTCACTAGGTAATATATATTCTCGTTTGATATTATCACGATTAAAGGTTTCACTGGTAAAATCTGGTGGATATAGAAACAAACTTTTATTATTTATTTCTTCAAATTCAGGTAATATAACATTTTTCTTTGGATTATTAAGCATATGATAAAAACATTTATTATTTGGTGGAATATGCTCTCTATTTGGTTCAACAGGATTTGATTTTATTTTAATTGTTCTAAAAGCAGCTTCTTCACTTACAATATAACTTATCATTAATTTTAATCTATTATCAATTTCTTCTTGTTGATAAAAATACTTCATTACATGTTCGGGTTCTGCTTCATCATCTAATAATAATTCTTTTTTAGCAAAATCCTTTGCTTGTTGACTGTTAATATATTTATTTAATTTTGTAGGTATACTTTCACCATCATTTTTAATAAATATCATATATAGTTCAGGTATTATATATTTTTCAAATTCATCATTTATCCCTTTCATATTACCATAAACTTGCGTATCAATAACATTTAGATTATTATAATAATTATAAATATAATATATTAATATCAAAAATACTATCAATATATATATTGATAGATATTTTAAGAAATTATATTCAGTTTCATTTGTTAAATCGTAATTGAAGTATTTACTATATCCAACTAATTTTATTTCTTTACTAATTCTAACATATGATAATGCATCAACAATATAATTAAACCAAAATATAATAAACAATATAAAATATATTAAAAACCACGTTAATGTTTTTTCGTCAACAATCAATGAATTAGTTTCATATAAATTGCAATATTTTTGATATAAACTATCATTATAAGGCGAACTTGTATTAACAGGTTCAGAAACCATATTATATCTGCTTATTAAAAATTGAATTATATCTAGTAAATTCAATAATAATATTGTTAAAAATATTAAAATAATTATAATCAAAAACAAATTATCAATTGTTTTTGTATTATCAGTATTGTAAACTCTAACAACGGTATCTACTAAATCGTTAAAACTCATTTGTTAACCTTAATATATGTATTTATAAAATATTAAAATAAAAATAATTTATATTGCCTTAAATATCCATAATAGTAAAAATATGGCAATTGGATAGCTAATTCTTAGCAATAATTCTTGGAAATCAGTTAAAACATTATCTCCAATATATTTGCTTATATAATGTGTTATCATTCTATCAATTGATATACCTAGAACAATTACTAATGAGAATAAAGCTAGTTTAATAACTTCTGTTCTTTTCATATTCATTCTGTCCATAAAAGTGTATTCAACACGTCTTCTAGAATTACCATCATCTTTTTGTGCAGATTTTTGTTGCTGTGCTGGTTGAACTTGCTGTACCGGTTGAACCTGATGTACTTGCTGTTGCATCTGTTGTTGCATCTGTTGCTGTTGCATCTGTTGTAACTGCTGCTGTTGCATTTGTTGTTGTTGTTTTTCTTCTTGTTCCATACTAGATTGCGAAGCCATTTTATGTAATTGTTGCCCAGATAATTGTGAAGAATACATTCCCCCGCTTTCTCCCCCCCCCATTTGGTCACCCATCAAATTATCATCTGAACCATATAATAAATTTAAATCAGTCATAATATCCTACTTATATAAATATAAATTTATTATTTATGAAATAAATAATCTTTTAGTATAACAGATTATAATAATAAAAATATGGATTATGAAATGATATTCAATTATATATCATTAATACTAGCAATTTGTATTTTCATTGTAATGTTATATACTTGTTATAACAAAAATACTGTTGAAAGATTTGAAACAGAAGGTGAAAAAGTAACAGCAACTGGTAAAGCTAAGATTGGTGGTGTTTCAAAAGTAGAGGTTACCAATGGTGGTTCTGGTGTTGAAGAAGGTACTACTATTGAGTTTGCTGAACCAGACGAAGAAGGAGGTGTCAGAGCTGAAGGTACTGCAACAATTGCTGACGGAAAAGTTACAGCAATTAAAGTAACAAAGAGTGGTAGTGGATATACATCTGCACCAAAAGTTAACTTTAAAGGAGCTGGTACGGGATTAGAAACAACTGTAACTCTTGGTGCTATATCTAAAATTGAAATAACAAATCCTGGAAAAGGCTATGGTTCTGTACCAAAAATAGATTTTGGAGAAACACCTTTGGGTGGTGTTAAAGCAGAAGCAACTGCTGTTATAACAAATGGCGAAATAACAAGTGTTACAATTGATAATGGTGGTCAAGGATATAAAGCAGATTTTGATGTAACTTTTCAAAGTCCACAGGATGCCGAAGATGATACTAACCCATTTCTTTCACTAGGTGATAAAAAAGAAGAAGTTTTAAAACTTTTAGAAGATTGTGCAAAAATAACAAAAGATAAAAAAGAAACCATCAAAAAGAACATTGAAGAAGATAAATTAAGAAAATTAGAAGTTGAAGAATTAATATCAATATTAAATAAGTAAAGTTTAATCTTCTTCAGATGAAGAATCATCTTCATTATTAACAAAGAATTTATTATATTGCTGTAATTGCATACCTTCTTCACTATACATATTTTCTTTTTTCTTATAATCCATTATATTATCTCTGGAAAAATCTTCTTCATCATCGTCGCTATCTCCTTCTATTTCTTCTTGATTATATTGATAATCAATATAATTCATTTTATATTCAGGATTTAATAAAGACCCTTCTGGAAATTTCTTCTGTATAGGTTCATAATAATATATAGCAAACACAATATTATGATTTACTCCTTTAAAATCATAAAGAGTTCCTTTATTTGTTTCAAATCTAAGTGACATTTTCGCCAATTTACCTATCGGGTGAAACTCTCTTACTGGTAACTTTGTAATACTCAATCTTTCACTATTAATACCTACATTATCAACACGAAACTTCGCTAAACCTAATGTATATTTTGAATATGATAATGAACCATATAAATGTGCCTCAATTTCTGGACATTTCATTACAATGTATTTATTACCAATGAAATATACAATACCAGGTGATACTATTTTATATATATCTACTTTGCCATCATTAAACTCTTTAACTTGATTATCATTAACGACACTATGAAATATTTTTATCATATTATCATTATATCTATAAATATCCTTGTATATATATCTACCTAATGTATTTTGATTAGCATACAAATCAAATCCCAAGTTTTCGGATATCGTTGATCTTTTCATATCTAAAATAAAAGGTTTTTGTGAATATATATCCATTAAATTTGTTAGCTCTGATGGGTCAGAGTGTTCTTTGAAACCTATTTCAAAATTATTTAATTCATCATAATTAGTAAAAAATGTTTTTAGTGTGTAATCACCTGGCATAATATCTAGTTTGTTAAATACATCTTGGTAATTAATTGTTTTATTATTACCAGAATTTTCTACTGTATTATTAATAATTACATCCATTTTATACCATATTATTAAGTTACTTATAGTATTTGTATGAACATTATTATTACAATCATTTAGCTCTTTTTGATTTAGTACTCTATTATATATTTTAAAATCACTAATATATAAATTTGCTGTATCCCAGTCTCCATAATCTAATTCAAAGCGTTTTCCAATATATTTATCCGTATAAAATACATTTTTTATTCCAATAGATGACTCGTGTGTTTTTGATGAATCTGTTGTAGAATTTAAATATATTTGCCATGTGTTATTTTCAGATATTGTCCATGCAATATGAGTTAAATAACTTAAATTGATATTATTAATTATTTTCTCATTAGTTTCATTACCGATTCTAAATAATAGATTATAAGTTTGCGCTTCGCTATTTTGTCTAATTAATTTAACTATTATTGGCGCATCATCTGATATTTTTGGATTTATTAAGTGGTTATATCTAAAATCTAATAAAGTATATGAATTATCAGCACCAATTGAACTTTTATAAGATGAAAACGCAGTTAGTTTAAAACTAATTGTAATACCTTTTATTGCACCACCAATACCACCTGAATTATATATATTGTATAGATTTACTACATTTTTAATATATGCATATCCTCTATCCTTAATATTTAATGAATTATTTACTATTAAAGCGTTTGTTATAATAGCTTCGGCTTCTATTTCATCTGTCACACCATCTTTTATAAGACTATCATTATCATCCGTGCCAATATAATAATATATTGAATTGTTTTCTATATCCACATTATACATTGTTCTCGGTATACTTGCATCAATAATTTCCATACCTATAATATTCCTAAAAGGCGTACTAAACTCAACAACATAGTTATTTGGATCTGGAAAAATAGTTCTATCTCTACCACTACTATCAATCAAAAAAGTATATGTTTGTTTAATACTATTTGCTTTCAAATAATTAACGTCTTCAATAGACATAACGTTCCTCTATTAATAATTAATATTGTATTGTTTTATATAAAGCATATTTTGAGTACATAATTTTGATAATCTCTTAAAATTCTAAAAGTTTTATAAAATCTAAATAAAAATAAAATTATGTACTCAAAATATTGTCTGTTTTAATGATTTACCTTTACCTTTTATTCTCTTTAATCTAGTTTTTAATTTTGGGAAGTATTTTATAATAAACTGAGTAATATCGTCATCATTTCTACATTTATATATTTTTAGAAAATCATTAATATATACATATAATATTGTTTTATAAACAACGTAACAATAACAATTAGTTTTTTCAAACCATTTATAATCACCTTGATGGTCTAATACATTTTTAGCAATTTTTAAGCTATGTTCCTTCTCTTTTTTTAATAACTCTTTAAACCGCTTACCAGTTTCAAGTGAATAGAATATTGTATTTAATATACATGCGAAAGTTTCAATGATGGCTTCATTTGGTATTAGTAATTGTCTTTCGCTAATATTGCTGAGCTTTTTCAATATTTGCAAATTATGAGGTTTCCATCCATCATAATGCATTGTAATATTATGATGTAATAGCTCATGTAATATTACCTTTTCATAATCTTGAAATCTAACAATATAGATATCATTGCGATTTATATAAGTGAAACCACCATTTATATTTACGGCATTAATACTTGTATGTTTTTTTGGCAATGTGCGCTTACCAGGATACATAATAATATAATAATTGAAATCCTTGATTATATTGTATAATTTAGCAGTAAGATAAGCGCGATAAATGCTTTTACATAAATGCTCGCGTTTTTTCTTACTAATAGTACCATTTACAAGTATATTGAATGTAATATTTTTATAAGATATTCTGTAACATTTATTACATGAATTATAATAATCTATCACAAATCTCCAATCAAAAAAACTATCATTTGATAAAAGTCTCTTGACATCACCAAAATAACTACAATTGATTTCTCTTATAATACATTGATTTATATCAAACTTATAAGCAGATTTAAACGCGCGATATAAAATATCTAAATTTCCAGGACAATTAATATTCATCGTAAACAAAGAACTGTTTAGTCTCCTTAATAATATTAGATATATATTTATCTTCTTTTAGCTTTGTTCCAATAAATAATAACTTAGATGACATCATTTCAGTTGCACTATTTACATTATTTGTTTTATTTGCCCAATGTATAGACCTTTCAATAAATAACTTGCATACATTGTTTCGTATTGTATTTTTCAATTTCTCACATTTTTTATCAATATGCCATATATCATTTTCTAGATACTCCCATACATTATTCTCAACATATCTAAAATCATCTTTTAATATTTTATAAATAGTATTTGCTATATCATAATCACTATTATTTGTAATACAATTGTCTATAATATTATCCATTAAATATATAATATATATATAAAATAAATAACATAATGCTTATTTATAAAAATGTTAAAGGAGATAAATGTAGTGCTGAAAGCTCTTTAAAAGAATGCAACAATGCTTTAAATCCAGATAATGCTCAAACATTTTTGAAATTTGAAAGATGTATTAATTTAACTTTCAAAGAATATGATGAAAAAGAATATATAAATGATAATATTTGTTGCATTGAATTTGAAACCACAATAGATAATATTAAAAATGAAATTAAAAATAGAATACGCAATATTCCGAGAGTTGATGCATTCCAGGGAAAAGTTCCATTGCCTGTTTATGTGATGATAGCAAAAGTTATAGAGTATGATCCAAATGATAAAAATGCAAATACAATTAAAGTATTTTTAGATGAGTTAGATGATGTAAATATGGTTAAAAAATTAAACAGTATACAAAATTCATTTAAAAAAACTTCTTTGGTTAAATATACATTTCAAGGTAAATACAAAGTAGTAATTTATATACCTAACTTTATGAAAATTAAAAAAGGTCCAAATAAAAATAAATATACCTACTTTCCATCACTTGAATCTGTCTCGCAGCAAAATAAATGGATGAATTATGTTGTCAGTAAAAAATCAATGTATTTTCGCGCAGTTAAACAAGATACAGATTACACAAAAGAAGTAATTGATAAAATAGGAGTTGATGAATATTATGATTTATCCCCTAGTGAAAGAAGAAAAAAACAAAAAAAAATAAATGAAAAAAACAGAGATAATTGGGAGAACGATTTATTATTTTATGAACTAGAAAAAACATGTTTGAATATGGGGTGTATATCAGATCTTGGTGAAGATTTTGAAGAGTTAGTTCCTAAATATAGTAGCGATGGTGCAGAAATGGATAACAATTCAAAGAAAAAATCACCATATTATCCATCTAAATGTTTTCAAACAAAGAATTATAAAGATTACATGTTTGATGATAGTGGCGTAGGAGAAGATGATGCCATTGAAAAAAAAGAAAAATATGAAGAAGAAGCCATTGATATTATGAAAGAGAAATATGAATCTGCAGAAAAGGCAAAAAAAGCTATTGAAAATAATGAAGAGCCTGATGATGATTATTTTAGTGGTTCATTTGATTCTATAATTAAAACCTCTGTATCAGAAGCACGAAGCGAAGTTTATGATAAAGCAGGAAAAAAACCACATCAATATTCAAAAGCTTTTAATAATAATATATTGAGAGATTTTGCTAGACGTAATAAGAAATATCCTGGAATACCCGAAATGACATTTCGTTTATATAAATTAGATCAAAATAATAAAGAATTTAAAAGTTTATTTCATTACATGCCATGGGGAGATATGTTACTAACACAAGAATATGTACTAAATGAAGGTGAAATAATAAGAATGGATGATCCCGTTATTGATAAAAAAACACTAAATGTCAATATGAATCAATTAGCATTTAAATCATTTAATAATATATTTGAAATTAAAATTAAGGCTAATGGTATATTAACTGTATATGACAATGGGCGAGATATTGGTGCTTTAAATGGCGCACAAAGCATAAATATGTCAGCATTTAAAAATAGAGTTTTAAAATGTGAACTAAATAATATTCATATATATGGAGAAGATGTTCATGATCAAAATGATAATCGCGGTACAGTACAATTAACAATTAAAGATTCAAAAGCAAGAATACCGAGTAGTATAATTGTTGATCCAAGAAATGGTAGTTTAGTAATTTATGATTTAGGATTTAATGTAGTTAATTAATATAGAAAAATTTTATTAATAGATAATAATACAATATATTAGGAAAGTATGATTAGTAGCGAATGGGATATATTAGATTTATATTTTAAAGATCATAAATATCCATTTACTGGACATCATTTAGATAGTTACAGAGATTTTATTAAATCCCAGATACCTTATATTATTAAATCATATAACCCTATAACAATGATTAAATATGATGATTTTGACAATATTACAATGAAAGTTGATTTGTACGTAGGTGGAGAAAATGGTGATGAAATTTTTGTAGATAGACCAACAACATATGAAGATGGTACTCCCAAACTAATTACACCAAATGATGCACGTATGAGAAATTTAACATACGAATCGCATATATTTGCAAAGGTATTTATAAGAATAACTACACAGGATTCGGCAAAAGAACTTACAAAAACTTTCAATAATGTTGCTATTGGAAGTATTCCTATTATGCTTCATAGTGATACATGTATTTTAAAAAATCAAGGATCAAATATTTTACGCCAATTAGGAGAATGCCCATATGATACAGGTGGTTATTTCATTATAGACGGTAAGGAAAAGGTAATTATCGCGCAAGAAAAAATAGTAACAAATAAGCTATTTGTCACAAAATTACATGATAATGATGAAGGATTTGAATATAAAGGTGTTATAAGATGTGTTGCAGATAAAGGTGCATTAGCACCAAGATCAGTTGAATTTTATTATGTTGAAATACCTGTTATTGATGCAATGTCTAATGACGATATTAAAATTAAAAATTCTACTTCAAAAGACTATCTTTATGGTTCTATATATGTATCATTACCATCTTTTAATGGTAAAGTACCTTTATTTATATTATTTCGTGCATTTGGTATTGAAAGTGATAAAGAGATATATAATACTATATTTGGAAATAAACTAAATGATAATGAAAGAAACTACTTTGATGATTTCATAAGACCATCTATAATGAGTACGACATATATTGAAGATGATGTTGAATATAAAATTTATACACAAGAAGATGCTATAAAATATCTCAAAAATAAAGTTAGATATGGAACATTTGAACATGTTAAATCCACATTAACGATGGATGTATTTCCAAATATATTAGATTTTAATAGTAAAGGCAAATATTTGGGTTACCTTGTATTACAATTCATTAAAACAGTTATCAATGTTATGCCTATCAGCGATAGAGATAGTTATATTTATAAACGCGTTGACATTAGTGGTTTTATGCTTTCTGAGTTATTTCAAGAAGCTTATCAAAAGTTAAGAGATAGTATACGTAACACGATGGATAGTATGTATTATTATGGCTCATGGAAACAACAAGATAATTATGATAATTTCATAAATGAACATAATATTTATAAATTGGTTTCAGCAATGATTGTAACAGATACCTTCAATAAATCGTTGAAAGGTAGATGGGGTCTAGCAACAGATGAAGATCCGGAAATGGGTAAAGTGCAAGATTTATCACGCATTAGTTACATAGGATATATGTCGCATTTACGTCGTGTTAATATACCTATTGATAGAAGCATTAAAATAACAGGACCACATAGATTACATTCACAACAATGGGGTATGATGTGTCCTTTTGAAAGTCCTGATGGTGGTTCAATTGGATATCTTAAAAATCTATCATTACTTGCTAAAATAACAGCAGGTTTGAATATAGATAATATAGAGCAATGTTTAATTGATATAGGTATTATTCCATTGAAAAACTACAATTTATATACAAATAAAAATATAACAAATGTATTTTTAAATGGAACTCTATTTGGTATTACTGGTGATCCTATATTTGTAACACGATTACTTAAAGCATTTAGAAGAAATGGATTAATCAACATATTGATATCTATATCTTGGCATATTCCAACAAATGAATTGCGTATATTTACAGAAGCAGGTAGACCATGTCGTCCTCTACTTATATTAAAACCCAATAAATCAGGTGATAATGATATAGCAGTATATAAACACAAATATACAAACTGGTTTGATATGTTAAATGGACTATCTGTTAAATTAAAAGATGAAGAAAAAACAGATGATTATTATTATAGAGATATATATACTAACCCACTTGATATAAGTATTTCTAAACATACTTATTCTGCTACTGGTGGTGCTAGTTATAATTCTTCTGAATATGATAGTAAATATTATGAAACTAATTATCAAGGTGGTGGGCAAGAGGATGCTAATGAAGATGTAGAAGAAGGAGGTATTCTTAATTCAATAACCAAGAATTTATTTAATTATGAAGGTGGTAAAAAAGAAGATGATTATAGTGATGAAGAAGATGAAGAATATAATAGCTATTACAGAGATAAATATAAGAAGATATTAGCTGTGTTAGAAAATAACGCAGCATGTATTGAATATCTAGATAATGAAGAGACTGACACTTGTTTAATTGCAATGAATAAAGATGAAATTACTCCATATCATACACATTTAGAAATACACCCTTCAACAATATTAAGTGTTGTAAGTGGTAATATCCCGATGTGTAATCACAACCAATCAGTACGTAATGTTTTCCATGCAGCTCAATCTAAACAAGCAATAAGTATGTATGCAACAAACTTTAATAATCGCTTTGATACTATGAGTTATGTATTACATTATCCCCAACGTGCAATAATAAATACACGAATTGCACAATATACATCAAGTGATACTATGGGTAATGGTTTTAACACAATAGTAGCTATAATGACATATTCTGGTTTTAATCAAGAAGATAGTATTATGATTAATCGTGCTACAATTAATAGAGGTCTTAATTCACTTGCATATTATAAATCTATTACAGCTACTTCCAAAATTGTTTCTCAAAATGAAAGAACTATATTTGGAAATCCTATTAAAATGAAGGATGAAGGAATAAAAGTGTTAGGAATTAAAAAGAGAGACTATTCACATATTAATGATAAGGGATTTATTAAAGAAGGTACATATATACCACAGGGTCAAGAAGTTATTATTGTTGGTATGTTAAGCGTTAAAGAGATTTATAAAGAGGTTAAACGGGGTGTATTTATTGAACAAGTCAAAGAAACTATATATACAGACATATCAATAAGTACTGATAATTCACTTTATGGTACAGTTGATAAGGTTTATATATCTAATAAATTGGCTGGCGAAGATTCTATAATATGTAAAGTTAGATTTTTGAAAATTAAGAAACCTGAATATGGTGATAAACATGCATCGCGACATGGTCAAAAAGGTGTATTAGGTATGATTATACCAGAAGAGAATATGCCTTTTACAAAAGACGGTGTTAAACCAGATATTATTATAAATCCTCATGCAATCCCATCAAGAATGACAATAGGACATTTAGTTGAATGTATATTTGCTAAAATGTGTTGTTTGGATGGTATTATGGGAGATGCTACTGTATTTATACCAATAGATAATGAAAAGATATATAAGAGACTTGAAGATAACGGTTTCAATAAACATGGTAACGAAATATTATACAATGGTTTTACTGGTAGACAAATAGAAACAGAGATATTTATTGGACCAACATATTATTTTAGATTGAAACATATGGTTGCTGAAAAATTAAATGCTCGCGGAATAGGTAAATTAGCAGGATTGACAAGACAACCTACCGAAGGAAGACGTAAAGGAGGTGGTTTACGTATAGGTGAGATGGAAAGAGATACAGTATTAAGTCATGGATTGTCACTATTTTTAAAAGAAAGTATGATGGAACGTTCAGACAAATATACATGGTGTGCATGTAAGAGATGTGGAACGCTTGTTGCATTTAATATAAGTGAAAATATCAATACTTGTAAAAATTGCAATAATGACGATGTGTCTGTAATACAAACTCCATATGCATTCAAACTATTTACGCAAGAATTAGAAGCAATGGGTATACAAATGAGAATTAATACAGAACATATAGAACTACCAATTGAACAAGTATATCTCAATAGAAATGATGATAGCGATAATGAAGATGGTGATGAACTTGACGATATAGAATTATTTGATTATGAAGATGACACATTTATAAAAGATGAAAAATTATGGGAAGAACAATATAATTTTAAAGAACAAGCTGTTAAACAAAGTGGAGGAAGTATTATTGAAAAATATGAAGAAGATAATGAAGCTAGCGACGCTAGCGAAGACGGAGAATTAGAAGGTGGCAGTGACGCTAGCGAAGATCAAGAATTAGAAGGTGGTAGTAACGCTAGTGACGCTAGTGACGCTAGTGACGTAAGTGATGAAAGTGAAGATCAAGAATTAGAAGGCGGTAGCGACACAGGTGACGTAAGTGACGCTAGCGATGATGAAGAATTAGAAGGCGGTAGTAACGCTAGTGACGCTAGTGAAGATCAAGAATTAGAAGGTGGTAGTAACGCCAGTGACGCAAGTAACGTAAGTGATGCTAGCGAAGATGAAGAATTAAAAGGTGGTGATGATGTAAGTGGTATTGAAGATGCCAGTGAAGATAATGATGAAGTAAGTGATCTTAAAGAAGTATCTAATATTAGAGAAGGTGGTAGCGCTAGTGACGCAGGTGAAACCAATAATGATATAAATAGTAATTCAGATGATCAAAATCAACAAGGTGGTAATAGTGAAAATATTAAAGTTATTGAAATACAAGAATAAAAAAAAATAATGTATTAATAAGAGAACTATATCAAAATATAATGGAAGTTGTAGAACTTTTAGTTTATATAATACTTGTATTTGTACTTTTATCATTGATAGGTGTAATGAGCTGGTTATTATATGATTATAGTAATCTTAAAACTAAATTAACAGGTGACTTTCAAACTATTAATAATACTTTTTCAAGTCACAAAACAAAAGATAATACATTAGAAGATAATATTAATAGTAATAGCTCAAATATACTTAATACCAGCAATTATGTAGATTTAAATTCTTTAAATACTAGTAATTATGTTCTTGATGTTAAAACTAATTTATCCAGCGATTTAACTGGATCAGCATCAAATAGTAGCAATTATATTGGTATTGTAGAAGACAGAGCAGATGGTATTGATACAAACTTATCAACATTTCATAATAATTTAAATAAATACTTTACTTTTGGTACAAGTGGCGAAGATATTAATGGTGCTGACAAAAAAATATACAATTATATATTTGATAGTGATTTAACTGATAAAGATAAAAGATTAGAATTAATGTATGAAACAACAATTGCACAAGATATGACTGTAAATGGTCTTGTAAATGCTAATAGTGGTGTTAAATTAAAAACAGACTCTACGAAAAATCTAAAAGTTTGCAATGCTAATGCAGATGGAGTCATTGATACATGCTTTGATATTTATAAAGATGGTGCTAATCTAATAATTAAAAGACCTGCTGATGGAGATATAATAATCGGTAATGGTGTTGCTGGTGAAAGCTTAGTGGTAGGAAAAGATACAATTGAATATAAAGGAACAGATTTATTGAAAACATCCCATACACATGGTACATCGCAAGATGGGGCTGTTTATCCTACTTAATAAATTAATAAATTAATTTATTTTTTTCTAATAATAAAAATAAAATAATTAAATTATATAGAGTAAATAAATAATGAATTATAACGAATTAATATTATTGATACTGCTAATAATGACATTATTAATATTAATATTTCATTATTATATTAATGTTTGTGATAATACTTTAATGATGGAGCCTTTTTCTAGTACTATGGTAGGTGAAAAATCTTGTTTAACAACAGAAGATCAAGAATTTCCCGCAGGTGAAACTTCATTAACAACATATAATGCATTTAAAAATCAAGTTCATGAATTAAATTATCATTCAGATTATACATGTAAAGCAAGATTAGGTGATAATGGTGTTAATAATATATTTTATGGTTCAGATAATTCATATACTGCTGATATATCTTCCAAAAAATTATTATTAGCTTATAATTGTGTTGAATATAGCCCAACAGATATAAAAAATAAATTAATAGAAGCAGGAAATTTTTCAAATAACGATTTTACTATAATTGGAGATGATAGATGTTTAATAAATGATACTACGACTCTTGAAAATATAATTGTTGAAGAATTAGGTAGTAGTAATAATTATATTGGTCCAGTATACGCTTGTATCTCACAGGCCCCATTTTTAGAAGGCCAAAAAGCTCGGGGAGATATTATATCACACGGAACATCATGTTATATTAAAAATAACGATAAATATGGATATTGTAATGATAGTAATAAAAGTTTCAAATGCCATATATTATTAGTAAAAACTAATGGTATTCATTCGAAAATAAAAGGTTTTGTAGATTTTGTTAACAATAATAAAACAAATGACAAATTATGTCATTTATTTTGTCATAAAAATAATAATTTAGGTTGCGGATGTTTAAATCTAGAAAATTCATATGATTTTGGTGGAGAACAATATTCATCTATATGTCTTGGTCCTGATGATAATAATATACCAGGTGTCGCACCTATAACCAATTTTAGTATGATATACTTTTTAAATCCATATAATATTAATGTTAATATTAACCCATGGAATAAATATGATTATTAATCATTATCGTCCAAAAATTTAAACTTTTTAATATTGTCTTCAATAGGCATTAACTTAAATTTTTCTACTTTTTGCCAAAACTCATTTATTTTTGGCGAAATGGTTTGCCAAGTTTCATTATTAAATGTTTCTCTTTGAATATTCATTAAATTAAGCTCCCAATAAATTAGTTTATTAAACTTTGCAGATGGATTATTAAATGCTTTGACTTTTTCATCAATATTTTTATGACATTCGTGGCTATTTAAATATTCATCAGTATACAAATAAATATATTCACCATTACATTGATATTCCGCTATGATACCATGATTTATTTTTTTCGTTTTATATTTATCTATATAAGTTTCACAGTCCAATTCATTAAAATCACATTCAACATAATCGCATTCTGTTAAATTGCAAACAGCCAATTGTCCCTGTATTTGCATCTTATATTTTTCGGGTATTACGCCATCAATTATTTTTCTAGAAATAGGGCATTTGATTTCAATCATAATACCTAAATCATTTATACCATCAGGTGATGCTCCAAAGTGTTCATTGATCTTATCGCAAATTAATCCAAACTCATAAATACCTATATCATTATTAGCTTGCGAATAGCAACGACCAGCCATGGGTTCGTACATTGTACCCCATTTTAATGCAGGTACAGCATTATAATTAGTTGTATCTTTTAATATTTTTGCTTTTTTCTTTGCAATCCTATCACTACTATTATTGTTTTTAATAGCATCACATAAATCACTTGCTGTCAAACGAGTATCACGTGCATCATACCATTCCTTTGTTCGTTGTTCTATAATTGGTATCTTACGTAGGTCATTTAAAATTATTCTATTATTATGTAAAATCTCAATACGTTTTGCTATTACGTTTTTGTCAATTGACTTATTATTTTTAATAATACTATTACATTTTTCTAAGATATTACATGATTTATTCGTTTTTATCAATTTAAATACTTCACTATCAATAATATTATTGATTTCTAATAAAGACATATTGCAAATATTGCTATTATAATTATATATTAATTTATATTTATATAGGATTTTGCTGATCTTTTTCACACATTTTTTGATATGCTTTGGAACTCTTAAACTTTTTATCAAATTCAGCATTAATTCGATTATATAATTGTTTACTATTAAAATCTATTTGCGATGGATCGGATGTCATTTTTTTATTCTTACTCGTCTTTTTTTCATAAAGTTCCATTAATTCAATATTTTTAGTTTCAAGTAGCTTATCAAAATTTTCTGTGTTCATTTTCCTTAGCAATTTAATTATATACTAATATCAATTTTTTATATAATTAAAATTATTTCAGAGTTATAATTGTTTATTGCCTGACAGACATTTTACGCGAATCCCATCCCCAGTGCAATAGTGTTTGTCGCAATCTAGGATATATAGTTTCTTTATTGCTACCTTCTTGATTTATCTTGCGTTGTAACTGATTTCTAAATCTACCTTTGGGTCCTGCTGATTTTTTCCATCTATTAATCTGGCGTCTATCATCATCTGTGCGTCTACCATTATAAAAATTGCAATACCATTCTATCCACCCATAAGGATCAATATCTTCTTTAATCCAATTTTTACTCATCCAATATTCATATGATGTACCTACTACAACGTTATAGCGATTTATACTTTTATCATATTCTTGTTGTACTATTTTATTTTTAGGAATACCTTTAAGAAACTTAAATTTTTTATGATGATTTTTGTATGTTTTTTTTGTTTTAGGTGATTTAATTGTTCTAAAATAACAACCACCCATAATACCTATTTCAAACATTTCTTTGGGACTAATATTTGGTCTAAAATCTGGATAATCTTGAAATTTCTTCATTACTCTAAAAAATGAGTACATAATTTATAAAATCTTTTGAATTCTTTAAAGTTTATAAAAATTATAGAAAAATAAAATTATGTACTCAAAATTAAAGTTTTATTACTCATTAATATATCTATAATTAAATGAATTACCGCAACCACAGCTGTATGCTAATTTTTTATCTGGTATAAATATAAATTTACTTTCAAATACACCTTTATTTAAATCTTGTTTTAAATAGTCATTTGTTGTTCCTAAAAGCAAATATTCGCTATTTGGATCAATTAAAACATTTACATTTTGATTTCTCTCAATTACCGGTTTATTCTTTAAGACTTCTGTATATTTATCATCAGTTATCATCTTAAATTTATAATTAAAACCATTGCATCCACCGCTTGTTGCAGATAACATAAAAGATTTATTATTGCTATTTTTAATAATACTTATTAATTTTCCCCATGCACTATTAGTTACAATTAGTTTATTCATTATTACTTAACATACATAATATTTTAATTTTTAAATAACATTTTAATTATTTTTCAATATCGATAAAAATTTCGCTCTTTCCTCCATAGTTAATCCAGCCAAATATCTATTTATCTTTGTTTTTGGTGATATATTTATATTTAAATGAAAATTATGTCGCGCTTTTATACTATCACAATTATTCTTTATTTTAAAAGCTAATTGTCTAAACATTTTTGCATAATTTTCATCTGTTATACCATAAATATATGCTGTATCATTATTCCAAAAAGCCATTAAATCATTATCAATAACAGCGTATATATTAAAGTTATCTGTGTAATCGTCACCGTATTCATATCCTAGATATTCATAAATCCTATAAATACCATCTTTATACTTTTTAAAATTTTCTATATCATATAATAACTCCTTTTTTTGAGGATATATTAAATACTTATTTAAAATGATATCTTTAATATCATCTGGTAATTTCTCATAAATTTCCATTATTTTCTATATTAATATAAATATGAGAATACGTTATATACTATCTATATTATTATTGTCACTTAATTCTACGCAAGCATTTTATCATCATTATCAAACAGGTAATGTTTTAATACTAAAAAATCAACATACTATGTCTCTTAATTTCAATAATATTAAAAAGAAAACATATAATAAATTAATACGTAATAATAAAAATATACCTAAAATCGTAAGATATTTTATTCATCACAACTTTTCATTAAAAGAATCCGAGTTAAAACATGGACGTATTGCTATGTTGGCAGTTGTGGGAAGAGTATTTGCAGAAGTAATATACCCAGTATTAGCAATTAGATTATATGCAGATAATTTGTTGGTAAATAACGAACTTGTACCATCATTCCTTAACGGTGGCTTATCACGTATTAATTGTTTATTTTATATTTTTGCATTATCATATATAGCTTTAATTGAACTAAATCATTTCATTGAAATTACAGATATTTCCAATAATAAAAAAATAAATACAAGTAACAACTTTATGCTGAAAAAATTCAATGAAAAAACACCAGAGGAACAAGAAAAATTGCAAAAAATTGAAATTAATTTTGGAAGAATAGCTATGTTATTATCTGTATGGTTTTGTTATTATGAATATACTACTAAAATGAGTATAATTAATCCAGAAATATTAGCAATATATCCTTGGTTTGTAATGTTTATATATATATTAATATTTACTTGATTTGTTTAATATATATTTGGTGTCCTTTAATTTCCATATACTGATATTTATCATTACCAAAAGATCGTGATATTCCGGTATCCGTAAACCATACCTTTTCATTATAAAACTTAATACCGTCCATGACTGTATGACCTACAAACATAAATGTACAATTGATACTATCTAACATTTTATTTAATTCATCTTGATTTCCCAAATTACGCGTCCATAATATTCCTTCATAATCCAATAATATTTTATCAAATATCTCTTTGTCTTCTTTTAATACATTATTGTGTAATACAAAATTTCTCCATATACGATTAATATATGATATATTTTTATTATATTTTTTTAATATCATAATATGATTATCTGTTAATCCTGCGTGACAAAATAATAGCTCGCCAATTTTTAAAACAATTGGTCTATTAGACAATATAGGTGATAATTTTCCACCAGTTTTAAATAATTCTCTTCTTTTAGTTTCATTATTAGCCATGCTCTTGCTAGAAACATAGCTATAATTGCCTATAACATTCATAAACTCATGATTGCCAATTATGGATATAAATCTGCCACCTTTTGATTGTGCAAATTTATCTAGCAAATTGGTAAAATATATTACTTCAACGTCATCAATAACTTCCCAATCAGGTATTGAATTATCACGATTTAAACTATCAACTTGATCGCCCATTTGTACAACAACTGTATTAGGAGGTTCGGCAATCCATTCAATATTATTATTGATTATTTTAGCATCAATCAATATGGTTTTTAATCTTTTGATATCGCCGTGTATATCGCCAATAATAATTAATCTATCACACATGGGATATTCATATATAATATCATCTCCAATCATATTGATAAATATACAACTATTATATAACTTATATAAATTTATAAAAGTTGATTGTATTTAGTTGATAGTAATGAATAAATGCGATATAATGAATATTGAAAAATGTAAGAAAATTGGCAAAATTTGCAATAACGTAACCGGTAGGTGTATAAAAGACAAAAATGTTGAAAATGTTTATAAGATAAATAAATATAGACATAGACAAAAAATGGCAATATTTGATTATGATTGGACATTAGTAAAACCTAAATCAAATGGAACATTTGCAAAAAATGAAAATGATTGGGTTTGGTTAACGGAAAAAGTGCCTATTATCATAAAAGAGTTATATGATAAGGGATATTCCATAAATATTATAAGCAATCAGCGAAAGAATACTATTACAAAAATCAAAGAAATAAATAATGCACTTAGCAGTTTAAATATACCAATCATATATGTTATTGGAATAGATAAAATTATTGCAAAGCCAAATAAATCAATATTTGATTTATTATTGAACAATAAAAAATGGAATAAAAATAAATCATTTTACGTTGGCGATGCATTGGGAAGAAAAGAAGATTGGTCTGATGTTGATAAAAAATTTGCTGAGAATATTGGTATAAAATATTATTCACCGGACGAAATATTTGCAACAACTAATATTAAAAGTAAAAATATTACCGAGAATAAAAATCAAGAAATTATAGTGATGGTTGGATATCCAGGAAGTGGCAAGACAACAATAAGTAATCAGTTTAATAAGGATAGATACGTAGTTATAAGCGGTGATGAATATAAAACTAGTAAAAAAATGATAAAAGAATCAGAAAAGCACATATTAAATGGTAAATCTATAATTTACGACGCAACTAATGCAACAAAAGATAAACGAAGTGAATATATAGCTGTTGCTAAAAAATATAATATAGAAGCTAGATGTATTAATGTTAAAACTGATATAGTTGAATCAATGTTTAGAAATAATAAAAGAGATAAAGTAATTCCCAAGATAACATATTATATTTTTAGGAAAAAATATCAAGAACCTACTATTGATGAAGGATTTAAAGAAGTTATATAATAATAAAATATTATAAAGACTACGAGTACTTATATTATATATCATGAATTTAAATGTATATTTAATTTACACCGAAACACTTGAAAATCGCAAAAGCAATATTAATTCTAGTTTAGAAGCAATTAAAAATATATGTAACGAAAATAATATTAATTTTAAACTTAATATTGTCAACACACCAAATAATGATGCAATAGATAAAAATGTTGATGAATATAATAAACGCGTGGATTTTTCTAAATTTCCCGATGATAATGAATATAATAATTATATAACATCACTAAATTCATATCAAATATCTAATTATGAAAAACATCGTGAAGCTTTTAAACATATTTCTGATACCAATAGCGCCAATGATGTCAATGACGTCAATGATACCAATGATATTTATTTGATTGTTGAGGATGACATTATAATTGGTAAAGCTTATCTTGATAATATTAAAAATCTAATAACTAATCTCAATAAAACTAAATGGGACATTCTTTTTACATCCCTTAATGTTATTAATGACCCTCGCGAATATATTGAATACAAATCAGTATATAAAAAGCTAATATCTAAATCATGCTATTTTATTAAACCAAAAATATGTAAAATATTATATGATGCTATGAATACTTTCAAGCTAAGATTCAAACATTTTTTATGTAAATTTATAAATGACAATGATTATAATGTTATATTTTATAATAAAAACACATTTGTAGAAGGTACTAAAATAGGTGTATATCCTACATCGGTAAATCCAAATAATTATCTTTATTTCAATAATAATTTTATTGAATTATCTAAGATATCAAATAATGAGGTTACTACAAAGGACGATGTCAATAAAGCATTAGAAATATGCGCAAACAATAATTTTGATTCACCAGATTTTTTAAATGTATTGTCTGTTATATATTTAAAAAATAAAGATATTAATAATGCAAAAAAACATTCAATGGCAGCACTTGAATGTATGAAGAAAAATAAAGGCTATCTTCAAAAAAATAGCGAGATTCTTAACAATTGTATTAATATGTGGCAATATGAGCAAGAGTTACTAGATGAATGTAAAAAGTTTACACCAAAGTATTAAACTTGCGCAGCTTGCGCAGCATCTTGGGATTTCTTAGATAATCCTTCAACTGATTTAGCTATTTTTTCAACTACTTTTTCTAATTTTACAATTCTTTGTTGTAAAGTTTCAGCATCTTTTTTATTAGCCATCATAACTTGATTACAGGCATTTAAACTAGCATCAGCCTTGCTTTCTACTGTAGCTAGTTTTTCGCCTAATTTAGCGACTTCTTCGCCGTTATCAGCTACTGCCGGGGCACTAGCACCTCCCATAGCAGATAATCTAGATTCTATATTACTAAGTCTTGAATTTATTCCAGATAATGACATATTTACTCTACTATTAATGTAATATAATAATTTATTTTATTTTGACACAATAATATATAAAAAATGATTATATATCTTTTATATTAGAAAGATTAAATAATGATTATTCCTGTAAGATGCTTTACTTGTGGTAGAGTTATGGCTGATATCGTAGATTATTATGAAAATGAAAAAGCAAATATTAAAGAAAATAAAAAAGTAGATAAACTTTATAAAAACTTTGATAAAATACATACAGCACACATTTTAGATAATCTTGGATTAAAAAGATATTGTTGCAGAAGAAATTTAATTGCAAATATTGATATGATGGAAATTATTTAAATTATCTTTTATACGATTAAAGTAGATTAAGTAAACTAATAATTATAACAATGGAAACAACAAAAGAAAATGAAGAAAAAACTAATAATGAAATTATACCTAAAAATGTTGAAAATTATATTGAAAAACAAATTGAAAATAAGCTTAGTAATTTAATGGAAACATTACCCGACAAATTACCAGACAAAGAATTGAAAAAAAACGCATATAATTTAACAATAAGAGAATTATATAAAAATACATTACAGACTACAATTGATATTATAAATGATATCATAGAACTCAATAATAGTAAAATAACAGATGTTAATTATTATATAACAAGAGTAATTTATATTTTAACTGAAGATGATAGAAAATTATATGTAGGCATTATATTAGTAATACTCTCATTTATAATTTATTTTATTGACGGTGCTTCAGTATAATAAATAAAATTATTAATAAGATAGATTAGATATATGAATTTTTTCATTGATAAAATAATAAGTAATTATAATTACTCTTTTATATTTTTGGCATTATTATTTTTTATAATGGCAAAGCAAAATGCGCAAATACTACAATCAGTAATGATAATTATATTTATTTATATAAGTATTGATAATAATATTAAAAATAATATCAGCGCAAAAAGTGATGAAAAAAAGGAAAAAGAAACTAGCTTAACCAATGATATTAAAGATATAGAACAAATAAATGTAGAAAATTTTTATACATTTTATAATGAAAACAAAAACGTAAGATTTTTAGTTGAAAACAAAAAATTTATAGATATTATTTACAACATAAGATTTATTAAAAAGTTTGATAAAACAAGATATAATAAAATTATTGTTAATATGAATAAAATGATGAAAGTATATATTTATATATTATCAGACCGATATGAAATTAATACATATTTACCAGTATTTTATGATATCAAAGATACAATATTAGAAGTTTTTTATTCCTTAATATTTGTAATACCACAAAGATTTAAACATATATATGGCTTTGTACCACATGATGAAATAGAAAAATCAACGAAAGATTTTATTGATAAGTATAATGAAATGTTATCAATTATAATAAATTACGGTAATGTAGGTAAAAAATATGCACATATAAATTACGAAAAATATAAGCCATTTGAAAAAAATAAAGAAGCTTATTTACCTTAGAATGCTTATACTAATGGTGAAGTAAAGCTTGAATATTGGTTAGCACATGATAAATTGGGTGGTGTATATTCTTTATAAGAAAAGTCTAAATTACCAACATTTGTGAAATCTATTGAATTACCACCTCTTTTTTTAGATACTTTTCGTTTTTTTTCTTTTCTAGATTTCTTTTTTGGTTTTTCAACAGATTTAGTTAATTTTTTAACAGTTTTATCAAAATCTTGCATTTTTCCTTTTTTGAATTTATTGTATAATGATGGTATTATAACAACAAATGTTCTAGAAAATGCTACTAGTCTACGTTTGCCTTTGGGACACGTATAGCATCCGCCTTCCATTAATATATCGCCTTGAGTCATTTTATTCAACTTACCTCCTCTAATATTTTGTAAATATAAATAATTTACTGCGTTTTTATTAAATTCATAATCTTGACAACCATTTGTCGCAGATAATTTTGCTGGACCACAATTTGATAAACTTTGAACTAAATTGTTTGCTAAAACATTAGGTGATAAAGTAGCTTTGATCGCATCGTCTTGTTGAGAACGGCTCAGTGAGGCGAAATCACTAGAATTAACTGAATTTACCACATTAGGGTTACCCCCCTTCTTTTTTCTCATTATCTATAATTATATAAATATTATAGTGTAAATAATAATAATAATGATTATAGAATATTCAGTAGAAGATCTAAGAAATTATTATAATGATAATTTTGATATAAATAATGAATATGAAGAAATAGAAACAGTTTTATCAAATAAAATAGATGAAGAAATAGTAAATAGTGATATTTTACATTATTTTCCTTTATTATTATCATCAACGCTAACATTAATTGCTACGACATATTTATTGATATAATTATTGATATAATTATTGTATTATTATAATTTTTTTATTTATTTTTATAATTAGTAAAGAATGTCTGACAGTATTACGCCATCGGGTACAACAAGAACAGCATTCTCTATTTCTACAAATGATTTGGAAATTAATGGAGATGTTACTGCCGGTAAATTTATTGGCTCAGGTGAAAGAATAACAGATTTAAATGTTGATAGTATTAATCGCGGTAATGCTTTAAGCAAATCTTTTGGTGGAACTAATAATAATTTTTATATTCATCAAGGTATCGTTTTTAATAACAATTCTTCTATAAATAACGATAATAAGTTTTTAACATCATCGCGAATCAGATGGGATAATCAAGCAAATATTTTATATATCAATGATAAAGATATAGTCCAAGATAGTTCTAATTATGTATCAACAACATCAAACATATTACTTAGTAAGATAGAAAACTCATCTAATGTTATTATTTCAAATATATTAACACATATTGAAAATACACTTGGTATTGATAACACTAATGGTATACCTATTGCTAGTACTACAAAAGCTGGTATTGTAAAAGTTGGCGAAGGATTATTTATGTCAGCTGATGGATTTTTAAGTATTAATCCAGAAATTGTGCAAATTAGAACGCCGTCTGTTGTTCCAAGTATAGAATTACTAAATCTACAACAGTTTCTTGTTAAATCTGTTTATAAAAAATATATATTTACATACAATCCTAATTTAGGTACTACATTTGATTATGATGAATCAATACAAGGTATTGGTAGTATTTTACCAGTTTGGTATAATTTTAGCGAAATTGTTAATACATCACAAATTAACAACAAAGGTAATACTACTGCTTCAAGTAGTGCAAGTAGTAGCGATAAATTAATATTATATGGTTCCGCAGTATTAAAACCAGATGATTCAAGTGAGCTTAAATATGAATATACGCCTTTAAACAATAATTACTTATATTTAGATGGTATTGATGGAACTTATGCTAAAATAAGCGATAAATGTGATATTCAAGGAATTTACAGTATAGGTGGTTTAGGAGGCAATCAAGTAGGAATTACATTTGCATTTTGGTTTAAATGTAGTAATCCAGAAAATTCAAAATCATTTATGTTTTTAGGTTCAGATAATTCATCATATTATATTAATATTGGTATTGATGGTAGTAATAACTTAACATTTAATATATTCAATTTTGGTTCAAACGAATATAAAGTAACACAATATGAAAATTTATTTAATGGTGAATGGGTACATTTATGTTGGTCTATAAATGGTAATGGAAAATGGTTTATATATATTAACAATGTAAAAGAAGATAATATAACAATTAAGAGAAATATTAACCCAGACGCTATTTACAGTAACAAATACATTGGTCGTTCAAGATATGATACAAATAATTCTCTTGAATGTTCTATATCTGATTTTAGAATTTATAACAAAGTATTAAATGAAACACAAATTAATGAATTATTTAACGCAACTAATTACACAGAATATGTATTAACTTATTATGATCAAGAAAATGGTACTTTTTCAGATGCTATTATGATCGGTGCCGGTGGTGGTGGTAGTTTAGATGGTGGTGGTGGCGCTGGTAAATTAATTTATATAGATAATGCTATTATATATTCAGGAGATTATAGAATTAAGATTGGAAGAGGTGGTGCTGGAAATTATACTACACAAACTAATACATCTGGTAATGATACAAGTTTTAGTACACTTGTAGCAAAGGGTGGTGGATCACATGGTGATAATAATGGTATTGGAGGTTCGGGTTCAGGAAATGGAGGAACATTTACTGATAATTCTCCATCTTCATATTCATTTCTTAATACGAATGGTGTATATTTGAGAGGTAATGACGGTTATACGGAATTTGGAGGAGGTGGTGGTGCAGGTACAGCAGGTTTTGATGTTAATGGAGGAGATGGTGCTCATGGAATAAATTATGCAGGATTATTTGTAAATTTTAAAGATAATTTTGATTTGCCAACTGATAATAGTATTGGATACTATAATTTTTCATCTAATTGGTTATATTTAGCCAGTGGTGGTTCTAGTAATATAGATGGAGGTACAGGTGGATTGGGTGGTGGTGGTGATGGTAGTACAACATTTGATTCATCATTAATATATCATGGTAGATATGGTTCAGGTGGAGGTGGCTATGATAATATAGGTGCATCGGGGGGTGATGGTGTAATTATTTTAAGATTTTTAGATCAATTAGTTGAAAGCATAAAAATTCCAGATTCAGTTTTAGATACAAGTAATTATGTTCTTTATTCGTCAAATAATTTAGCTAATAAAATTACAGATAATTCAAACTATATAAATCACAATTTTATAACATTAAATAATGATTTAAATCATAATGTAGACATATTAAATGTACGCATTAATAATTTAAATACAGATAATATACATGAAAATACAAATGCTCATAAAAAATTTATTATAGATAATATTTATGCAGATGATTTATTAATTGAAGGAAATTTAGTAATTAACAATAATTTATCTGTTTTAGGTGAAACAACTACATTTGAAACTGATATATATGCAACAGAGCAATTAGATGTTGAAAATGGAGGTACTGGTGTTGCATTAAAAGTTAAGCAAAACTCAAATTATGATATTGTTAACATATTAAATGATAGTGATGAAGTATTTACTATTTTGCATTCTGGAAATGTAGGTATTTATAATGAAAATCCAACGATATCACTTGATGTTAATACTACTGATAGTATTAAAGTACCAAGAGGTGATACATCTCAGCGTCCTGTTGATAACAGTGAAACAGATGAAAGCCATAGAGGCTATATTCGTTTTAATACAGAGCTAGAACAGTTTGAGGGTTATGGTGAAGGTAACAAATGGGGAGTTTTAGGAGGAGTCAGAGACGCAGATAGAGATACTTATATAATAGCTGAGGATTATGCTGGTGACGATAATGATGAGCTAAAACTTGTAACAGCAGGAAATGAGAGAATGATAGTTAAAGCAGATGGTAAAATTGGTATTGGTATGTCTGATCCTACATACTATCTTGATGTTGTAGGTGATATTAGAGCTGCTAGCAACTTATATATTTATAGCAATTTTGGTATTAATAATGAAACTCCTTATGTTACCATGGATGTTAATACTACTGATAGTATCAAAG
>Ga0315315_10000083_pt1 | contig 64973 bp, 63 predicted proteins | sample M140m3416metaG_FD_203699 | JGI IMG/M metagenome (GOLD analysis project Ga0315315, IMG submission 203699) | Ammonia-oxidizing marine archaeal communities from Monterey Bay, California, United States - M1 40m 3416 | ecosystem: Environmental > Aquatic > Marine > Intertidal zone | place: USA...
ATTATTAGTATCAGTGACTCCATTGTTAATTTCAGATGCAAACTTAAATTCTTTTGGGAATGTTACTCTTAGACTATGATCTTTTGGTATAGTCAATGCTTCAGTAAATTTTATCTTAATGTTTGGAGAAGTTGATGGCGTATAAGATTCGTCAACAGATATGGTTGAGTCTTTCTTTATTGTAGTAATTACTGGTTTACCTCCCATTACTGTTTTACCTTCATTGAAGTCTTTTGTTATTCTGTTTACTATAGTTTTAGAAGTTGGTAATGCTTCTAATTTATTAGGCATAAAGTCTTTAAACACTCCACCGACTGATCCTAATTGAACGTTTGCGTTGGACAATTCTTCATCTAATGCTAAACATTCATTCTTAATGTTTAATTCTTTTTTGAAAATATTAATTAAAGCATCTCCTCCTATAATAGAAACAACAAGAAGAATACAAACAACCGTAGTAATAATTATACTCATACTAGATTCCATTTTGAAACTGATGAGGTTATTTATTCCTAATGATAAATAGTTACCTATAATCACACCTATACTTCCTATGCATGCTTCAATAAGAATTTTTAATTCTCTTACTTTCAATTCATCTATTTTGTTTTTACACTGATGGTTTCTAATTTTAAGAATGTTCTGAGCATGACTTACTCCGAAAACTACTATTAAACATGCAGCTAATTTTAAAACAATTGTAACAATTGAACAAACAGTTTTACCATCTTTTGGTACTAAAGCTTTTCCTATTAGCATAGTTAGTATAATTGCACCAGCTATTCCTAAATGTATCATTTTGATATCATTAAAATATTTATTTGATTTATCAATACTTGCTTTTAAATTTGCATCTATTTCTTCATCAGGGCACGGGTCGAAACTAGTGGCGATCATCGACATATAAAAATGTACGAATCCCATACCTAATACTAGAACGACAGCCCATACAAGATGTAACATTGAACTAAATGCATACTTTTCACCCATATATAATATACTTAGATAATAGTTTTAAAAAATTAACTTTCTCCAAAAATTAATTCCCAAATATAACTTGTATAACTTTGATTAGCTTTAGCAAAATGAGGATGTTCTTGAATTAATTTATAAAAAATAGTTTCTCTTCTCAATTTAGCATCATTAACTGCATCTTGTAATATTCTAATTTCTTCTTCTACTTCAAAAAGTTTTGGATGTGCTGGTTGGTTTCCCATTACTATTATACAAGTTAATATTTTTCATAATTTTCTTCTACAAATTCCTTTAATTTTTTATTTTTCTTTTTTCTTTTCTTTTTTCTTTTTTTTTTCTTCTTAATTTTAAGTTCTGGTATTGGTTCTGGTTCTGGTTCTGGTTCTTCTGAGTGTATTGACATTATTTCTTCTTCTTCTGAATCTACAACTTCCTGATTAATATTATCAATCATCTCTTCATCTATGATACTCATTAATTATATATCATTATTTTTCTTATATCTGTTAAAATATATCTTTAACGTTTTTCTAATAGCTTTAGAAAGATGAATTTCAAAAATTTTACTTAATTTTTTCCAACCGAATGTAGTTATTTCTACGTCATCTTCTGGTAATGTATTTATTTCATAATCTGAATTAACATAAATAATATAAAAAGTATATTTTATGTCTCTAACCCTCGTTACTATTTTTAAGTCATCTGACAGTTCTTCTTGTGTAATTACGCTTCCTGTTTCTTCTTTAAATTCTCTAATACATGTTTCTTTATCAGTCTCTCCTTCTTCTTTTTCCCCTTTAGGGAAACCAAAACATTTATTGTAAGATTGAGTAACCCATATACTATTCCCCTTTATTATCATTAATCCTACTTTTTCTCTCCTAGCTTTTTTTGTCCATTTTCTTTTCCAAAACTCTGGAGGAATAGCACGGTTGCTATGTACGAGACCACATTTACATTTCTTCCAAGTAACTTCTTCCCAATAGAAGTGATTTTTAATTTTTCTACCTGAAGCTTTATGTGTAAAGTGAATATCACACATTCTAATAATAATAGAATCATTTTTTTATATTACTCGGATAATTATAAAAATAAATATAACTACTTTTTGTATAAAAGATGTCTAGTGATGAATTTATGGTCCCTTCAAATGAAAACAATATTGTAAAATATGGTATTGTAGGAATAGTTGCTGTAGTAGTTTTAGGAACTATATACTGTTTTATGACTAAAAAACTTATGTTTAAAAATAAAAAACCAACAAAAAAAGTTGAAAAATTTCAACCTGTAATGATTGATTACAATAGTAAAGTAGAAACAATTATACAAGAACTTATGAAAGGTCAAGGATTGTATACAAAAAACAATAAATTTATTATACAAAACATAAAATCATCTAATAATCCAGTTTCACCTGAAGTTCTTTACAAAAGTTACGAAAAAATGCATCCTTTTACAAGAGATGAATTAGTTCGTAAAATAAGAAGTTTGTTAGCTAGTCAAGGATTAATTGATAAACTAAAAGGTAAAATAAGTGAAATTTTTTCAAATAACGAAAAACAAATTAACGACCAACAGTTAAATACCATAGCTTTAAGAATTTCTCAGGAAAAAGACGGGGGAGAAGATTTTCTTAAAACGTGTGCCTCTATTTCAAGTCAAGGGCCTGTTCCAGTAGGAGCAGAATCCCCTACTGATAAAATCATTACTAAACTAATGGAATATGGTGGTATGGATTAATTGAGTTAATAATATTTCTTTTATACAAAAAGTATAAGAAAAATAGTATTACAAAACACAACTATTAGTATTCTTTTCCTTTAGATTAACCCACCATTTACCTTTAACTACGTTATCTTGTACAATATCTATTGTCAACCCGAGTTTATTATAATAAATATCACAAGACGCTAGGAAACTATTATTTTGAAAAAATCTACTACATCTAAAATAAATTGGTCTAACTTTTTTTTTTATTTTACAAAATGTATGAGGAATTTCCGTGGTGTTGTCTAAAATAACAATATCATCTCTTTCATGTTTCAAATCGTGAAACCAATTTATAGTTCTATCTTCTTTGTTTTCATTCCATAATTTCTTTAATGTTTCTACAGGTAGACAAACAGCTTCTTTTACTTTTTTAAAAGCTTCATCCATTGCTTTCTGAAATACTTCTTGCCTTTTTTTTTTTATTTCATCGTTTATCATTTAATTTAAATCAATTTTAAAAAAAAAATAAAAATACGAATAATAAAATATTGTAACTTAATAATGGATTACGGTGAAATTAATAATTATTTAAAACAAGCTATAAATAACAAAATAAGACAATCAACGTCACCGGATAAAGAAATGTTTAAATATTTTAAAAATAAAATAGAAAACCATACAATACATGAGTATAAATTTTTACATTATTTAGATAATATTCCTATAGATGAGGATATGTGTGATATGGAAGATAACTTCTTAATATCTTGTTATAATGAATATATGTATCAATTCAGAAATAATACTCTTCATCCTAGTATGTCTATTTCCAGTAAAATTTCTAAAGACTTTAAAAAAAGTATTTATTCTTTTAAACCAATTCCGTTTAAAAAAACTAAAGTAGCAGTAGCAGGATTTGGAAAGAAATCATAGATTATTCTTAATTATTTTTAAAACTTTATTTAAAGTAGGATTACAAATCTGAATTACTTTAGTAATTTTCTTTTTTGAAGGAACTTTAAGTTTTTGTTCCACTTTAATAACATGTGTAATTACACCTGCTATACCTGATTTAGGAGCTACTTCTTCTAATTCTTCTTCTAATTCTTTGTGAATTTCTCTACATCTTTTAGATAATTTCAGAGGCAATCCTAGAAGACTTAAGTATCTAGTTATTAAGATAGCTGTATTATCTTCTTCTTCTAATAAATTTTTATATTTAGTTTCTTTAATAAGATCTCTAAAAATAGGTTCTCCTTTAGTTATATCGCTAACTGGGATACCCATAATTTTAGCTACTTCTTCACGGCTTCTAGGGGCATTACAAACTCTAAATGCAGACAACAAACAACAAGATATTATTCCTTTTCTAACTCCTCCTCTATTTGTTTTTTTAGATTTCATTAACTCTCCCCAAATTCTTTTTGTATTATTTACAACACTGTCAGTAATACCATGTGTTTGTGCTTTATCCATTAACATTTTACTTACATTCCAAAAAGCTCTCTGTTTACTGTTAAAATTTGTTTTGTGTATTATTTTATTTTTTCCACTTTTTAATGTAATTATTATAGCATTTGAACCTGATTCATCAAATGGGTTATTTGGATCAGTCCACCCAACTCTTGAATTATCTTTAAACACACCTTGTTCATTTGAATAATTATTCCAGTCTTTTTCGACGGCCATTCTTAATATTTGAATTTCTCCACAAACAGAACAAACAAGACTACCATTAGTCGTCTTGTGAATGAAATCTTCACTTGTTCCGTCACAATATTCTCCTTTACAATTTTGTATAAATTCCATCTTGTCCATGTAGAGTCTATTCATCTTATACTATAATAATTTGAAAATAATAAGAAAATTTTTACGCTTTTTTTCACTTTTGAATGTTAGGATCCCACCAAATTGTTCTATTATGAGGACCAAGTTCTGCTACAATACTAGGGTTATCTTTTTGAGCATAAGCTTTTAAATTAAAAGTATACTCTCCTTTATCTTCATAAATTCCTTTATACGTTCTCACAGAAACTCCATTTGAAAGATAACTTTCCATTGCTATTCTACATGCATTCTCATAAATCTTGAGAATTTCAGAATTAGACACTTCTTTAAGGGTTACCCAAGGATTTATTTTTGATGCGTATAAAATTTCCGAAAGTAAGTAATTTCCTATACCTGAAGTGTATCGTTGATTCATAAGAAATTTACACACATTCATTTTTTGACTTTTCTTTCTGAAAATGTGAAAAAAATCTGTTATTTCTAAATTCTCCAACCAACTAGGTCCTATTTTATCTAATTTTTTTTTTAATTCTTCATTTGAAAAACAAAACTTTAAAGTTCCAAAACATCTAGTGTCTGTGAAGAAAAAATTTCTACCTCCCTTAACAATAAATTCTTGATGACTATGTTTCTCTTTAATAAATCCCCATTGTCCTGACATACCTAATGTATTCCACATTGTAAAATTATCAAATTGAAACCAAATAAATTTTCCTTTACAGTGTACACTTTTAAGTAAGCATGGAAATTTAATTTTACTAAATCCTTCTGGTGGTCCGTGTCTTTGATATCTTCCACTATTAATTTTAATACCTTCTATAATACATACATTATCTGTAACATATTTGTTGAGTTGGTCAACCACGTGTTTAACTTCTGGTCCTTCAGGCATACTAATTGTAATAGAAAACATTCTTTAAATATTTTTTATTAAAATTATTATTAAACTAACCTAGTCTTCTGTTTTAGGAGCAAGACAAAATTTTAATGAACCTAAATTAGCTACTGAATAAAGTAGAATAAGAGGATAATTTTGTCTAATGAAAATTTCAATGGTACTACACAGATTAGTAGACTTTGTAAAAAGATTAATGTATTTTAAATCAAATTCTCCTTCTACTACTTTATTTTCTTCCATTTGTTTAGAAAATGTTAAACCATTAACAGTTTCACCAATTTTAATACTTTGTTCTGCAAAGTCTCCTTTAACTGAGAGTACAAACTCTCCGTTAGTACTTGTTATTTTTAATATATTATGCAGTGGTAACATATCTCTACATAATTTTTGGAAATCATTACTTTGCATGGTAATAACACTATCGAATTCTACGTCAGGGATTTGAATAACATCTTCATTGATGTCTAAAAGATTAAGATAAGAAACTATTTGCATTCCTTTATCTTTATTATCAATCTGAATACCTAAACGGTTAGGATCAGATTTTTTAATGAACATACAAAGTGTATCATTGGTTCCTATAGTTTTTAATAATTTAAAAAGACTTAACATATTCACTCCAACTTGTTGAGTTCTTTCACAAACCCACTCTTCAAAACTTGAAGCAACTAATTTAAGATGTACTAATGCTACTTTGGTACCATCCATAGCCATAATTTTAATTCCATTTTCGTGAAATGTCATATTGACATCATTTAGTACTTCTTTTAATGCTTCTACTAATGTTCTTATTGCAGAACTTTGCACTGTTTTGAAATATACACTATACTCACTCATTTAATTATTAAATGATAAGTATTTATTTTTTTAAACGATTTACTTAGTGTTAAAAACTAAGCTGGATAATGAAAAAGATGTATTCCATATTATTTTTTCATTTTCTTTATATTTAATAATGTGTTCTTTATCAAATTGGTCAATGATAACAAGGTCTGTGTATTTATCTTTTGGGTAATTGACAAATACATCTTTGATTAAAGTATCTTTGATATTTTCTTTGTCTGTATAAAAATTATCTTTAGGACCACTGTAACTCATAATAATATCTTTACAATCTTCTTGTTTTTCTTTCTTTTCTTTTAATTTCAAATAGCTTGTTTTAATTTTTTTTTCAGTTGCTGGGTGTTTTTTTATTTCTTCTGGTGTATAAACTGGGAATACAATTTTGTCAGTATACATTACTGAATACATTTCATTATTCATCCAATAATTAATTTGTACGTAATCTCCTTCCTTATCTAATTTTTTAACATTAACATGTTCTTCTCCTAAATATTCTTTAATGTTATTGTATTTTTCGGTAATTATAAGTGCATCATTTTTTTTGATAATGAAAACATTATCTATTTCATTGTCTTCTGGTTTCCTAATTTCTAATTTTTTTTCTTCTTTAAGATGAAAAGTATCAGATATAAATCTGTTGATACAATCCTTATAACTCTGAGATAACATTTGATAAATAAATAAAGTACTTACTGCTGCGAAAATATACATGATAATAATAATATATATATTTTTTTAAGTAATAAACTTTATTTAAAGAAATATCCATAAAATACATAATGACTGAACCAGTCAAAAAGAAGAGAGGTCGTAAACCGAAACCAAAACCCGAGAATGAAGTACCTAAAGTTAAGAAAAAAAGAGGAAGAAAGCCAAAACCTAAAACTGAACCTGAAGTTCCTAAAGTTAAAAAAAAGAGGGGTCGTAAAAAAAAATGTGATATAGATGCTTTAAATAAAATAACAGGATATTCTAATATAGGGGAAAGTATTGATATGGTAGATAATAAAATAAATTTTTCAGAGTGTGATAACAATTTAGATGAGAATCTTCCATCTCAAAAAATATCTTTTGGTAATCTTTCTATTATAGTTCAAAATGCAAAAAAAGATGATCCTAAAGAAATACAGAAAAAATTTTACACTTCTGATACCAATAATCATTCACATCTTGTTGAAGACAAAAAGCAGATTTGTTCTTTAAATTTTTCAGATTCAGAAGAAGAATCTGACTCAGAAGATGAATACGAAAAAAAGAAAAAAAAAATTCGTCTTCCTAAGAGAATAAACAAAGACATTAAATTTATAGGTATTATGAAACATTATGAAAACATTAATGATTCAAAAGGAAAAGACGTACCAAAAAAAACTAATTTATTATGTTGGTATTGTAGTCATTCTTTTAAGACTCAACCTTTATTTCTACCTATTAAAAAAAATAAAGATAGATATAAAGTATGTGGTAATTTTTGTAGTTGGGGATGTATTAAAGCTTATTCTACCAGGAATTGTCAAGGTAAATATAATAATTTATTACAAACATATTTTAAAGAACTTACTGGTGAAACTTTTTTAATTAAATCTAATCCTCCTTTTCCTATGTTAAAAGCATTCGGTGGAAATATGACTATCACTGAATATAGAAATATTTCGCCCGAAAAATTTTATATAATTATGAAACCTAATATTTATTATACTAGGAATACTGTTGTAAGATTAGAAAGCTACTAACATTATTAGTAAAAGAATTATCATACAAATAGCAAATGTTATAACATAACAAAGACATTCTTGTATTGTTTTAAGATTGTTTAATATAAAATTTCCTTTACCAAAGTATTCCCTTCTATTTATATAAAAGGGTGTTGGACTTCTATGAATATTAGGTTGATTAACATAATGATTTTTAGACTCAACTGGCCATGGGTATCTTGGGGTACTTTTAGTACTCGTATTAGAATTATTCATCATATTAATCATATTTTGTTTGTACTGTCTACTATTTTTTACTTGATTAGAATAAGTTGGGACATTGACAGCTTTATTATCATATACGTCATTGTAATGATTATGAAAGGCAACATCTAACGGAGCTGGCATTATCTAAATAGTTAAAATATTTTTTTTTTCGTAATTTTATTTAAAAAATTAAATAATTATTAATTAAATGTCTTCAAAAAAGAAAAAAGGTACAAAGAGGATAAAAGTTATTGAATATAGGACTTTAGAAAATAGAAAAAATGAAGTAAAAGAACTTATAAAAGAACTCACTAAATTTGAACTAAACATGAAATATGAACCTGTGCAAAAACTGTACAAAGAATTCAAAAAATACATTGATACCGGAGAAAGAATAATTATTAACATTCCATTTCCAATGATTAATAGAAGAATTAAAGGAATTTTATCTAACACTGTTAATGAAAAAGTGACAATTGCATTAAAGCATGAAAAATTTTAAGATTTTTTATATTTACTAGCTGTTTTTTTAAGGTCTTCAAATACTAATGATTGTTTATCTTGTTGTGTCTTAGCTAAATTTTTATATTGTTCATTTAATTCCTCATCATCTTCAATTTCTTCACTTTCGCTACTACTACTTTTTTCATTATCTTCTTGTCTCCAATCAATAAAAATTACACCATGGCTGATAAGATTTGCTTTAAATCCTTTTTTTATCAATATTTTACAAATTTTCATTCCTAATTTATTTGCATCATAAAGTGGAAATCCAAACATTATATTAGGAATTTCAAAAGTACAATATTCTTTATCTTGAACTGCATAAAACTCTATTTTTTTCTTAATTTTTTTCATTATTTGTTTGATTATTTCTTTTTTTCTTTCATTCTTATGTTTTTTTATTTTTACGATACTGTTAACGTTAAAGTCACTCATCTTAAAAATAACAAAACATTTTTTTAAACGATTATTCTCGCACTATAAAAACATTTTTGTCCTTAGGGGTTGGTAGTTTAATACCTATACAATCCTTTCCAGGATTTTCAACATCCCACCACTGATCTCCAATAGTCATAATAAGTTTACACTGTTTACTTAATTTTTCTCTGAGTTGTTGTTTAAATTTAATATTAGTACCTTTGTATTTGTCACAGTATATTAAATCATAGGGGATATTGTACGCATTAAGATTAGCTATTGTAGCTTTTTCACTACTAGGTGGTCTAGCTGTTATTATAATTATGACGTACCCATTTTTTTTAGCTAATCTAGCTACATTACATATTTGTTCTATAGGTGGTAAATAAAAAATAGGTTCTCTATTCTTTGTATATTCTACCACATTTATTTCAAATGGTTTGTATGGTCTAGTATACGCTAAAGTATCATCAAAATCAAAAACTATAGTCCTATTTTTCACTCTTTTATTTTTTAATATTTGTTTTTTACAAAAATTTTCAACCTTTTTAAGATCTTTGATATACAATCCTTTTTCTGGATAGCCTTTATAATAATTAACATTACTTATTTTCTTTCTATTAATACTTTTAAAATTTTCTTTTCTCGGAATACACATTAATAGAAATAAAAATAGAATAAGTATACATAAAACAAAATCATTGTTTTCCATTATTTACTAATAACGTACATTATTTTTCAGTCCTAAAAGCGAAATCTTTTAACATTTCATCCTCTGCTTCTTTAAAAGCTACTTTCTTTTTCTTTTTTTTCTTTCTTCTTCTTCTTCTTTTCTTTTTCCCTAGTGTAATACTTATTTCTTTAAATTCTCCAGATTCTTTATCAGATTCTTCTATAGATTCTTTATCACCTAAAATGTTATTTAATTCTTGTTCGATATCATTTAATAATTTTTCTTCAACTTCTTTGTCTTTTATTTTGGATTCTTCTTTATTTTTTAATAGTTCTTCTTCTCCTATTTCAACATGTTCATATTCTGATTCATATTCACTGAGACTATCAACACTTTCTTCACTAATATTCCTTTTTCTTCTCTTTTTTTTACCTCTTCTTTTTTTCTTTTTGGTTACACTAGAATAAGTAGGTTTTTCTAATTGAGAAATACTTCCGCTAGATACTTTTTTCTCAATTGTACAAAAATTTACACACAACCCTTTTGTTACCATATCATAATGCATATTAAATATTCCATTATTTCCCCATGATTCTCCCCTAGAATCCATAATTTTTAATATTTTCTTTTCATCGTTGTAACCAATAATCAATCCTGTTCTTCCACCTAATAATTTCCCTTTAGATTTTGGGGGAACTAGAGGTTCTAGTGTAGTATTCCAATTAGGATCGTCATATTGCTTTGGGACAGAAAATCCACAGATTATAGGTCTTCTTAAAGTTAAACAAGCTTTAATTTGAGTAAGATCTGATTTAATAATTTTGTACATAAATCCTTTAAAATTTTTTGATTCTTCATAAACTTCACTATTAGGTACTTCATTTAGTTTAACGGTGTTGTAATTTTCTTGACTACATACACCTATTTTATTTAAACAATTTATATTATCTCTAATACCCACGAAAGAGTCATAATTTTCTTTTCCTTCAAGATATCTTGTGTTATAGTATAAAAAAGAAGGTGAAGCATTAAATCTATTACCAGATACTCTTTCTTCTTCAAAATTTATAGCAGAAGCAACAGTACACGAAGAATTCATTCCTGTATTTCTATCATCGTAATAATTATGAAAATATTTACCAAGATTTATTTTATGTTCTATTCTATCGATAACGTGTTCTGGAAAATCTACAACATGGTCTCTATTATCGGGTAAATCTGGTTTCCACCCAAATTTTGAAGGTCTAATGTGAGAAGCATTTTGTCGAGTTTGATTATTACCCATTATAAAATTATACAATATAAAAAAAATATTATAAATGACGCAAAATGCGTTTCTACTCTATATAGAAAAAATTAGTTAATACTAATGAAGATAGTTTCCTTTGACGTGGGTATTAAAAATTTATCATTTTGTATAGTAGATGAAAAGGAAAAAATAATTAAATGGGAAAATATAAATCTTTCAGATTCTCCAATAAGAGGAGATAAACAAATAGCTTTGATATGTGAACTTGATAATAGACCATGTTTATTAGATGCTGATATTATTCTAATTGAAAAGCAACCAAGATTTAATCCTACGATGAGAGTAATGGGTGGATGTATTAAAACTTATTTTTTAATGAGGGGAGTTATTGATAACAGTAAAAAAATGAAAGTTTTGGAATATAGTCCTAAACATAAATTACAATGTTATGAAGGACCTAAGGTTGAAGTTACAGGTTGTAATCAGTACGTCAAAAATAAAAAATTATCGATAATATATTGTAGAAAAATGATAAAATTTGAAGACCAGAAGTTTATTGACTTATTTAATGTTTCTAAGAAGAAGGATGATTTAGCAGATAGTTATCTACAAGGGATTAGTTATTTAAGGTATAGTTTACAAAAGAAAACAGGAAAAATAGTAGCTAGGAAACCTACTAAGAGGCAAATTAAATATCATAAATTTTCTAAATCTAACTTAAAATATTTAGGCCTAGAGATTATTAATAAACCTGTTGTAAAAGACATTTCTCATTTTTTTGGTCAAGTTGAAAAAACTAAGAAAGAGCTATTAGGAGAATGGGTTGAAAGTGATAAATGGATAAAAAAAAATATAGATAAAAATTATGATAGTTTAGAATCATATATGAAAGACCTTAATCTTTAAAAATATTAACAAATTGTTCTTTGTTATTTATAAGAGTATTTTTATAAACTTTTCTTAAATTCCAACCAAGAGCAATTTCATTTTTATTATCATCTATACACGCTAGCAAAGTACGAAGACTTACCCATTGGATATCAGTTTTTTCGAGTATATATTCATTTACCTTAATATATTTAAGATAATCTAAAGTTTTTATAAAAGATTTTCTCATATTTTCATTAAAATCTATTTGAATGACATACATATAATAAGGTGAACCATTTAGTGTTTTACTTTTTATTAAAAAATAATTTCTTTCATTTGAAAGAATTTCTCTCAAGTATTTTTTTTCTATAACAGAATTATAAGTTTCTTCATAAAATTCTCTTATTGCAGTTTCTTTTGCATCTTGATTATCTTTTACTTCTACTCTTCCTCCAAAATCAGACCATGACATTTGACGATCTTTCCCTAAAAGAAAATATACATTTCCTTTATTATCTTTTCCATAAGGAAGTATACCTGCACTATAAATGTTATTCTTTTTATTCCAATTGTTATTATTCCAGTTATTGTATTTCCTAGGGAATCTTCTATTAAATGTTTGTTTCATAATTAATTGAATAAATCATTTTTTTTTAAAAGTATGAACGTTAAAATACTTAAAAATTGCGTTTCGTATAATAGTATAAAATACTAGGTATTAATAATGAGTGATATTAAACTAGTGAAAGGAAATAAAAAAAAATCAGTAAAAGTTGCTGGACCTTCTGTATTAAAAGGTGTGTCCTATAGTTCAGATAGTGACGAAACCGTAGATATGGAGAGACCTAAAAAACAAAAGAAATATAGAAAAAGAAAAAATCTATCTTCTGATAGAAATCAAATTTACAATTCAAATTTTGCTAATTTAGCTAATACAAGAAAAAGTTTACCACCACAACAACCAGATATTCAAGAAAGTGAATATACCGCTAGTGATTCTGATATAAGTAGTCAGTATAGTGCTTCAGTTAGTTCCAAAAGTTCTAGGAGTTCCATGGGTTCTAGGAGAAGTAGAAAAAACAAACAAAACTTTTTTGCTCAACCTTCAAGTGTTCCTACACAGCCACATATCTCTAGTTCAGAAAGAGATAAAGAAAAACAAAAAATGTTGTTAAAACTTTACGAATATCAAACAAAAGGTGTTAAACTTTCTAAAAGATTCACACCAGAATCTTCTTACGCAGAAGTTAAATTAGAATACGATATGCAAAATAAAATGTTGTCAAATCGTTCTGCTGTAGCATTCTCAAGAAAAATGCTTATGGCAGCTGTAACTGGATTAGAATATATGAATGGAAGATTTGATCCATTTAATATTAAATTAGATGGATGGTCTGAATCAGTAATGGAAAATATAGGAGACTATGACAAAATATTTGAAAGACTAGCTGAAAAATATTCAGGAAGAGGTGAAATGGCTCCTGAACTGGAATTAATGTTTAGTTTAGCAGGAAGTGCATTTATGTTCCATTTGACGAGTAGTTTTTTCAAGAGCTCTAGTGGAGGAGGTATAGAAGGAATGATGAGAGGAATGATGAATCCAGCAATGATGAAAGGAATGATGGGAGGAATGAATAGAGGCACAGAAAATCCAAATGCACCAGGAGGTCCTCAAATGGCAGGACCTAATTTTGACGTAGGTAATCTAATGAAGAATATTATGAGTCAAACCAAAGGTATGATGAATAATCCAAACTTTAACATGCCTCAACAACAACAACAACGAACTCAACCAGATATTCAAGAAATACCAAGTGTACCTAATCCTATGAAAAGACCTTTAAGTACCCAACAAGCTTCATCTGTTGTTTCTGATGGAGAAGATAGATTTTCCATAGCTGACACTGCTATGTCTGATGAAAGTGATATTAAAAGTGTTACTATCGCTGATGGTAAAGGAGGTAAAAAATTAGGAAGATCTATTAAAATTTAATCTTCTCCTCTAGCCCCTTTAAATTTAGCTTTTAAAGCAGCTGCTAAAGGATGAGCACTATGTGTACTTCTCCTTCTGACATGTTCTTCAGTATCTACATTTGTAGTAGGTTTTGAAGAAGATTTCTTTTTTTTGGTTATATTAATTCCATATTTTTTTTCAAGTTCTTTTGTTGCGATGTTTTTTTTTATTTTTTGTTCTTCTATAACCAAAGATATTTTATTATGTTCTTCCATTAGTTTGTAGTATTCTTGAAGATATTTAGTTTCATTTTTCAATTCTTCTATTTTTTTGTTTTTGTTTTCATTTTCTTTCCTATTTTCCTCTTCTTTTATTTTTTTATTATAGTCATCTTCTGCTTTTTTTATATTTTTATTTACATTTTCTATAATAGCATTAAACTTTTTTAAATTTGCACCCATGTCAGATAACATTGATGAAAAATCGTTGTCAAAATTTGATATTTTCTTAGTAAATTCTTCTTGTTTTGCTTTTTGTGTATGTACAGTATTAAATATCTCTTTTATTTTTTCACAACTATCTTTTAGTTGATCAATAACTTCTTTAGAATATACTTCAGAGTTAGACATATAATAATAATCAATATATTTATAATTCGTTTAAAGTATTTAAAAATATTTATTTATTATGTTTATAATGAGCGAAAAGAAATCAGTAGAACAACAAACACAACCAGAACAAGTAGGTATCACTTTGAATGACATAGCTAATGTTGTTAGAATTATCGATGTAGCATCCCAAAGAGGAGCTTTTAGGGGACCTGAATTATCACAAGTAGGGACTGTACATGATAGACTCATGAAATTTTTGGAAGCAAACCAACCTAAACAACCAGTAGAAGATGGTAAACCTAAGGCTACTGATGATGAATCTAAAGGAGACGATGAAGTAGATAAATTAGACTAATTTAAAAAATGACTTAACAGATATTTAATTTAAATATTAATTAAGTTTTTTTATATAAAAAAGAGTATTTATAATTAGTAATGTTAGATACTATTTATTTTAACGGAGGTTGTATAAGAGGTATTGGGTATATAGGATTTTTACATTATTTTGAAAAGAATGATTTAATAAAAGATATCAAAATAATGAGAGGTACAAGTATGGGTGGATTAATCCTAGCTTTTTATTTAATAGGATACAGTCCCATATCTATGGTTAAAAAATTATTAGACATAGATTTAAAAGAAGTGGTAGATATGGAATTTTCTAAGATATTAACTAGGAGTTCAGTTTTAGAAGGTAAAGGAATAAAAAATATACTTAAGAAATTTATGAAATGTAAAAATTGTAAGAATATAACTTTTTCACAACTTTACAAAAAAACTAATATTCATTTCACAGTAACTGGAAGTGATGTTGTTAATTATAAAAGTGTAAATTTTAATCATGAAACTTTTCCTGATATGAAGTTAATAACTGCATTAAGAATAACTTCTGCTATACCATTCGTATTCCCACCTATTAGGTACAAAGACGGATTGTATACTGACGGTTGTTTATTTGACATGTTTAATCAAGATTATGATAATGATAATTTATTATACGTGTGTATAAGTGATTATAAAGAAACAATGGAAGAAAATACTCCTCTTTATAAATTTGGACCAATGGTAATAGGAGGTTTATTTAGGTACTTATCAGAAATTATGTTAAATAAATGTAAGAACAGTATTGAATTACAACTAAATGCTGATATAAATAATTTGGATTTTGGAGCAAATAATGATACAATAATTTCTTTATTTAATCAGGGTTATGAATCTACTCTTTCTTACTTTGATGAAAAAAAGCCTCAAGAGAACATTTCTTAGGAGGTTCTTTATATTTTTTATTTTTACTTTCTATGTATTTCATATATTTATGTTGTTTTAAAATTTTCTTTTGGTTTTTAGTTGTTTTTACTTCTTTTCTTTTTTCTTCTTTCTTTTTGTATAAAATAGAAAGATCAAAATCTTCATCTGACGAATATTCTATATCTGACATATATTTGTATTCATCAGATATTTTCCATTTAAGTTTTCTATATCCTTTTGTAGTCTTTGTACTATATTTTTTATTATTTAGTATAACATTTACTAAAATACCTTTATTTATGCATACATTAAGTGTATATTTGAGAGTAGTATCATAATCTTTGTTACTGAAACAAACTACTAAACCAATAGGTACTATATTTAACATTCTATCTATTGTTTCTTGAGTATCCTTTTTTATAAACGCACATCTTAAATTATTATTAAGACAATATCTTTTAATTACACGTCCTATAAAATCATTTTTACAATATAAAATATAATTAGATTTAATATTTTTTTTTAAGTATTCTTCTATTTTTTCTTCATTATTATAGTCTTTATGACATAAAAAATATACGTACATATAATTCATAATATATTCTTTTTTTTATATTCTAAACCTTCAAATATTTTTTCTGTATATTTGAAAGATTCAAAAGGGTTATCTTCAAATTTTTTTGTATTTTTCCAATATATATAAATACATAAAGAATCAGCTATATCATGTTTTCTTATTAAGTTAGAATATCTTTCATATCTTTCTAAATATGTCCTAGCGAATTCAACAGTTTTCATTTTTCTATTATTATAATCTAAATGGTCTATTCCTATGTATTTATGCATTTTAATTGGAGAAATAAGAATACATTTTTTAGTATAATGGTATAGTATAATTTCTTGGACAGCTACAATTCCTGAAAAAGGTTGTCTTTCTATAAGAATGAAATCTGCTGATTTAAAATAAGGGATATTTTCAAATAAATTTGTCATATAAACAGCAATACATTTTTGTTCATTTTCTTTCCTTAAACTAGTGATGTCAATATTATTAAAATCCTTCAATTCTTCATTATCCCAAAAAGTGAAAGCAAAATTAATAATACCTATATCAATAGATAGAACTTTCATTACATATTATTAATATTATTTTTTAAGTACGTTCTTCGATAAATAACCCATTGGAAACTCTTTGTGGATTTCCAATTTTTTCTTTGAATTTGTAATGTAATGTTCAATAGTGTTAAGAATGCTTTGATGACTAACTATAAGTATATTTAAATTCGTATCATAATATCTAATTAAAAGTTTAGTACAAAAATTTTTAACTCTTTCTTGAAGATCTTTTAAAATTTCATAGAAAGGAATATTAGATAAAATAGGAATATAATCTATGTTAATTATTTCTAAGAAGTCAACTGGATGAGACATTCTCTCTTTTGATTCATTATATGGATATTCTCCTAAAGCACAATCAATATTAATAAGTTTATTATTTTTTAGACAAAAAGGTTCTATCGTTTGAATACATCTTATAAAAGGACTGGAAAAAATTTTATCAATATTCAACTTTTCTAACTGTTCTATTTTATCTAAAGAATTTTTTTTACCATTTTCTGTCAATTCTGTATAAAATCCAGTTTCTTGTGGTCTTTCTTCATGCCTTAGGAGAAATAATTTCATAATATAATAAAATATTTTAAAAATATTTAATTACATAAAGAAAAAATATCATTATTAATTAAGGAGGAATGTATAAACTAAATTATATATTAAAACAATTGGATGACTATAAATTACCCGATTTGAAAAAAAAAGGAAAAAGTCTTAAGATAAACAAGTGGTATAGATTAAAAAAAAAAGTTTTACTTGACACTATTAAACAAGAATTAGCTTCTAAAAAAATACAAAAAGCTTTTAGAATTTATAAAGGTATGTATTCAGATTTATGCCCTATTTCTTTAAAATCTGTAAGTTATCCCTGTTGGATGTTTAAAACAAATACAAAATGTGTGTATTATAATCTCGTAGATTTAGTTCAATATCTAACAGTTAGTGGAAATTTTAGAGACCCTATGACTAGGGTTGAATACTCTACTAAAGACTTAACGTCTATGGATACTACTATGGCTAATATGAAAATGAAACATAAAAGCCTTGTTTCTCTTAAGAAAAATCCAGATTTTTACAGAAGAAAAAAAATGAGAGAAGAAACAATAAATACTATTAGTGATCAAATCAGAGAAATAATATCTCTTATGAGAGATAAAATAGAAGATATACCTAGAACTACACAACTAGATATGGAACTTAATTTAAATTGTGTTTTTTACCCTAACCTTAAAACTCTCTTCAGAAATTTATCAAATCGTTCAAGAAGAAAATGTAAAGAAAGTTTTGAAGATTCAACAGAACTTATCTTAACTACAAGACAAAGTAATCCTTTTTCCACAATTTTTATTAAACAGATTACGAGTTTCTTAAACCGAGAAAAGAGAAAATATTTCGTTTCGTAACTTTTTTTTTTCAAATTTTTGTATATAAAGAAACCATATAAAGAAATTGGTATCTTTATATATAAAATGACAGAGTGTAGTTTATGCGAACAAAAAAATGAAGAATGTTTTTGTCAAAATTATTGGCAATCATTCGAAGATGATTTACTAAGTATAAAATTCCCAGAAAATGAATTTGTAAGTTCTACAAGTTTAAAACCTTCTACAATTACAGTTTGTTTTAACATTAATACTAAGATTAATGTTAAAAATGTTGTTAAAACTTTTGAAGATAATTATAAACAACATGATGTATTCCAAACAATTAAGTACAAAGCAGGTACTAAAAAATCTAAAGATAAAGCATTGAATGATGCTTTTTATAATCAATGTTCTATGGTTCTTTCTATAGAAGATGATGAAAGTAAAATACAAAAACAAAAAAGTAAAATTAATGTATTTGTCTTCCCAAATGGAAGTTTTAGAACAGTAGGTTGTAGAACTATCAAAACATGCGCTATTATGATTAATGAGTTAGATTGCTTTTTTAAATATAATAAAAATCTTGTTGAGAGTCCTTCTCAATATTCTTTAAAAGACATAAGAATAAGTATGATTAATAGTGATTTCAAGATATCAAGAAAAATTAAACAAAGAAAATTATTCAATCTTCTAAAAGGATGTACAATAGAAAATGGTGGAAATCTAAGATACAATAATTTTAACCCTGATAAATATCCAGGGATTAATCTTAAGTATATCAAAGATACTACAAAAGTAAATTCAAGTGATAAATTTACAAGAAAAGGTAGAAAGAAAATTGACGGTGAAGTTTCAATATTGATTTTTAGATCCGGTAGTATTATTATTACCGGATATAAAAAACCAACAGAAGCAAAAGATGCTTTTGAGTATATTTCAAATATTCTTATTCAAAACCAAGAGGTTGTGTTATCAAAGGGGGATTAGATATTTGACGTTCTAGTATTTTTTGACTTGTGTTATCTACGTCAGGACATAGACCTGGCCATACACAATATTTTTTACCATCAGAATGCTCTATACATCTTGACCATCCATCAACATCTTTGTAACCACAATCTTTATCATCTTTACAATGAATAATTGGTTCTTCAATAGAATAATCCCACTCTGGAGGTTTCTTTAAGAAAACTTTTTTATCATTACACTCATAAGTCATCTGGCATTTTCCATAAGGTTGTTTTTCTTTACTTTTAGACCAATTATAATTACAACCCATATTATTGTTTATACTACCACTAGTGCTTCCATTGTAAACCATAGGTACGTTAGTTTTACCCCATTTATCAAATTTAATTTTACAATCTTCATCTTTAAGACATTTAAATTCTGGAGGTCTTACTGGGAAACTTTTTGTAACATGTTTTGAGAAATTCAATTCAGGAAAAATAGCATTTTGACACCTTAATCCATAATAATCTGTTCCTCCGCTTACACTTTGTGGTTTAAAAGTTCCACATATCTGACCTTCGTCGCACTCAGCTTCATTACCAGTGCATGGTTTATTCTTAACGTGCTCTTTTTTAAGAGCTATGTCTATTTGTTGTTGAGCTTTTTTTCTAACTATTTCAGTTCCTGCTGGAGTTTGTAAAAGTTTTCTTAATTCATTACCATCCATATTAAGTTCTTTCATTAATAAAGAATATAAATCACTTGATGGTGCAAAACTAGTGAAAGTTTGTGCTCCGTTTGACGGGCTATAGTTACTCATTAGTAATACTCATTATTTTTTTTTTGAGTATTATTAATTAGTAATAATAAATTTAATCTTCTTCATCATCATCATCTTCTTCACTGTCTTCTTCTTCTTCTGATTTTACAACTTCTTCTGATTTTACAACTTCTTGTTTTTTAGGTCTTGTTAGACTATGGATAAGTTTTGAAAAATTCATTTCTTGTTCCATTACTTTTTGTTGTATTGACATTAAATTAGTTTTTATTTGTACTATTCCTTTATTTGTTTTTTTGATACTCCATATTTCATTCATCATGAAAATTCCTAAAATAACGAGACCCACTATCGATCCTACGGATAAAAAAAATCCTAACCCTAGTCCTCCTCCTCCCGTTGGTTTTTTAGTTACTACTTTTGTTTCAGGTTTTGATTTACTTCTTCTACTACTTCTATGATGTCTATGAGATTGTACTGTTTGGGGTATTACTTCTACGTCTGACATATAATAATAACCCATAACTAAATTCAAAATAGAAAACGCATTATTTAACAAGTTTTTTGATTTTAGTAGCAAGTTTATTAACCTTTTTAACATTATAATCTACTTTTATAATATCTTTAGTCATATTAACCCATTTATGATATGGCTGTTTCCCTTTAGTTTGTACGAGTTTAACTATTTTTTCTTTTCCTTTTATTTTTCTTATTGTTCCGATCGGGAAATATGCAGCTTTTTGAATCATTAATAAAAAACAATATTATAATTTACAAAAAATTGTAATATAATTTTTAAAAAATCTAGTCATCATCATTTACAAGATATTATTAAAGATATTCATTAATCAATACTTACCTTTTAATTCAGGAATATACTGTGAAGTACTTATAAATTTTTTTTTTTCAATTGATTGTTTAGAGTCTTTTTATAATTTCCAAGAGATCTTTTTCTTCTAAGATATCTTTTTCTTCCATAAAATCCTCCACCTGTTATTATTAAAAATGCAACTACTGCAAATAGTAGTAGTGCCCAAATTGGTAAGTTTTGTTGGTTTAATATTGATTTTACTTCTTTTAAAGTTTTTTTCATACTTTCTTTTTGTGTTACAGACTTTTTCCCAAAAGCTTGTTCATCTATTAAAGCATTTGTTAATTTAGTATTATTTGCAAAACTTTTTAATGTAAATCCTGATTCCATTAAGGATTTATATGTTTCACCGTTTTTTGTACCTAAATACTGAAGAGTACCATTAATATTTTCCCTAGCATTACTCTCAAACTCATACTTCAAACTTTCTTTATAAGTATGGTGTCTTGTCATTAATTTAGCTGATTCTAATAAATTTTTAAGTTCTTTTGAATCAAATCCTATTTCTCCTAAATTCATTGAAACCGTAAGAATTTTAGAAAATACAGCAAGAATAGGAGTAACTATTTTTAATGTTTTTCTTTCCGGTGATTGTTTAATAGAATAAGAAACACTAATTCCAGGATTTCTTAACATTTTTTTAACGGTCTCAGGTTTATCTAATGAATTTAACAATGCTACATGAATATTTTCTTTTGACATTATAATTATTAACAATATATTTTTTAAAGTTAATTAGTCATCATCATCGTTAAATAAGTCTTGTACTATTTCTACTCCTTGAATCCAAGTACCTGTTTTATTCCTTCCAGAATAAGTATCTTTTCTCTTCATTCCGCGATGTACGGTTAGTTTCCTACTATCGAAGTGACATTGGTAAAAATCATTACACCACTTTTGTTTTCCAAGATTGTTCTCAACACAATGTTGATTAAACTGTGATTTGAAAGTAGTCATGAAAGACCATTTCTCAGGATTGAATTCTAACTTACCAGATTCAAAGAAATGTTGTAAAGCATTAGTATTCTCAGCAATATCTTTTTTAGTATCCTTAAAGTATTTTGGAAGAATACACCAAATATCTTCTTTTCCAAACTTTTTAACAGCTTCTAAATAAGCACAAGTACATTTCTTAATAATATAAGCCATCTCTGTACTCAATTTTTTAGGTAGTTGTGTATCACCTTTTTCAACTGCTTTTTTGAAAATGAAAACAATAAGCCTCCTAGAAATACTACCCTGGTTATCCTCATATTCAGGGGTTCTATTTCCTGCCATAATCCCTGGAACACTCCAATCATAAGCAGTAGCTGTTTTGTACTTCTCAGGGACAGATGTAGATTCTCCAGAAATCATAGTCTGAAAATCACACTGTTCTAAACCAAAATTTTGTTTAATCTCAGGAGCTACGAAAATAAATTTGTTTTTTAGAGCAGCTAAACCAAACTTCTTTTCACAATTATTAGAAAGTACACCTACATCTAGTGTATGATAAACCTTCTTTATAATTTCGTTTATTATAGTACTTTTACCACTCTTAGCCCTTCCCTTTAGAAATCCCATAATTTGCCATGTATCTAATTCATTAACTTCAAAAAGCATTCTGCCTGCTAAAATATACATCCACCTACAAACCTCTTCTGAAAATTCTTGGTAGTCTAAAATTTTTTGAAAATTAGGAGTAGGTATGTTGTACCAATCTTTAAGTTCTTCAAAATTATTAAATTCGAGATCGAAAAATTTACAACTAGTTACATCTGACACTATATCTAAACTAGAAAGTTTACCATCTTCTTTCGGGGCATGTGGGTACCATCTATCTTCAAATATAGGATCTTTTTCTGTACCTACATTAAAGTTAGTAATATAAATGCCATTTTTAAAACTAAAAACATGTCTGTCTTTAACAACATCTCTAAATTGAGCATCTACACATTCTGTAAGGTAAGTACTAGCTTTCTTAGCATTATCTCCACTTGTTAAATTGTGCCATTGTTGATAATTGACATCTTTTTGTGTCACATCGTAAATAAATTTTTTTATATCAAAGGCTACTTCCCAAGCATGTGTATCGTAACCTTCGTCAGTAAAAACTCTTTTCATACATTTGTCTTCTTGTCTTCTAAGACCTTTTTCTTGTAATATATTTAATAAATATAATATTAAATTCTGAAATGGTGAATTTTTTGTATGATCTATTGGAGCAAAACGAAATAAACCAATATCATTATTCATAAAACTATCATAACTTGGTTCTGTTGCTATTTTCACACGCATTAAACTTCTAATACTTTGTTCAAGATAGTAAATTATTTCAAATATTTTGTTGAATTTTATTTTATTGTCCATACTTTGTTCATCTTCGTTATCTAACATATTGTTCTTAGCAAAACAAAGATGAGCAGTAGTAACTTCGTATAATGCCTTTTTATAATGATATTCTAAATCTTTGAGTTTAAAGTCTTCTAAATTTTCTATTCCAAGCGTTTGAAAACCTTCTGATAAGAAATTACCAAGAGCCATACCAGCATCTCTAGGTACAAATTTTAAATAAAGAGTATTTAATTCTTCTATTAGTTCTGTTTCAGAACACATTTCATATTTTTCTGAATATTCATCAAAAGATTTTCCAAGATCGTCCATTTCTAATTATTAGGATCATTTTTTTTTAAGTTTTTTTTCTCATTAAAATTAATTGAAAGCATATTTTTCTGTCCATGACCTTGCTAAAACTTCATACTGTATAGGGTTGTCTTTAAACATTTTAGCAATTTCTGGAACTAGAGGATCGTCTGGATTTGGGTCAGTTAAAAGACTACAAATTGAAAGCAAAATCTTAGAAATAGTTAAAGCTGGACTCCATTGATCTTTTAATACATCAAGACATATATCACCTGACGTACTAATATTTGGATGAAATATTTTGGTTTCAAAATTTATTTTTGGAGGTTGAAAAGGATAATCGTGAGGAAAACGAATATTTAATTTGAAGAGTCCTCCTTCATAAGGACTACTCTCTGGACCAACAATAGTTCCTTTCCAATGTCTCAAATCATCTTCCGCAGGTCCCGCTGAACAATATGCTACGGGTTCTTTTTGTAAAGCACACCATTCTCGTTTAATTCTATCAGAACTCATTTTATAAATAATATGAATCATAATTTTTAAATGAGTTTAAAAAAATAAATTCATAAGACGTATGATGTATTATACCATTAAAGCTAACAATGAAACAATTATTTGTTCTTCTTGGGAAGAATGTGAACCTCACATAGTTTCTCAAAAGAATGTCACTGTAAAATCTTTTTCTTCTTTAGAAGAAGCTGAATTTTCCGTTAATTTCAACAAAGTTATTAAAGTTTATACTGATGGAAGTTGTCTTAAGAATGGAAGACAAGGAGCAGTTGCAGGGATAGGAATTTATTTTGGAAGAGGTGATTCTAGGAATGTTTCATTACCCTATCTAGATAAACCTACTAACAATAGAGCTGAAATGACAGCTATATTAGAGTCTTATAAATTATTGAATGAGGAAATATCAAAAGGAGAAAGAATTAAAATTTATACGGATAGTAATTATACTATAAACTGTTTCACAAAATGGGCAGGTAATTGGGAAAAGAAAGGTTGGACAAAAAAAGGAGGTCCTATAAAAAACCTTGAATTAGTTAAGAAGGGTTGGGAAAACTGTAAAAGATATCCTAATGTTACTTTACACTATATTAAAGCACACACTAATGGTGAAGATGAGCACTCATTAGGAAATGCTCAAGCTGACAGACTAGCGGTTGAAGGAAGTAAAGTTTGTATTATGAAAAAATAAAAAGACGTAAGAAAATTAGAAAAAGAAAAAAATAAAAATGTTGGTATTTAATAAAATGGGATTACTAGAAATTTCAATTTTATTGAGTTTACTAGGTTTAAATAAAAAACCTACACCAAGTAGTTATGGAAAAAAAAGAAAATGGTCATTGAAATATAAACGTTCTATCAATTGTAAGCGTCCTAAGGGATTTTCTCAAAAACAGTATTGTAAAAGAAAAATGGGTTTTGGTAAAAAAGTTGCCATAAGGACTAACGAAAAGCTATGGAGACGTATTCAACAAAAGTATCATAAAAGTAATAAAGGAGGTAAACCGGGACAATGGAGTGCAAGAAAAGCCCAACTAGCGGTCCAAGAATACAAGAAAAAGGGAGGAAAGTATAAAGGTAATACTCGTAAAAAAACAGATCTTCATAAATGGACTAAAGAAGATTGGGGAACTCGTTCAGGTAAACCTAGTATACAAGGTAAAAAAGCCACAGGGGAGCGTTATCTACCTAGAAAAGCAAGAGAAGCTTTGACTAAAAAGGAATACAAAAGAACAACTGCTGCTAAGAGAAAAGGTATTAAAAAGGGAAAACAATTCGTACGTCAACCTAAAAAAATAGCAAAGAAAACTGCAAAGTATAGAAAAAGGAAAAAAAATAAAAACAAAAAATAAAATATTTCCATTAATTATACATGGAATTCATATTGGCAAAAAACTTCTTTAAAAGAGATAAAACCAAAGAACCTTTCGAAAATATTGATGCTAAGAATATGATTAAAACTTACGCAATTCCTTTACTGATGACAGCTTATGCAATGTATTTAGGATGGAACTGTACTAAAAATTTAAAAAATAATCCTTTTAAGAGATTCTTCTGGATGTTAATTTATTTTCTCTTTTCAGGAATTTATTTACTTTATTATTTTGTCGCATACTATATGGCAGGAAAAAGTTGTTTTGATTAAACATTCAATTTAAATTTTTTTTTAGTTCCTCCATCATATTCATAAGCGTAATTTTGACGTACCATAAATTTATTAATATTAACACCAGATCTATGAATCGTTATTAATAATCTACCGTATTTATCAAATTTGTCACATTTAATTGTTACTAATTTGTTCAATACTAATTCCCTTAGTTTATCTCTAGCCATAATAGCTGCTTGGTACTCCCCCTGACACTTAGTTTTTATTTCTGGGGTATCTATACCTGTAAGACGACATTTCCAACGATATAATTTTGAACCGAAATAAAAAACAGCATGTACTGTGTCTCCATCATAAACTTTTACTATTTTAGCACGTCTAGATGTTCCTTTAAGACTAAACAAGGGAGTTTTCATATCAGCATTTCTAAAACAACATAATGAAATTAAACAACTCATTATTATTTATTAAATATCCATTTTTTTATGTACGTCACTATTAATGGAATACTATAGCGCTGCTGTTGGAGCAATCGCTTTATATGGGTACGTGAAAACAGCTGTACAAGGATACCAAGTCGTATCAAACACTGCTGCTGCTGCCAAGTATACATATAGTTGGTATGAATGGTCTAGGGGACAAACTCCTCCGGACAAAGTAATTGTCTTAGAAGAAATAGAAGATAAAGAATATACGCTTATTGATAAAGGATAAAAAAAATATTGTTAATAAATAATGATAAAAATATTATTAATTGTTTTACTTATTATTTTATATTTATCAAAAAGAGAAAGTTTTTCAAATGAAATAGATCCAACCAACATTATAACTTTTAATTCTGTTAATTATAAAGATAGAATAGAAAAAACAAAAGAATTGATATTAGACTTAAAACTAAAAAAGGGAAGTAAAATATTAGATATAGGAGGAAAACAATTTAATGATTTTTGCGATAAAAATAATTACAAGTATTATTGTATTGATTTACATCAATCACAACAAACAGGAACAGGTGGATACAATAAAGCAGACTATTGCGCAAGTTATGATGGAAGAAATCTACCTTACAAGAAAAATGAGTTTGATCTAGTTATTGTAAATTTTGTACTACATCATGCTGCTCATAATACTTTATATTTATTAAATCAAATAGCAAATATTACAAGTAAATATGTAATAATAGGTGAAGATTTATCAGAACTAAATTATGATATGAGATGGCATACAAGAAATTTCGAACATCAACCAGGAGGAATGTTCAGAAGTGACGAAGAATGGAAAACTTTGTTTAAATTTTATAATTTAAAATTAATAAAACAATATAACATTAAAAGAAAAGATGATTTTACAAAAGACATACATAGATGCATGTATATTTTGAAAAAAAAATAATGTACGTCACTAATAATGTTTGCTGAATATAATTATGATGAATTTCCTTACGTTAGAGTAAAATTTAGTAACACAATAGAAAATAACGAAGATTTTGACAGTTTCCTAGCTGGTTGGGTAGAATTGTACAATCAAAAACAAAATTTTATATTTATTTTTGATACTACAAATGTAGGTTTCGTTAATCCAAAATATTGTGTCAAGATGGCTATGTTTATACATAATCTTAAACAAAGAGAAATACAGTACCTTCAAAAAAGTTTTATAATAGTTTCAAGTAAACTAGTAGAAAGACTATTAGAATTAATATTCTTTTTACAAAAACCAGTTGCTCCTGTATATATATTAAAAAATTAGTTAATAAGAACCACTGTATCCCGACATACTTGGTATTTCTTTTTTTATTTCATCTACTTTATCATCTATTTTTTTGTTTACAGCGTTAATCCATTTTTCATGGTTTTTCTTAATAAAATTTACTAATGAAAGAACTCCTAAGAATAAAGATATGTTTATAATTAATATAATAAAAGTCATTGTTGGGTGTATTGCTCCAAATATTTTTCCTAATATAGACATTATAACGTAACGTTATATTATTTTTTCAACATTTTTTTAAAAATGTTATTATTTTCATTATCTAGTATAATCCCTATTAAGAATATAATAATTAAAATTTTCATTAAACACTTCATTACTAATGACCAAGATTTAAATAATTTCAAAAAATTTAATAAAACTTTTTTTTAACACTGGTGGGAGTCGAACCACACTACTTTCTGGACATGAGCCAGACACTCTACCGTTGAGCTACAGTGTTAAGAAAAAGTTTGTTTTAAATTCTTTGAGATAATTTAGTTACTGCCTTTAATTTTTAGGTCTACTCCTAGTTAACCTATAATTAATTCTAAATTCATTAGTTTCATATACATGTTTGTATAACCTTTCAGCTTTATCAGAAGCTGGTTCTTCTGCTAATTTTTCATCTTGCATAAAGAAATCAGTTATCTTCTCAGGTATACTTTTCTTTTTTACAGGAATTTTTGTCCTAGTTGTTTTCAAAGATATTTTTCCATTAGGCATATTACATACATCTAATTTATGAGTTTTCATATGTTCGATATTTTTCTTTTGAAGTTCTTTCTTTCTACCTTTAAGGACTTTTAAATGAGCTTCAACTTCTTTAATTTGATTAGATATAGAATCCCATTCTTTAATTTCTATTTTAAATTCACCATGAGGATCATTTGGATCAGCCATTTGTACATCGTCAGTAATTTCAGCCATTATAAAATTAATAAGATTATTTCTTTATACTATTTACTCACTGAATACTTAGTATAAAATTAATAAACTATTTATATTACTTATTGATTACATGCTTCATCACATCCATAAACTCCACCTGCGGTTGTGTAACAATCTAATGGTTTTCTTGTTAAATCTGGAGTGATTGTACTGTTTAACCATGGACTAATAACGTTGATTGGGTTAGGGATGTTATTTCTAAGGTCATGACTGCTGTTTCTAAGGGAACTTAAAACAGTGTCAGTACCAATTCTTTGTGTTGCGCTCAAAAAATCTTGGTTAGCAAGAGCTGCTTGTGCATCTGCTTGTCCCCAAGTATCTTCTTGACCTTGTGGTTTTGGTAAAAGACTTGATGCTACAAAAGTTGGTGCGTTTTGTGAACATGGAAGAACATTGTCTCCTCTTTCGCTACCAAAATCGACAGAAACACCACCTTCATATGGTGGGGTTCCAGAAGAACCTCCACTTGCCATATCCAATTCTTGTTGGGTTGGGGTAGAATTATTAAGAGCATCGTTGTACAATGCAGTGTTAGTTTCAACATTACCAAATTCTTCAAGAGAATCAGTGCATTTTAAAGCAAATGCTGCTACAGCTCCTAAAGCTGCAACTCCGAGTACACAAGCTGCTACAGAACCTTTATTACCTTTGTTCATATTATACTTAATATAAACAAAAAAAAATAAAAAAAAAGACTATTTAATTAAACAATTAATTATCTTTTCTGATTTTAAAAGTTTTATCAACTTTTACTTTCTTTTTTCTTCTGATACCAGCAATTTGCTGAACCTCCCAATTTAATCTTAAATTATTATCACATAATTCAATATTACTACATTTTAAAATAACTATTACTTCATTACACTTTTCTAGTTTTTTCTCATCCATTGGATTACCTCTTTTATCATAAACTTCAACTTCGTCTATTAATGGGAAATTGGATACCATCATTGGAGCTTCCCCTAAAACTTTACTTGGAAGAATACAAGTTCTAAACATATTTTTCTTAATGGATATATATTCTTTTCCTGAACTATTCAATTCTGAATCTTTAAAAATATTACAAATATCTGTTTCTATTTGATTGATAAGTCTATAGAATTCTCTACATCCTCTATCATCTTTGCTGTTTTTAAATCTAAGTAAGATATCATGTTCATCAATATGTGTTTTTTCCATAATACAACTTTGCACGTAAAGATTTCCGTGACCATTTAAAACTTTCCCATAATATTTATGACCATCTTGTATAAAATCTTCTATAACAACATTTAAAGGTTCTTCAGTAGAGCAAACAATATTCATATAATAAAACATATGACTTTTGTTTAATCTAAAAAACGCAATTATTCATCTCTGAATGCGAAACCTTTTACAATAGGTGTAGAAGTTTCTTCGTTATCAGCAGACAACATTATTTGATGTACGGTCCAATCTATACCCATAACATTTGGATCTCTAGCAATCCATACACCATCTAGTTTAATTAGAAATGATGCAGTCATCCTGTTAGAAATTTCTTTGAAATTAATACTTTCCTTATTTTTATCAAATGCGTCAACACAAGGTTCTCCATTTTTATAACTAATTTTCATTTGAAATAAATCACTATACTTTTCATTAGTAGAAGGCCTTAAACCTTTATAAAATTTTTTTAGATTAGGATTAATTTCTTCAACTTCTTTTTTAATAAAACTTTCAATTTCTTTTATTTTTTTATGAAAACTTTTCATTTTTTTAATATTTTTTTCACTTCCTATATCTCTAAAACTACCTGTGATGTTACCTGTAAAAGGAGTACCATCACTAGATTTCTTTTCCTGAGGAGAAAAAGGAATATACATAATAGGTGTCTGTAGAACTAAATTAGAATAGTCTTCACTTCCTGATAAAGGATAAAAGAATGGTATCTTTTTTTCTGTAGCTGAACCTCTTTTAATTTTTTCAACATTAACATTTTTTGCGAAAAGAACTTCTTTAATAGGCATTATAAATAGTATAAACTCAGTTTCTTAAATCAGTTAAAACTTCTTTTGCGTGAAAATAAAATGAAGAACATCTAGCGTTAGACCATATACCACTAGTTTCCATCAAAATTTTTATTCTGCATCTGGTGTTTAAATCTCCGTAACTTATAGGTTCTTTATTAGCATTAAAAAAAGTAGTAGAAAAATTACTGTATCGTGATGGTATTTTTATTTTAAATGTATCCCCAGACATATCATGGGAAAAAAGAGGCAACATTAAAGTCTTTCTTGAATATTCTTTAATAAAATCTATTATTTCTTCTATTTCTCTTTTAAATTTTTTCTTCTTACCAATATAAACTTCAATAAAATATTTTCCATCCTCTTTAATAACTTGTTTAAACATCAATGTAGGAGTAGTTATTCTAATAGGATCTCCATTATCATCTAATAATAAATAATGTTTCCCTATAGATTTGTCAGAAGTTTGAATAATCTTCATCAGTTATTGATAACTCCCTTTAAATATATTATTATTCTTAAACGCAATATTGTATTCTAAACTCCTTGAACCTTTAGAACTTTTATTGATAGGTCTTTCTAATGGAACAGGTAAAGTTGAAGCATCTTTATAATACAATAAATATTGGCCTATACTTGATAATATTTCTTTAACGCATTGTTGTATAACTGATTGGTTTAATCTTGATAATCTATCTTTCAATGGTATGTTTACTCCTCCACGATTTCCTCTACTATTAGGATACGAAGGGTTAGGAAGAGAACCAGACATAGCATATTCGTAAACATTTTGCATAATAAGAACTATTTTCTCAGTTGATTGTTCTGAAATATCAACACCTTTAATTCTTTTAACTTCTTCTATTATTCTTTTGTGTAAATACTCAATGTTGTCCTTTGAAAAAAAGAAATTACCTAAAGTTTCTTCCCATCTTAAATTTTTTTTATAATGATCCCTGTAAGGATTTCTATTTTTTGTTATTTCCCATTTAGAATTGCTCCAGTCAGTTGCAGGAGCATGTGTTCCAATACTAGACATATATTCATCGTCAAATAAATTTTTAAATTGTTGATTATTAGTATTAGGAGATGGTACTCCTTTTTTTTCATTTTCAAAATCTTGATAAGACATATCTGAATTAGAAAAGTGACTATAATTTGTACTCATTACTTATTACATATAAAATAAAATAAAATAAAAGTATTTAAACTTATAAAATCATAATATTCTATGAATACTCACAAAATATTATTAAAAGAATCAAGAAGCGATAAAAGAACAAATTTCTTTAGCGTCCATGAAAAAAGAGAAAAAGAAATACTTGAATATTATAAAACACTTCCTTCTTTAGAGAAAAAGTTAAAAAAATTAAAAAAAAATAAAAAAACACCTGAACGGGAAATAGTAAATTTAGAAAAAGAAATAGAAGACATAAAATCTCAAAAAATGTTGAATGAATATCATACTAAATTAGCAACTTATTTGGATAAATACGTACATGCTGATAAGAATAAAAAGGTTAAAAAAATTAAAAAAGGTATGAATAATTACGTAACAAGTGAAGGTATAATTGATAAAAATGAAATACTTGAAAGATTCCAGTGTAGTATATCAGGTAGTGTGTATGTTGATTACAAACCTACTAATATAGACGTTTTACTAACATGCACAGAATGCGAAGGAAAAATGTTTGTAAACAATACAAAAGGTTCTGCTATATGTGAAGATTGTGGGTTTTCTAAGAGATATCAAGATGACACTCAACTTAACACCTGGTCAGATGAAGTTGGTCCCGTAAATCAATTTGCGTATAAAAGAATCAACCATTTTGGAGATTGGTTAGCTCGTTTACAAGCAAAAGAAAGTACAATTGTACCTAGAGAAGTTATTGACCAACTCTTATTAGAACTTAAGAAAGCAAGGATTACAGATACTTCTCAAATTACTAATTCATTGATTAAAAGACTTCTTAAAAAATTAAGATTAAACAAATATTATGATAATATTACTAACATTATTACAACTATATGTGGTAAAAAAGCTCCTAAAATGACAAAAGAATTAGAAGAAAAACTTAAAATTATGTTTAATAAAATACAAAGACCTTTTGAAAAACACAAATTACCAGGAAGAACTAATTTCTTATCTTATAGTTTTGTTCTTCATAAAATGTGCCAATTAATAGGAGAAAAAGACCCAAGTGTTCTTGAATTTTTAAAATGGTTTCCTTTATTAAAATCGAGAGAAAAATTATTTTTACAAGATAAAGTTTGGAAAAAAATATGTATAGATTTAGGTTGGACCTATTATCCATCTATTTAGTAGTAGGAATTCCAGCTACTTTTTCAAGTTGTTTTTCAATACCACTCACAACTGTATCTGCTATACTTCCTTTTGTAAATTGAGGACTATAATAAGCTAAATAATAAGTTATAAAACAACACAGAACTCCTATTATTAATTTAATGTTAGTTAAAAAACATTTTATTTTCATAAAGTTGTCCATTTGTTTTTTTTTACATTCTTTTTCAATTTGTATTAAAATGTCTATCGTATAATTTATAAAATACAGAAATGTAATCCAATAAACTCCAGTAGATAAATGTCTAAGTATCATTTAATATAAATAAATATAAAAAAAAGAGTACTAATTAAATTATAATGAGTAACGAAAAACATTTTGACCCTTTAGACAAACTTTCCGAAGAAGAATTAAAAGAAGCTTATAAAAAAGCAGACAGAAAACTTATAGAAGAAATGGACCATAAATCAGAAATTAACCTAGCGACAACTGAAACACAAGTTCCTAACCAAACCCATTTTGTAGTTAGTTTTGTAGGTAAAGGATGTAGACAAAAAGCACATTGGTCTGATAAAGAAAGTGATTCCTTAGGTATGAAAGTATATGGCTGTTTCCCTAATAAAGAAGATGCAGCTCGTCATGCAGAATTATTATCAAAACAAGAAGAAAATAAACCTTTTGACATTTATGTATGTGAAATGTATAACTGGTGTTTAATTCCACCTAACCCAGAATTAATAACAGACCAAGTTTATCAAGAAAAGAAACTTAATGAACTTATTACTGGATACAAACAAAGTCGTCACAGAGCAAAAGAAGTTTTTGATATGAGAAAACTAAAATTAATGAAGAATCCAGATGTCAATAAATCTGAAGAAGCAAAAGCAGTAAAGGATGAAGTTAAACCTTCTATGGAGCCAATAGAAAAACTACCAGCTTTTTCGGTAAAAGATGTAACTGCATCTCCATCAGAATTAATGGATGATATGGAAAAAGGTAATCCTAAATAATAATTTATTTTATCTTTTTAATAGTGATAGCGTTCTTTTTCTTGATTCCAAACTTTTGATCTTTTTCTTCTGATTCATGTCTTTTGTTGTAATTTTTTTTACTCCATTTCCATAATTTTTTACCACCTACCTTAAATTTTTTAATAGGGTGCTTAGCCTTATACCAATACACTACATCTTCTATTTTATTACTTTTACTAGAATTGTCAAGAACAAGACATTCGTAATTTTCAGTACATGCTGTCATAGCCGTTTGAAAGCTATTAAATGTAGGGAAAATTCCGAAAAAACTTTTATACAACTTTTCTCTGTTTTGAATAACAGGCTCCCTTAAAGCAAATACATAATCACAATTAGCTCTTAAATCTGGAGGAAGGTCCATACAATACTGCATTGTTAACAAAAATAGTATTTTCCAATGTCTTCCATTCATAAATATTCCTCTTATATCTTTACTTCTCATATTCTTTTTATCGTACATGCAATCATCTAAAAGAATAAAACATGATTTATCTCCTTTTCTTGATTTATCTTTAATAGATTTTCTTTGCCCCTGTATTAAATTATGAATAACGTCAGCATTATAATCATCATAAATAAAAATGTCTGGTACATATTTACCATAAAATTCACACGATTCTTCTGTACCTGACATAACAACACCCATAGGAGTATCTCTACAATGATACAGTATATCTGCTATTAAGCAAGTTTTCCCAGTTCCTCTTTTTCCTATAATAACACAGGTTGGAGGTCCCCCTTTAGATTTGCGTTTATCATTCAACCACGAAGGTTTAAACTTTTTTAATTTAAGATTCATGGACATTAATTGTATTCAACAACTTTTTTTCTACCTTATTCCGCAAGTGGACTATCAAAAGGTTCTTGTAAGAGACTGAATCTACCTCTTTTAGAATTTTTATACTCATTGGTAAAATAATAACCAACGAACCCAGCAACTAAACCAGGTAATACTACAGTGACTGCCATATCAGTCCTTGAAAATGTCTGTTTATCGTTACATTTTTCTTGGTAAGTTTTACTACCGAATGAAATAACTAAAAAAAGGATAAAAGCAATAATATAAGGAGATTCTTTGTAATCTAACATTACGTATGACGTACACTTTATTTTTATTTAAAAAAACGAAACTATAAAAAAGAAAATTTTTTTGCATTTTGGGGTACACTTGACGTACCTTCTTTTTTAATACCAAAACTATTTTGAAAAGGATTATTATCTGTTTGTTCTTGAAAACTAGTGTTCGTAGTTTGTTGTGGAACCTGTTGTACGTTCTCTTCTTGTTGAGGAGGTTGTATAGGTTGGTCAGTAACATTAGATAATTTATTAAGAGATTTGTCATCTAAGTCATCCAAAGGAATATCTTTTTCATCTCCTTCTTCGTCTTCTTCTTCGTCTTCTTCTCCTTCTTCTCCTTCTTCTCCTTCTTCTTTTTCTATTTCATTTAATACTTGATCTATTTTTTCATCATCATTATCTTTATTTTCTTCATCTACATTATTATTTTCTTCTTCATCATCAGTAGCTTCATCTTCTTCTTCTTCTTCTTCATCTTCTTCTTCATCTTCTTCTTCATCTTCTTCTTCATCTTCGTCTTCTTCGTCATCATCTTCTTCATCTTCGTCTTCACTATTTGAGTCAAATCCTCCAGTTAAATATTCGTCAAGAACGTCTTGTACTGGTAACATATCTGAAATAGTTGTCACTATTTTTTCTTTAATTTTATCCACTCTAGTTTTTCTATTGGTTTCATTTTTATGGAATGACCTGTGAATATGATAGTATTGAGGTTCATAATAAAAGAATTTAGCACATGAAGTATATATTTTATGTATGAAAATATTTGTTGTTGGTATTTTAATTTTAATATTTTTACTATTCCCTTTAAGTTTTATTGCTGCTAAAATTTTAACATTACTAACGAATACAGCTGTTAAAAGATCCATTAAAAAAGGGCATGTTTTTTTTATTCTTTCTGATTCATTATTTAATAGTGTATCATTCCATGTAGGAATAGCTTTACAAAAAATTTGAAAATTTCTTAATACTGATGATTTCTTAGGATCTTTTGATCTTGTTTGTTCTTGTGCATCTTTATAAATAGAAATAAACCCTTCATCTATTAAAGGACATAAATAATAACATAATTGATTGGTGTACTCATCCCTAGCTGCAACAAGTACATTTGCATCAATTTCTTTACTTGTCATAATATAATTAACGTTTATTAATAAATTATAATTTTTTCGCAATAAAAAATGTTGTTTATGAACAAAATGAGTAAATGCACTTTAAAAAAAGATAAAATAATAACATGGAAAGTTGATAAAGAGGATTGGGGTAATTTATACGATTTGTTATATGACGACCAAGAATGGGCTGGGGATATTAATTTTGGATATACTACATGTAGTAAAAAGGAGTGTAGTAAAACAGGTACCATTAAAAAACCTAACGGTGGTGGTAAAGATTCAGTTAAAGCTCCTGATACACTTGTAAATTTTCATACTCATCCTGTGTCATGTTACTTAGCTGAAAAAACAATACTAGGATGGCCTAGTGGAGAAGATATGAGAGAATCAGTTCATTTTGGGTTAAAAGGTAATGCAGCACATTTAGTTTTAACCATGGAAGGAACGTACGTCATTCAAGTTAATCCTCAGATTCTTAAAGTTTTAAAAAAAATGAATTCAAATCTCGATAGAGGATTGTCTATTAGTTGTATGGAATCTTACTTTAAAGCAACTCATGCTTTTAGAACAGTAAGTGCTAATACAGCACTAGTTGTTAACAAAAAAGATGTTATTACTCCTGAATTTTTTTGTAAATTCAGTAATGAATTTAATTTTGGTAATCTTTATAAAAAAACAAATTCTTGTTCAGCTAGTCTTCCTTGTAATGGAGTACCGGTACATGAAGGTAAAAAAATATTTACTAATAATTTTTCTAAATATATAGATGACTATGGAATAGAAGTGTATAGAGTAGATGCAAACGGAAATACAGTAAGTGGGCCTGAAAAAAGAGTTGGTATAATAAAAAAACAATTGAAAGGTAAAAAAAATTGTTTAGACAAAATTTTCTCAAGTAATTTCACTACAAATAAATTTTATAAACCTGGACAATGGTTTAATGTTACTTTTTTTGCTAATGAATTTTCTAAAGATATACCAGTTAAGAATACTAAACCATACATAAATAAAATGTATAAATTCCTACAAGATTGTAAGGATAAGAATAAACCACACACCTATGTTTCAGTAGGTCAACCCCCTAGTTTCCAATTTTATGAAACTGAAAATTGCAAAGGTATGAAAGATATTAAAAATACTTTAAAAAAGAGTTTAAACAAAAAATAACATGTATAGTAATGAAAAGATCTGCAGAACACATGTCTTATACTAAACAAGAATATAGACCTTTTAAAAGACACAAAACAACTAATGATATTTATGAACTAATGATTAGTTTAGAAAGAAGAATTAGCACAATAGAAAACATGTGTAAAATAATTTTTGATGAGTGTAATAGAGTACGTCAAGAAAGAGCTGATTGTCCATTCTATGTTGGTTAAATAATTACGATTATTTGAGCAATACAGATTTTTTAAGAAAAAATAATGTTGTCGATTATTATATATGGCAGCTCCAACGTTATCTGCAGCAACAATAACTCAGGAATCTGGAAAATTCGGTTGGACTGATGTTAATTTCGATCACGGAGTAACTATAAAAGAATTAGCAGAAGCTGTTGATGGTAGTGATTGTTTTTTTGACGCAACTGCAAAAAAAATTACAATGAACGGTCACACTAGTGGAACTTTTGGTGCTTTTTATGAAATTGAAATAACAGTTCCTTTTCATTTCTCGGGATTGAAAGGTAATATTGTTGTGAACAAAGAAGCTAGTAGTGGTTCAGGACCAGATAATTATTATTACCCAACAGATTTAACTACATGGAATCAATCTTTTCATGAAATATTCGTAGACGCAAATCGAGGAGGTATGTTTACTGGAAGTGATTATCAAATAATTGCTAATAGCGCTGGTTATAGTAGTGGAACTGTATTAAATGGAGGAGCACAAAATAATACTACGTTCACACAAACTTATACACAAACTACAGGTATGAAACCTACTAATATTATTCGTATAAGAATGTATCAAGACCATGCTCGTCATTGGTCTATTGCTGCATCTGATTTCAATATACAAGCTTTACCTGATGTCAGTTTCCCTATAGTTCAGATGGCTTTCAGTGCAGCAATTGCTAACAATGCAAATGTTAATGCTGATGATTTTAGTCTTAAAATACATGGTGAATCAACACCTATAGGAAAAGTTCTAACAGATAGTGGAAATGTTTTATTATTACCAGGAATTGATAAAAAAAGTCCTTTGGTGACTAATAGTCCAATAATAAGTTCTGCATTAGCGTTAGGGTCTGGAGGTACAGTTAGTACATTAGCTACAGGATTTGATAACCCTTATGGGATTACAGTAGTAGGTACTACAGCGTATGTCTGCGACTTTAGTAATAATATTATAAAAAAAATCACTAGTGATGGAACAACTACTACATTTGCTGGTTCTGGTACACATGCAACTACAAATGGTACAGGTACTTCAGCTGCATTTAAATATCCATATGGAATTACTAATGATGGAACAAATTTGTATGTAGTTGCCTCAGGTTCACATGCTATAAGAAAAATAGTTATAGCTACTGCAGTAGTAACAACTTTTGCAGGTACTGCAGGAACTTCTGGATATACGGATGCAACTGGAACAAGTGCAAAATTTAACACACCAAGATCTATAATTTGTGATAATGCTGGTGCAAATTTATATGTAACAGATCAGAATAATTACAGGATAAGAAAAATAGTTATAGCTACTGGGGTTGTAACAACATTAGCCGGAAGCGGAGTAAATTCAGATTCAGATGGAACAGGAACAGCAGCTCAATTTTCTAATCCACGAGGTATAGCAATAGATAGTACAGATGCAAATTTATATGTATTAGCTGATACAAAAGTAAGAAAAATAGTTATAGCTACTGCAGTAGTAACTACTCTAGCTACAATTACTGGCGCTGTCAGGGGTATAACTATAGATAATTCTAACGAATATTTATATATCCCTAAGGATGGTAATCAAATTATTGTTAGATTAAAATTAAGTGATAATAGTGTTACAACTTATGCAGGAGCTGCTGATAGTAGTGGTAATACAAATGGAACATTAGGAGACGCTAGATTCCATAGTCCTCGTGATATATTTATGGGAAGTAATAATATTTTATATGTAACAGAAACCGGTACTGACCAGGTTCGTAAAATAGTTCCAAACCCTAACACTATTGAATTAACTTTCAATAGTAATATTAAAAATGTTGCAACATACAACGCTGGAGATTTTGTAGTAACAGACAGCACAACTACTGTTACAATAGCACCAAGTGTCGCAAGTAATAAATTAGTATTGACTCCAAGTGGTCATACTTTTTCTAATTTAACCAATGTAAGAATTGTTTATACAAGACATGCTACTGCTAATCGTAATTTATTGTACACCGATGACACCGCAATAGAATCTTTTGACCTTTTATTGGATAACAATCTAAGTGCAGTTAATAGAACAAAAGCTATTGAAGTTACTTATACAAAACATGGGACAGCTAGTAGGAATATAGCTAATGCTTCTGCAGCTGCAGTTGCTTCTTTTTCAAACAATAATGATAATACAGCAGCACCAACTTTAAGTACAATGGCAATAGGAGACGAAGGAAACCGTATGGGTGGATGGAGAAAACTTGATTACACTGGAGGTGTTAAAATAACTCAATTAGCTGATGTTGATGACACTAGTAATTGTACATTTGACAAAACAAACAATACAATATCAATGGGTGGTGCTGCTAATAGCGGTTCATTCGGACATTTTTATCAAATTGATATAACTATACCTTACAAAATAACAGGACTAAGGGGTCAATTATCAGTACAAAGTGACAAATCAACTAACCTAGCGGATGACTACTATTATCCTGAAGATTTAACCACTTGGGTTCAGTCTTATCATGAAATTAATCGTGATTCAAACCACGGTTCTTGGGTTGTAGGTACTGATAAACAAATTATAGCAAGAGTAGGTGGAACTAATGGTTCTGGAGTATTGAGTACCCCTTCGAAAGGAGATGGTAAAGAAGATATACCTTATAAAGTTCCTATTCTTTTAAAATACGTACAAACCACAAGTATGACATCTACAAATGTAGTTCGTATTAGAGTTTATCAAGATGGTGCAAGAATCTGGACAATAAAAGAATTAAAATTAGAAGTACTTCCTGATCCAAGTTTGAAATTGATAGAACTTAATTTCAGCGATACAGTATATTTTGGAAGTAATACAAAAAAAGATATTTTTTCAGTGAAAAGAGGAAACGAGTCAGTTGAAGTTGTAGATGCTAAAAGTGTTGGTTCTAAAATTTTATTGTTAACTGGGGGGGAATTTACACATGTCGACCAAGCTAATGTTGAATACTACAATGATAAGTTTTCAAGTATAGCTGCTAACAGTAATAATTTAGACATAACTTTGAGTAATAATGTATTAATAACAGATGACATAGACAATGATATTATACTTAAAACAACTAGTGGAACTCAAATAAATGTTGATGCAGGTATTAGTTCAGGAAAGTTATCACTTACAAAAAAAGGAAATATAGATTTAACATCAGACCATAGTCCTTTAAGAAGTAATTTTGCTTATTCACATTCCACTAGTACTACAATAACTAATGAGATTTATAAAGTAGCTAGGAGTTTTGATATAAGTAAATCCGGTAACGGTTATTACACCGCAGATAATGAGTATAACGCCAGTGGTGGAACTTACGCAGGTTCTACCACAACTAGCGGTTATGCTGGTCAGTGGTTTCAAATAGACGTGGGTGTTCCTACAATAGTTACAAGAATAAAAGCATATTTCAATAATACATCTACCTTGCAACCAAAAGATTACAGAATTTTTGGAAGTGCTGATAATAGTACTTTTACTCAAATATTGAATGTTACTAGCAGACCTAACGAAATTAATTTGTATTGTTATACTATATCTGGAGCATCTTCAGCTAGATATTATAGAATAGTTGTTAATAAAAATTTCGGACATGCGAAACTACAACATTCAGGATATTTTAAATTCATAGGTATTCCTGATAGTTCTGTTTCATTTCCAGATACAAATTATACCGTAGAATATAATCAAAGTAATATAGATAAATTAGTGAAAACTAGTGATGTAAATATTTCTATCCCAAGTTTTAAAATTGTGAATGGCGTTGATAATACTTTTCAAATGAGAAATATAAGTGGTAATACAATAGGTAGTTTCACAAAGGATAATGGAGATTCAGGTACTCCTTTATGTACTAGTGTATCTATAGCTAGTGAAAGTAGTAACATGGGTGGATGGAGAAAACTTGATTATACTGGAGGTGTTAAAATTACTGAATTAGCAAATGTTGCTGCAAACGGTTCTGTTTGTGTTTTTGACGACACAACTAATACTATATCAATGGATGGAAGTACTAGTGGGACATTTGGTGCTTTTTATCAGATTGATATAACTGTACCTTACAAAATAACAGGACTAAGAGGTCAATTATTTGTACAAGGTGATAGGTCAGGCAGTGAACCAGATGACTATTATTATCCTGAAACTTTAACAACTTGGACTCAATCTTTTCATGAAATTAATCGCGATGGAGTTACTGGTTCTTGGGTTGTAGGTACTGACAAACAAATTATAGCAAGAGTAGGTGGATCTAATGGTAGTGGAGTATTGAGTACCCCTTCAAGAGGAGATGGTAAAGGAGATATACCTTATAAAATTCCTATTCTTTTAAAATACGTACAAACCACAAGTATGACATCCACTAACGTGGTTCGTATTCAAGTTTATCAAGACCACGCAAGACATTGGACATTAAAAGAATTACAATTAGAAGTACTTCCGGATACAAATTTAAAAATAGTAGAACTTAACTTTAATAGTAATGTAACAATAAATAGTTCATTGAAAAAAGATATTATTAGTTTAAAGAGAGGTGGAGAAAAAATCAATATTGTAGCCATTAAAGAATCTACTTCTAAAGCATTATTACTAACTGATGGTGTATTTGAACATGCTAATGAAATTGATGTCCAGTATTATCAAGATAAAGTTTCAAACGTTAGCGTAGACAGTAACAATTTACAATTAACTTTTACTAATAATATAACAAGTAAAAAAGATTTAGATTATCGTGATTTTACTATTACCAATTTTGATGGAATTGTGATACCTATTAAACCTACAATTAGTAGTGGAAAACTTTTAATTTCAAAATCAAATTTGGAAACATCACAATACATAGATTTAACAAGTCCTGGTAGCATATTTAAAAATGATTTTGTTCACACTGCATCAAGTTATTACAGTGTTACTAATGACACTTATACACCTCATGCGTTATTTAGATTACTGGGAAGTTATACATTCATATCAGGGAGAGATGATTACTCAGGTACAGATAATGCTTACGCAGGTACTGTTACTACTAATGGTTATGGGGGTCAATGGTGTCAAATAGATATAGGAAGACAAGTAACTGTAAGATTAATAAAGTTTAAAATTACAGCGAATACAACCCATCCTAAAGAAGTCAAAGTATTTGGAAGTAATGACGATAGTTCTTGGACAGAAATAGCACAATTAGATTACCCAGGTGTAATAATGTTAACGGAACGAGAGAAATTTACACTAACTGCAGGTAGTTACAGATATTATAGATTTGTCGCAGGTAAACTTCAAGGAAGTAGTTCTAATATCAACGTTTATTTTGATGATTATTATCAATTATTAGGATTACCAGAGAGTAGTACTTTTACGAATACTAAGTATAAAATTGAATACAATAAAAATGGTGTTACTAAAGATGAAAATTTAATAAGAAATAGCGATCCAACTATACCGGTACCTAGTTTTAAGATTATTGGTGGAATAGATTGTACTACTACTATTTCTAATTATAAAGGAACTAGTGTAAGTTCTTTTAATCAAAATAGTGGAGACAGTGCAGCTCCAAGTTTTCATTCTGCAGCTATTGTTAACGAAAACAGTAAATTTGGTTGGCAAAAAGTTACAATGGGTGTTCCTACTATAACAATTGTTGAAAAAACAGATAATGAGACTATGGTATGGGACAATACAGCTAAAACAGCTACTATGAGTGGAAGTACATCATCAGCATTCGGTTCTGTTATCCAATTAGACTTTACAGCTCCTTGTTTTTTTGTTGGTTTGAGAGGACAATTTAAAATGGAATCTGTAACTACTAATTATGCGGATGATTATTATTATCCTGAAACATTATCTACATGGAATCAAGCTAAAACTGCTATATCACCGAATAATAATTACGGAGCTAATTTATTAGGCTCTGATAAACAAATAATAGCAAGAGTAGGAGGTACTGATGGTAACGCTAGGTTAAATGCCTCAGCAAGATCAAGAGGAGATGGAATTGCAGATATACCTCAAAATATGCCTATATTTCTAAAATACGCACAAACAACTAGTATGACAGAAACTAATATTATTCGTATTAAAATTTATCAAGACTCTAGAAATCAGTATAAACTTTCTGATTTTCAATTAGAAATATTACCAGCAACTACTTATAAAATAGCTGAACTTACTTTTACTGAAAATATGATTAATAAAGATTTTGACAGTACTGATTTTGACATAAAAGGTCTTGGAGAATTAGGTAGTATTTCTAATATTTTGACAGATTCAGGTAAAGTTTATTTATTACCTAATGTCAGAATTCCAGTACTTAATAGTTTAAATTTAAGATACAGAGCAAATACTTTTTCAAGTATAGCAGCAGTAGCAGGTAATTTAGACATAACTTTTAGTAACGACGTAGCAGTTTCTGGGAGTTTAAACGGTGATGACTTCTCAGTTAAAGACGCTAATGGATATACCATTCTAGTTACACCTACTATTAATAGTAATAAAGTAAGATTAACTAAAACAGGTAATGTTAAATTTTCACATGACAACACGTTTAATCAAATAATTACATCCTCTGGTATTCATGAAGTTTCTGCAACAAACTACTTTCCGTCCCTAGCTTTTGATGGAATTACAAGTGGTTCAAATTACGGTTGGGCATCGTCAGAAGCTATGTACAGTAGCGGAACTTATACAGGTGCAAATACAACAGGTGGGTATAATGGAGAATGGATACAAATTGATATAGGAACAACAGTAGTTCTAGATAATCTTAAAATTTATCCTAGTAGAGTTAATGATAATAGAAATCCAAAGACTATGAGATTGTTTTATAGTTCTAACGGTACAACATGGACACAAGGTGCAGATTGGACAAATCTTACGGTAGACGATGATTGGGTACCAAGTTCAACTTGGACACCAGTTACAAAAACTGGTCTTGCGCTTAGTGGAAGATATTTCAGATTAGCAATTAATGAATCATTAGGTGGTACGCATATAAACATATATGAAATAGAACTTTATGGTTTCGTAGGTTCAACCTCATTTACATCAACAAATGGAACTGTTACTTATACTAAGAGTAATAAAGCAAGTGAAAATATAGTCAACGCTAGTGATTCGACACAAGCAATCGGTAGTTTTACTTTATTCAATGGTTCTGAAGATTTAACAGGTCATTTAACAGATGTAGCAGGGAATACCCAACCAGCTTTTAATGTACTATCGGCTGATAGCACAGCACCTACGGTGAGTAGTAGTAGTTTATCAGGTGCTAACTTAACATTAGTATTTTCAGAAGATATATACGACAAAGATACTTATAATGCTTCTGATTTTGATGTACAATTAAGTGGTGATTCCATGACAGTAAACTCAGTGAGTATTAGTAGTGGAGATGTAGTGTTAGCTTTAGCTTCCACACCATCTAGTGCTAATGCATTAAGAATTGTTTATACAAAACATGCAACTACTAATAGAAACATTGTCGATAATGCAGGTAATCCCGTAGCTAATTTCACTCACATTCCTTCAAATGATAGTACTCCTCCTACTTTTGCAGGTATTTCTATAGGTGGAGTTCACACTGGTACAGGTTTGATAGAAAGTGTAGTATCAAAAGAAGAATCAGATTATGCACCAAGTTATTCTAGTATAGCTTTAGCAAGCGGTAATATAGAAGTAACTTTTTCAGCAAATGTAGCTAATACAGGAGGTAATCTCGTAGTAAAAGAGAGTGGTTCTGTTGTAGGTGTCTCAGGTAGTATAAGTGGAGGTAAGTTAGTAATAGCAAAAACTATAGCAGGAGATAATTTTTCACCTGATGGTATAGATTTAATAAACGAAAATGGTACTGCTCATGCGAGAGATAGAGGAGATTTAGGAAACCTAATAGATGGTAATACAGGTACAACTTCTTATACGACAAGTAGTAATACTACTGCAAGTCATGGTCCTTTTATTATAGCTCTAGATGTTCCTTCTTCGAAAGTTGGTCAACTGCTTTATAAAGTAATTATAAATCAAGGTCAAGCTGGTTATACACAAAATTTTAAAGTAGGTTATAGAAGAAGTTCAACTAATTATAGTTTAAATGTATCCTCTGTTGATATGACCACTAGTACAGGTACTGTAAATACAGGAACTGCTACATTTTCAAATGATTCGGATTGGCACGTTGCAGGTGCATCAGGGGATGCTAACATATTCACATTTAATTTAACAAGCAACATAACTCTACAAACAGGTGATAAAATTTTAATAAGATGGTTGAATACAAATAATAACAAACACTTTTTTCTTAATGAAATTACTCTTACTGGTTCACAGTCAGGTGGGAGCTTTACTAGCGTTAGTAACGTTGAAGTAGACTACACAAAAGGAACAGGGACAGGTAATTTAAGAGATTCAAATGGATTTGACGTACCTGATTTTGAAATAACAAATAATGTTAATACAACGGGAGTAGTTCCAACATATTCAAGTATAGGAATTTCAAGTAATAACATAGAAGTAACTTTTAACCAAACTTTAGTAGACCCAGGTAGTTTGAATAGTTCAGATTTTCACGTTACTTATAACGGAAGTGTAGCAGGTGCTTTCCCTAGTATAAGTGGTGGAAAATTGGTATTGACGGGATATAGAACATTGAATACAACCAGTTATGATATATCGAGTTCGAGTAGTAGTTTATCTGGTCAAGCTTATACTTCATTGTCAACATGGGGTAATGGTGTACCCGCACGTGCATTTGATAATGATACATCACTTTTTACACAAACAGGTGGTCTTAACGGTACTACTACTATAGATGGTAGTTCTGTATCTGGAGCTTGGATCCAAGTTGATATAGGTCAAAGTGTATTATTAGAGAAATTTACTATCTTTTGTAGTCACGCTAATCAATGTATTAAAAATGCTAAAATAGCAGCTAGTACTGATGGTTCTACGTGGACAGAAATACATGCAATAACAGATAGAGCAAATAATAATGGTGTAACTGAAACTTATAATATAACACCCTCTAAATTTCAAATAAATAGATATTATCGTATGGTAGTAACTCATGTACAAGGTGGTAGTCAGTTACACCTTCGTGAATGGACATTATTTGGTGTTACTCAAGCACAAACAACTGCTGCAGTTAATTTTACGAGTACGTCAAATTTAATAGTCGATTACATGAAACATCATTCTACAACAGCAAGAAGATTGCAAAACTCAGATGGAGATGAAGTAGCTAGTTTTGAAATAACAAATGGAGTATTATCCAATGACCAAGACAAACCTACATTTTCTAACGTGACAGTAGCTAGTGGTAAACTTCAATTAACATTTAGTGAAAATATAGCAGCAGCAGGTACTTTGAATGTAGCAGATTTCACAGTAACGGACAGTGGTACTAACAGAGTTATTAAAACTCCTACTATAAGTAGTGGAAAATTACTCCTAGAACTTAATGGAATTAGCTTAAGTACTACTAGTTATGATATATCAAGTTCAGATAGTACTTTATCAGGTCAAGCTTATACTGCCGTTAGTAGTTTTAATGCAAATTATACACCAGACCATGCTTTCGATACAAATCTCACGGGGGATAGTAATGCGAGATGGGCTTCTAGTAATTTGACAGGTACTACTACTATAGACGGTAGTTCTGTATCTGGGCCTTGGTTACAAGTTGATATAGGTCAAAATGTAGCAGTAGATAAATTCACTATTTATTATTTAGCCACTGGTCAAGAAATAAAATCTGCTAAAATAGCAGCTAGTACAGATGGTTCTACATGGACAGAAATACATGCAATAACCGATAGAGCAAATAATACTAATGTTACAGAAACTTATAATATATCAGCTGGTAATTTACGAATTGCTAGATATTACCGCATAGTAATAACAGAAGAACAAAATAGTACTATAACAACTATAAATGAATGGACGTTATTCGGAGTTACTCAAGCACAAACAACTGCACTAGCTTTTGCAGATACTAACGTTACAATTAAATACACTAAAAATGATGATACTTCTAGACATTTAATAAGAGTGGACGATCCTAGTGATGCTGTAGATGGTTTTACAATAACCAATGGGTTTGACAACACTCCCGCAGCAGTTTCTTCAAAGGATGGTATTCTTATTGATTTGGACCAAAGTATCGCTTCAAGTTCAGGATATGCAGCTGGTAATTTCGCAGTTACAGAAGGTTCGGTTAGTAAAAGTGTAAGAGCAGTTAAAATAACATCTGATAATAAAGTTTTCTTGAGTATGTTAGCAAATATCAATAAAATGTCAGATACTAGTATTACTTATACACCAAGTGGTACACCAAGTGAAAATTTAGAAACTACTGGAGGTTCTAAAACTTTAGGATTTACTATTACGAACGGAAGTGACGCTACTTCAAGAACAAACGATAGAATTGTAGTAAATTTTAGTGAAGACATAGTTTCAAAAACAACTTATAGCCCTAATGATTTTAAAATATTGGACAGTGTTACTAAAACAAGTACGACAACTTTCTCTAGTATAGCTGTAGCTAGTGGTAAACTTGAATTGTCGTTCAATAATAATATTGCTGTTACTGGGGCTTTAAATAAAAGTGATTTTACAATTGAAGACACTAGTGGAAATGCCGTAATTATTAACACACCTACTATAAGTGGAGGTAAAGTATTAATAGAAAATTCTGTATACAGTAGTAGTGGTACGTCAATAGATATCTCAAGTAGCACTAGTTCTTTGTCAGGAAGTAGAACTTATACTTCTTCTTCTATTTACGGCATTGGTTATGAAACATCAAAAGCTTTTGATAACGATACAGGAACCTTTTGGATACCTGAAAATGCTTCTTACACTAGTGGCACTTATTCTGGTTCTGAATCAACTGAAGGTTACAATGGAGAATGGGTCCAAGTTGACGTTGGTACTAATGTTATTCTTACGAGTTATGAATTTTACCCTAGAACAACACAAGATACTCATCATCCAAAAAGTATGAGATTATTCAGTAGTACTAACGGTTCTAACTGGTCACAAGTTCAAGATTGGACTGGTTTAACATTGGACGATTGGAAACCAAGTGGTTCTTATGCAACTTTAGGACCTTTCACTACTAGCTCTGTATATGGAAGATATTTCAGACTTGTCATTAATGATTTAGTAGGAGCAGGTCAATACGGTCAAATAGGAGAATTTAAGTTATTAGGTTATGCACAAGCTTCAGAACCATCAAAGATTTCTTTTTCTAATACTGATTATGTTATAAACTATATAAAACATGCAACAGCTAGTAGAAACATCGTTAAAGCCAGTGCTACAACTGATGCTATAGACTCATTCAGAATAGACAGTGGTAGTGAAACAGGTCTATTGAAAAAAGTGGCAGAAGTAGGCGTAGTTGCTGGTGACGTACAATTAAAAACTCCTATAAAAGCTGATACTCAAACTTCAATTGATATCGCAAGTAGTGTTAGTACATTAACAGGAACTAGGGCTTATACTAGTTCTTCATTTTTTAATGGTACTTATCCAGCAGCAGATGCATTTGACAACAACAATACAAATTCTACTAATTCTTGGATTTCAGGTAATAATACATATTCAAGTGGGAATTATCCTGGTTCTAATTCTACGGATGGATACGATGGAGAATGGGTTCAAGTTGATGTTGGAACCACTGTTATATTGACAAGTTATGAAATATACCCTAGAGCTAACGGAGACACACGTCACCCAAAAGACATGAGACTATTCAGTAGTACTAATGGTTCTGATTGGACTCAACTTCAAGATTGGACTAATTTAACTCTTGCTGATGATTGGAAACCAAGTGGAACTTATACAAGTGTAGGACCTTACACAACCAGTACATATGCAAGGTATTTTAGAATTGCTGTTAACAAAGTATTAGGTGGTAATTATGCTCAAATAGGAGAATTGAGATTATTAGGATACTCTGCAACTACTGATTCTTTAAGTTCCGATGCAGGTCTTTTTGAAATAACTTATACTAGCCCTGGAATTCAAGGAAGAAATTTAGTAGATTTAGCTGGTAATGTAGTACAGACATTCACAGGTAGGGATAGACCTGCTTTTGGTAGTGCTACTTTAACAACAACAAGAATAGCTCAAGTTACTTTTTCTGTCGATTTAAAAGATATGTCACCATTAAAAACAGATTTTAATGTTAAATTAAATGGTACGTCAACATCTATTGAAAGTGTTTCTATAAGCGGAGGAAAATTAATCATAAACTTAGTAAGAACAATTACACCTCATAGTGATGCTTTCCCTGCAGTTCTAACATTAGATTATACTAAGAATAGTTCATCTACTTATAATTTAAGAGATGCTGGTGATAGTGCTGTTGAGTCTTTTGTTAACAAATCTATTAATAACCCAACTTCTGATACAGAACCTCCAGTTTTCGTAGGAGCTGAAATTTTTGATGACGAACCTAATAAAGTTGTATTAAATTTCGACTTTGCAGTTACGATTAGTAGTCCAAATGTGAGTGTATTCCAAGTTAAGGTTAATGGTTCAGTTGTAACAATTAGTAGTGTAGCTATTGTTAGTGGAGATATAATCTTGACCTTAGCTAGCGGAGTTAGTCATACTAGCGTTGTAACTGTATCTTATACTAAAGATGGATCAGATGCAAATAAGAATATCAAAGATGTTTCTAGTAATATCTTAGAAACTCCATTAAAGAGTGAACACGGAACTGTTGTAGTTAAGGTAGTAAATGAAGGTTCTGGTAATAGGTATGTACTTGAAGGTGTAACTACTAAGAATATTAACTTAGTTAAAGGTTTCACATATGAATTTGATTTAAGTGATTCAAGTGTTTCAGGGCATCCTTTTAAATTGAGTACTACGAAAAATGGAACACATGCGAGTGGAAGTGAGTATACAACAGGGGTTACTCACACAGGTACACCAGGAAGTTCAGGTGCAAAATTAACATTCGTTGTTCCTAACGGGGCTCCTGCTACATTGTATTACTATTGTAGTAATCACAGTGGTATGGGAGGAGATGGAACAATTACTATACTTACTGATGCTCATACTCCAGTAGTTAACAGTGTAGTAGCAACAGCTATTAAGAGTTTTAAAAATGATGTCCAATCTGGTGGTATAAGAGATGGTATAGTCGCTAAAAGATGGTCGCGTTTTAGAACAGATAAGTCTAAACTTACAATTGCACAAAGAAAATATTATGGTAAAGATTATTTTAGAAGTAATCCTGCTGCAAAAATATTCAAAATCGTTGATGAACAAAATGGTCAAAGTATTGCTTTCCTTAGACCTGCAACTACTGGTGACCCTGGGGATGCACAAGAATTGAATCTTGACGAAAATGAAGCAGAAATTTCATTTGATAACGTAACAGCTGAACAATCATCTTTATTGAGTTTTACTTTTGACCCACAAAGGAATGGAAGTACTACTAATACTGTTCAAGTTAAAATTTTATTCGTTAAAAGGATTACTGGAGATGTTGGTAAATATACTTATACATTAAATGGGTATACTGGAAATGGTATTTATAGTGGAAAAGTAGTATTAGTTCCTGCGTTCACTGGTGGTGGTACAACAGGATTGATAACTGTAACTAATATGGCAGTAGATACACAACAAACTATTAATTGTGATATAACTATTGAATATACTTCGTCACCTGGTTCTACAGTAGATTATACTAAAAGTTTTACATTCTTCGCTAGGAATCCTGCAGGAGGATTTTCAAACGATAATACATCAACAGCTGGGGACCCTTATATAAAAACTGTAAATGGACAATTTTATAAATTGAGAGACATTCCTCATAAAAGTGTTATCCTATATGACAATAATAATTCAGAAAGAAGAATTCAGTTACATGCTTACTTAGAACCTAATGTAAATTACAAAAAACAAATTAACGGGTATGACGATACATTAGTTTCACAAATGGGAGAAAGACCTATTAATCCTGCTTTCTTTAGTAAACTATGGATTAGAAACAGAGAACAAGAGTACTTCATAGATTTAGAAACATGGATAGAAACAAAAACTGGTAAAAATATTATTGACCTTTTCAATGTAGATTTCGCCATAGAAACTTGCAGATTTCATGTATACCTTAGTGAAAAATGTGTTACAGTTAAACTTCCTGTTGAAGATAACTTTTTCATTATCATAAAACGTTTCATTAACCCAGAAATAAGAACTGGAATAGAATTAAGTATACCTACATGGATGTCTAGTCCATTAGCTTATGGTGCTTTATTGTATCCAGGAGAAACCAATGATTTATTTATTGATAAATTAGATGACAAATCTATTAAGCGTAAGGCTAGGAAGTTAAAAAACATGAGTACAGTCCGAGAAAATTTTGCAAATCCTGAGACTGGTTCAGTAAAGGTTGTTGACTGGAAATATTAAGTCATAAAATAACAAATTTAATAAGCAATTTTTGAAATTGTTTAGTAAAATTGTTTTATAAATTATCACAAACACCTTTTATACCTTTCACATGATAGTAAAATTTTTTCTTTCAAAACTTTAGGATATTGTTTTAAATTATAATCTCTTAAATTAAATTTTACAAGATTAAATTCTTTATGCCATTGCAATACTTTAAAAAAATTAATAAATTTTTTTACATTATAATTATTATAATGTTCTGCGAATCTAAAATTTGTTTTGTACGGAAAGTTTTTTTGAGAAAGTAAAAAACTTCTGTCAAAATCTATTAATTTAACATTATTATTCAAATCAATCATTATGTTATAAAGATTATGGTCATTATGAATTATCCCTAGTCTATCTAATATTTTAAGATGGTTTATTAATTGTTTAGAATGTCTTTCACTGATTGGTAATGGTAATATTTCTTTTACTCTTTCCATTGCTATAAAAGAAATATCTTTATCATGTCCACAATATATTGCATATACTTTAGGAGCTATACCATAATCTGATAAAATCATTTGTATCCTTGCTTGTTGTAATAAACCTCCCATCTCATTTATAAAATCAGCCATAGATTCTATGATATTATATAAATAATTTTTACCTTTTATAGTTTTTACATGAAACCCAACATTCATTTTTTTTACATACAAAATATTTCCAATATGTCCATCGAATGGTAATATTTCTACATCATAATTTGTTTTATATGGGTTTTTATAATTTATAACATAATTTTCCCAATTTTCTTTTAATGTATTTTCATATTTTTCAAAATCTTTCTTTTTGTGTTTTAAATAATCTCCAAAATTCATATCTTTAAAATGCCCTAATTCTTTTTGTAATTTAAAATGTTGAACACTGTCTAATTCTTCATTGTAGTACATATGTCTTATTAAATTAATACCATCACCACACATAGTTCCCTTTAGGGTAAATTTAATAGCGTACTGACCAATAGATATAACAGTACCTTGTCTCCCTTGTCCTAATCTTTTAATATCATTTTTTCTTCCCTCTAAAATGTTATTTGTATCAAAAATTTTGTGTCTCCAATTATTTCCTAATTCGTCTTCCATTAATTTTAGAAAATAATTAACATTACCATATTTAGTACCTGATATTTTGACGTCTTCTAATGTCGTACCAAATCTTCTTTTTCTTTTAACTTTCTTCTTCTTTTTAACTTTCTTTTTTTTCTTTTTCTTTTTATTAGCACACTGTCTTTTAAGAACAGCAACGCTTTTGTACACCCTCTTTTTACCCCTTTTTACAGTTAAACGCACTTTGAGACGTTTGCACAACTTTTTTAATATTTTTCCGGGTTTACTCATTAATAGTATACCGAGAAAATAATTATAATCTATTTAATGTTTGCATTAAGCTATGCCAATCACCTTCATCAGTTCTTTCATAGTCTTCTAGTAGTTTTTCTAGTATAATACCTCCATTTTCTTCGTCATTAATATTTAAATCAAATGTAACATAAGGGTTATATCTGTTTTCATGAGTTTGTTGAGAATCATAGGTTGCATCTATATCTATTTTTTTATTTTTATGTAAATATGTTATTACTAAATTACCTTCAATGCTTGCAGCGTATTCATCTATGTTACTATAACTGCATTTATAAGTTAAAGCAACTTTTAAATCTTTAATATCTTTTAAATATTCTTTGTCTAACCTGAGTTCATTTAATAAACCTACTTTATACTTTTCAAGTTGTAGTTCTCTTATTTGGTCTTCTAAATATTTTATTTGTTTATTTATATTTTCCATTCTGTTTATTAGGTTTATTTTTTTTTAAGTTTCTTTTTTATAATTATTATTTAAAAAAATGTAATCTTTATAACCATAATGAAAAAAGTTTTGTATTGTATCAGACATGGAACAGCATTACACAATGTTTTATTTTGGGAACAAGGTGAAGATGTTTATAAAAAATATCGTGATACACCATTAGTAAAAAAAGGTGTAGACGAAGCTAAAGCTTTAGGTGAAACTTGGGAAGAAATTGATAAAATAGAATTAGTCATCGTTTCTCCTCTTCTAAGGACTTTACAAACTGCTGATAATATCTTTTATAAAAAAGACGTACCGATGATTGCTTTGGATTGTGTCATGGAATATTCACAAGGTTTAGATTTATGCAATAGAAGAAAGTCTATTACAGAGTATAAACCATGTTATCCTAGGGTAGATTTTTCTCATATTAAGGATGATGTTGAAACTCGATGGAGAGAAGATAAATACGAGACTATAGAAGAACTAAATGAGAGAATAAAAGAAATGATAAAATTTATTAAAACTCGAAAAGAAATACATATTGCTATTGTATCTCATAGTTCGTATTTAGGACATTATATGTTTGACAAAATAGGAGATGAGAAGAATGAAATAAAACATTGCTATCCATACATTCATGAAATTTAATTATTTTCTTTTAACTTTTTTACGCTTTACTTTACGTTTTCTTTTAACTTTTTTACGCTTTACTTTACGTTTTCTTTTAACTTTTTTACGCTTTATTTTACTTTTTCTACCGAAAGAAGTTCTGTTTCTAATTTTTTTGTAATTATTGCAAAAATCTTTAAAAGGTACTGACGTAGTACTATTGTAAAAACCGAGAACAATTAAGTTATCATTTCTTATAGACTTAAATTCATATGTCATATCATCATCTTGTTTTTTATAAAAACCATCAAGATAATGGAATAATTTATTATATTCCTCGGAGTGTTTTTTTACAGCCTTAGCTTCCTTATCCAATACACTTTCATATTCTGTTTTAATATTATCATAATCTCTTTTAATTATTAATTTTTCTTGACTTAAACTCTCCATAATGTTCCTATTTTTATTTTCTTTTTCAAACATTTGGGTTAATGTATCTAAATCTAAATCTTTAACTTCAAAATCTTTTGTTATATTTCTGCGTTTACCTCCATCTAGGTCTTGCTTTGCTTTTCTTTTCTTTGTATTTGTCCTAGGTGTCATATATGATGAAGATTCTTGTCTTGAACCTTCTCCATCATAAACTTGATGATAAGGAAAAGGATCTTCTTCAAATTCTTCTATATCATCATCATCATCATCAAATAGTCCAGATAGTAGACTATTGCTACGGCTACGGGTACCGAATTTTCTTCTTTTTCTTTTAACTTTACTCTTTTTTTTCTTCTTATTATCACACTGCCTTTTAAGAACTTTAACGCTTTTGTACACTCTCTTTTTACCACGTTTGACAGTTAAACGCACTCCAAGTTTTTTACACAACCCTTTCAATGATTTTCCAGGTTTACTCATTATTAGTATACCAAGAAAATTATTTTATAAAAATAAAATTATATAAGAATTGATGTAATATCATTTCAACTCTATTACCGTTGGGTAAAAATCTAAAATGAACATGTATTCCTGAAACTTTTCCCCAATTTTCTTCTGACCATCCTTCTATTTCAACAAAACTTCCTAATGGTGTTTTCCAAATTCTTTTTTTTTCTATTCCTAATTTCTTAAAAGATTTATTTCTTAATTCTCTTTGTAACGTAGTGTGTTCCATACGTTCAGTAGGACCAATAAATTCTACTATTATATTTTCCACTCTATGTGGTACATCATAATTTTCCATAACACTATTCATAATAATAGTAATCTTATTTATTTAAATATAATATATAATAACTTATTATATGTTCAATAGAGTTTGTTATTTGTTCACACAAGTACGTCATTTACACGATCGAAAACTTCCATCAGTTGGAAGCATAACTAGTACGACAAAGACTAAGTACATAGCTTATAAAAGTCCAAAAGCTATGGATTATAATTTAAATAAAAAATCTTTACAAAAACTTAAACCTTTTCCTAAAAAAAAATTAAATCTCATTAACTTCAATAAATAAAGTATTGTTAGTATTGCATCCAAAAAATTCTACTCCTCTTATATCACATTTACTAAATATAGTATCATTTAACCTTGAATAAGTAATAATAGCATTTTGAAACATTGAATTCTTAATTGTTGATTTATTAATATTACAACTAACAAATATCGCATTATACGCATGACAATTTCTCATAATACAATGGTACATATTAGAATCTATGAATTTAGACTTCATTAAAGTACAATTACGGAAATATATATCAGAAAGTATAGTATCTTTAAAATTACATTCGGTTAATTCAACCCCTGAAAATGTAGTATGTGCAAAATTTGAATTTTCAAAATTACATTTCCACAAACAAGCGTCTTTCACGTATTTCCCAATCCAGTCCATATGTGAAAAATCTCTATAACCTATAAAATACAATTTTTGAAATCCATAACGTTCAACGAACTTACTCCTTAATTCTCTTTTGAGTTCATAAGGTACTCTAGTTTCCCTAGCGAATTCTTGTATTAGACGTAGTATATCTAACGGAAATAAATCTTTAAAATGTAAAATCTTAGATTCTAAAAATTTATTATCCATTACTAATTATTATTAGTTATTTTTCTTTAAGTGTAAAATACATTATTAGTTGCATTTTGACTGTACAATGCAGCACCAGTAGTATCACTGGAACCACCACCGTCAGTAGATTGTTGTTGTAAGAAAGCATAAGCTCCAGTACCACCAGTAACACGGACTTTTCCACCAACTGCTACTCCTTGGATATTTTGACCCCCGCTTGAGAATACTATACCATGAGCATAAGGCAAACCAGGGAAACCTGTACGGGTTGTTACACCCCCACCTACCATTTTATAGTAAGTATTAGTTGCATTATTAGCGTTAGATTTATATTTACTAAAGTAAACTTCCAATAATGGAGGTCTTACTGAAACTCCACTATCAGCAATAGGGTTATTTGCACTATTAGTGCCATCAGAAGCATTGTACTCCTCATAGAATATACAAATTTGTGTACCATTCATTGACGTGTAACCATCATCACTACTTGTTAAATCATCAATGAAAAGTCTCATTTTAGGAGCATTTGCTGCTCTTGCGTCAAATACATTTGAACCATTAGTTGGGCAACGAATTTTATTTCTAATAAGAATCATATTAACACGATTCATACCATTAACTGCTGTACACTTGTTATAAGTTGTTTGGTTATTACCACTTGCACTAGCTATTGATACTAAAGCACTTGACCAACCATCTGTAGCTTTATTGTTAGTACCTTCTGCGTTAGTTGTTGGTGAAGAACCTTGACCATTGTTAGGTGTAAATGTTAAGTCTCCGCTAGTTGAGAAAGTAGGTTCACTTCCACTTTTAGGTATCCATGCACCACTATTAGTACCAGAACTGTATTCGAACTCACCAGTTAAAGTAATAATTTCTGTATTAAACCTAACTGAAGAAGATGATGCTAAAGCATTAGGACAGTAAATCTTACCAGTAATGGTTACGTCACCAGCAATTCTTAAAGCTGCTTTATTATGTTCACTCAATGCATTGAATCGAGCAGAATTTTGATCACTATCACTAGTGTCAATAGTACTTGTACTTTTTAATACCAATGCGCATTTCTTTTTAACTGCTGCTGTTGCATCAGTATGGTCGTAACCAATATTGAAGTTACCGGCATTATCTACAGAGAAACATGGTAAAGCTCTTCCATTTGAAGTAATAACATTGTTACTACTATCTTTAGCTACACCTGAAGCAGTTGATGAAGGAATGACAGAAATCAAATTAGCAGTGTCACTTGAACTTGTTGAACCGTAAACAGCACCACCAGTACCTGTAAATTCTGTTCCTAATGAACCACTACTGAAAGTCATACCACTTGAACCTGCACTTGTAGTAAATTTCATAGCATCTATAATAGCTTCACCTGCAGTGAAATTAACGGAACCACTTGTACAAGTTACGTCAATATCTTTTCCAGCTGCTCCAGTTGCTGTGATATCAATACCACCACCGGATGTTACTACCATAGAATTAGCATTTGCTGCTGTTGTTGTCATTGTGATTTGTCCACTTGTATCCATAGTCAATCCACCAGAACCAGAGTTAAAGTCTAATAAAGTACCATTCAATTCAACTTCTGTTGAACTTGCATGACCTACTATGATTGTTCTTGCTGCTCCTATGTTACCAATTTCAATGTTTTGAGCTACATTGTCATTACCCACTAAAATTTTACCAGCTGCTGCATTGATTTCTACTGTACCAGAATAACTTGCATCAAGTTGTACACCAGTGTAACCGTCAAGTAGTAAATTAGCTGCTTCTGAACACATTTTTAAATTACCTGAACTAGATTTGAAGACAGATGCTGCCTTAGCGGTAATATTAAGTGCTTGTCCTGTTCCAGAAGCGAAAGTAACAGCTGCAGCATCAGTAATGTCAAGAATATCAGTTCCATTTTCTTGAAGTTTCATACCATTTGTACCGTTAAGAGTCATTAATCCAGGTGCTGTAATACCGGAAAATTGTGCACTACCTACTGTTCCTGAGAATACATTAGAAGTTCCTTGAGTTGCATCTGGGATGTAAACAAATTGACCACTTGAATCATCCATACCAAAGAAACCTAATTTAGCTGAACTTCCATTGTGCCATTTAAATTCTACACCTCTATCTTCGTTATTGTCACTGCCGTCTGAACCTATTTCTACAGTTGAACCACTAATTGCCATACTATTTACACTCTGAGTACCAGTTACATTCAGTGTACCACTAACTGTTAAATTACCACCAACACTTGTATTACCGTTACTAGCTGTTACGACGAATTTACTATTAACATCCAAATCTCCACTGATATCTTGAGCTCCAGCAATCGCAACCTTAGCTTCAGTTATAGTTAATAGATTAGCATTAGTGTTTTCAATAGTTGCTCCATGCCCTAGAGTAATAGTGTTACCTCCTACGAAGATATCCTTAGCTATACCTATACCACCATCAACAACTAATGCACCTGTTGTTGCACTTGTACTATCAGTTGTAGCTTTAATATTTACTTTACCTGAACCACTTGCTGCTCCAACATTAATGGTTGTACCAGCTCCTGCGAAATTAACAGTAGTTGCGGTAGTATTAATAAGACTGAATGATGTATCATCAGTAGTAATACTTGCACCATTAACTGCTAAAGTACCAGCAAGAGTTGTATTACTCGCTAGAGATATACCTCCAGCTCCAGTAAGTGTTAAAGCACCGGCACTAGTAGAAATACCAGAAGCTGCACCTCCAGTTAAAGTAATAGCTCCAGAAGGAGTGATTGAAAAACTAGTCATACCTGTTTCAGAAACTGCACCAGAACCATCAAAGTCCAATGTTGCTGTATCATCACCATACTTACTAGCTCCTGTACCTTTAATCGTTACAGTAGACCCATCGATTGTTAAAGCCCCTGCGTTAATATCAACTGCACCTGTTGTTGTGATGTCAACTTCACTAGAGTTACCGTTCAAATTAATACCTTCTGCACCGTTGAGTGTAATTATACCGTTAGTCGAAACTATAGAAAGAACCTTTGTACTAGCACTAGTGTGAGTAAAAGTAGCATTATCCGTACTTCCCATTAATAAATTTCCAATCTCAAGATTAGCTCTTGTTGCATTGTTAGAACCGTAAGCGCTCACTGTTGTAGTTGGTTCTGTTGTCAAACCTGTGAATAGTTTAAAGAATCCATCAGTAGCATCTCTGTAAATACCAGAAAATTTAGCAGCTCCGTCATTAAACTGTCCATAAACACCAAAATCAATAGCATTACCACTATTATTTTTTGCAAGTTTCAATAAACTGTCTTCTATAGATACTGTTGAAGTATTAACAGTAGTAGTATCACCGTTAACTATTAGATTACCAGCAATAGTTAAATCTTTACCTATTGTAGCATTACCAGCTATAGCAGTAGTAGAATCTGTTACTGTAGAATCAGGAGTTAATGTAAGTTGCGAAACGAATGTTCCTTGTGAAGCTATATCATTACCGAATGAAACTATACCACCATCTGCGAAATTTAATTTCCATGTATCCCCAGCATCTCCTCCTTGGTCTGCTTTGAAAACAATACCCAAACCAGCTGTATCAACATTAGCTGCAATTTCAAGTGAATCGTTAGTAGTTTCGTCGTACTTAATAGTAATATCATTGTCTGTACCTAATGTCAATGTTTGATTATCTGGTATTTTAGCACCAGCAGTTAATGTACTTAAACCAGTAACACCTAAAGTACCTCCAACTGTAGCATCACTTACAACACTAAGACCTGTACCACTTCCAGCATTAACAGCTAATGTACCTGCGACTACTGTGTTACCACTTGTAGCAGTAACTGAGAACTTTGTAGCAGCACTTCCATCTTTAATAGTAAAATTAGCATTGTTTAATGTAGTATCCCCTGAAACTCCTAATGTGCCTCCAACAGTTGTATTACTAGTTACTCCTAAAGTTCCTCCGATAGTTGCATTTTTTGTTACACTTAAACCTGTACCACTTGCTTTTGAAAGTGTAAGAGTATCTGATATATCTGCTGTATTATTAAGAACTAAAGTTCCTGTCATAGTAGTATTACCAGTTACAGCCAATGTTCCTCCTACAGTAGCTGCACCACCTATAGCAGTTGTTGAATTAGCTACAACTTCATTAGGAGTAAGTGTAAGTTGTGAAACGAATGTTCCTTTTGTTGCGATATCATTTCCTAAAGAAGCTACACCTCCGTCTGCAAAATTTAATTTCCATGTGTCACCTGCATCATCTCCTTGGTCTGCTTTGAAAACCATTCCTAAACCTTGTCCTTCAACATTAGCTGCAAATTCGATAGAATCATTTGTTGTTTCGTCATATTTAATAGTAATATCATCATCTGTACCTAAAGTTAATGCTTGATTATCAGGAATTTTAGCACCTGCAGTTAATGTACTTAAACCAGTTACACCCAAAGTACCTCCAACTGTTGCGTTACTAGTTACACTAAGACCTGTACCAGAACCTTTTGAAAGTGTAAGAGTATCTGAAATATTCGCTGTACTATTCAAGTTTAATGCTGCTGACATAGTTGTAATACCAGTTACACCCAAAGTACCTCCAATAGTTGCATCACTTGTTACACTTAAACCTGTACCAGAACCTTTTGAAAGTGTAAGAGTGTCTGAAATATCCGCTGTACTATTTAAGTTTAATGCTGCTGACATAGTTGTAATACCAGTTACACCCAAAGTACCAGCTACAGTTGTGTTACCTGAAGCAGCTACCACTTGGAATTTATTAGTATTAATGTTAAAGTTACCAGTTGCATTCAATGTTCCTGCTACTACAGTATTACCTGTATCTGATGCTACTGTAAATTTGTTTGTGTTTACTCTAAATGTACTTCCTACATCAGCTGTACCTGTTAGACTTAAATTTCCTCCAAGAGTTGTTAAACCTGTACCAACTGTAAAAGTATTTGTCCCTGCTACCGAAACATTACCACTAAGTGTACTTGTTCCTGCTACTGTTAAGTTACCACCCAAAGCTGATACACCTGTACCAACTGTAAAAGTTTTACTTCCTGTGATTTCAACATTTTCGTTAAAAGTACTTGCTCCTGCTACTGTGAGTGTACCTGCTGTACTAACATTACCTGATGTATCAGCTACGGTAAATTTATTTGTATCAACAGCTATACCTCCGTCTGCATTAATAAGTCCAGTGAGAGTTGTAACTCCAGTTACCGCTAGTGTTCCTCCAACACTCGTGTTACCACTTGCAGCTACAACTGTTAATTTTTCTGAACCTGATGCACCAACTGTTAAATTACCAGTTGATTTAAATGTACCTGCTGCTATGGAATTACCACTTGCGGATGCTACTGTAAATTTATCTGTAGCAATTTTGAAATCCCCAGTTGCGAACAATGTACCTGCTGCTACTGTATTACCAGAAGCTGCTGCTACTGTAAATTTATTAGTATTAATTTTAAAATCACCAGTTGCATCTAATGTACCAGCAATATTAGTATTACCACTTGCTGCTGTTACGGTGAATTTATTATTAGCTGGAGTACTTCCATCTTTGATAGTGAAGTTACCATTGTTTATAGTAGTTGCACCTCCAATAGAAATAGTGCTTTCTAAAGTTGTTGCGCCAGCTACTCCTAATGTACCAGCAATTAAAGTATTACCAGAAGCATGTGCTACTGTAAATTTATTAGTATTAATGTCAAAATCTCCATCAATCCCTGTTGCTCCTGTTACGTCTAATGTACTACTTAAAGTTGCCGCTCCAGTAACACCTAAAGTTCCTGCTACAGCCGTATTACCACTTGTATCAATTGTAAATTTATTAGTAGGAGTACCATCTCTTAAAGTAAATGTAGCGTTGTCTATGATTGTATTACCTCCTACAGTTAATGCTCCACCAATACTAGAACTTCCTGTACCACTTACTGTAAGATTACCTGCCATAGAAGTATTCCCACTTCCAGCAGTAACAACAAATTTATTTGTATTAATCTTGAAATCACCAGTTGCATCCAATGTACCAGCTACAGCAGTATTACCACTTGCAGCTGTTACAGTAAATTTATTACTATTAATTTTGAAATCCCCAGCTGCATCTAAAGTACCTTCAATGTCAGTATTACCACTAGCCGAAAGTACACTAAATTTAGTATTAGTACTACTATCTTTAATTGTCAAATCAGCATCGTTAAAAGTTGCATCACCGCTAAGGGACAAAGTGCTACTTAAAGTTGCCGCTCCAGTTACACCCAATGTACCAGCTATTGCAGTGTTACCGCTGTCGTTAATACTAAATTTTACAGTTGTACTATTCCCTTTAGTATAAAATTTAAGATCATCTTCGTCAATAGTCATTTTTCTGAAACCTTTTTTATCACCAGTTGCTAAGCCAGCGAAAAAACTAAGTGTATCATCTGTACCAACTTCTCCGCTACTTACCATACCATCAACAACTTTAACAGATGCACTGGCTACTTTTCCTGCAATAACAAAAGTATTACTATCGTGAGAAGAATCAACAACTCCACCAAGGCTACCCCATACAGTTCCAGTGTAACCTTCGTAAGTACTAGTTGTAGTATTATAACGAATTTGTCCTTGTGCCGCAGTTCCTCCATTGGCTCCGCCTGGTCTATCGTCACTAACACCTACTGGTACTTTAAGAGCTCTAGCTCCAGTTATATTAACTGTACCATGTCCTTTTGGTGATATGTTGAATGAAATATTAGTATCATCTCCTTTTGCAGCTAACCCTATTGCATTACCTGTTGCAGAATTTGTTAAATCAAGGAAATTAACTGCACTACCTGTTGTATTGAATACTATCATTTCATTACCGCTAGCGTCTGCAATAAAACCTGCATTTGCGAACTTAGGAGCAGTCAAAGTTTTATTACTTAAAGTCTGTGCATGAGCTTCAAAAACAAATGTATCGTTATCTGTTAATAATGGAAGAGTTACTATTCTATCATCTGCAAGTTCACTAGAAGCAAATTGATAGTAATGACTATTGGTTAATTCTTTAATTCTTGGAGTTGTTAACAAAGCATCAGCCGGGATAGATGTTGTTTTAGCATCAACATAAGCTTTGATACTTTGTTGACTAGCTAAATGTGTAGCAGAATTTGAAGACATGTTTGATTCATTTTTAATAGCGGTACCTGAAATACCGTCAGCGTTAATAGCGATAAGGCCATTTCCACTTGCATCAGAATTTGAAGCAGAAATAGTCAATGTTCTATCACTATCTACATCTGCAGTCATTGTAAGATTAGTTGTGTCTGTACTGTCCAATTGTAGGAATTTTGCGTCAACGTTTAAAGTTTGACCTCCGCAATTTAAAGTAGTTGCACCACTTGTTGCTGTAATACCTAGAGTACTTCCAGCTGTGATAGCCATAGAAGTACTACTATTTACATTAACAGTTGCACCATCCAAGTCTAAATCAGCAACACTATTAATATTAATGTCTCCACTTGTAGTTGTTTTGATGTCTAAATTAGCTCCAGTTACATTAATAGTAGAAGCACTACTAGAATCAATGTTAACAGCTCCAGTTACATCAATGTCTAAACCACTTCCTCCACTTACGTCAATATCTAATCCACCAGTACTTGCTAATGTACTTCCTGTAAATTTAACACCTTCTACTGTAACATGTCCGTTAGTACTACTAATAGTAAGACCTGTAGCACCTCCTCCAGTATGTGTAATAGTGTTATTACCAGTATCTCCCATAACAATATTACCTAATTCTAAACTAGCTCTTGTAGAACCATCAGTTCCAAATGCAGTGGTTGTATCAGCTGGTTCAGTTGTTAATCCTTTAAAGAGTTTAAATATACCATCAGAAGCATCTCTGTATAAACCAGCAAATTTATGTGTTCCTCCATCTCCAAATTGTCCGTAAACTCCAAAATCTACTGTATCAGCAGTATTTTCTTGGTCTTTAGAAAGTTTAATCATGGCATCTTTAATAGCAACTGTTGTACTGTTAACAGTAGTTGTTGTTCCACTAACTGTAAGGTTACCAGTAATAACTACACCTGCATTATCTATTTCTAATTCACCTAATACACCACCTGATGGATGATCTGATTTAATAACAACACTACCAGTATCTGTAAATGCAATTCTTGCATTACCGCTTCCGTCTTGAATTTCAGCTGTATCAGCCATTTTAATAATAGATTTGGTACCTGCCCCAGCAGCTATTTCAATTTGACCTCCACCTATGTATAAATCTTTAGCAATACCTACACCACCATCAACTCTTAAAGCTCCTGTTGTTGCGCTTGTACTCTCACTAGTATTTCTTATTTGAACTTGACCTGCACTTGCTGCACCCATAACAATACTTGTACCAGCCCCTGCAAAATTAACAGTTTCTGCTGTAGCATTCAAAAGATTAAATGTTGTATCGTCAGTTGAAATAGTTCCACCATTAACAGCTAAAGTACTTGTTAATGTAGTTGCACCAGTAACTCCTAAAGTTCCTGCTACTGCTGTGTTACCCGTAGCATGTGCAACTGTAAATTTATTAGTAGCAATGTCAAAATCTGCATTTATCCCTGTTGCTCCTGCTATTTCTAAAGTACCTGCTACGGCTGTATTACCTGTTGCCGAGGCTACTGTAAATTTATTAGTATTAACTTTAAAATCTCCAGCTGAATCTAAAGTACCTTTTACATCAGTATTACCACTTGCTGCTATAACCGCAAATTTATCATTAGCACTTCCATCTTTAATAGTAAAATTAGCATTGTTTAATGTAGTAGCCCCTGAAACTCCTAAAGTACCTCCAAGAGTAGTTGCATTTGCACCACTAACTGTTAATGTATTGCTCAATGTAGTTGCTCCAGTTACTCCTAATGTACCAGCAACTGCGGTATTTCCGTTTGTTGCAGTTACAACAAATTTATTAGTATTAACTTTAAAATCTCCTGTT
>Ga0315315_10000084_pt1 | contig 64326 bp, 69 predicted proteins | sample M140m3416metaG_FD_203699 | JGI IMG/M metagenome (GOLD analysis project Ga0315315, IMG submission 203699) | Ammonia-oxidizing marine archaeal communities from Monterey Bay, California, United States - M1 40m 3416 | ecosystem: Environmental > Aquatic > Marine > Intertidal zone | place: USA...
GTTATTATTGTAGGGACGAAAATGGTCATAAACATCTACACTGTTTGAGGCAGTCTTTAACTTGACAGTACCGTTGTGGTACAAATCAACACTAGAATTAGCATTACACCTAAGTAATTCGTTGGAGTCTGTTGCCTTTAAAATTAAATCATCACTGGCTTCAATAATTAAATCTCCAGTTCCAGTGTCAGTGATATAGCTATTAGAACCATCATGGTAAATTTCTAAATCATTGCCAGAGCCTAACAGCAACTTGTCGTTGTCTTGTAAATCAATAGATGAATCACACGTCACAGTACCAGTGAGAGTTACACCAGCTGCGTTATAACTAATCCGCTCTGTTCCACCATACTGGAAAATAGCTCTGCCAGATCCCGGTGGAATAATGTTAATGCGTCCATCTGCGTTGGTTCCCGTTGGTGTAATTGTTAACTGTGCCGCTGCATTAGTAGAGGTTAGTGATAAATGACCTTCGTTTTTCAGCGTCATTTTAACCGCTGGCGAACCAGTGTTATCTGTTATGAAATGGAAATCGCCTTTGTTAGTAGCGTTAGTGTACTGGTAGGCTATTCTTCCATCAGCATTCCTAGCTCGGAAATCTAAATTAGCATAAACATTGTCAGCCTCAGCGGAGTTGTAAATCATCAACCCCTTGCCAGCAGCACCGCCACTTAAACCGTCTTCTGTTACATTTGTATCTGTCCGTGCGTAAACTACAGAAAGGGTTTTATTCGGTGCTGTGCTTCCTATGCCTACCGAATCACTTCCGATAGTCATCACCGCACTATTGTTGTCCCAGAATTGAGTTTTTAAATTAGATGCGTCAGCAACAATGCGTCCGACTATAGTATGATCTAGTCTTCTCCAAATTAAAGCTGATGAAGTTCCTGAGTTAGTTGGAACGTCAATGTAGGTAGTGTTGTCAATGTAGACATTATTGTTAACTTTTAATGGTTTACTTAAAACAACTTGTCCAGCAGAACCATCGCATCTTAAATATTCAGCAGGGGTGTGATGAGATGTAGCAGCATATAAAGCAATATCGTAACTCGTTGTCGCTCCACTACTGTTGTATCCCGCTCCAATAACTATATCATTAGCCCATGTGTAAAATCTGGTTGCTCCATCGTAAACGATTTTGGAGTTCCAGTTCATATCAGTGGAACCAATCTGAACCTGACCGTTTGATCTCCAGCTAATCTGAGGAGTACCTCCTCCTGTTGCTACTGAGAAATCTGCTGTGCCGCCATTATTGTCTGCACCGTTGATTGTTGCTTTACCACTAAATCCAGCAGTGGTTCCAGACAGTGCGGCAAAGGTGCAGCTTCCTGCTACGGTTAGGTTGTTACCGATTGTTACTGTTCCAGTATTTCCGACAGAAAGACGCACTGCCCTTGACCCAGCACTGCCAGTTTCAATACTAGCGTTGTAGCCGCTTAATACTGTTCCGTTAGATGCGTGTTTATAAAGAAACGCTTCGCCTCCAGCGGTACTAGGAGTTGTGTTGGTGCTAAGAGCTAACGCACCCGTGATTGTGCCGCCAGCGAGAGGAAGATGATCGTTTAAATGCAGGACACCATTGCCAGCAGCATTGCCGACCCAGAGCTTTTTATCTGTGAGATTAACTGCTAACTCGCCAGCGTCTAAGCTACTAGGTGCGCCGCTGGTATTGCGCTTAATCTGAATTGTGTTAGCCATCTGTTACGAATATGTTCCACAATCTATTGTTAGGTTTGCTGGTTCTTTTGTTTTTACCCAGGTGCTTCCGTTTGATTCAAGAATTCCGTATGAATTTGTACCTGAAGAAGTATGCCCAAAACCAGCTATAGTGTTTAAGTCAGCATCATAAGCTTGAACATCTCCACCTATTGTTAAGCCAAGAGCAGTTCTAGCCCCGCTAACTTGTGTAGCACCAGTACCACCTTTTGTTATTGGAAGGGTTCCGTTTATAGATGACGCACCTAAGTTGACACGCATCTGTGTATTGTGAATCTCTAAGCCACCGTTTGTGGTTAAAGCTGCATTTAAAGTATTACCACTCTTACTAATCCCATTTCCAGCAACTATCTGACCAGCCCCAGAAAATTGGGTAAACTGAATAGCAGTGGTTCCAATTGTAATTACATTGTTGGTTGTTAAAACAAATCCATTATCAGCATTTACAGTACCCTCCTCAACAAACACAAAAGCATTTGCAGTTACCTCATCGTTCTCATTAAAGTCAGTTGCCCTTGAAAAGTTATGTCCTGACGTAGTGTAAACATAAATACCATTCCCTGCTGATGCCGCATCATTAGAGGCTTGTGACTTAACTAAAACACGATCCCCTTCAGCTAGAGTTACACCATCAATTACATTTTGCCCTCCACTTGTTGACCCTCCATAACTAGCAGGGAACCCACTAGGCATTGCTGCTGTTGTGGCAACTCGCACTGATTCTTTTATATCTAATCCTTGTGCATGAGAATCCACATATTGTTTATTGGCAGCGTCTAAAGTATTTGTAGGAGCAGCAAGATTGGTAATTTTCTGGCTGTTCATAGACAAACTACCAGTAGGAGCAATTAGGTTATTAATTGCTCCACCAATAATGTGCATTGAACTAGCAGAGTAATTAGGCGCACCACCCTCGGTTCCAGCACCTATATACAAAGCTTTACTGCCTTCAGCATAAGCTATCTCACCTTGCCTTAAATTTGGGTTTGGCGCAGATGATCCAGTGCTACGCTTAATTTTAATTGTATTACTCATTAGAAAAATCCTCCATCAGTTGTTTTATTAAATAGTTCTTGGGTGTTAAGGGTTCCAACAGCATCGCCTTCTATACCGAGAATGTTTTTTAATGCGTTTTTTGAAACCGAAGATACACTGTGGCGATCTATTCCAGACTGAATAACTTCAATGTGGCCCCTTTTTGATCCAGTCAAAGGGTTCTCTTTAAAGATCGCGTTATTGAATGCTTGAGTAGACATCTCAAGAAGGACAATAACATTTTACTATAGGTTTTGACTACTGTTCTGGGTCTGGAACATTCACTTGAACATTGTTCTGAACAGGAACTACAACATGCTCAGGGCCAAAGCTTTGGAATTTTCTTTGATCTCCGGTTTGCTCAATCATTTTCTGGTTAGCCATTTTGTATATCAATTCTGCATTCCTGCTAATCTGATTAGCTAACCCTGTTCCAGCCATTGCGGCTTTAATTTTAACCTCATCATCTTCAGAATCTTGAGCTACATCAAGGGCGACCTCCATTAACCTATCTAGCCTATCATCTGAAACTAAAACCCTACCAAGTGCAACTTTGATTGCGCCATGTTGCTCCGCAGCTATCCCGACATCGCGTAAAGCCTTAACTGTCTTATCCCCGATCCTTGAAAGGCCAAGTTCTTTAGCTGCATCATCAACTTCTTTTGCAGTAAGCTTAGGTGAGTCAGCACTAGCTTTCCCTACCTCTGCTATACTGTCACAGGATAATGTTTCAGTTTCTTCGGATATGGTCTCCCCATCCGTACTCTCTGGCGATTGGGCCGATGTTATCTTCATTTTCTCTTAACCAGCAATCTGCTGGGTACTTTGCTTTTAAAGGCATCCAACAAAGACACCCCATTGGGCTTTCACTTGCCGTCCCGCTCTCCGCGCTCCCACAAGTCTTTAAGACTGGATGGAATAATGGGCATCGGTGGCACTTCCTTAAACGAGCCATATAAAGCCCCCTCCTCCCTTTCTTCAATTTCTTCTTTACTAGTATCACCGACAACATATGTAGAGCCGACTTTAGGAGCCGTTGGACGCACTTTCCCTTTTGGGATGTGCGGCACAAGATAATCGCCGCTTGTGTTGCTGCCGTGACGAACAGCCGCAGCCGGAATAGTCGTTTGCGTAACATGATTAAGAAAATACTTTAATATCCTTTTAGAGAACTTCCTGACAAGCTGAGTAAATCTGGTTGCATATTTGTACGCCCCTAATGATTTACGCTGATCTTTCTCATATGCTTTTACTAATTTTAACCATTGGTCGTTAGGTGCGAAAGCTATACACCATCCGTGGTGTTTATCTCCATCTTTCATTTCTATTAAGTCAGAATTAAATAGCTCCGAGTCCCAACCAACATTTATTAAAAATGGCTCAATTAAAGGATTAGGCGTTTTCTTTAAAGCAGAAGCAAGCCTAGGAAACTTAGCTAACATTATTTCCCTCCAATTAGCCCTATAAGGAACTGCATACAACTCACCAAATCCAAGCTTAATAGGTTTATGTGCGTCAAGAAGGTACGCAGGGGCTTCTTGTATCATTGCCGCCCAAACCGCTTGGAAAACACTAGCTTTACCTCCAACTCTCTGAACAACAAAATTTACAAAGTCTGTCGTTTTCTCCTTACTTTCTTTCCTTGTTTCTTTTTCCAGTTTACTAAGTGATCCCTTAGCCACTCCGCTTCCTTCTCTGCCTCCTCTTTTGTCGGATGAACCACCTTCAAGACAATCGGAAACTGCATTTTTATTAATCTTTGCCCTGCTGGAGTCAGTTCCTTCATTGCTGGATTCTTTGTCATTACCCACCATTTATCGTCTTTTTGTATTACAAATATTTCTTGCTGCACACTGTATGGATTAAGTATGCTCTATCTGTTTGACAAGTGTCAACTAGTCTTGCTATTGTTCTGTCTACATATTTTCTGGCGCATGGAACCGACGCGCCAGCAAGTTGGAGGGGCTACCTGAATAAGGGGCTAAGTTGCAGAAAACTGTTAATACCAATAACTTGTCAAACTCCTCAACCGATGCTCCCTTATTAAGAAGGGAACCGCCAGTGGTCGCAAGACCAGAGTACCTTGTTTACGGATTTACAGACTGACCGGAATCCGCTAGTTCCAGCTACGCAAGGGTGTCGCCTTAACGCTTACCGAAACTATGCCGGAAGCTGGCCTTACTCCTCCTTCAGGGGGAGTCTTGTGCCTTTCGCCCCTCCTCTAACCGGAAGCTTACTTCACATTAACTTTAATAAGCTTTACCTTAAAAATTAAACGCTTACTTCAGTAATTCTTGGGTAGCTTTACACTAACTGTAATGAGTCTAATATAATTTATATGTTGCAATTTGTGGAACTATGTATTTAATTCTTGCAACGTGAGTCGCTATTTGATACGTTCTGGTGACGGACATGGTAGCATTTACAGATGTGAATCATGTCATGAAACGTACTACTCACCGCTAGAAATATCTGTACCAATATGCATCAAATGTATTTTCATAATGAGGAACCGTGCAATCCTAATGGACAACTACGGGAAATCAAACAGAGATGTTCTAGAGGAGAATACCTTGAAGACTCAATCTCAGGTTGCAGAAATTATGGGTATCTCCAGACAGAGGGTACAGCAAATAGAAATTTATGCTTTAAGTAAAGTTAGAGCATATATAGTAAAATCAGCAGAAACATATATACCATTACTTATGAATAGTTGTGCAATAGCAGGGACATTGGTACGTGACGCAGTCGTCCGTAAATCAGCAAAGACAGGCAGTGAATTTCTTACTGCTACAATAAAAACAGAAAAACCATCACCTAAAGGAGATGGTACAACTTTCTCTACATACTGGGATGTGCTTAGTTTTGGAGAAAGGGCAGTTAATCTAGTTCTAAATCTTAAAGAAGGAACTCCAGTGTTTGCATCTGGAGAAGTAGAGTGTAGAACGTATGAAGCTAAGGACGGTACTACAAAGGCTGGCCTAAAGCTTGTAGGTAATTTGGGACTTCTATCTGGAGTTTCAAAAGACGGGGGCGTTGAGGAACCCGTTTTTTAATGCGGTTAGTTGTTATTAATGGTTGTACTTCTTTGGTTGAGGAGTATGGGGAGGGGAGGTAGAAATATCTCCCCTTTCTTTTTAGTAAGATGTCTAAAGAATCAGAAATGAGTATAAAAGAAATTAGAATTTATATTGAATCTAATATAAAAAATACAAGTGATGTTACCGCTTCAAGAATATATGAAGTAATGACAGGAAGTATTGCTATGAATAAAAACAAAAAAAACAATATTAGAGTAATAACATGATAGATAATATACCTACAATAGGTTATTTCAACTTAGATGATATGCCAAATAAAGATCCTAAACTAAACAAAGCAATAACTAAGCATCAGTTTAGATTGCTTGAATCAAAAATTGAATGCTTAACTAAAGCTATTGATAAACATAAAAAAGATACTCCAGATGAAGATGTTAGAATATGTGACCAGAAGCTTTGGTCTGCTGGGGAAATGATAAACTACAGATGAGTTCATATATAGGAGTGCCTATTCCTGAAAGAGTTATGATATCTAACCAAGGAAATAATACAGATAAAGTAGCTGAAAATGCTTTTAAATTATTAGGGACTAAAGAACCTATGACTCTTGAAGCTTTAAGGGTAATGATGGAGTGTGCTGTTTTGTTTGATAAGAAGCAACATGACTATGGTTCTAGGAATATTGCAGGCTGGGACAATAAAAATCAGAACATGTTTGGCGTACTAGTGCGTCTTAATGATAAGATACAGAGGTTAGCCAACTTGCTTGAGAAAGAAAGGAATGGGGAAAACCCACAAGTTGAAAATGAAAAATTATCAGACACCGCACAAGACATATGCAATTACGGGGCAATTCTAGAATTATTAGTGACGAACCGCTGGAAGTAAAAGAAGTCACATTAGACATAACAGATAAAGATTATCTTGATGATGCTATATCTGGAATCCAGCAAATAGTATCCGAAGAGTTAGTAGAGTTAGGATTAATAGAGATTGAAGTATCAGGTGAAAATATTGAGAATTTAACTGAAATGCTTTCTCCTTTTACATCTTTCCTTCTAGGTAGACTAGTAACTCTTATGGATTTAAAGAGAGAACTGTATTCTGAGGACAGAATGCTACCTTGGGTTAAGAAACCAAAGAACAATTAAAATGATCGCGCCTAAAGAATTAAAAGTATTAGGTCTTAACTATAAAGTTCTTTATGCTTCACTAGAAGAAGTAGGCCAAGACAAGCTGGGTTGGTGTGACACTACCAGCCTTATGATTTATATCGTAGCTGATCAACCCAAATCAGCTTTAGCTAACACCTTTATTCATGAAGTTATCCATGCAATTAATTACAGCATGGGAATAAGCTCTGGAGATGAAGAGAATCTTACTAATAGATTAGCTAACGGCCTAACAGCTTTCTTTAAGGAAAACCCAGAGGCTCATAAATGGTGGACAAGCCTCCTTAAAGAGCCTACAAAAAGAAAAACTAACAGGAAGCCAGCCGTAAAGAAAAAGCTCGGCAGAAAGCCTCTGAAGAGTAAAAAGAAATCTAATGGAAAAGGATAAATCTCCTAGTGAATTATTAACTCCCGGCAGTATTGCTGCCGTTGGAAGAGGATGCACGTGTCCTGTCCCTGATAACCGCAATGGTAGAGGATGGGAGGGTGACGATGGTAAGGCAGTTTTCTATTTAGCAGACAATTGCCCTATGCATAGGCCCAAAAATAAAGATAAGGATTAAATGGGTGTCCCTAGTAGGGAGGATTAACTATCCAACACCCGTACCCCCGCCCTATAAGTGTAGGTGTCGGGGGTTTTTTGCATTAATGTTCCACTTACTCTTAATATTCTTAGCTTGATCTACGGCATTTTTTAAAATTCTCTCTGCCTGACTGTCTGGATGTGTCTGTTCTACTTTCTTTAAAGCCAATACTAAGTTCATAAGCAAATCTTCCATAAGGGGAGGGCATTATACACACCATATGTTTCCCCGACCAAGAGTATTCAGATAAAGGTTTTTAGTAATTGGCTCAGAAAACCCGAAAACCCATATATATATAGCTGGTGGGCGGGGGCTGCCGCCCCCGGTGGTGGGGTGGGCTGGCTGGAATTGCCCAAACCGGCGCGAAGTAAGGCTAATTAGTAGAGTTTTAAGCGTGGAAACACGTTTACCCCTGTGTTTATTAGGTAAAATGCATAATACTTATTATGCGTTGGGGCAAAATGTGGGACAATCTAAAGCAAACCGGGCAAAAAATTGCACGAAGTGGATAGATAGAACACACATAAGGGGACAAAAACCGTACCAAGTCTTTTACTTATACTGTAACAGTATACAAAAACCTTAATGAATCCTTAGTTTCTGGGGTTTTCACGTGGTGTCATGGGAATTACAGACTTGAACCTACCAGCAGAAACAAAGGACTGGTTCATCATTGCCCATCGTGGTCAGGCCCACGTTAAGAATCGCCGCCCTTCGGGGACTTGCTAGGATCTGGCAAGTGTTAAAAAATGAACTCGGCCCGCCGCCGGTAATGCCCTTCGGGGACTTGGAACTCTTTGGCCAAGTGCGGGACTATTTTACACCTTCGGGGAATCTTGGCGGATTTGGTAATTTAGTAGGTGAGGGAACGACCTAGCAATCCCATCGCTCTACCAACTGAGTTGGCTGCGGTATGTCCCGCAGAAAAACCAACCAAATAGCAAATTGCTGCGCGGAAATGACCAGTAAAAACAATGGATCTAGCGTGAGTTTGAAGACCAGCAAATTGCAAACAGTACGGAAAAGGGCAGCCGATCAATGACAAAACATCCGGCCAAGGTTTAAAGAGATTAAACACTTACGACCTACCGATTGAGCCATCAAACAACCAGTAAAAACAAGGAAAGCTTTTGGCTAATCAATCAATAAAATCCTAGAAACAGTAAAAGAATTGTGCCAGTAAAAACAAGGACTCAATTCTTTATACTGTCTCTCTTAGCTTATACTGTCACAGTATAGGTTAAGAGAGATAGTATAAGCGGTTTTATACTACTCAATTAACAATCAACCAAAAGAAAGAATTAATTATTATGACAAAGATAACAAAAAAAGTACGTGAAGGATTATTAACAGCAATATTCACAGCAACTCAGGATGCATCATCAAAGCAAGATATATACAACAAAAGTGAACAGAAGTTCGGTGAAGTTGTATGGCAAGCAATGGTCAAAATCATAGGGGCAAAAAACCTAACAACTGATATGTATGGCAAGGACAAAGAGAATAAGGAAAATATTGATGCGCTTGTCAAAGAGATCAAAGGTAAAGCTGTTGAGGGCGGGTTTAGTAATAGCCATGCTGGTAATACTATCAGCGCAGTTCTGAAGGAAAACGGTTTAGAGCGCAGGAAAGTTAAAAAAGATCCTGAAACTACTGAAGAGGCTGAAGTAGTAGAGGAAAACGTAGCTGTTGAAGTCAAGAAGGACGCTGAAAACTGGGAAAAAGCATACGCTTACACCTTGAATCTATCTGGTCAAGATTTGACAGATGCTAAGGCAATGGCTTTGAAAGTTTATAGAGCATTTGAAGCAGCAATGAAGAAAGACGCTTAATATTAGTGAGACTCCTTCGGGAGTCTTTCTCCACTATACTGTCACAGTATATCAAGGTAGCTCCTTGTTATTGGTCGCACCAAAATAAAAATACTGACAGTGTAGTGTAGAGAGACTTTATAAGTTTCTTCACTGTACTTCTTATCAGGGATAGCTCTCTGTTATTGGTAGCACCAAACAAAATCAGTTGTGTGAGGCGGCGGTATTTCAATCAGTACTTTGTACGGTTAGTTAATACTTAATGAAGCATGACTATAGAAGTACAGTGAAGAGACACTATACTGTTACAGTATAACAACAATCTTATGAAAAAAACAAATGGATACGTAATCTATGAGAACCATAGACTAGTAGTAATAGCAACTGGCTTCACAAGGAAGTCAGCCAACAGGAAGACAGGCAACATGATTCAAATTTGGATTCTTGTTAAGGCGCAGAATCCAGTCAAGGCAGTGTTGACTGGGTTAGATGAGATCATATGTGGCGACTGTCCTTTTAGGGGAGAAATCTGCTACGTAAATGTAGGACAAGCACCACTTGCAATCCACAAGACATGGCTTAACGGTGGATACGGATACGCTGGAACTTTTGATAATAAAACTGGTGAATGGATACCAGATAAGGCAATGCTTGCTAGGTTATTTAGTGGGGCAAGCACTAGGTTTGGTGCATATGGTGATCCAGTAAACATACCTTTACCAATAGTCAAAAGAATTGCAGATCATTCTGCTAATTGGACTGGGTACACTCATCAATGGAGGGCAATTAATAATCAAGCCTACCGTGAATACTTCATGGCCTCAACAGATACTGAGGAACAAAAGATTACAGCGCATGAGATGAGCTGGCGTAGCTTTAGGGTTATTGATGATGGAGAAAATCCAAGTGATGGAGAGATTGTTTGCCCTAATTATACACATGGTGTGCAGTGTGCAGATTGTGGTATGTGTAAAGGTAAAGGATCAAAGGCTAAATCAATTGTGATTACAGCACATGGTAGTAAGAAGAAAAAATTCTCAAAGGTCAGAGACTACGTGTCCAATCCTTTGGACAACATGAACCCAGCCCAGAAGATAATCGGAGAAAGACTTATGGAAAAACAAAACAACTATACTGTCACAGTATAACAAAGTAAAATGAACCTAAAGAGAAAAAATAAAACAGTGGTTCTTAATGTTAATGAGCGTGATAAATTCTATATTAAAGTTAGAGCTGAACATCTAGGCATAACTGTTAGTGAATATCTTCGCGGTTTAGTTAAGAAAGATATGAAAAAAATTCACTGGAGAGAGAACTATAAAATTAAAATAAATGAGTAAAAATAAACCAAGGGCGCATGTTCCTTTTAATACTGGAACACGTATGCATAAGCCAGCCAAGGGAGCTGGATCATATCAACGCAAGCAAGGACAAGTAATGTCCAAGCGTGAGCAGGAAGAAGCTGACTACCTACACGGGGTGAGCTTTGATCAAGACGGATGCGACAATCATATACCAAGCCATGAGTAACGGTGCAACAGTAAGAAGAAAAGAGTTCCTTAACTACGTAAAAATGTGTGCTAAGGCAGAAAGAAACCATCGCGTAAATGATAAAGGGACTAGGATTCAATATGTATGCAGTGATTGTGGTTCCTCTTGCGTGGGTACAGTTGCACTCGCAACATGGTGTGAGGATAAGCAAGACTGGGAAGCAACTGAATTCTTTACACGGGATGATGAGAAAGATCCTAAAGCTCATTGCGGTGGATGCGGTGCAGACAATTCCAAAGGATCAAACATTCGCTTACTACCAGTGGAGATATACAAAGCTCTTAAACCTGAGAAAGACTACATGGAAGATGATGCCCAGACTCTAGCTATGGAAATGTTAAGAAAGGATTTATGACAGTGACATATCACGTTACCGTGAAGAGTGGGGATCACGTACAAACCCACAAGGTTGAAGGAGAAGGTGAAAGCTTGCTCCAATGTTATTCATCTGTGATCAATCAGATTGCAGAATCGTTCCCTTCAAGTGAAGGGCATCTCATTATCGGGGTAAAGTCCGATGGCGTAGGAGGCATTAGCCTCTAAATAAAACAACTCTCACCGCTTGTACTGTCACAGTATAGGCGGTGGGAGATACAAACAAAAAGGAAAACTAATATGAATAGTTATAGTGCAAGATACAGATACAAAAAGAGATCGGAGATAGACGCTAAGTGGGTACTAATTCCCGGCAATACATACTCAATCAAAGACAACTTGAAATCTTTAGGTTGTAAGTTTGGGGAAAGAGGTGGAGCTAAAGGTTGGTTCTCTGACCCTGACTCCAGTCATATGGGTGAGATCAATGAGTTAGTAAAAGCATTACCGCCAGCACCTGACTACTCCAAGTGGGTAAACATAACAGGCAAGACGTTTCCATTTAAGGAAACTTTGAAGAGAGACTACAAGGCAAGGTGGAATGCTGACGCTAAGGCTTGGATGGTTGACCCGTCTAAAGCTAAGGATGCTCAGGACATGGTTGACTTTGCTACTGGTGTGGAGAAGACAGCCAACTCAGTTCCCGGTATACCATGTGAAGAGTGCGGAACAGAACCCGCATATCAAAAAGGAGGCAGGACATTATGTGATGATCATATCATTCATGAACTTGAACTGTCTCAGATTGATAACGTCATGGAAGGAGAAACAGTATGAGTGGAGAACTAAAAGAATACTGGGTGACGGTTCCTGAAGTATGGCAGCAACAGTATACAGTCATTGCGGGTAGCCCTAAAGAAGCATTGGCTGCTGTGATTGATGGAGACGGCTCTCCACATATGGAGGCTGAACACGTAAGAGGTATTGAACTTAATGCAAACAGCTTAGAAGGATTAGACACATGGTCTGTAAATGATATATCAGTCTCAGATGAAGAGAATGTAGGCTATATCTGTGGCGGAGAATGGAGGGAAGGACATGCCTAAAAGATACAAAGTGTGGACTCAATTAGAAGTCATTGATGAAGATGATTACCCAGAAACAATAGAGGATTCTTATGTGGGGGTAGCTGAGTTCAGCAGCCTTAAAGAAGCACAATCCTTACAAGTAACACTGCAAGATCAGTTCAGTGGATTAACTGATTAACTTTACTATACTGTCACAGTATTAACCAAATAAATTAACTTGTCTTAAAAGGGTTGACGTTATACCACGTATGGTGTAACTTGATTCCCTTTGACAACACTCAACCATTATTAACAACATAAACAACTAACAAAAATGAATGCAACTAAAGCGTACACCTCAACTCTAGAGGTAATTAAACTAGGTGTCATGATTTGTATAGACATGACAAGAACACACATCCAATCCAAAGGTAAAGACGGGGCCGCTATGGTTCCTGTGATTTGGGGTGGCGTAGGGTTAGGCAAGTCACAGCTTGGCCAACAAATCACAGCTCAATTAGGTTATGAGCTGGTTGACTTGAGAACATCAGACAAAGACCCAACTGATATTGGTGGGTTGCCTTGTCCCAACACTGACAAAGGTGAGTTAGTATATCTACAGTCAACATTAATGGAGCGCGTACTGAAACAGTATGATTCCAAAGGGAAGTACATACCTAAGAAACGTAAAGGTTGTATCTTTATGATGGATGAAAAAGATCGGGCGACTATGGAGGTGCAGAATGTTACACTTCAGCTTGACTTAGATAGGACTATCAATGGCAGAGAATTAGATGATGATGTTTATATTATCGGTGCTGGCAATGCCGATTCAGATACTGGAACTACACCTCTGTCTTCCGCTGCTGCCACTAGGTTGATTCACTTCTACGTAGACTCAACATCTAATGCCGCCGTTAAGGGATGGCAAAACTGGGCTACTGATCAAGGCTTGCCGTCTTGGTCTATAGCATTCGCTGATTACCGTAAGGAAATATTTTGCGGTGAAGAGGTAGAGTATTCCGAGGTAACTAAATGTACTCCTCGTACTTTTGTTTGGGCTATCAAGCTCATTGAAAGGTGTAATAAAATTGGAGGCTATGCCAATAGACCAGAAGTTATCAAAGCTCTAGTCTATGGAGCTATAGGTTCAGTCGCAGGGCAAGAGGCATTAGCATTCCGCAAGCTGCAAGAGAATGTTCCAGATGTTAATTCAATCATCAAAGATCCAGATGGGGTTGACATACCAGAAGGTAGTGACTCGTTTGGAATTCTGTACATAGCTACCCAGCATCTAGTTGAGTATGCATATGCAGATGGCACTGAAGATCGGGAAGCAACCCGTGCTTTTATTAAGTATGCTAACCGCTGGCCTGATGAACCAAAGGGAGCATTTATGAATGCCGCCTTACAACGTGGACTCACAGTCGCAGGACTTGATGAGTATAAGAAATGGGATGAGCATCGCAAGGCTGCTTAATACTGTCACAGTATAATATAATTAATTAACTAAATAACTAAACGCTACAATGGAAGATAATAACCAAGCACTACAACGGCTTAATGAAAATTGTTTACTCATTAAGATAAGCACTGGCCTACCCGGTCAGACATATACATCCAAAGATGCATCGGCTGATGCGTCAATGGCAAACAACGCAAACGTGGATAGGCTCAAGACTCAGGTCTTGAAGTTTACTAATGCTGATCTCAAGCCATGCCGTAAGGTAAGGGACGATGCCAAGCAGTTACTAGCTGCCGTGTCTATTCCTTGGGATTCAAATGGTAAACGTCTCATACAAGTTGAGACATACCAGAACATAAAGCAAAGGCTCTCTGATTATAGGGCAGAGTTTTATGACAAGCGTGATGAGTTTGTAGATAAGTATCATAGCAAGGTTCAACGTGCAGCTAATGAGCTTCACTCTTTGTTTGATCCAGATAGGTTCCCTTCACCTCAAGGTGTTGGTAATGAGTTTCTGTTTGAGTTAGAGACGGAAGCTATTACTGATCCATCTGACATCAGGATCAAAGGAAGTCTTGATCTTGCTGAAGAGATCAAGCTGGAAACTGAGCGCAAGTATAAGAGGAAGCTTGATGACTCAGTAAAGGAAGTTGTAGGAAGACTGACTGACCAGATCAAAACAAGTATGGAGTCTATTAAAAACTTCCATAAGAAATCACTGAAAGGAGAGAACACAAAGTTCTTTGCTTCTGCATTGACAGGGATCACTACACTTTGTGATGCACTGCCTTCTCTTAATATCACTGATGATGCTGATATAAAATTATTTGAGAAGCAGATCAAGGATAGCCTTTACAAGTTGAATGTTGATCAGGTTAAGGATTCTTGCACAGTCCGTGAAGAAGTTATGGAAGCGGGAGATTCTCTACTCTCTGCGCTTGAGAACTACAGTCCATCACAATTAAAATGAACAATATAATTCCAATGAATAGTTTTAAGAATGGTCTGACCGCAAAGGAGAAGATCGTTAATGCACAGGATTACTTATGGGATGAGCATCCTATAGGGATTCCTTTCCTTTCTAAGTGGAAGATCATTGAGGATGATAGCATTAGTACTGCTTGTACCAACGGTGCAACATTACGGTACTCTCCTGATTGGATTGGTAAGCTACCATCTCAAGTTGTCAAAGGTATAATGTTGCATGAGGTAGCGCATGTTCTGTTTGCTCACCACTTGCGCCGAGGTGATCGTGATCCAAGGCTATGGAATATTGCGGCAGACTTAGCAATTAATTCTCACCTTGAGCCTTGGTATTCTAAATTAGGAATACTATCAGACCTCAAGAAAGATGGCGTTGCTTCTGGTGTGTTCCCTCTTGAAGGCAACTACGTGAAGATGCCTTCCGGTAAGAATGCTGAATGGTATTACCATGAGTTAATTAATCAGATTAATAACCAACCAGAAGAGGAAGAAGATGAAGAAGAGTTAGAGATAGAAGCCTATGACTTTGACGCACCTGAAGACCAAGGCCAGCAAGGTGAGCCTGAATCAAATACCCCAGCAGAAAGCTCTGACCTTGATGATGCTGATGTTAATCGTTGTTCAGCACAAGGGGATGAGGAAGGTGAGCAAGATTCTAATCAGTCCAATGAAACTGAAGATAAGTTTCAAGAACTTGTGAAGCAGTTCCTTGGTGATGATTATGACAAGGAAGGTATGGGTGATATATCTGACGCACCAGAAACTGACGAGCAAGATATCAAAGAGATTGAAGAGGCTTGGAAGGATACACTTTCTGAAGCAGTAGTCTTACAGAAGAAACAAGGTGAGGGTTTTGGTGATGGGCTTTCCATACTAGAGTGTATTAATAAACGCGCCAACAATGGATGGTCAATGCTTCGCCAGTGGATCACAAAGATGAGTGTTGGCGGGTACACATGGAAGCGGCCTTCACGTAGGCATGGTTATAGAAAGGATGTTATACTTCCAAGCAACCGAACTAAGAATAAAACTAATGGTGTTGTTATTGTTGATACATCTGGATCAATGGGAGACCTAGAGTGTGCGGAAGCTATCGTTCAGATTGATAAGATCATTCGTGAATACCGCAACGCTACAGTCACTCTTGTTCAATGTGATACTAGGGTTATAGAAAGTGGTACTCGTACATTTACTAAAGCTGACTTCCCTTTAAGGATACCTAATGAATGGTACGGTAGAGGCGGAACAGATATGATACCATCTATCAACTGGGTTAAAGAGCGTAGCTCTCAGTATGACTGGTGTTTAATTGTTTCAGATATGTACTGGGAGATTATGTATGACCCAGATCGTGTGCCACATGCTGGTGTGCCAACTGTTTATGTTGGGATTAATACAAGTCCCGACATGGAGATTAAACCTAACGCACCACAAACACATTACATTGCAGTGGAGGTTGCTGCATAAATAATTATGAGACCAGTGGTAGGTACATACTGCTATTAAGAAGCAGACAGGTTGCCTTTGTTGCATGAGGGTTTGTTCCTGCATTGATCGCCGCCACTGTTCTCTATTAATACTGTCACAGTATAACAAAAAGGAATAAGAATGGATCATATACAATACGTTAAAGAAGAAGTTTTAAAATACTATAGAAGTTTAGGTAAGTTGGAGATGCTTGAATCTTCAGTTAAGAGGTACAACAAAACCTCTTTTATTTGGAGGCTTAACAATAGACCAGAAGAAATTGCGGAGGCAGTAGCTTTTTTAATTGATGGTCAGTTTGGCTTCGGCCCAAGCCTTGTAATTAAAGAGATGATTGACGCTAACATTAGTACTGATAGAGATAAAGTAATTACTTATCTTGTAGTCCATGCTGGTGCAATGAATTGGTTCTGCCCAAGAGGTAGAGCATATGCTGCATGGCGCAGCTTAGGTAAGAAAGAGCAAGGGCTTGTTGATGCCTTGGTAGAGAGTGAGGTAAACCGATACCGTAAAGAAGTAAGTGACGGTGACACTCAGAACTTCATGGCTATGAAGGCGGGGAGGGATGCTGTTAAGTTATGACTAAAGTTAAATGCGACTGGTGTGACAAAATGTTTGATCCCGCAAAGAGAAAGGACAGGATCGGCAGTCGCACCTTCAAGTACACAAAATACTGCTCCAAGTCTTGTTGTTCAAAAAGAAACGACAGTATTAGAAATGAGAAATTAAAAGCGGAGACAAGAGAGAAAAGGCACGGCGTTAAAAAAACCTGTGATGAGTGTGGCAAAGAGATGGATGCCTATAAGGCAGGCACGGGGGTAGCAAGGAGGTACTGTAGTGATGAATGTAAAAGGATAATAAAAAACAGGAACACCTTAAAAAGCGAGGCGTACCAAGAACAGTTAAAGAGAAGTCAAGAAAAGTGCCGACTTGAAAGAGAGCAGCGTCCCAAAGGGAGGAACTGTGGGTACTGCGGGACTTGGTTTAATTACAAGACCGCTCAGTCAAAGCCTATAAAGTGGGGTGACGTACATAAAAGCGTAGAGTTTGTTTACACAAGACAGGAGTACTGTTGTAGGAAGTGTACGACAGAAGCGCACAAAGAAAGAACAGGAACTTTTCCAAACGGCAAGCCGGTCAAGGTTCCCGTTAGGGTTCAGTGTGCCGCCCCCGGTTGTGATAATATGTTCAGTACAACAAAAGGGGTACTTGAAAGAGCGCACAGGGCTAAGAAATATTGTTCCCATAATTGCGCTTGCACAACGTGGAGGCTCAACAATCTAGAACTGAGCCGCAAGATGGCCAGAGAATCAGCGCGTAGAAATAGGGAGGTAGGGAAGAGGTATCAACTTATGCTCAAAAAAACCAACCCGTCTTACGCAATGGCTTGCCGCTTGAGGGGGAGGTTAAGGGCTGCCTTAAAACAAGCTGGCCTTAACCCGAACAAGCCGCATAGGAAATCCACTGAAGAATTAGTGGGTTGTTCCTTTGGTGACTTGGTTACTCACATTGAATCAAAGTTCACAGTGGGCATGGATTGGGATGTGTTCCTTAATGCTGGCTTCAGCGGCATCCACATTGATCACATCATGCCGTGTGCTGCCTTTGATTTAACTAAGGAAGAGGAACAGCGTAAGTGTTTCCATTGGTCAAACCTTCAGCCCTTGTGGGCTGTAGATAACCTAAGTAAAGGGGCGCGGTATGAAGGTAGGGAAGCAGGCCATATACAAAATAGTTGCTGAGAGTTTAGCCGTGGAAACAAAAGACCGTTCAAGCCAAAAGATTCTTGCTGCTGTAGAAGCGGTATCAATTACTCTTATTGCTGACGGCCATAAAATAAATGGCAAACTTAACAGGAAGTCTGCTGTGAGGGCAGTTCAAAAAAGATTAGAGAGTTATGATTGATGATTTAAAAAGGTATACATATATCAAGCGCGTATACAGCGCACAAACAAACGGCCTGTTAACTGAACAGGAAAAGCGCGTACTTCTGAAGAGATGGGACGGCTTAACATTCAACCAAATAGCCAAGGATATTGGCTGTACTAAACAAAGAGTATCACAAATAAATGAACGTGCTAAAAAAATTATGGAAAGCGGTAAGCGTCCAAAGAGGGGAAGGCCAAGACTAATGCCACAAGAATATGTAGTTAAATTAAACCGTAGGCAAAGAGATGCCCTTGTAAGAAACCGTAGCTTGAAGGAGTTTATCATGACGGCTGAAGCTGATCAGCATCCTTACTGGACTCACTGCTTAGTGGATTTGCTTGAGCAAATAGCAGATCAGAATAATACTGTAACAGTACAAGAAGATGAATTGATATAATGAAATCTCCTAAGCACACAACACATGTAAAAATAGATACTGTCTTTGAAGGCAGGAAGCAATCATCTGTTATGGATATAAAGGATATGGATTGTATTGCTGGCTGTGCTGGTAAGGTTTCTTACTTGCGCTTGATTGGGAAAAGAGAACCAGATCAGAAGGTGGATTTATATATGCATGGTAATAAGTATAAGGTGCTAGGTGTGTTTAAGTTTGACGGTGAGTGGCCAATCAAAAAGGAAGAAACTGAAACCATAGTAATTAAAATAAAATATATATGAGCAACACAAATAAAGATAAAGAGGAAGACTGTTTGAAAGGCATGGTTAAAGCAGTTGATATTGGATTCAAAAAGTTCTTAAAAAAAAGAGGAATAGAAACCCCCAAAGGTTTTAACTATTCAAAGACCAAAGAAAAATGAAAGTAATAACAAATGAGTAAGTACATAATAACATTAACAAACACAATAGACACGGACTACATGATTAGTGCTGGAAGTAAAAAGGAAGCTAAACAAAAGTTTGATTTAGTTAAACCTCATTTATCAATAACGGGTGATGGCATTGCCTTCATAGACAAAGACTCTATTGATAAAGATCCAGCTATACATGATAAAGATGTTAAAGCTGACGGGGTAAGCAATTGGGATTATGAGGTTGCTGATGTGACCTTAGTCTCAAATGTATTTGCAGATTGATCAGCAAGTTGACGAACTATGGAAGCGTGTATACACTAGCCTCGCTGCTAGTTTATGTAGCGTTTTCTAGTAGCCATAGCAAACTCCATAGCTATTGCTTACCAGTCACAGCTCCCTTACTGTGACTGGTTTTTTTTATAACCAAAACCAAAACCAAAACCAAAACAAAATAAACTTATGAAAATAATAACTACTATAATACTAAGCGTCGCTATAGTTTACTATATTGTGGCACAACCTACATTCAAAACAATAACTACAACTGCCTCTTGGTATGGCGGTAAAGCAGATGGACTTGTTGGAAAGTTAACTGCATCAGGTGAACCGCTAGATGACAAGGCTTTGACTTGTGCTATGTGGGGAGTTCCTTTTGGGACAAGAGTCCGTGTAACTTTAGGCAACCGATCTGTCATAGTTAGGGTCAATGATCGTGGGCCGAATCAGAAGCGTCATCCCGACAGAAAGATAGACCTAACCAAGGCAGCGTTCAGTAAGCTTTCACATCCTGATGCAGGATTACTGAAGAACGTGAAACTAGAAATGATTTCTTACCCAAGCAAGTAACATGAAGATTATTATATTATTACTTAGCCTTAGTGTTTCACTTATTGCTGACCCAGTGATAAAGCTTTCACCTGATGAAGGTAAAGTGAAGTTAACAGTTAGTGATTTACCTCTTGGTAAAGCTGTATTGATATTAACAAGTGATGATCTTAATGAATGGATAGTCGCTGTACCTAAAGATGAACCCACGAAACTGTGCTTACACTTTGTTCCTAAAGATAAGATAGATAAAGAAAGTGTTTATTGGTGGGTGTCTACTAATAAAAATAAATCATTCTTCAAAGTGTTAATCTTAAATTATTAAAAAACAATGGCTTGTAAAAAAAAATACATAAGGCAAAGAGACAGAAACAGTTACAATAAAACTAGAGCTATAACCCGCATGAAAAAAAATGCCACTAAAACAGTAAGCTCTTTAACTGAAAATACATTTGATATCAAAGTTGAAAGAGCTACCGTACCTAAGCTTGCTCTTCTTTACCTAGCTAAAGAAGCTTGTGAACAGGGAGTTATAGACAAGTTAATAAAGAAATATGAGGACAGTCTTAGCTTGAGACTCTTAGTTCCAAATGATATTTGTGTTAAAAAAATTAGATAAATGTTTTGTTTGTATTTATTTGTTGACAATATTTATCATATAAATCAGTATTTTTTCGCAGCAGTTAAACTGTAACAGTACAATGAGATACGACCCAAGCAAGTATGAGGATGTAGCCACTAGGTTGCAGCGCATTTACGCATTAAACCCTAAGCTCCGAATCATCACAGAGATAGAGTGGCACGATGTTGAGTTCAACAAGGTGTGCTTTAAGGCATCACTACTAGAAGATGATACTGTAATAGCTACTGGATTTGCAATGGATTGGAAGAGTAAAGATAGAGGAGCGACTACCACTAACTGGGTAGAAACTTCTGAGACAAGTGCTATTGGTAGGTGTATTGCAAACAGTAAGTATCAAGATAAAAATGCAGAGCGTCCTTCAAAGCAAGAGATGGAGATAGCTTCTGAAAGAAGCTCCGCTACTCCAGTTAAAGCTAAGGCCGCAACTAAAGTTAAGCCTACCCCGTCAACTATTATTGCAGAGAAGCAGCCTGTTCTTGAAGGTAAAGCGTTAAGGGATAAAACACTTAAAGAACTTGTTGGTGCAAAAGAAAAAGATGTAAATAATTTTTTGATTGGGAAGGCTCAGATCAAGAAGACAGAAACTTTTCTTGATGTAAGTGATGCTTATGCAAAGCAAATGATTGATCACCCTGCTAAGTTCTTAGCAATTGTTACTGCGACTTGTGCCAAATCCTAGCACCATTGAACAAGCTAAAGTTGATGACGTAAGGCAAGGCTTGCCAAGTGCAAGTGGATTAAATCGCGTCATTGATTGCCCCGGTTCTTTAGAACTAGAATCAAAATCACCTACTCCACCTGATTCCCCTTGGGCTGCAAGAGGCACAAGAATACATGGGGTTATGGATGGCAGTGTTGACCGCTCTGAACTAAGCACTGAAGAACTAGATGTCGTGGCTGAACTTGAGGATTACGACAAGCTATTATTCCATGACTGTCATGATATTATAAGAGAAGAAAGATATTGGTACTACAGTGGTAATAAAAAAATCTGGTCAGGAATGCTGGACATTGCTGCACGTTGTAACAAGACGGGTAACGGAATTGTTTGCAACTATAAGACTGGTCGCGGCCAAGACTCGGTAGCTAATAACTGGCAAGCCAAAGCTGAGTCAGTTTTGTGGTGGCAAAAATGGAGAGGTGAAGGGATGACTGAAGTTCGTTACTGCTTTGCACAACCAGAGTCCATGTATGATCACGTGCTTTGCCATACGTTTGATGAGAAAGAATTAAAGAGAGCTGAGAAGGATATACGTGATGGAGTTTTACTAGCACTGTCAGGTAAAGGCTGGCTTGAGCCTAGTGAGAAAGCCTGCATATGGTGCAAAGCTAAGTCAATATGTAGTGCGTTGAAGTACAAGATAGAAGCTTACAAGGATATACCAACTGAAAACTTTAGCGACATGTCTGCTAAAGAGAGAGGCTATTACTTAGCAAAAGCGCGTGAAGCAAAAGATGCAGCGACTAAAGTATATGAAGACTTAGCATCACAAGCAAAAGAGTTAGTATCAAATGATGAAGAAGCTATCAAAGGATGGTATATGTCAAGAGGTAGGGAGATTAATTCCATAACATCTACTAAGCTGGCATTAGAGATGGCCACTGAACTAGGTATACCAGCAGATGAATTTTATTCTCGCGCATCTATATCAACAAGTGCGCTTGAGAAGTTAGCAGCCAAGCACTTGAAAGTTAAAGAACCTAAGCAGTGGGTTAAGGATAACTTTCATTCAGTTATTAATAGTGCTAATGCAAGATCATCATTAAAAGCTAGGCGTAAATGAACGACCAAGATTGGGAGAAGTATAAGAAGCATGTTGCTGATAGTGTCCCAACAGTACAGCGCGTTGTTCAATACTTGTTATCACGTGGGCATACCGTCCAAGTTCCCCCAACTCATATAGCAACTAACCAAAGAGATAGAATTAAGATGAAGGATGATGGAGACTTCTTCTTAATACAACGCTGTGAAGTTAAACAAACTAGGCACGTATTTGCTGGGCCAGAAGACTGGCCCTTCTCTGTGATTATTATATGTAATAAGAATAGCTTTGATAAGAGGCACGGAAGTAAGCCAGCCTATTACATTATTCCTTCATCAGACTTTAAGTGCATGATAGTTATAGACGTTCAGAAAACAGAGAAGAGTTGGTGGGCAGAGGAAAAGAAAGATAACAGATATGAAGATGTTGTTGAGACCTTCTATGTTATAGATAAAAACAATCCACATATAAGTTGGGAGAAAATTTATGCCAATAAATAGTAGGCGCAAGGGAGCTGTAGCTGAACGCGCTTTTAGAGATGAGTTAAGAGAGGCTGGATATAAAGATGCCATACGTGGGTGTCAGCACTCAGCTATCGGGGCAGATGGAGGGGCAGCACCAGACGTAAGGTGTGACAGCTTGAACAAGTTTCACTTTGAGGTGAAGCATAGAGAGAAGGGCGCGACTCGTAATGGGTATGAACAAGCCAAGCGTGATGCAAAGGAAGAACAGATACCAGTGTTTGCTTTCCGTAAGAATCATTCCCCTTGGTTAGTAGCAATGTCATTGGAGGATTTTTTTAAGTTAGTGCGTGAGTTACCAGAGGGGTTTCAAAAACTGTGACAGTATAAGCTATGGAGATTATTAATGATTGATAATGAATTAAGAGTACCGCCTCATAATGCGGATATGGAAGAGGGGCTTTTGGGTTGTCTTATTGAAGATCCAAAGGAAGCGTTGAGTGGTTTCATATCAGAACATCCTGCATCCCGTGGGTATTTTTATGACCTGAAAAACCAAACTGTTTATAATGCAATACTAAAGCTACAAGATGAACGTCAGAACATTGACTTACTGACGCTTATAAATGTTCTTAAAAAAGAAAACAAATTAGATGAGATCGGCGGCCCAGCATATGTGACTGGGTTGTCTGACAAGATGTCAGTCCCAAGCAACTGGCCGTACTATTCAAAAGAGTTAAGGGATTACTGGATTAAGCGTAAGCTTATTGAGTCAGGTCATCAAGCAGTCAAGGAAGGATACCAATCAGTGGACGCATCCAAGGCTTTAGATTGTGTGCAGCGTGACATCCTACAGATAGCACAAGATAACGCTGGATCAGGAGAGCGCAGTAATGCTGACATGGTAGGTGAATACATAGCAAAGATTGAGGCTGGACTTCTTGACCCTAGTTCATTGCGCGGAATATCATGCGGTTACTCAGACATAGATGAGAAGACAATGGGACTACAGCCAGCCAGTGTAACTATACTTGCAGCTAGGCCCAGTATGGGTAAGACATCTCTTGCTTTATGTATGGCAAGGAACATGACCGTAGACAACAAGGAACCAGTAGGCATATTTAGTTTAGAAATGTCTGCTGAATCCTTGATAGCAAGACTGATACACACTCAAGCAAAAGTAAGTCGTAATGATGTGGCTTCTAATATGGCAGCACTATCGCAGGCTTCTGTTGATATAGCTAATGCTCCATTACATATTGATGATCGTAGTGCTTTATCAGTCCAACAAATCTCTGCTGCTGCTAGAAGAATGAAACAACAGCATGGCATTAAGGCTTTGTTTGTTGATTACCTTCAGTTAATTAGATCAACACGTGATAAAGGTTCACGTAATGATGAGGTAGCAGAGATTAGTAATGGGTTAAAGTCTATAGCTAAAGAGCTTAGGATTCCTGTTGTTGTATTGTCTCAACTATCCCGCCAAGTTGATAAAGATTCTCGCGCACCAAAACTATCTGACCTACGTGACAGTGGGGCTATTGAACAAGACGCTGACATTGTTCTTTTTATTTGGCGTGATCCTAATGTGCCTCCTATAGGGCCGGGGTTGCCAGTATTTGTTAGCATAGATAAAAACAGAGAAGGAGAAAGCGGAGTAAGAATACCGCTCGTCTTCTTTAAGAACTACACTAGATTTGAAAACGGAAGTTATATTAATGTCTGATGAAACATACCTTGTAGACACGGCCCAAGCTGCAAAGAAACTTGGGGTTAGCCGCACATATATTGCAGCATTAAAAAAAGCAGTAGGTTGCGGAGGCAGTCATAGATTTAAGCTTTCTTGGCTGACTGATTACCTAGATGAGAACCCTAACTTCAGGGTTAGGGGTAATAAGTCGCAAGGAGGTGAGAATGACTTTGCTGAACAAGATAAACAAGCTACCGCCTAACCTTGTCCGAGTCTTAGCTCGCAAAGGAAGGGACGCTATGACTAATAAAGAGATTTCAGATACGTCTGGCATACCAGTTAAACGGGTAGGTCAGATTAGTCGTATGAAATCATGGGACTCTATACAAGTATCTGAAGCTGCTGCCTTTGCTGACGCATGTGGTGTAGACTTAGTTAACCAATCTAAAACAAGAAAGTATTTAATGCGTGGGCCAGCAATGGCTCACGTTAAGAGGGCTAATAATAAAGATTATTTATTGTCCCTCTTTAAACTGTAACAGTATAACAAATGAAGAAAACAAAAACGCTACCACAAATGATCAGAGAGTATATCAACTGGAAAAGGTTGGGTGCTGCTGATAACACAATTAATGTCTATCAAAATTACTTAGACAAATTTTCCAACCATTGCTTCACAACAAAGCAGAACCCGTTGGATCATAACACGCTCCACTCTTTTCTTGTTTCTTGTAAAAGGAATACTAATAAATCAAACGGAGAACTAGTTAAAGGAAGTACGCTTAATGCAATACTCACATGCTTGAAGTCTTTCTTTAAATACTTTCAAGAAAGCGGTCAAACAAATCTTAATCCTGCATCAATGATACCTAGGTTTAAAGAGGAAGCCACAACTGTTGTTGGTTTCTCTCCTGATGAAGCAAAAGAATTACTTAAATCTAGTTATGATTCTCCTTACTCAGACTACTGGACTCCAATGATTATGCTTGGATGGTATTATGGAATGAGACTTGGAGATACAGCTTGCTTTAAAAGATCGTTCGTTAATGAAAAGAAAAAGCAGATAACCTTTATACCTATGAAGAGAAAGCGTAGAGAAATTATACTACCTTTAGTTAATGATGTAGGTTTAGCTTTGTCAAAGACTCCAGTTGAAAATGATATATACTATTTCCCACTAGCGCGTGATAGATATTACTTTCGCGGCACTCTAGATAAACAGTTCAAAGCTATAGTTAATCAAGCCAGCCTTGATAACTCTCTTACATTCCATTGCCTCCGTCACGGAGCGGCAACTCGTATGCTGAAGAATGGTGTAAGAACTACAACTATTACTGAAATTATAGGTTGGGATTCTCCAGCAATGTTGCAGCGTTATATAGATAGAGATGAAAAAGATATTGCTACTGCACTTGAAGGTAGTATTACTGTTTAAATATCAGGAGCCGGGGATAATCCTTTAACCCTAACCTTCCTGTTCGGACTCATTTTTTTATCAGGTAGTAGAGTTCTCCTAGTAAAAGGCTCTTCTCCCTTATCCCAAATTCCATTAGGGCTGATACCAGATTCTATATAAAAATCATTAAACCTATCAAGTGTATCCATGATTTCTTTAAATTCTCCAGACCATTTACTCTCATCTTTATTCCAACCATCTATCATGAAAGTTACAAAGTTTTTCCTTTGAAAGTCTTCCACGAACTCACTCCTTGTTGGGATAGTTCCCGCTTCAAGTTTATAATGAAGAGGAGTTTTTGCTCTAAGATGTTGGTTTAGTTTTCTTTGAGCGTCAACACGACCCAGCACTTCTTCATTTTTAGCAGCATCTGCTAAAAGTTCATTCATCATTAACACTCTCAGTTCTTCTGCTCGTGCAAGGTCTCCCCTACCTATTGCTGACTGAAACGCTCTAACGTGTTCAGATATAGGTTTAATGTTAGAGATACTTGCTGCTAATGTTTGCCCTCTAAATACTTTAATATCATCTGGATCGTAATAACGGTTTATCGCGTTCATTACATTGCCGAATTTTTTCCATCCTTTTCCGTAATCTGTTAGAGAATCAACTATATTCATAGCCAGAGGAACCATGCCTTTAGCTAATGATCTCATGCCATATGTTGGATCTTTAGTTACGGCAGTTTCTGCTAAGTATTTAGTTAGCACACTAGCTTTAGAGTAAAGCAAACTGCCGGGATGCATCATGCCTCTTGATGGGTCTCCACCAACTACAGCTTCAATCCAAGCCCCAGCCATTGGAACTGAACTAGTACCTAATCCAATTGCTGATCGTATAAAATCTTTTGCTTCTTTCTTGTCTGTTGGTAGTGACTTTTTGTTATCAGTCCCCATAAGTCCATAAATCCAATTTAATATTGTTATTGCAAGAGTGCCTGCTCCATAGGCTGATGCCATAAATCCAAGCAACCATATAATTCCAGCAACAGACTGAACACTAGAGTCTTTTAAGTCTCTCTTCCTGCTTCTACCTAGCATAACATTCCCAAAATTCTGGATTGCGTTTGTACCCCAACCCAACAACGCCATTAAAGCATTAGCTGTTTGAGTTAACCTTGCCCACGCTGGTCGGTTACTAGGAGTTGCCGAGTTAGACTGAGTAACCCATCCTTCAGCAACATTGTTTCTTTGAAAGTCAGTAAGGAACTGTGCATCTTCTTCTCCACGCGCTCTTGCTTGGAGGTACGCCTTTGCTTCTTTCTGGAAATTAGTAACCCCGCCTTTTGCTAACATGTTCAAAGTGTTATTAAAGGAAGCTTTATTAGCTCTAAATATATACAAGTACCTCCCAAGTAATTCCTCCTCTGATATGTCTTCGTTAAGATCATCTTCGTAATATTCTCTAGAATCATAAACCTTATCCAGTTGCCTTTGAAGATCGTTTACATGCTGTACTCCTAAATTCCATAGTTGAATGTTGCCGCTTATATCACCAATCCTTGGAAAGATTGGCCTACCTATTAAAGATAGACCTGACTCAGCAAGACCCATCCCAGCGTTTAAACTTCTAACGGCTGCCTGAATAACTTCATTCTCTGTTTTATAAGAATTAATCCCGCTCCCTCCTGAAACTAAGTCCCCTAAGAAAGCTTCATTAGTTTCAATAGGGGTTATGGGCATATCAAGCCCACGTTCTGCAAGCATACGGTGTTCATGTATACGCATAGGCATATGCTGAAAAACCTCCTCAACCGCTGGAGCAAGGAACCCACCAATAGGGGCTATAACCCTATGAACTCCTCTAGCTTTAATGAATCCATCTAATATAGCAGGGAATGATTTAAATATAAGGTCTGGTTTATCCCAGCTAAATTTAGGTTTAAAAATCCTCTTTCCTTTTACACTCTTTGTTAACTGAGTATCAACACCTACTGTGAATTTAACAGCAGAAGCTAAAGTAGATGCACCTAGTTTCCCTATGGATATAGGCCACCTCATAAGTAATCCTTTAAGGAAAGCAGAAAACCCAGACTGACCTTGTGCCGCTGCTAGGTTAAACCCTCCAATCACACTAGCATCAGTACTGTTCTTAACTACTGTATTAATAGCCATCAATGTTGATCCAACAACTGAGCTTTGCATTCTCTTATACCAAGCATTGTTTATCTCCAGCTTAGACCCTGCGCTTTTTGTTGAGTAAGCCTCTGAATATTGTTCTGATACTTCAAGAAGCTTTCTTCTCCAAAAATTTATCTCATCCATTGTGCCAATAAAGTTAGCGCCTTCACTAGCGTTCAACTTAAACTCTTTTTTAAGTTGCTTCTCAAGTTTATGTGACCCTCTTACATAACCTTCATTTATTAATTGTTGCCTTCTTTTCTTTACGCTTAAATCCATTGCATCAAGATCGCGTTGTATCGCCTTGATTGAAATAATTACATTCTCAAGGGGCTTCGCGCTTCCCATTAAGGCAAACCTTTTAAGGTCTGATTGATCTTTAAACCCATACTGATAAAAGTAATAAGGAGCATTTGCTTTCTTTCTAGCTTTAACAAACGGGCCTTCAGCTTTTAAGTCTATGTACTTGGTAGTTTGTTTTTGGGTTTCAGATGGGAGCCTTTCCCCGACAAGGGTGTTAAGTATATCCTTATACTCTGACAGTATAAGCTTCTTAATTGATGGGATATCCTTGCTGCTTCGCTTGGATAGTAAATCTAATACACTTTCTACACTGACTTTTTCTAGGCTTCCATCAGCAATTGAAGCCGCAGCTATTGCGTAGTACTGTTCCAGCTCACTGGGTTGAGTGATGAACTCAGGGTTCCTGTCTATAATAAAAGATAGTAATGCCTCTGGATGGCCTGCGAATATAGCATCAAAATCTATTGCTCCAAGTTCTGCTCCCTCGTTTAAATTAACCCTATCTTTGTAAAGCTCTAGAAAAGTTTTGGATTCATTACTGTATACGCGAGGCAAGAAAGTCTTCCCTCTTTTTAAAGGAAGCCTAACAATAGGAGCGCGTCCTTTTTCAGCGTCAATAATATACGTAGGAGATACAGACTTGTCTAAGTCTGCAATGCTTTGATTTAATTTGTAGGCTATGTCGGTTATCTTCCCTTCAAAATCCAGCAAAGCTATATCTTCCTTAGTAATTTCTTGGCCAGATACAAGCCTGTCACCAATATCTAAATTCCTTCCTCCCTCTTGATGTGATGCTCTGAGTTCGTTACCTACAGTTGTTTCCCATTCTTTAAACGTATCCTCTCTAGCCACCCCTGTGAAACTTGCATCTAATCCGTGGCTTAAAGCAGCGGCTTTCATTTTATTCTTCCAAGCATCTCCGTATTCGTTTGCCCACGCCCCCATTCTTTGGAAGTATAAGTTGTGTCTTCTTACTAATTGCTTTGTAACTTCTACACTTCTGCCGGGAATATTATTCAATGTCTGATCTAGCACAGACAGTGAAAGCTTACTTGCAATAGCCCTGACGTTTTGTCTTGGGTGCATGACAAGTTCCGACATGTAGATGTTTTCTAGCATGGAATGCCAACCGCTATAGTACTCAAAGTAAGGATTACTTGGGCCATTCTCTGAAAGCCAGTGAGTAATTGCGTCATAAGCTTCACGCATCTTAGCAAGATGCTCATCTCCAGTGTCATCAGATAGTATTCTAACAGTAATAACTTTAGATTTTTTACCGAAGATTTCCGGCACAGGTATTACTAAAGTATTATTCTCTAGTTGAGTCTCTGCTCCGCGCTGGTCTGGCAGGACTGCCTCTATAAATACTGGATCATCATTCTCATCTTTAGTCCTAAAAACTGGAGTCTCTATTGAATTAGTATCTTTGTTTAATCTAGCTAAGTAATCTTTAATCTCTTTATCATTTAAAAATTTACCAGCAACTTGCCTTGCTTCATGTAACACTTGAAGCTCTTTAAATAAGCCATCAAGTTCCTTGTAGCTTTTTTGGAATAACAACCTTTGTCTTTCAGATTTCTTTGAATGGTCTACTACCTTTCTTGTTGCTTTAGCAATAGCTTCGGCTCGCACTTTAGGGTCTTTATGCTGCAACCCCTTCAATAAATCTTTCGCAAACTTCTGAACACCAGCTCCTTCAAGTTCCCCGTCCTCTTCAAAGACTAAAGCAAGTGCATTCTCTTGAAGGGATTTTCTAGTAGCCAATAACCCAGCAGCAAGTTGCCAACGCTTGTACCCTTTTGTTCCTTTAGCTGGTAGCATTGGAGTGTTAGGAGCTATCGCCCTCTTCACTGCATAAGCTTCAAGTATTTGATCCGCTAATGCCGCAACATCACTTGCTGTAGCATTAGGATTAATCGTTAGCATTTCACTAAACAGATTAGACTTGGCAAGTACTCTTGCTATGGATGCTGCTTTGCCTTTTATATTAGCTGCGTCTACTTGGTTCTCTCTTAAAGTTTGTTCGTCTCCTGCTATCTCAAGGAGAATCCCTGATGCTCTCAAGTCAAGTCCTTCAGCAGCTAAAGCATTAACAGCAAACCTAAGTTCAGCAGCTATTTCAGTTTCAACTTCTCTTGATCTCTCTGCTTTATTAAATCTTTCATGGGCATTGTTGAGTAATGACTGAACCTTATCAGAATTAAGTACTTTAACTTGTTCTTGGTAGTTGGTTTCTATCCAGCGCATCTTTGATTGAAATTTCTTAAACAACTGAAGGCTTACTAGTGCTAATGAATTAGCAAGCTCCTCCCTGCCTTCCTCCATGAACTTGTCATACTGTTCTTTATACTCTTTAGGGAGTACTGATTCAGCAGATATCTTTCCGATGTCGTCTGAAAAATTACGCAGCAACATTTTATACCCATCCTTGGATATATCTTTAGGCATGTGTTTCCTGAGAACCTTATCAATAACAGAAACAGAAACAGCAGCTTGCCCCATAAGAATATCACTTGCCTCTTTGTTTCCAGAAACACTTAACACATTTAATGCTGACTCTAGTTTCTCTGCGCTCTCTAAAGGATTTATGCTTCCTGCATTTATTGCACTTCTGGTAAGAAGTCCTCCCGGCTTTGCTGCCCTATTAAAGTCTAACCCTTTACCAGTCTTCAGCATCTTCTCTACTTCACTGAAGAACTTGCGCTTCTCTCTTCGTGCAGCTACTGAGTCAACCCGAATTAAACTATTATCTAGTAATCCACTTACAATATCTAGCGCAGTTTCTAGACCTCTCTTAAAAATTCCTTCAGTGGATTGCTTGACTAAGTTACGGGCATAGAACTCATCAGGGTTAATGACATCATAAAGCAAATCATCAATCTCATTTAATGCATCTTCTTGCTCTTGTGAAAGTGATGCTGAGATTTTACTTTGCGGATCAGGAGAAAATTCTCTAGCTGTTATTGCTGACTTAACTTGGTTGTTCTCAAATACAGCTATATTATTTCTACCAAACTCTTGTATGTTGTACCCATCAAACCCTGCATATTTTATGAACCTTGTGTAAAGTTCTATTGCTCCCCAATAATTTTTTTCAATATCAGGAAGGATAGCACTAACTAAATCTGCATCACTTTGAAAACTAAATCTTTTATCTGGGTCTGCTAATTCTAACCCAAGGCCAGCTTCTAGAAGTGCTTCTTTTTCTATTATCTGTTTTACCTGACCAACAGTTTCTACTCCAAACGCAACACTGAGATTATTAATAGCTTCATTTATCCGTGCTGATTCTTCTGCATAGGTATCTAGTTCTACTTGTATTGACTCTGGGCTATAGCCAAAGTCTTCAAGTTCTTGTATGTCTGGTTGCTTTTGATAGTTTAAAACATCCCGAAGTTTAGCTCCATCACTCCATCCTTTATCTGAATCAATTTCCCCTAGTAAGTATTTAGCCTCTGAAACAGCACGTTTAAGTGCAACTCCAAGTTGCTGTCTGTGATCTGGGTTTGATCCGTCAAATAAATTCTCTACCCTAATAAACGCAGGGTATATATTCATATTTGAAGAAAAGCTTTTGAGTTTAGCTTGGGCATTATCTCCGCCTAACATTAATGCTCGTTGTAGTACTTGATATGGAGAGTCTTCGTCAGTACTAGGCTCTGGGTTGCCAAGAAGCAACTGACCAAACACAGGATCAGGAGAAAAGAAATGCCCTATCCTCCTATTGTTATCTATCCTAACAGGCTCACTTAATCCTCCCTGTCTAGCTTCGTACCCTGCTAATTCATTAAACTGTTCAATGCTTCCATCAAAAGTAGTGGCATGAAAAAATATTAAAGGCTGACCACTTTCTGTAGTAAGGGAAGAATTGCCAAACCAATTTAAAAATTCTGGTGTATCAACTTGCGGCTTATCAATAAGGACGAGAGATTTGTCGTAATCTTTGATTGATGTACCACTACCAAATGATCCCCTCTCAAATGCGGCAACCGACCCTGCTATACTGTCATAGTATAAGGAACGATCATTAGGAATCTCACTAAGAGTAATCCCGTTTTTTGATGCTGCATTAGTTTTTATTCTTGCGTAATCAGCGGAGCTTAATTCCCCTGCATTCTTCTTAGCTTCAGCTACTACATCCAGTGCTGTTTGCAGTATTACTTTTCTCTTACCTTCAGCTTTCTCTAGAAGCTTTTTAATTTTTTCTTCCCGATCCTCAAACGCTTTAAGCTGAAGTTTTTTAGCCTGCTTTCGGTATCTCTCAGGTAAAAGCTTTGCAGTAAAATGAGCTATCTCTTCAGCAACAACCTCTGGGTTTGCGCTGTTAGCAATTTTTGCAATATTAGTTAAAGCGTTGAATGTCCCATCAAATGAAATCGTTTCATTACCATCTAAGTCTACGTTGCCTGTGATCTCTAGAGTAAGTAAAGCTAGTGTCTTCTCGTCTAGAACCTCAAGGAACTTATTGAACACTCTCTTCTGATCTTCAGTAAGGCCATTGTCACCCCTATTGACTAGCTCTTTAATTTGCTTGGCTCCTTTAGCCTTCGGCATAACAGGGATACTGGATACTAATGGATTACTTCTATGGTTTCTTATACTGCCAGCAAGTGCCGTCTTAATTGAAAATAAATTCTGATAAAAAACCTCTGGGTTTGCACTGAACCTCCTTGCAAATTTCATAGCCTTTTCCTGATCGGCTCTGGTCATTGTCTCTGGATTTACATTCAGGTTATCAAGTTGATTTATTGCAGCTATAGCTCTATTTCTTACTATCTCATTTGAGCTTTGAGTAAGTTCTTCAAGCTGGTCAGCCTGTTCTTTAATGTATGCGTCAGCTTCCTTGTCTTCAAGTGTTTGTGTGCGTTGCCCTGCTTGATTAGCCGCTACAATATCTTCTTGTTGTTGAGCTTGTTCTTCTCTGTCTTTTTCTTGCTGGACTTGGGCGGGGTCAACTTCAAAATCTTCTGGAGCAAACTCTTCTAAAGCCTCTTCTCTTGTTTGCTCGGTTGTTGGCCTAAGCCTACCAGTGCCTAATGCCTGCCTGCCTTCATCAAAAGCAATTACACCTGCTCTATCTGCGTCATACTTTTCTCCAGCAGCCTGAAGTAATTTAAGAACAGCTACAGTTCTTATTGGTTTTGATGCATTGTTTTTACTTTTTAATGAGGCTGCCTCTTGTATAACTCCTGTTTCAATAGTTTCAGATTCACCTATTGCTCTCTTGTATAACTCCACATTAGATAAATTAGATAATGCTTTTAAGAAATGTTTACCTAGCTTAACCGGATCAATTACAGTAGCAGCTTTCACTAGTGAGCCATCCGGGTTTGTCACTTTAGCTGTATTAATAACTGCTCTTATCTGAGTTAAAGTAACTTGCCCTTCTTTTACTAGTGGTTTTAAAATTGATTGAACGCTTTTGTTTTTAATATTCTCCACAACCTTAACGGCAATCTCTTGTTGCGGAGCGGAATCTGATTTTGCTTTTTCTGTACGTGATTCAGTAGTTGGCTTTGTAATTTTCCATACGTTACCTTCTTCTTTATTCTGGTCGTTGGAAATAAATTCTTTAGTTGTTATGCGCTTGGGTATCCTTGCCCCAACTACTCTATCTTTAGAGTCATAAATAGTTTCTATTGCGCTTTGATCTACTATAGTAAACTCTTCATTGAACTTAGGCTTACCAGCTTTTGATGTACCCAAGTAATACCCTACCCCCCAGCTTTTTGTGTTCTTATTATATTTAAGTACAGCTTCTTGTGGGTTCTCTTGCTTTAATGTGTACCCTAGCTTTATTTCTATTGGGCTGTCTTTTACTTGTTCGTCATTAACCCAGTTAAACTTATTACCAACTTTCTTTTTAACTGTATTTGCTATTACATAATCAGTCTCTGTTTGTGTGGTAAGCTCTTCTGTAACAGGCTCTTCTTTTACCTGATCTGCAAGTTCAGGTGCGACTACTTCCTCGGCAACAGTGTCTTCTTTTAGTTCTCTCTCTTTAGATTTCTGTTCATTTTCTAATCTTATGTCTGCTCTACCTCTTGCAACACTTAGATTAAACTCTTGTGCTGTTAGACCTGATGCCTCTAATGCTGAAGTAGGAACAAGCCTATCTTGAAGTTCATTTAACTCTTCAGCTATATATTGTTCACGCTTTCTATCTAAGTTAGCTTGCTCAAGAATACTGTCACGTTGTTCTGGTGTTATCCCTTCAGCTTGCTTTGCTTCTCTTTGCTTCTGGTATTCCGCATATGCTTCATCTTTAGCATCTAACTCTTTTTCATTTAAATCTTCATCATATACTACTGGTACATCTTCATCTGTTTCTACAGCTTCAGCTTCAGCTAAAACAGTTTCATTATTCTCAATTATTTTTTGGAAAAGTTCTTCCGCTACCTCTTCAACTTGTTCTTCTGTAGGCTCTTCCCCTGTTATTTCTTTTAAGTTTTTCCTCGCTAGACCCCTGAAGCCTTCTTTGACTTCCTTTTTATCTTTTTTTAATTTCCTGTTACTTCTCCATATCTGAACTTTTGTGTCTGCATATTTCGGGAGGCTACCTATTCCAGTGAAAGTGCCACCCATTAACCCACCTAAAAGAAAAGACTTAATGCCTTCATCAACTACTTGTTTCCAAGTTTTGTCTGGGTTGTACGTCATGTACTGTATCAAGCTTTGAGCTAATGAATCAGAAAGTTCTTCCACCCCTTCAAATCCTGATTGCTTGAATGTGCTTTTTAATACATTGCTGACACTGCTCAAGCCTGTTGGAGTTTTTAATAAACTCTCCAATCCTGTTGCGCCAAAGACTGCAACAAGAGAAGCAGTTGCAGCACCAGATAATGCTGCTGGTAGTAATGCTTCCCCTGCTGAATTACTATAAGCAATATCTAGTATCTGATCTTCAGATAAATCAGGATTTACCTCTGTTAATGAATCAACTTTTTCTGAAGCATAAGTGTCAAGCGCATCTGAATATGTCCCAGCACCAGACCGTGTCCCATGAATTCCTGCCATTAAGCCTAAGCCGATTTTTCTTCTTAGGTTTTGACTGGCACGGTTAGCCAATCTAGTAACCGCTTTCTCACTTACTTCTCTTCCTAGTCTTGAGGCTCCATACTTTACAGCTTGTTTACCAATCTGACCAACTGCTAATCCAGTCCCCATAGTTCCAAGCATGATTGGAATTTCTTGAGCAATGGTTGTTCCTATTTCACCTCCAAGCCTAGCGGCTTCTGGGTCTGGAAAGTCTTCATAGCGGTCAGTAATTTTTTCTTTTACTATTCTCTCCGCTTCCTTTCTTTCTTTTACTGATTCAAGAAACTCATCTTCTAGTAAAGGTATAGCCTCATCTAGAGGGACTCCTGATGGAATATTTGGGTTGAAATAAGAAAAGGGAGGTAGGGAAGAGGTTGGTAAGTTTATTGTTTCGTCCAGTAACATCCATTCTGGTAAGTTTTGGTCAGCCCATTCAACGGCTGCAAGGCCAAGACCCTTACCCCCTTGAACTACATTAGCTTTTATCTTATTGAAGGTAGCTCCTAAGCCCTCAAGCTTAGACTCGCCCTCTTCATCTACTCCACTACTAAAATCAAAAGGAAGTTTTCTATAAAGACTTTCAGTTAAAGGCTCTTTCTCTTTCAGCCAAACACCTCTTTCCCCTAGCTCATTAACCTCACTAAAGTCTTCTCCTGTTTCTGGATCAATGAAAGAACTTGGATCTGTGTTCCAAGTATTAACTAAATCTCTACCTTCCCAGAAAAAATCAGTCCCTGCTCCCCCGTATCCAGCAACATCTCCATGCGCTCCTCCTAAGAAAGAGCTTAACCCAAAATAACCATCATCTTGAGAGTCTTCTCCTTGCCGTATGTTATACATATCAACAAGAAGGTCTCGTCGTTTATCTTTGTCGGGATTTAATGGGTCGTTTTCTTCATAAAGACTGTCCCAGTAATCATCATCTAATCCAAAATAACCCATATTATATTATGTTAAATTTTAACTATTGCTTATAACTACTTCTATTAACAATATTAGTCGCTTGAGTTAGTAAGTATCTCAACTGACTAGGGTTTGATGCAGCCATTTTAGTTATTTCAACAAATGCTTGATCGCTAGTTATGCCGGGGTTTTCTTGCATAAAAAGCTCAATGGCTTTGGCTGAAACTTCAGCTTGATAGTCTTCTTCAGTTAATGGATTTCTATTAGAAATCCTGCTTTCTATTTCTAATCTTTTAGCTTCAAGATTTGGATCATCTATCACTTGTTCACCGTCTGACTGATTGGCTACATTTTTAGGGGTTCCCTCATAAGACGCATCAGGATCAGTGTTATTAGGAAAAGGGATACCTTTAGCCTCAAAGAAGAAGTCAGAATCAAACGGATTCCATTCTGGTCTTTGGATAGCAGATTCATTTCGTCGGGTTGGGTTCTCATTAAAGAATCTTTCAGCACCAGTTGAGTATGGATTAGCTTTTACGTATTCAAGTGTTTGTTGCGTGTCTGCAAAATCTCTTCGCGCTTGTGCTTCATTTTGTTCAGGACTTCTTCTTGCTCTGAAAGCTGCGTCCCTTTTAATCTGTTCTGCTAATCTTTCTTCTTTTGCTTCTTTTGCTTCTTTTCTAGCTTCGGACTGAAGCATCCTTGCTGCTTGTATCTGTTCCGGTGTTGCTTGGTTACTAGCATCTACAAATTCCTCAGACGAATCTTCATCACTTGAGTCTGAAAACAAAGTATCACCCCATCTTGGTTTATTTTTCTCACTGAATAAATTTTGAATACTCCCAACTTTTAAATTGTAAATACCAGCATTTTCATTGATCTCAGGACTTTCAGCAACAATAACATCGTTATCCACCAACTCATCCCGAAGCTTTAATGCAGTTTGCATTATAGTCTTTTGCTTTGCTGAATTCGCTGTGTTATTATTTATATCTATTTGGTGTAGCTTTAACCTTCTTATACCTTCTATAGCTTTTGCGTTGTTTGTATCTGCAAATTTATCGTGGAACTTAGCTAAACCTTTTAAAGCGTTTGCGTCCACTTTATTAAGGTCTTCTTCTTTTAATCCGAAATTCTTCCAAGTTTCTTGGTCTCCGAATTGAACAGCTTTACTTACTCTTGATAGCGTTGTCCCACTTCTTGAAAATTCGCGAGCTTCTTGAGATTCTTTACGTTTTCTTGCGGCATCTTGCATAGCTAAAGCAAAAGCATTTCTTTCATTAGCTGACCCTTTGTACTGTGAAAGATAACGACTAGAATTAAACGGGTCTAAGACTCCAGCTTTATAAACTGAAGCGTTACTTGCATCTGCCAACCGCCTGTCTTCTGCTCTTTTTTCTTTAGCAAGGCTAGATTGTAATGCTCTTTCTCTTGCCACCACAAGCTGTTGATTTTTTTGCCGCTGCCTTTGCTCTGCCATTAAAGATAAAGCCAGCTTTTGGTTTTGTGCTTGTTGTTTCTTAGCTTCTTGAGCCTGAATTAAAGCCATCTTTCTCTCTGTGTCTGGGTCTGCTCCCGTCCCAGCCATTGCATTAGCAAAGCTTGAGTACTGCATATCTGGGTTAGCATTCTCAAACCATATTGTTTCATTAGAAACATCTGGGGAATAAAAATCAGGATCAAGCATTTGCTGTCCCATTCCAACTGGATCAACGTCTCTGCCTGTCCCTATGCCTCCACCGTAGTTTTGCATGTAAGGTAAAGCGTTCCTTGTTTTTCTGGCTATGTCGTAAAATGTAGGCATGATTAATACTGTGACAGTATAAGTTTAAACTCTTTCTAAAACTCTTGGGTAATTATTGTAAAGTGGTGCTGAATACTGGTATCCATACAACCCATTAAGAGGGTTGACTCCGTACCCCATGAATGGTTGCTTAGGGAACCTTGCATATGGCTCTACTTGATTCATGTCGTAATTAACAAAGCTATTGTCTTGAGGGATTGGGGCCATGCCTTGAGCTTCAAGTGCTGCTTGGTACTCACGCGCTTGAGTGTACTCTGGGGTTTCAGCTAGGTGGTAAATTTGGTTTGCCCTGTCAATTTGCCCAAGCTGACCTAGCCTATTAAGCTGTTGGTTCTGTAGTTGGTTCCTTGCTTGAAGCGGCATTAGCTCCCTAGACGCTAGAGAATCCATAATGTTCTGGCGGCGACCAATGTTAGACATCTGAAGTCTATTTAAATAATCATAGTCAGCCCTGCTTTGGTCTGCTAATTGATTAGCAATCCCTGTTTCAATTTGCTGGCTACGGTCTGCTGCCATCCGATCCAATCTAGATCCCGCGCCTCCACGGCTCCTGAATCCTGCAAGCTTTAAATCTTTTCTTAGGTTCTGCCTAGCTAAATCCCCTGCTTGACGTAAAGCGTCAGCCCTATTTGTCCTTAGAGAATCCAGCTTACTTTCCATACCACCGCCATATATGTTAGATAAATAGCCAGCTTCCTGATCAGCGTATTGCTTTACACCTCCTTGGTTTAATGAGCTTTCATATCGGTCTAAAGCAGTGTTCTCTTTGTTCTGTTGAGCTTCTGTGCCTCCGATTATATCCTTAATCATATTCGCAAGGTCTTGGCTTCTTGGTGTAGCTACAGTTTCATATGGGGTCTTAGGCTGTTCTTGTTGCCCGAAAGGCATGGCAAGGGGCATACCCATCATCCCTTGTCTCTTGGGTTTATTTTCGTCAGTCTGAAGCCTATTAAGATAATTAACAGCCATGCGGTGAATAATACCACATAGCAGCATTTTCTGGCTAACTAACTAAAGTATTTTGAAGCTCAGTTTGCCATTCATCTAAAGACTTATCCCATTCAGACATGTCTTTATCTACTGATCTATGGAATTTATCTTTAATCTTGTCGCTCCATTTAGGAAACTCTGGAATATCTATAGGAGTAGTAGACTTACTAGGCTCTATAGGCTCTACCCCACCTGACGTTAAAGTAGATCCTGACTCAGACCCTCCGCTCTCTGGGCCTTCGCCTTTAAAGATCATGTTAATATCCCTCCTGAAAACTGGAGTGCCATTATCCAAGTTACCAACCTGACCCGTAACTAAATCAACAACATCTGGAGCTGATTCAATATCCAAATACAATACCCACCCGTATTTGATTTCGTCTTCTGGGTAGACAAGGTACGATTCAGGATCGTCTTTATGTTTATTCCACCAAAAGTTTGTTATACCTCCTTTACCGAAAGGTTGATTCCCAAACTCACCCACCCCGCCATGCGGCCTTCTTAAAGAAAATAATAACTCACAGAAAACCATCCATATTTGAGAGTAGTTAGGAGATCTTGAAGAAAAGAAAGGTTCGTCTATTGAGTACCTGTCTGTAAATTCCTGAGAACCTAACCCGAATAAATAAGACCATTCTCTTAAATTGTTAGCTTCTTCTGATGCTGACCCTGCAACAAGATCAAGTTCAGATATAGGGGCTTCCCCCATATACCAAAGCACTTGTCCTTCTGACGGCATATTAGCTTAATTGGTTTTGCACATATTGGAGCCATTCCTCAACAGAACTCTCCCATGTTTCCCATTCATTCTTTAACTCAGGGAATTTTGATTTCACGTTTGCTGGTACTTTAGGAAATGGAGGTAAAGGAACTTTAAGTTTACTTTTATCTGCACTAAGCCTAGCAAATGGGCCGCTCCCTCTGTTTACTCCGCCTCCACCTCCGCTACCAAAAGAAGAAAGTTTATCTTCAGATATTGTTACATACTGACGGTTATCTCCTACTTTCTCATAAAGCATACTTAAATTAGTATCAAAGAAAAAATCCCTGTCCCCTACTGATAAAGCAGGATAATCATAAAAAGGGTTTAATATCCACATCAACTCTTTCACCTCGTTAATCTCTAAGGTTCTAGTCTTAGCTTGAGATAAAAGAAGATTAGCTCTTCTTGTTTCTTCTTCGCTACGCTTTTTTGGTTGTGGCATAAAGTCTTATTGCAGTGGCATCAAAAGCACCAGCCGTTCCGCTTACAGATATTTCATAGTACAAGTTTCTTCCTTGCTCATACACTGGCCAAGAAAGTTCCTCTGAAGCTCTTGTGTTGTTTTCAGTATGTGCATTTCTGTTGAAGTTGGTAAGACATTTAACATCCTTGGTTCCTGCCTTACTCCAAACTAATCCACACCCAACTTTATTAGGGTCAACTGATTGAGCAGAGTTACCTACTCTTAAACTTATCTGACCGCCGACTTGATCATGATCAAACTCCAGAGTAACAACCCTAAGAAGCTTATTCCTAGTGGGATCGTTAAGCCTTAATGCTGGACTAGTTAGTATTGAGTTAAAGTCTTCATCTGTATATGTAGCGCAGGCAGTGTAGGGATGGGAACTAGTACACCTTTCTCTTTTAAAGTGATTGCCATCCTCCTTTAAGCAATTGTCCTTAGACCATGCCATTACAAACCTAATATCTTCAGGGCAAGCTTCGTCACATAAATCTGCAAACGTGCCTGTCCCAAGCTTAGTATACAAAGTGTCAGCAGTAGCGGTTGCAGTCCAATCTTCAGTAGCAAGGTTATCATCTGGGAACGCTGAATCAGAATATGTTTTAGTGGAAGTCGTAAGAAGATTATTAATGTTAGGAGCGCATCTGGTTGTGGAAAAATTTTCAGAACCAGAACAAACTGAAGACCCTTCAGCAGAGTCCCTATACTGATGTATACCGTGAGTCGCCCCTCCTTCAGCACACACACAATTTGCAATAGCCCATTCAGCTATGCTTGTATAAGTCTGGTTTGTGAAATTAGTAAAAGCAGTAAAGCCTGCGTCCATGTAAGAAACATGTTTATACTTAGTGTTAATGATTAAAGTCTTATCATTCTTTGTGGCCCCTTTACTTGGCCAACTAATCCATATCTCATCTGTCTTTGCATTAAAAGCAGCTATAGGCAGTTCACATTTAGATGAATTAATATCATTGAAAATTACACTGGAAGCAAGATGTAACCAGCTCTCTCTAGCTGGCATTCCTTTGTATATACTGTAATAGTATATGCCATCCCGCCCTAAGTAAAAGTGTTCATTCCCTGCTGCAATTATTGTATTAGGGTAATTAGGAATTAAACTTCCACTATCATCATCTGAATACCTCTTCCTGAAAGTAAGAACATCAGTCCCGGTTCCTCCAGCAATTTCAAATTGCCATATACCTTTAGTAGTGTAAACAAGGAGAACATTAGCTAATGGTTCCATTCCTATAATATCTTCCCCTTGACCAAGGTCTTGGTATCCAGCTAATGAGTCGCTTATATTAGGGGTAATATCAAAAGGTTTCTTAAAGTCACTCCATATTAATCTATCAGGAACCCATTCGTTACCTTCATTAACATTAGCGTAAAACATAAGCCCCCTCCATTCCGTGATATGCTTAACTCTGTTAAGCCCTATACCTTTAAAGCTTTCTATTTCTTTAAGAGAGTTAACCTTATCAACAAGATTACCTGAGTTATTCCTTTCAGATTCTTTAGGTTGGTCTAATTTATAATAAACAGGCTTGGCGTTCTCGTTAACAAGAATAACAAACTCTCCTAGCTGTGCTGCTTTCCAAGCTCCAGTTGTTGCAAGCCCTTCACCAATAAGCTTCCAATTGTTTGTTTTAGTATTAAGCCCGTAAAGCCTGCTCTTAGTTCCAGCAAGCAGCTTAGTTACTCCGTTAGATATCTCTGCTTCAAATAAAAAGTTTATATCTTCTACTGCCGCTCCTGATGAAGTGTTCTCTAGTTGATTGTGTAAATCAGTGTTATTATAAGTAGTCCCTTCCTTGTAAAGAAGACGACGAAATCCGTTTGCTCTGCTTAAAGCCCCAGACGAATTAACCCTGAAGTTCTGAACCCATCTATGTCCTCCTGCTAGTACAGCATCTGGAGATGATGACGGGTCTAGTGGCCCAGTAAGTGGGCGAAGCTCATATAGTTTTGCATCTGGTGGAGTTCTCATGCTACATCATAATCTTGAGTTGCGTAAGTAATGAAAGCGCAGCCTCCTAAAGCTTTACCTCCTCTTGCGTATATTCCCCATTTATCATCAGCTTCACCATATGAGGCGTAACCTCCACTACCGGGAGCATTAAAATCAAAAGCATTAGCAATACTATCCCAATTTCCTGCCCAAGCGGCTCTTGCTTGAGTTGGGCCTTTTGGCTCTAAACTATCCCAAGCATTTCCTCCTACTCCCGGCGTACCAGCACCCATGCCGCTACTAGAACCAACCCCATCTGTTCCATCTGCACCGCCATAAAATAATACTCCTCCAACATTGCCACCAAAAGATTGAGAATGAAGCACAGCTACTCCACTTGCATTTGAGGTTCCATATCTACTTAAAGAATAGCCAGTAGCAGCGGTAGCACTGAATGTGTTATTAGATGATTTCCAGTATAATTGCTTAGACCCTTCACCTTTATTGCTTTTGGTTCCTGATGCTGAAGCTCCATCAGCATAGCCTCCTCCTTCTCCATTAGAAACCCAAGCAATTGGATGCCACCCATCATTGTTAGGCCCACCACTTGTGCCTTTCCTGACCTCTAATTGAGTTCTGTAAGGGCCAGTATTGGTAGTAATCCCATCTTGATTCCCCGGTCTTGGTTCGCCAGCAGTAGGTGGAGTAGTAGCGTCTTCTCTTCCTGACCCTCCGCTGATATAAGTAAATAGACTGCCTTGGTAAGAAGGCCAATAATTAGAATCAGGAAGATTTCGGAGTCCTGTTGTCGGGCCGTTGTCTAAATTATTTACATCAAGTGTTCTAACTCTAACCGAGGTAACATCCGTTAACTCAAACACAGCTTGTAGTATTCCTCCTGCGCCACCTCCACCACCACAAACTCTTGTTTGTTGTTCGTCTGAAACTGAGTGAATAAGACCAAAAGTTTTAGTACTAGTATTAGGTATATTAGTGGTAGTACTAGCGGTTGGAGCATCCATCCCACTTAAAGGCTCGCAAATAAATTTGTTATTCTGAGTAAGAACTTCTTTGACGAGATATTTTTTCGCTGGAGAATCCCAACCAGAAGTATTCTGACCTTCCAATATTAACTCTTCTCCTTGCTGGAAGTTATGGTTCTGACCGCCTGCATTACTTAATGTAAACAAAATAGGCTGACCGTCTGTATATGCTGTCTCTGAACCACTTGAATTAACGCTTCCTATATTTGTAATATGAAACTTATTCCAAGTTGGAAGTGTATAGTCTCCGCCGCCTCCGCCGCCGCCGCCACCACCACGAAGCACAACACGCATCCTAGTTTTATTTGTCATTCCACTAGGTGATTCTTCTTGGCCTGAGTATAAAAGTTTTGATGAGCCTATAGGGGCGTAGTTAGTAACACTTCTACTGAACCCTATCACTGGCCCAGCGTAATCGCTCTTTGACCCATCAGCGTTCTTAGCTACAACCCAATAATAATAAGCTTGCTGACCATTAACTGCATTAGAATTTGGGTCATCTTTTCTTGTAGTTGGATTATATAATGGGCCTCCATTCACATCTACGTATAGTATTGTTCCGTCTCTGCGTAAGCAAAGTTTAGATCGGGGAGCATTCATGTTACCAAAATTAGCCATCAAAGATTTACGGATTCTTTTAGTTGTGGTTGCGGTTATACTATTAGTTGTTCCGCGATAAATGTCATATCTAGTTGCGCCATTAACCTTACTAAACACAATTGGTATTCCTCCATTATGCCTAACAGCGGCTCCGGCTTTTATGAAAGGAGTTTCAAGGTTGCCGCCGGGGTTGGAATCAGTGATTGGGGTTTCTTCCCCTGACTCTACATCGTCACATTGTATAGCGCAGAAATCTGTTTTAAATTCTTCTGAAAAAGTTCCGTCTTCGTTGTATATATAACTGAACCAGTCGTACACACGACGAGGAAAATCCACTATTACTTTCTTTAGTCTCGCGCAAGCACTACTGTCTGTTGCTGGTAAAGTAGCTTTAATGTCGCTTGGTTTAATTGGTGATGCCATTTTATTGTCCTAAATTAAAATTTTTAAAAGTTATATCTAAATCATTAACAGTGGAGTGAGGGTAAATTTGACCTATTGTATGTGTACTCCCATCCCATGTAAAAGCAGGAGCTAAATGTTCAGCCCTTGTTCCTGCATTCGGAGGAACAAAACATGATTCCTCATTCTGCCACCTTTCATCATATACTAAATAGTCAACTGGAATTCCATTTTCAACTCCTACCGGAGCTGGCTTATCACTAGCTATATAAACATTGTTGTACCCTAAAACAACCATTCGTATTCCATAAACCTTAAACAAGTAAGGTTTATCTCCTTTAGATCTCCAGCGCATTTGCGGTTGGCCTTCTCTGAATTCTTGAGGAACTGTATCATCAATATGTATTTTAAAGCTCTTGTAGGCTGAACCTTCTACTGAAGTAGTATCACTTTCCCATTGGGGAATAAAAAGACTAACACAAAAATTACCACCGTTCCCTATGTTAAAAGGAATTTTAGCATTTCCGCTTCCACCGCTATTAGGATTTTTTTGGAAGTATCCAGCAACAGTTCCTTCTGGGCTTATCCCTCCGCTGCCGAAATCTAAATCAGAACAATGTCCATATATAATAACTTCAACTCTAGGCCATATACCAACTTGCTCAGTATATATTTGTTCTTGGCCAGACGGCAGGCCAAAGCCATCAGATGGCGAGCCTTTCGTTCCACCAGAGTTTGTTCGGAAATTGTATATAGCCGCAGCAGCACTCCAGTTATCATTTGATGACAAGTCTATACCACCATTGATTCCAATAAACTTATTATTATTTAAGTCACATCCTAAATCAACCTTGGTTGCTTGGTAGAACTTAAAATCTTCATAGCCTTCTATTTTTTTGCAACAATCACTAGCGTCTGGCGTAGAAGGGTTTGGATCAGCTTTAGGAATTACTGGGCCGGGCAGAGTCTCTTCTTCAGACTCATTATCTTCCTGATCTTCTTCTTCATTGTTTTCACTATCAGGCTTAACTATATTCTTTTCTAAACATCCAGAAGCGCACATTTCTGTTTTAATGTTACGGCCAAACGTCCCGTCTGCTTTAAACTCAGACCTAAACCATCTCCAAAAAAGAATAGCAAATTGCACATACTTAACTAAGCCTTGCGCTAACGTGTCTGTCTCTTCTGGCAGATACCTCTCAAAATCTTTTGGTCTTATATTACTAGGCATTGTTATACTGTCACAGGATAAGGTTCTCCTAGCCCTAGCATTCTAGATTTAGGTAGGAATGTATCACATATAAAACCCATAAGAATCTTATGAGTTTCTTTTGTTGATCTATTAAGGCATTCATAAAAAGCCCTAACTAAATTATAAGATATATATTGTTGAGCTTCCTTTGGCTTTAAGTGGGCGTGAAAGCTAACCATCTTTTTTCTATTTAAATAAATATCATCTCCAGCAGATATTCCAAGTTCAGTTAGGAGTTGATCTTTATTGCTGTCCACATTAGAGAAAGATGATTTCCATAATCCATAGTTATGAGCTTCACTGAATAAAGAGGTGTCATATTTTTTATACACCCTGCCTAAACATTCCTGCTCTAAAAAATTGGAGTCGTTCCTAAATGCATTTGCCCAGAACTCAGGGAACTCTGGATCACTGGAGTAAACATATCCTGCATTATAAATACCATATGCTTGGCAGGCTTCTTCAGTGATTTCATGTGGACTTAAAGAAACTGGATGCTTGAAATTACAAGTAACTGGATTAACCATGATGATATCAGCATCTAAAAACAAAGTGTTACCACTTCCTTTTATTGCTTTGGACATGATGTCCATCTTTAAACTTCCTTCAGCAGGGTTCCATAAGTCCCCCCAACTTGCACAGTCAGGCCATATGTCTCCCAAGTTTTCTGGAAACTCTTTACGTCTTTCATTGAGAAGTCCGTCTGGAATTTTAGTTACATCTACATTAGATGGAATATCTTCACCTAAACATTCTTCCCCTAGATCATCAGTTAATAAGTAAATTTTTTTATCAGAATGAATGCGTATACTATTCATAAGTAACGCAGCTTCATACCCATGAATGCCAGTAGCTACTGTGCAGTAAGACTCAAGATTAGATGGGCCTTCATCAGATTGTCTAGGAAGGCTTTTAAAATGATCCGCTTGAGTATTAAGTTCCATTAGGTGGGAGTTATCTCTGATTCAAAGTTATCTGTAAAGACGGTTTCAGTTGTTGTCCAAGTGTCTCCTGAGCTTGTTCCTTTTTGTAAAGTAACTTCGGCAATCACAACACCATATGGTAAAGGAGCTAAAAACTCATCTGCCCCGCTTGTTAAATATCTTGAATCTTCATTCCTGTCACCAGCTACAACAATCCCTTCGTCTGCTATGAACCCGCTGAAGTCAGATATTTTTAGTGGGTCTTCTGATGTCCCTTTGATATTAACACATCCTTTATCCTTAAATATTCTCTCCCTTTCCGTCTTAGGGATTTCGTAACCAGAAAAGGTTGGGTCTTTTAAAACTTTTTGGAAAGAGTAAGGGTATTGTTCTATTCTGATCTTGCCTTCTTCTCCAGTTACTTTAGATGGTAATGGAATAACTAAATCATAAATTCCTTTTTCTGGGTCAATTTCCTGCGTGAATTCATATAGCACACCGTCAATCCTTCTGGTTACAAGTATTGGTATGTTGTTAATAATTCCCCCATCAACAATCCCATCTGCATCAGGATATGTAGCCCTTACATCATTTTCTAATTCTCCCACCTGAGTCCCACCAATACTCACCCTAATAGAACTTCCTAGTTTAACCCCATTTCTTCCATGCTGATTTGTAAAAGCTGCTTTATTCTTAATCTTGTTACCTCCAACTTTTAGAACTAACCTATACTTTTCCCCTGCGTTAAATTTAAATTCAGTTTGAGTTTCTATGCCTCCAAAGTTGTGGTCTATAGGTGCTGTAATTACTTGGCACTTCTTATTTTCGTAATCGTCATGATAGTAACTTTTTAGCTCCCACTGATCTCCGTCTTGTGTTTGGTTTTCTTCTGAAAGTAATGAGTACCCAGTGTTACCTATTAAACTTACATACATTCCTGCATTAGGATGCGTTGTGTTGAATAAATCTTTACCCATAAGATCAACACTGTTCTTACATACATTCCAGTTTGTTAAAGTTGTACTGATGCCAAATTGGTCACGTAATTGAGGCGTGTCTCCTTTACCTAACCCAGTCGTTGGGATGTAAAAACAAGCCCTGTTATTTCCTGTGCTGCCCCCAGTATTGTCTTTACATATTGTTTGAAGAATACCACTAAACAAACCCTTCAAAGCATCGTGATTTGTTGGGAAGAAAGTTAATGAAGTCGCACTAGAAGTATCGTTTTGATAACAATTTGCAATTAGTTTTAAATAGTTTTCTACTGTGACAGTAGCCCCGCTAGGGGAACCTCCAGAACAACGCTTAATAGATTTTGTTGAGTCTAACATAAACCCAACCACAGCAATCATTGCATCATGCCCTAAAGTTTTAAGGCCAGACCCTGCCATTTTATCTCCTCTTATTTCCGCAGCAATACTGATAGGATCAGGAGCGCAAACATTTTCGTAACCGTCAGTAAGTAGGATAATAAGCTTTCTTGGCCAAGCAGAATTTCCAGAAAGAGCTACACCAGTTGGATTTTCAAGATGGGCAGCTTTATTTGTAGCTGTTGTTCTTGCTCCTTCTGATTGGATTATATCATAACGTTCGTTTGACCCTTTAAGTAAATCGTAAGCCATCTCCAAACCACCACCTATACTTGTCCAACATCCTCCACCTTCAGGGCCAGTTCCTCCATCACAATCTTTTGAAACAACAAAGCCGGGGTCATCAACTAAAGATAAAGCGGCAGTTTTAGTGTCAACAAAATCACTAACAAGAGTGACTCTGCTTTCAGGTTCGCCATCTCCTCCATCTCCTGCATAGCTTACAAAAGCCATCCGGTCTATTTCTTTACCTACAGTAGAATTAACAGAGCTGCCTCCAGATGTGACTATCTTGTCGTCTTCACTATCCCAAAGCTTTGAGTTTTTAATAAGTTGCCTGCAAGCTTCACGGGCTGCTGACATTCTAGTTTCATTTCCTGAGAAAGCTGAATCTATTTTCAGCATTGAAGCACTCCTATCTAAAACAACAACAATGTCAATTGCACTACCTTGACAGTTTTGCTTAATTGATACAGTAGAGTTTGCACTTAGCTGGTGTGTATATTTTTTAGTTTCACCATTAATAATAATTGAAGGAGTATAAGTGGCAGTGACTTTTACTTGCGTATCAAGATCAGTCTCTCCTGCTTTAAACTCTCCATTCCCTTTGCTTTCTAAAATAACAGACTTAGCTGAAGACCAAGCTGCATCTTCTGTTACTTTAATGGCTTTAATGGTTCCATCTGTGTATTTTAATTTCAGATAGGCATTAAAATTAGCGGTTCCTGATGAACCAATATTTACTCCATTTGGGTCTCTAACTTCAAGCCCATCAATAACTGGAGCATTCGTGCAAAAGTTTTCACCCATGATGGCTGCATACAATGGATCAGATAAGCAACGTGCATCTTCGGTGTCTTCAATAACCACCGGAACTTTTTCCCCAATGCAGGGAACTTTATTTATATTATCAAACTTCATTAGTTAGTTACTGTTCTTTTGGTGGATGTATCAGACAAAGCTTTAGTTAAAGTGTAAGTATCTATTGTGGTTCCTGCCTTATCAATAAACTCAAACTTCAAAGTAGTTCCATCTACGGTTCCTTTAATAGCCCCATTCCCATTTGCTGCGCTGTGAAATTTCTCTGAAGTATAACCATTTGGTAATGTAGCACCGCTTCCACGGAGAGGCGCACCGCCTGCCCCATTGACTAGGTATCTGAAATCGTTTGCGTCTTTAATTCTTTCATAGTTATGAGCATGACCAGAGATAACAACATCAGCACCCATTGCAGGAAAATCCCAACGCATATCTGTATCACCGGGGCCATGCCCTCCACTAGCAGTCTCAGATGAGTAAGGTGAATTATGAAAGTAAACCACTTTCCAATGTGATGAGCTATTACCAAGCTTTGACTCCAGCCACTCATGCTGCCCTCCAGTAATCCCAAGACCAAGCTTTGCGTTGTAAACACTGTTATCAGTTCTCTTGTTAGAGAACAGGCAGAAGAAATGGATCGGGCCTTTAACAAAATCGTAATACTCTTCATTGTTAGGAAGAGTGAAATAGTTTTTATAGTGAGCTAGTCCTGCATCTGTTGTGCCATAAGCTTCAATAATATCATGGTTTCCTATTGAGGGGAAAAACCTATTACCAGTTGTTGCATTAGATGTACTTGTGTAACCATGCAACCCAGACTGACCATATGGGAATATGAAATCTGAGTACCACTGACCTACGTTAGTATCTAAATCTGTAATAGTAGTTTGGTCTCCACCAGTAGCTCCATAACTATTATCTCCTGTTGTTATAATAAACTCTGGAGACCAACCCTTAACTAAGTCTGCAACTGCACTAGCATTAGTTCCATCATAAGCAGTTCCAGAGCCTCCAGTTGATGCGCCATAATCCCCAATAACACCAAAAGTAAAACTAACATCTACAGCAGCGTCAGCAGCTAATGTAGTAGTTGCAGCTTCTGTTGTAGCAGTAGTTGTGGTAGTAACATTTAATGCTTCATTGAATCTTTGGTTTCTTCTTTGAGCTAATATGTCATAAGCCTCTGGGCAGAAGAACGTCTTTTTGACTTCTGTTTGCTTTTTACATTCATGAATCAAATCACCCATTGCAGTATCAAAGTCCATGCTCATATACTTGTAACGCTCATAGTCGTTATCAAAGTCACGGGCATACTCCCTTTGAACATATAACTTAACAGCCCTTTTAAAATCAATGTCTTCAATAACTGCATCGTCCAATGAATACCTAGTCTTCACACCGTCCCACTCAACAACAATAACCTCATCAGAATTAATCCAAGGAGATATGTAGATACGGTTTCTGTCTATAGCCCATTGACCAATCACCGCTCTTCCGTGCTTGTTAGTAGTTAAGGTTTTTGTTGTGCCGCTACGTGTAACTCTAAAATCAGAATCTTCTTCTGGGTATTTGAATCCCATAGGAAGAGGATTTTTGTCTAAGTTTCTAGGAGGGTAAACCATAGATAAAAGCTTGAGGTTGTTACACTCAAGCTGATCAAGGCTTACTTGTGTGAATAAGGCTGGGTAAACTTCGTCCCCCTCCTTATCAAGCACAGTATATACTTTGTTAATACGGCCCTTGGGCGCATCAATAACAGTCTTCCCTCCTTGAAAATAGGTGGAACACTGCGGGTATCTATTAATATTTCTAGACTGAAGGCATGGAACATACCGCTGGAGGTGAGTTACTGCCGCCTCAAAACTTTTATGTATGGGCGCAACAAGGTTTTCTGGAACCCCTTCAGGCCAGATGTCGCTTCGCAACTCTGTTACCAGTTCGGTAAATCTCATGTTTAATCTTCAGTTTTTGTAGCAGCTTTACGCTTTCCTACTTTTGGTTTGGAATCTTCTGGGAGGGTTTTTTCTTTTGCTTGTCCTTCAACTGCGGCAGCAGCAGGCTCTTTAGCCCCCACAGCATTTTTTGCCACGGTCTTGGATCGTCGTAATCCGTCTGCTTTGATTTCTTCTCTCCATAGCGGCTCGGATGGACTGGATTGATTCTTTTTTTTTAAACGCTCATACTCTTCTTTAGTTCCTTTAGATACCCCATACATTCCATCTAAAGGCTCAACCAGTTTATTCATATCGTCATCAACTATTGCGTAGCCGATTGGAACACCTTCCGGTCTGCCTAAATCCTCAGTGGGAAGAAGTATCTTTTCAGGACTCTTGGCAAGATTGATCTTATTCATAGGGGACTCTTGCCTCCAATAATGCTTTTTTGGACTAGCCATACATGAAGACTATATAGAAAAGAGGGCGGTCTTGACAACCGCCCCCTTGCAAACTTGTTATTTAAAACTTATTAGGTCTGTTCTATTTCAGAACCGTCAAAGTTCTCAATGATGAGGTTGTCCGTAGGACACTCAACAATTGCTGTCCAAGTGGTGGAGTTCAGCGTTGTCTCCTTAGTCGGGTTGTTCATCACGCAAGCGTATGTTGAGTCAGACTTAGCAAGATCAGCCAAATCACCAGTCTTATGAACCACACGATTGGATGCAATGATGCCGGGGTAGATACCGCCACCTAAATCCAGAACCATAAGGAACCTTCCATGTGATCCAGCAGTTGCATGACCAGCAGCATTAGCGTCACCAGCAGCAGCAGCCGTTACCATGTCATCCATGAACTCGTTAGTGATCACGTTCAGTGTCACCCCGGCTGGGTAATGCAACTTGTAAGACTGTGCATAGAAACCCAAGTTAGAGATGTTCTTATTGGTAATGTCATAATTGACATTCAACGTAGAATCACTCTCAGTCTTGTAGTATTTCATCATCACATTGAAGATGTTCTTTGCAGTCTTAGAGTCTGTGAACACATCAATAGAATCAGCAGGCTTGCCTTGATCCTTGCGTGAACGAACTAGCTTAAAGATGTCCTCCTCAAGGAACTCATCTAGTTTTAATTTTGCCCCCAACTTATCAGTAACACGACCAGTGTCAGCTAACTGACGGTAAACACCAATAGCATTTGCCCGGTAGCCGATTGCAGAACCCTCAATATCAGTACCCCAATCACTATCTGTTGATGCGTTACTAACTGAATTGATTACATCTAATTCCTTGTATGTCGCAAGCGACTGTTTAGGCCCAATTGGCTGACCCCAGAAGAATGAGTTAACCCATTCTTTTTGGTGCGTTAATCCTAATTGAGCGTTTCGCTCTGCAAGAGGCACATCTCCAAACTTATTAAAGTAAGCATTTGTCCTCATCATGCGCTCTAGCCATTCTTTGTAGAATTCTGAAACGCAAAGCGAAGTCCGAGATGTTTGATACCAAAACGGAACGTGCTTCAAAGTATTAAGAGCAGGACGCTGTTCGCACCATGTCTCAAAATCATTGATGTTATTTGTGCCTATCACACAAACACCGCCACCGCCAGTGTTATAAGCACCAACAGCAGAACCTATTTTGTTGTTACCAAAAACAAAATCTGAGGAAGCAACATCTGCATTGTTACCCCAGCCGCTTTGGAATTTAACACCTACGTCAACAAAGGTAGCTCCTTGAACAACACTTACAATCTTGAAGGCAAACCTATAGCCTGCACCCGTGTCGGATTTTTTAGTAAACCAATTCAGAGTTGCGCCCGTAGTGAAATACTCTTTCGCATTAGGCTGGTTTCCAAAATCATCAGTAGGCTGATTAACTCTCAATACCCATTGGCCTCCAGCAGCAGACACTGAAGCTGCAAGTGGGGGGTCGTGGGTTACAGAGGCTGTGGATGTGTTAAGGCTAGATGATGTTGCGCTTGTTTCATAATCATAAGCATGATCAAACAGTTTATCAACAATCCAGTAATTGTCCTTAATTACATCTTTCTGTGCTGCCAAAATGAAAGGCTCAATCTCACTATTGCCGCCAGCAATGCTGCGCTTTGTGAGGGTACTTCCCATAGATTTAGCACTAGACATTAGCCAGTCATACATACCGTACTGACGGCCACCGCAAGCTTTAAGCTCCATCTGAGTTACTAGAAGGCTTTCCATATCACGGTAGCGAGAAAAGCCAGTTCCCATCTCGTTGTTAGACGAATCAGTGGCGGCAAATATTGCATCTAAATCCCCTGACTCTGCTAACCCTACATCAGCCCGTGTCATTGTTCCACAAGAGCTGTAGCTATTCCATATAGCTGTATTCGCTACACCCGCAGAAGTGAACTGCGTGTCCCGAAATGTGCTACTTCCACCACCGCCTGTGGGCGGTACATTTGTTCCAGTTGGCATAATTATCCTTTTTCTTTAAACAGAAACTTCTGTTTGATGGAGAGAGTATATCATCCCCATAGACGTTTACTCATATTTTTCCCATCACCTAAATCTACAGTTGCGGCAGGGTTGCCCCCTGTGGCAGTTACTGCTTCACCCGCAGTTGATGGAGGGTTAGTTTTAACCCGTTTTTGTTGGGCGGGTTTAGGTTGCTCATTTTTCTTCGGGGAACTTTTTTGCCCAGACTTATGCTGAACGTACTTGTCAAAAACTTCACGCTGCTTATCAATGCGGTTTTTAGCGTCCTGACCGACATCTGATATATACATTGCTTTAATGTGTTCCGGTTGTATACGCCAGTAACTTAATCGCTGCGTCTCGTTCATTGATTGCCATTGTTGTGTTGTAGCAAACCTTTTGCCTTGATGCATTTGATCATTTAAAGGAAGGTTAGAAATATCCTTCTCCTTCTGTATAGCAAAGTCTATCAGCTTCTTATGGGTTTCATTGTTTATATTTAATCTAAACTTTTTGGAAGGATGAGTCAGCTTCTCAAGCTCATACAAAGCTTTCTCATTACTAGATAAAACTTCATTAAGCACATCGTGAGCCACAGGGTCAGAGTCTTTGAGGGCATCACCGCCCCCATCTTGAACTACCTTCAAGTAGTTTTCGTCTGCCATCTTAACTATTTCGGCAACACTGGAATTAGATGCAGCTTGAAGCTCCTCCTTCATATTGCCTTCATCAACAGAAGAGCGAAGCTCTTCAATTTGGTCACGATAAGAACGCTCCTGTTCTTGTATTAAACTGCGAGCCTTAACAGTAATCCTTGCATCAGTGAAATCATTAATGTCGTAAGACGGCTGATTTCCTGAAATGAAATCCTCATGCTCTATGTCATCAAGAGAAAATTTTCCAGACGGATTATCTTTTAACCATTCTGTCTTATACTGTGACAGTTTAGTGAGGTAATCTAAATGCTTATTTCGTATACCTTTATACTTAGAGTCTTTCTCCATTTCAGAGAAAACTTCTAAGTCTTTTTTATTTTTAAGTTCAATCTCATTAACTGCTTTTTTCTCAACAATAGGCTCTTGAGGTGAAGTAGAACTCTGTGCAACTGACTCTGCCGTTGTTCTAATGATATCTTTTATATCTTCAGCGTCTATTCCCTCTTTCTTTTTACGTTTACGTTTAGCTTTTACTGGCTCCTCTTCAGCCCTTAGCTCTTCTTGTTGCTCTACCTCTGGCTCTTCTTGTTGCTCTACCTCTGGCTCTTCTTTAACTTCTGCTTTTACTTCTTTAGCTTTAGGCTTATTAAACCCTAGGCGATCCATGAAACTATCCACCGCATCTGAAACCTCTTCAGTTTTCTGGCCTTCTGCTGGCTCATTAATTTCTGGTGCTTTTTCTTGTGGGGGTTCTGGGGTAGCGGCTGGTGTTTCTTCTTGGCTTTGAGGTGGAGACAGTACATCCATAGCCCGTAAAACCCCTGATTCTTTAGGCTTAGGATTGTTTATATCTTCATTGCCTTGCAGTCCTTCAGCTTCAGCGGCTTTAAGGACTTTCATTGAAGGCAAGACTGTTTCCGCCATATGTCGTTCTACTCTTTCGGCTATTTCACTCATAAGATTATTGTTCTATAGAAATTTTAGTTATAGGTAGCTCCATTTGACCCGAAGCAATTGTGGTTAATATAGTCAAAAAGTTCACCAATTGACTAGCTTTATCCGCTTCTGCCTTGGCATCTGCTTCTTTGCGGGGGTCTGCAATTGATTCAATTAACAGCCTAGAAGCTGCTTCTTGGTGGGAAGCAATCAATCCTTTTATATGTTTTTTTAACTTAGCGCACTGGCCCTGTTGGAGCCAATGTTGGATCTCCAGCATCTGCTGGGATTCCAGTGGGGATTGGGTTATCTGTATCATACTGTTGAGGGCTTGGCGGCTGTGGCCCACCCTGAATAGCATTAACAATTTGTTGTATCATAGTGCTATTTTGCTGTGTGCTTTCAGCTAAAGGCTTTAAAGCCTCGCCTACCTCATTTATTATTGAGTTCCTAATCTCTTCAGCTACTGCCGCCATCTGATCTCCTTGGCCTGCTTGGCCTTGAGGCTGATCTTCTGGACTTAGTTTCTGAAGTTTGAAATCTTTCGGAAGCCCTAGTTGTTCACCAATTTGATTTATAACATCAAGCACTTGATCAATACCAACTGTCTGCCTGATCTCTGGATCACTAGCCACCATTTGGTAAAGCTGAGTTAAGGCAGCAGCCATAGCATTATCAGATATACGATCTGTTGAATCACGGTAACTACCAATAACATCAAGACTGAGGGCGGTCTTTTGCCCACGAACCCCAACTAGGCCAGACCTATCTGCGTCTTGCTCTTCAAGAGTAAACCCAAGATCATTGATCTGTTCTGGCGTGTAACCAGAATTAATTTGTGCATAAACTTCTTCTTCACCATACGCCATTAACCCGCGATAAACTTGCTCTTTCCAAGCAAGCATTGCGTCATCTACAGCCGATGCGGTAAAAGCTAAACGGGTTGTTGTAGTTCCTGCAATCGTCCGAACTTCTTCAGCAGTCTGTTCATGACTAGCTACTTGTGCAATTTCTTGTGCAGAGATAACCAGTAAACGCTCCAGCATGTCTATAACCTGACGCATTGCCCCAACTATCCCATTAGTGTCTAATGCATTAAACCTTACAGAAGTGAAAGCTTCTCTTACATCACTCTGGGCAAACTTGTTTTGTCTAGAGGAGAACGGCATAAAGTTTAAACTACGGAACAACTTCTCTCCCCAGTTCTGTAGCTTGTCTATCATATCCTTTGGCACTTGATCAGTATCAACAAAGGTCATGTTTGCTAAATTCTGCTTAACACTTAAAAGATATTGGCTAAGTAAGTTACCTACTTGATCTTGAAATGGAATTATCTCAAGACTTAATGACGAGTTAATACTCTTCCCTTCGTGAGGGTCGTAAGCGTAGTAAATAACCGGGCAATAGGGGATAGGAGCAGCATACAAAATAGTGTCGTCGTTAGCCAAACAAAAACGAAACCACACAGGATGGTCATAATCGCCAAGGCCATGATCGCTTGGAATAATTTTTTCATAATACTCTGTAACTAATACCGCCTTATCATCATCAGTTGAATTATATACAGTATCAATGCTTGATTCTCTGTCAGTAATTCCAAAAGAAGCCCTGCTCTTAGGAAACTCCATAGTACAAGGAGATACCAGTTCTAAATAAGTTCTAGCTCTACCAAGAAGATCACTTGTTTTTCCGTAAGTTATTTTATCTGTATTCCAGAACTTACTGTTTGATCGGATGTCTCGGTAACGCATGATTCTCCAGTAGCCAGCAAACATGCAACCGGAGTCTGAGTTAAATGTTGTAGGTCTATGAGCTTGATCAAGGAATACTCTACTAGGATGAGGTAGATTATATCTTATTCCTTCTTTAGAGTATTTTTCTTCCTCTTCTCCTGTTTCATCTAATCCAATCTGCTTTTCTGAATGCCACTCTTCCTGTGGAAACTGAGCGGCCCACCCGTAATGAAGCATATGGAATATAGACTGTTTCAATAATTCACTGTACCCATATTGGTTTGATATCACTTGAACCCTGTCAGTTATTATCTCTGACCGAAGCTTATTAGTCGTAGTGTTTTTACCCATTTCATACTTAAACAACGGGTACTGACGGCGATCATTATAAATTCTAGCCCAACGGATTGTCACATAAGAACGAACTAATGGGACAAATATATTAAAGAACATTGGGAGGTTTAGTTTCTGCTTCTGGCCTTTAGTATCCTTAACATCTTCAAGCATACCAGTAAGACCCCAGTCTCTTGCTGCATTAAGAACAGATTCATCACTTAGATCCTGATCTGAAATTGAATGAGCAAGAGTGTGACTAACTTGTTTTAATGGAGCGTCCCATGCAATATCAAGCGCATGATAAATTTTATGATTTTTAATACAATGGTTTAGGCCGTCATCAATTCTGTGCTTTATCCTATCTAAAAGAAATGCGCCTTTATCTGATATCTCTGAATCATCCCCAGCAAAAACTTTTTTAGCAGTTTCAGCATTTACACCTCTTTTATTTAGTACGTTTAAATCTATCATTAGATTATCTTAGGTGACTTTCTAGCCACCATGTTTTTGTGAAACTGATCCATTATCTGTTTCCTTTTTTTACCGCTCACCGGCCTCCAAAGCTTAACATATCCTACCATTCCGGCCACCTTTACATTGCCTTCAAAATACAAAACACTCCTATACCCTCGGCCAGTCTTTGGCTTTAAGTCGTGGAGCTTTATATCTGCATCTATGGTTCCGTCTTCTTTATAATTTACCAAGACGTTCCACTTCTTAGGCTTCTTTGGCATCCTCTTTCATTATAATAGCAACAGCTTTAGGAGCTTCTTCCTCGTCGTACTCTTCATCGTAATCATCATCTCCGTATTTCTCAACAGATTCTGGATCTACATCAGCTACTAATTGTTCAGCGTTTTCGTTAACAGTAACATCAAGTGTTATTGTGTGAGTTTCTCCCGGCTGGCAGTCAGCGAAAGCTTCCTGCATAGCCGGATCAGTTAAGTCTATTGTTAGTTCATTTGCCATAAAGCCCGTAAATCGTTAAGGTATCACAGATATGCCGCTTGATGCTAGTGGATGCTGGTATCCATCAATCAGCCCAAAGCAGCTTGAGATATTCAACTGCACAAAAAGATACCTATTAGTTAGTGGGCCAAGATACTCTTCTAAAACAATTGGCGTACTCCACCGATTAGTAAGACATTGCTGGGAAACCAAAGGTGGGCGAGTTGGTATATTCTGTAAAACCATACGTAACGCAAAGTCTGGTGTTTGGTCTGATTTGATAGACCTTATACTGCCTGAATGGGAGGCAAACTTACAAGGATTCAAGATCACTGTTCCTCCAAAAGTTGATGGAGTCACTAAGATGCATTACTTGCGCGTATCTAATATGCACGGGAATGAAACAGAAATACAACTACATTCTTTAGATGTTGATCACGACATTGAAGAGAAGATTAAAGGAACTAGGTTTTCTCTTATATTCTTTTCAGAGCTTTCAAACTTTAAAGACATGTGCGTGTTTACAATATCTAAAGGCCAGCTCCGCTTACCGGGGCTTGCCTACATGTCTCACCAATGGATAGGGGATACGAACCCAGCAGAAGAGGGAACAAACTCATGGATATATAAGCTTTGGTATGAAGAACCAAACAAAGAAGACCATCCAGATCCTGAGTATGCAGAGCAATTCTCTATAATAGAATCCATGATTGACGATAATCCGTACTTATCTGAATACGACAAGAAAGATTTGATTGCCACATTCCGTGGAGATCCTGAGATGTATGATAGATATGTTCTTGGGAAGTGGACAGCCTCTTCAACAAACGCACATTTCGGGAAAGTATTCAGAGTGGATACCCATGTAGTTGGTAACACAGACAGCCCTATTCAAGATGAATGGGAAGTAATCCTGCCTACAGAAAACTGCACTGAGCTTATAGGGGGTTGGGATTTAGGAGACAGGAACCATGCGTTTCATATTCTAGAAAAAGTAGACACACTCCAAGGAATTAGATGGACTGTGTTAGATGAGCTTATTGTCTTACATCAAGATGTTTCTTTAGAGGACTTTACTGGGGAAGCTATGGAAAGAATTGAAAAACTAGAAGAGCATATAGGTAATAAAGTTAGATGGACTCACTGGTCTGACACATCATCAATGGTTAGGTACAGAGCAAGCGCAAATTCTTACGATCATAGAGTAGTTGCGGCTGCAAGCGGTGGGAGAATAAATCTAATTGGCGCACCTAAGTTTGCAGGATCAGTTAGGCAGAGAGTAAAACTACTTAAAGACTTACTAATGCAAAACAGATTGCACATATCAGCAAACTGCCACGGAACAATTGATATGTTCAGGTACTTAAAGAGAGGTAGTAGTGTTGGAAGATACGTTTCTAACGACAACAACAAGCACAGTTTTGACTCACTAAGCTATGCTTTAATTGGCGAAATGTCTGCCGACCTTGAAATTTCCAGCGATCCGACCACCGGAAAAATCGGCTTAACTTCCGTCCCACTTTAATGCGAGGAGACTTAAACGGATTTCTTCTTGCCACTTTTTTTCTTCTTAGAGAACCCAGACTTCATGTTAGAATAGGAACTCTTTGAGATTGTGGAATCTTTTTTAGAACGACTTGTACCAGCCTTCTTCCTCTTGTTTATATTATCATATAAGCTCATTACCATTTAACTTTATGCGACCAATATCTAGCACTTAATTTTGAAGGGCTGCTATCTTGCGCGTTATGCCTAGCATAATACGATTTTTTCCTAGCTTTATCTTTAGCAGATGTAGGGTTTTTACCCGCACCGCTTACCCCTTGCTGCCCAAACCTTACAAGTTTAACTTCGTCACCATCTTTAGCTACAACTACGTGAGACTTACTTGGGTGGTTCGGTGTTCTTTTTGGTTTGTTGTACCCGCTTACTCCTGCCTTTTCTAGGCGAGGATCTTTTTTCTTTGCTGCCATCTTTAGTTTTGTTCTTTGTTGTTTTCTTTTTAGCTAACTTTATTTTTTTTCTAGTTGATACTCTAGGCTTGCTAATCTTTTGAGTACTGCCCTTGTCCACTCTGGGGCCGCTTTTGCAGCATCTGGAAACTGAGGGTGTTCCACCATCTCTTCCACATTGTTCAGCTTCGTCGTCGCACACCCCTGAATCAGTAAACTTATCAACAGCATCATTGATAAAATCAAGTTTCTCTTCATATCTATTCTGAGCTTTTCTTTCTTTTCGGAATTCATCTATCTTCAAAAAAAACCGCCCCAATATAGGGACGGCCTTGATTAAAGAGGCTATCAGTTTAAGGATGCCCATTGTACTGTCACAGTATTAAGCGTCCCCGTTAGCTGCCTTCTCTGCTTTCTTTACGCCGTGGCGCAAGAACAAGGCTAGTAAGCTTGTTATAACTACATTAGCGGCAGCACCTAGCTCTAGATCACCAGTAAAATAACCAGCGACCCCAGCAATTGCTCCCGTAATGGCAGTCCAAAATGTTTTTGACCGGATCATTTCTTCTTACGATTTTTTGGTTTCGGTTTATTAACTTCAACTGCTCCCAACTTAACAACAGTAGACCCTACCTTGTTGGTAATGGTTAATGTTGGGAAAGGAACGTCAATAGCTAGGTAAGGAACTTTAAAGAAAAGTCCTTCAGGTGAAACTTTAGCATCTGGAACAGTTCCAGCTTTTGCACCTAAGCAAAGAGAAGGGATTGGCCAGCTAAGTTTTTGCCCGAATAGTTTAACATTTGGCGTTGGCTTTAAGCCTGCTCCAAATAAACTACTTGCGTTGGCGTTAGACGTTAGTACGAATAATGCCCCGATTAGTAACACACAACTTAATGTTGTTTTCATTTTGATTTCAGTAGGTTTAATATCTTGAGAATAATATAGACGAGAGTGGCAGTACTAATAGCTACTTTTAATAGAATATCTATTTGAAGCATCCAGTTCCCTATTCCAAGCCCCGCAGATGCGAAGACCTTTATGTCGTCTATTGCTCTCATCCATTACCCTTCAGACTCCTCTGCATCTGGCATTTGAATCTCCGGTGCAGGGGCTTCTGAAAGCCCTAGCTTAGAGGCAACTATTTGAGCTGCCTGCTTAACTTGATCGTGATCTGCGGCAGTAAGCCTTGCTTGTGACGCAGCGTTAAACAGAATCTGCACAGCAGTCTGTACCTGTTGGTCTTGACTATCTTCAGCCATAAGAGAACGTACTCTAGCAGAAAAGGGCTGTTTATAGCAACCCTTCCGCTGTCTCTTTTTCTTGGGTTTTGGCTTACGCTTCTTCCAAGACAAAGCTAATCCTCTTTTTTGCAATCGCCCTGACAAGTATCGTCAAAGCAATGCGGGTTCTCACACTTACTCTTCACCTTCAGTGTCTTCCCCATCTTCATCAACTTCATCCACATCAACAACTGGGTCAGGGCTGGGTATTGGCTCAGGCTCAGGCTCAGGTGCTGGTTCCACAGTAGTATCAACCGTTATTTCTGGAGACTCAAAGTCCTCCACGTTTTTAGGTTGAGCTTTCTGAGCTTCAATCTGGGAATCCAGAGAAGCAATCCACTTGTTGTCAGCAGCGAACTGTGACACTAGAGCGTTTGCTTGTTCCTTAAACTCATTGAGCATAGGCATACTATCCATTGGATATTGGTATACCCCGTCAATGTACGAACTGTTCCCGTCGGGGTCTGTTGCTGTTAGTCCTATGACCACCTCGCATACGCAGTTGGGATCATCCGATTTGTGGCGCGGCTCTAGCCTTACGCACTTGTATGTATTAGACATTAGTATTTACCTTTCTTAGACTTTCTTCCTTTAGGTTTTGCACTTCCTTTTTTCGGTGGTTTCCCCATTTTACTTCCGTATGAACCCTTTGCGTGTGGCATATTTCTATTTCCTTTCTTTATTTTGCTTGTGTGTCAACTGGTTCCAACGTGGATGCCAGCATCTGTGTAAATCTTGCTAATCCCTCGGCTGGTGGATTCTGCGTTGCTTCAACGTCTATTGAATAACGTGCAGAGAAGTCTGTTTCCCTAGTATTCTCACTCTTAGTTGTTACGCTTCCAGTGTGTGAGTTGGAATGACTACCTCCAGCTTCAAATCCTACTCCCCAGAAGTGGCCACTAACAGAAGCGTGTCCTTCGGTCTTGGATTCATCTGTCTGTGTATTCTCTGATGACTCAGTGTTGGATGAATGGCTCTTAACCTCCATATCAAAATGTACCTTCACATCTGAGATAGATAAGTTAGGTATCGTTACCATCGTTAGTAACGGCATCTTCACCATTTGTTTTAATGGTTTAGTCTGTCCTTTAATAAGCCGCTCAACTTCTACGTCAACGGTTCGTGTTCTGGTTTTCTTTGGATCATCTGGATCAGGCTCAAACCCGATCTGAGAAACAAAGTCCAATGTTACGCCAGCTAATTTTTTCTGGCCTTTGGCCGCTGAAACTAGAGGGTCTACTATGAGTTCCGAGATCGGGAGACCTTGGAAATCCTTCAATTGTGCATCATCTGCTCCTGCCATAATATTATATTGTAGGTATTAATTTAACTAGGTTATCTCCAACTCTTGCCATGCCTTCAGCCTGACTTGTGCTGGAAAATTTTATCTTTACGTTAGCCATTTTAGATTTTCTTAGTTTACCTAAACAACCAATGGCCTTCTCTCCGTCATGGTCAAGGTTTACCTCTAGGTCTACCTCGCATGAATCTATTTTTAAAGTGTTGTGAGGGACTAATGTAAACAATGGAACCTCAACCTCCTTATTATTCAGTGTCATCTTCACGGTCTTTGCCGTTCCATCTTTATTGAAGTATCCGTCTCTAACATTGTTAGACAAGTTTTCTTCAACTGCTTTCTGTGCGTGTACTACCGCCGAATATATACCGTCAAATATGTTTTGTAGTTCTGATGCCATTTTAAAAAATGTTTATCTCACTGAGGTTTCTGCACCCAGATCCACACAAAATACATATTACTGCTAGTAATGTCACTACACACCACCTCTTTAAATCATCCTTATACTGTGACAGTATACGCTTCATGGTTCTGTTGCGTGACAATCGTAACACCGATCAACCACTGTTATTGTTTTATAGTAATCATCTAACTCAAGCATTGTCTTGAACTCATGTTGGTAATGGTGACACACAGCTATGTCTGACGATCTCTTAGCCTTACTGATTGCTCCCACATACATAGAGTACAAGATACCTAACATGACTATTACTATTAGTAGCTCAAGTATTGTGTGGGAGTTTTCCATTACTTATTCTCTAGCTCCTCTATTCTCTTCAATGCCTCCTGCAACGCTGCCCAAAGTATTGGAATCATGTCCGTTTGATTAACGCTCTGATATTTCTTCCCGTCCTTCTCGTTAATTACTAAATTGTTTTTGTTAATCTTCTCGCTGACTTCATGTGCTAGGAATCCGATTCTATCCTGTGTCTGAACTTCTTTAGCTTCACACTTGTCGTTCCATTTATAGCTATAGACGGGAACATCTTTGACCAATGATGCAGCTTCAGAAGTATCCCACAGTGCAGTGTCATCTTTAAGTCTGTAGTCTGACCAAGTGGTGTGTCCGTATGACGCAATATAGCCAGCAACTTTTAGTCCGTAACTTGAGTCAACAGTAGTGGCTATTGCCATTCTAGAAGAAACATAAGCTTCACCATTAACATGAAGAGGGTAACTCGGACTTGTTGAAAGTATTCCCAAATAACCAGAACTACTTAGATACATTTTAGCAGAGTCAGCAATGTACCATTTGTGGTATCCTGAACTTCCAGTCTTTAAATGGTATAGCTCGTTACCAGCACTAGCATTTCTGATTTTAAAAATACCTCCGTCAGATTTTAGGTGTATTGTATTTCCGCCAGACCCTGTTGCATTTAATGCAAGTGTCGCTACAGCATCTTCAAAACAAACTGCGTTACCAACCACATGAAATAAATAACCCGGACTTGCCGTACCAATTCCTACGCATCGTTGTGAAGGGCCACTGCCATCCTTTGAAAAAATGTTACTATTTTCTAAAGCTCCTGTGCCATTCCAACGAGGAATGTATTGATCAGTTCCCGATCCCGTAACTCCTCCTCCTCCTCCTCCCCCGCTATCTGAACTATTCCAAAGAACAGTTCCTCCAGAATTTTTTAACGCAATTGAATTAGTTCCAACTTCTAAATATTGGTTACTGCCTCCGCTGAATGTGATTCTTGAATTGAGGGTTAGGTTTGCACTGATTACAGCAGACCCATCTCCCTTTACGTTAAAATGTTCTCCATTATTGTTACCGACACTTATTAAATCGTATGATGTAGAAACCCCTGCATCGTAAACTAATCCAACAGTAGGATTCCATGAATTAGATCCTGTTCCCCCTTTAAGTTTTGCACCTATAGTTACGTTACCACTAAAAGTACCTAATACAGAATAAACATTAGACCAACGGTTGCTGGTTCCTCCTAAAGTGTATGAGCCGTTACTAACTGGAAGAAAATTCGTATAAGAATGTATGTATGTACCACTGCCATCAATCGCAAGCCT
>Ga0315315_10000086_pt1 | contig 64022 bp, 67 predicted proteins | sample M140m3416metaG_FD_203699 | JGI IMG/M metagenome (GOLD analysis project Ga0315315, IMG submission 203699) | Ammonia-oxidizing marine archaeal communities from Monterey Bay, California, United States - M1 40m 3416 | ecosystem: Environmental > Aquatic > Marine > Intertidal zone | place: USA...
TGAGGAAAGGGAGTATATTGATATACATAAAAATAAGAATTTATTAAAAATAATTGATAAGGGTAAAATACCTAATTTTTTTATAATGAGTAAAATCCCAGTTATAAGTAATGATTCAATTAGTATTTATAAGAATCATATAGGTGTCCTTGAACAATGTCACAATAATAATATAATTATATATATCGTTGAAGGTAAAACTATATTAAACCTTTTTAATCCAAAACATAAGGATGAAATAAAAGATAAAGGTTTAAAAAGTATAAAAAAATGGGCCCATATTCGTGAATTAAAAAAGGGAGATTATCTAATTATACCCACAAATTGGTTTTATTTTTTGGAAACAAATGAAGAGGTGGTATTATATAATAATAATGTTGATAATATTTTTACAATAATTCCAAATTTTATAAGAGATAATTATGATTCTTTCACACTTCCAGATTTTATATCTTCTGTGAATTGAGTAATTTGCATTGTAAAACTAGTTAGTAGTGTTCCATAAAGCATAAATTGATAATCTTTAATTGCTTTAAGGTAGTCTAGGCAATAATTACAGATAATATTATGACCAAATATTGTTGTCCAATGGTCGCAACCATAACACTTACAAAGTTGATGAACAACTATATTTGTGATAATAACGATTATAAGTAATGATACATATTTCTTAATTGTTTTTTTAAATTCCATGGTAATTGATTTTACTTATTAATCAATTATTTATTCAAATTTATTAATAATTCAATACTCTTTTATCTCTATATAATCATCAGTAACTATCTCATAATACATTTCTTTATAACCCAATTGTAGTGGTGGTCTGGGTATATAATAGAGTATCCAACAAACACCACCATAGATACTTATTATCAACCATGATAAGAATTGATATGAAATATATACCCCATGCATAGTCCTTATCATGTAATACAACTTTATAATATTTGTTAATGCGATACCATTTAACATATATATATATATTTCAATTATTTAAAAAATTAAAAATATTAAATAATAATTAATGAGGATGTTTCAAAAAATAATGACTAATTCAAATGTAAAGCGACGGATACCATTTCCTATATTTGATGTTTATTATTTTAAATGGCAACCTTTCATTAGGACAACTATTCATGACCATGCCAAAAATGGTTGTTTAATGATATTATTAAAAGGCGAATTAAATGAAAAATTATATGATAGAAATTTAGATATTATCGGTGAAAATAACTACACAACACCCAATATTTCATTTATTAATGATAAAAAAGGTTATCACGCTGTAAAAGCAATTAAAAATTCAAAATCAATTCATATTTATTACCCCAAAGGCCATAATACAAAATCATACAATATATTAAATTAATTATAGTATTTAAATTATAATATCAATTATAATGGATACAAAAAAGTTTTTATTAATTGTTTCCGTAACAGTTATATTTATAACTCTATTTTGCGGTAAAATTATAGAGGGAGTCGTGAATGAAGAAGTAGAAGATAATACATTTCCTCCAGTAATGGAAGAAATAACCCCTACATATGAACCAATAGATGATACAATGGTAGATGCTGAAGATTTTGGAATTGATTGTGTAAATAATTGTGAAGTTTTTTATCATGAATGCGAAGTTAAAGAAGAAGTAGAGACGGTTAATGGAAAGAGTAAAAGAGTAAAAACATATAACAATATAGAAAATTGTCCAAATGGCAAAATACCTGACCAAAAGTGTAGTGATGATGGTTGGAGTTGTAGGGTTTGTAAAAGGGGGTATTATGTAGATCATGATGGTTTATGCAAACCACTTCCAAGCACAGGTTTTATAATACTTATTGTATTGCTTGTTATTATTGTTTGTGGTATAATTTCCTTTGGTGGTCTTAAAATAAAAGAGTTCTGGTCTACTTGCAAATAAATTTGATTAAATTATATTGATTTTTCAAAATAAAAATGAATAATATCCTTTCAAGGTTTATCCATGAACAAAATAGGGAACTTCTAGAAAGAATTGCTAAAGATAAATTCACAACCGATGAAGAAAGGGATGTATTTGTAAGTAAATATCATAAATTAAATTATGCTCATTTAAACACTACAAAGAAAGATAAGTTGGAAAGTTATAAAAAGAAGTATGAAAGGGTTATGCGTTAAAAAAAATATAATATAAAATACTAATTTATTGGTGGACACAACCATAATCGTGTCAATTTTCAATCCTGAAACTGGGAGTGTCTTTATCCTTGGTACACCCTTTAATAACTATAACATGATAACTACATACCATTACATTGTAATAAGATAGTCGCCCAATACTTTTAGTTTTTTATTTATCCGGGGTAAACGACAGTCCCTTAAAAATGTAGTTATATATGAGTTATAGTTTAAGATACATTTTTTAAATTAAGTTTTAGTAATATTATATTACAATATAATATATGCCTGTTTATTTTAATAATGTTAGTGGTATAAGTTTAGACCATACAGTTGAAAAGCATGTTTTTGATGTTATAATTCTAATGATGGTCCATGATGGATTTCATGATTTCTATAATGATAAATCTAAAGATGATTTCATAGACCTTTTCAAAAAATATAGTGTTGCAACAACTGCCGCAGGAGGAGGCTCAACTAATATGGAAGGTGGGAGTAGTGGTGTGGATGATATACAAAATTTATTTAATGTTGGTGATCGAGGATTAGGTTATGTTCCTGTTCCCGATCAAAATGAAGGATTAGAAAATAAAAATCCATTTGAATACCTACTTGATGAGACAAATACTTTATTGAATGAATTAACTTTGATTGGTAATGATTTATTTATTAAAAGAACAACCGTCGATGAAAATTATGCAATGTTGAAAAATGAAATTAGAAAAAGTATCAAAAAATATGTAGATGTAGTAGATATTTTTGGAGGAGATAAAATAGAAAATTATGATACTTTTAAAGAGCAATCTAAAACATATTTTAGTAATACTATTATATTAGATGGTGATTATAATACTTTAAAACAGTATATATCACAGACCCTTGTATTTTTAGAAAGAATAAAAACTTATGCCGAAGGGAATATATTATCAATTAATAGAGATAGTTTAGAAAAATCAACGAGTTATGAAGTAGCCACTACAATGGATGAAAGTATAATTATAAGCGAACAATTATCTGAAAAAAGTTTAGCATTGCTCCGTCGTTCTGATCTCCCTTTACAAACACGCTTTGAACTAAATCGTATTCTTAAAGAAATATATGATGAACTTTATTCTTCACTTAAAAATAGAATAAACATTAACATTTTTGATTACATATTTACTAATACATTTGAATTACTTGTATCATCATGTAATTATGAAGGTTGTAAGATAGATGAAACTTTAAATATTGGAAAAGAATTCATAATTTTTGAATTCTACAAATTAAGATCATTTGAATATACCCTTTCACCCGAAGAAAAACAACTTTGTGTAAATATGTTTAATCAAATCGATACAAATAGAGATGGTAATATTAGTCAAGTAGAGCTTATACATGCATTAAAATCAGATGAACGTATACGGCAAGTGATAAAGATACCAATCCCAGAGAATGATGATACTGAAAGTATTACAGAGTTTACAAGGACGTTTCAAAAGATTGATAAAGATGGTCATGAAGCCGATGAAGGGCGTGGAATATCACAAGTAGAATTTACAAACTATTATTCCTCCATAAAAGATAATAATGAAAAAATCATAAATACACTTAATAATGATTTAGAAATACTTGGAAAATATTTAACACCTGATAATTTTAAAACAAAAGATTTTGAAGATTTTTATTACGAAGAATTATTTTCAGATCTGATGAAAGAAATAGATGAAGAATATAGAATAGAAAATAAAAAACGAAGTTTAGAAACAGAAGAAGGTCTAGGATTAAGGCTAACACTTTCACCAACAACTCCCGAAAGACAATCATTTGCACCGACCACTCCATATAGTCCCCCAGCAATAGCACCCGATAGTCCTGGAGGTATTCCAGTAGTGGAAGAAAAAAGTGATAATCCTAGTGGGAAAAGATTAAGAGGTAATCCAGTAATATCGGGTGGAGCAGACCCTACCGCAATTACTCCGATAATATTGCGAGAAGAATGTGTTGATTTTTTTAATAGGATAAATACATATTTAGATGAATTAAATTCAAAAACAAATATAGATGATACTTATACGGAATTCTTTACTGATAAAAAACCGGAATGGTGGACCGATGGAGATTCTTCAACTGTTTCTACTTTTGATGAAAATGAATATGATGAAACTGCAAAATCTAAGATAATTCGTTTACTAACATTCATAGAGGGAACACCCACCGCAGATATATCTAATTATAAGGGTCAATTAGAATCTATAAATTCTATCATATATATATATGAAAGTTTTAAAAAATTCTTTAATAATAAACTATATTCAAAAGTAAAAACTAAATCAGGTAATATAGATTTAAAAATACCGGGTAAAAGTAAGGATTTATATGATGAACTAAGTATTACTTATAATTATAATGAAAAAGATCAAAAAATATATTTTTCAATAGTTGAATTTATTTACATTATGTATATACATTATGAAATGGATATTAAAAAAATACCCCATCGTGAATTAAAATTAGATATAAGGAATAGTTTTGTTATTAATGCTTACACTTTTGGAGAAAATGCATTAAAAAGGACTCGTCCTGGATATGAAACTAAAGAACAGTTCAAAGTTTATCAAGCATTAAAAGAAAAAATTGAAAATTTTTGTAATGATGGGATAGGGGATCCTTTTAGAGAAAGAAGTATTATCGAAAGTTTAAAAGGCAAGATATTTACCTCTTCTCAAGAATTATTCAATAAATTTTTAAATAATGAAGAAGCCCTTAATAATTTTGCTAATTTAATCAGCATACTAAATAAATTAAAAAAATATATAGAAAGGTTTATTCCATACATTGATACAAGTGTTAAAAAAAAAATGAGTGTTCCAGAAAAAGAACAATGGACAAAAATTTTTAAATGTTTCTCAGAAGATTATGTAAATAGTATAGAAAAAACTCTCGGGTTTGATGCTAACGATTATAGAAGTATATTTGGTGAAATAATCAGGTATGGTAGTGTGTCACCTATTTCATCAAGCGAAATGAAAAAAGGTGATTCATTAGATAAAGAAATATGGAAAAAATTAGGAACTAATCCTGTCCTCACATTTGATCAGATAAATGATAGTATTAAAAGATTGGTTAATAATGCCATGCCATCACAAATGAAAAAGTTATTTAAACCAAATTATTTATGTAATACTTCCATCTTAGATCCTATGGGAACATTTGGTAGTTGTTCGGGAGTTCCTTTTAGAACGGATTATGATTTAAACTATGAAATAAAGGTTGATGTAAATAATTACATAAAGATTTTCTTGCCTGTAAAATCAATAAATGATGTTAGTATTGTAAATGGTCGTGTTGAGGTAAAAGTAAATGGTGATACAATGGTTCAAGATTCCTTTACAATATCTCATTTTAATTCATCAGAACCATTTTCTATTAGGAATATTGTAAATAAGTTGATGCCTATAGTGGATGATACAGATATGGCTGCTCGCGGAAATAATAGGAATGTCCTTTTTAGAAAATTTTTGGGGGATTTTTTACAAGCATTACAAGTATTCTCTAATATAAAAAATAATAATAATGGTGATAATATATACTATGCAGCAAATGATAAACCCGCATCAATTATGTTACAGATACTAATATACTCTGACAGAAACTCGGCGATATTCCCAGGGAGAGGTCGTACATATCCTTATGGAGGTATAAATCCAACTGATAACAATGGAAATTATGGTGGTCATATTGAAAAAGACAAACGTGGAGCAAATGACGTTTCACAATATAAGTGGAAGGTAAATTATTATCATCCTAATTTAGATAAGAATATTCAATATTTTTATAGACCTTCTCCACCCGGAAGTCCAGTTCAAAATCCTACACCTGTAGGTGGTGGAGGTGCAATTAAAAAGAATACCAGGAGAAAGAATACCAGGAGAAAGAATACCAGGCGTAAAAATACAAGAAAGAATACAAGAAAGAATACAAGACGCAAGAATACAAGACGCAAGAATACAAGACGTAAGAATACAAGACGTAAGAATACAAGACGTAAGAATACAAGACGTAAGAATACACGGAGAAAGAATACAAGACGTAAGAATACACGGAGAAAGAATACAAGACGTAGAAGTAAAAGATCTAGAAGAAAGTAAATAAAATATGGTATAATAATATAATGACAGACGCAACTAAAGCATCAATGCCACAACCAGGGAGATCTTTATTTTCCAGATTTAGAAAAAAAACACCGATGCGGACACGCTGGGGCGTTCCATCGGCAGATGCTATCAACCTTAGAAGTCGTGTTATTGCATTGGAACAGGAAAATAATACTCTTAAAAATGAAGTAAGTATGTTAGAAAATAAGATAGAATTTTTACAACAAGAAAATCTAATGTTAAAGGTCAAAGTTGATGAAACTAAAGATAAAATGAAAAAAGTATTTGCTGTTAAAAACCTTCGCGAGAGAGTTAGAGACGAAGCATTGGGTAAAAAGTATCAAGATGAAAGACATGAATATATTCATAACATGAGAGATAAATATGGTCCTGATCTAGATATGGGTACATTCACAGAAGTTAATTTAGTCTATGGAGATCCAAATATTCCAAAAGAGAGACCCGTCACTGTTAAACCAGAAACTGTTAAACCAGAAACTGTTAAACCAGAAACTGTTAAACCAGAAACTGTTAAACCAGACGATATAGAGGTCAAGTTTGGAGGTTCTGTAAAAAAGAGAAAGAAACCTAAGAAGACAAAGAAAGCTAAAAAAACAAAGAAACCAAGACGTTCAAAGGTGGGTAAGGCAAACGGTAAATTAAAGAAAATGTGTAGTGATGAATGTAAGAAGACTAGAAAGGTAATGCCATTAGTTTTTAAAAAAATGGGACTAAGTAAAGATGAAATAACGAAGAAAATGAAAGAACACGATGAACAATGTGCAGGAAATTGTTTAAAATTAATACAGGATAAAGAATTCATTCAAAAAATTATGAAAAAATAAATTACCTTTCACCCAGAGCAGTCTGGAAAGAAGATAGTTTCCCACCTTCATTAGAACAATAATTAATTAATTCTTTTGCTAAGATCTTGTATGCTTTACCATTACTTTCTTGTTCCCCAATAGTAGGGCATATTTCTATTTCATTGATAAAGAATTCTCTGCATCTTTTATCATTGTTCATACAACACGCAAAATCAACACGACATTGAACTAATGGTTCATGATCTTTAAAAATATCTTCTAATAATTTTTTACCAGTTTCAAGACATTCTTTTAATAGTTCTTTTTCAATTTTATCCTGTGGTTGAAAGACCCCTTCACCATCAGCCCACTGTTGTTTGTAAGAGTATATGTTTTTTCCATTAATCCAGTATGTTTTAATTTCTCCAAACTTATTAAATTCCGGGATGAATTCTTGAATTAATATTCTACGGTAACCATTCTTTTTAAGACGTTCTAAGTAGTCTGTGATCTTCTTTTCAGTTACGTTTTTTATAATCTTAAACCCTGTTTTAAATGCACCCAATTCTGGTTTTACAATTACTTCTGTAAATTTGTTCTTTTTTATAAAATTCATAATCGGTTTTATTGAATAATTGTTTAAATTAACAAATTTTGTAGGGGGGATATTATATCCCTTTTTATTAAAGTAGGTCATGTATTTGTGTTTGTTAATGACAAATTCTTGCATTTTCTGTGAAGGGAAAACAGTCGCTTTTGTTTTCTTAAGTATATTCATATATCTTTTATAACCTTCATATTTATTATGCATGAAAGAATAAACCCCTTCAAATATTGAAAATATAAAATCACATTCATTTGCTTCTTTTAATGTGAATGTTTTACCGAATAATGGTACAACTTCAAATCCATTTTTTTCACCATGTGCTTTTATTTCAGCAAAGATAGCATAATCATATGGGATATAATCACCATATATATCATACTCTTCAAGGGGTTTCATTATTTTTTTATTTGTTTTATAATACTTTTGTGAAACAGGTTCATCCTCGGTCCCGACAATTACACCAATTTTCTTCATTATTATATTATATATAATATATTATTATGGATTTTTCAATATACCCTGTTAATGATTCTAATTTTTATAATAGTGGGGAAAAGGTTATTGGTGATAAAAAAGTTAATTCGTGCTTACCGACACAAGGATATTCTCCGAAACCATGTAAAATAGATTTATCAAGTGGATACAATAAACCATTAAATGAAGTATGTAAGCAGATACATTATAGTATTGCTGCAAAGAATCCTGAAAATTTATGTAATAGTTCCCCTTGGAATAATATGACAAGGAGAGTTTCATTAGTTAAAGATTATTAAATTTTAACTAACTAATAAATAAATATGGAAAAGGGATTCTTATTAAATCGTAATCATAATTATTATTTGGGAAAAGACATTACATATAAGAAATATATATGTAAGGACTGTAGTCAGAAAAAGAAAGAGTATGAACTTTGTAAAGATTATGAATGTGATCCAAAAACGATATCAAATCTAGGTTATATAGAAATTGGTATAGGTAAATTCCCAATTGTATTAACTACACCTCTCATGGTATGTCCATTTGGTTTTAATAAGGGAACTAATACATTAACATTGCAATTTACCAATTATAAAACAGATCCAGAAATGAATAGTTTTTTAAGATTTATAAAAGAATTGGAATTACAGCAGATGCAATATATTGGACTTGAAGAAGAAGAAGCCGATTTATATTTATCACAAATAAAAGTTGATGGGCAAATGAAATATGATCCTAATTTTTTATTAAAGGTTCCGTTTAAGAATAACGGTTATGATGTAACCATTAAAAATAAAGGGACATCTATTTCTGTAACTAATATTTACAAATGGACAAAACTTAAATGCGATATATATATAGACAAAATATGGAAATTCAATGGTAAATATGTCTGTAAATGGAAAGTAAAGAGAGTTTTAATAGATTAAAACGCGTTAATTTTATTTATAAAGTATCTAATGAATTGTAAAAATGAGTAGCAATATCGTTAAATGTGATGATGTGGTTATAGATAAAATAAATTATACTAAACCTGAAAAGAATGGTCAATCTTATTTTTCATCAATCAGTTATGGAGATTCTTTAAACCCCTTTTATATTCAGACACCAAAATTAGTATCTAAGACTAACATTTCTGATATGGTTGGTAAAAAAGTCCCATATTTGGATGTTGAAGTTCCAAGTGGTAAAATGAATATTTATGATTTTTTATTATCTTTGGATGATAATAATATTAAGACGACTGTTAAAGAATCAGAGGATTGGTTTGGAAAAGAGATCCCTCTTCAAGCAATAGATGATATGTATAGAAGGACAACAAAACCCTTTAAAAAGAACACTGCACCGCATATTAGATTAAGATTACCACTTATAAAGAATGAAATAAAATGCGGGGTCTACAATCAAAATCGGATTTTTATTGGAACTGATGAAGTTAAAGAAGGTTCTGAAGTTGTCCTTATATTGCATATTCGTGGATTAAAGATATTAAAAAATACATATTATTGCGATTGCTACATAACACAAATTAAGTTATTCCAGGAAAAAGAATCAAAATTCAACATTATTAAAGATTATAGTATCCTTGACGATGAGGATGAAGAGGAAAAAGAATTGGGTGATATATTTAGTGAAGAAATCTATAATTCATTCCAGGAAGAAGAAAATAATAAAAAATTAAAGGAAAAGAAGAAAGCAGACGCTGAAAAAAAGAAATTAATGGTGGAGGAAGAGAAACGACTTGCTAAAGTTGCAGCAGAAGAGGAGGAGGAGGAAAAACGACTTGCTAAAGTTGCAGCAGAAGAGAAGGAAAAACAACTTGCTAAAGTTGCGGAAGAGAAAAGGATTGCTTCTGAGAAAGAAGAGGAAGAGAAAAAAAAATCAGAAGAAGAAGCGGAAAAGAAAAGAGTTGCGGAAATGATTGAAAAAAAGAAGAGGGAATTATTGGAATTGGAAAGTTTAATTAATTAAATATTTTATCTTTTTCTTTATTTTTTTTTATGTTTATTATATATAAAATGGATTGTAAAAGTTTACTTATGTATGGACTCATTATTTTGATCGGATTATATTTGTTAAAAGACATCTGTGGATTAAAAATCCCCTTCCTTGAAGGTATGGAGGATATGGTTGCTCCTTCCGAAACACCTGAAGATACTAAGGATGATGCCTTACCCGGTGACCCAGATAGCTTTGTTGAAGCGTCCCTTAACGATGATGTCCCATCATGCCAAAAGAAAGAACCACTAACGCCAGAGGATTTACTACCTAAAGATCAGGCAGCGGAAGATTTTGAAAAACAGAACCCTGAAGGTGAAGGTATTCTAAAGGGTGTTAACTACCTTGATGCAACATTCCACGTTGGTGTAAACACTGTTGGTCAGAGTTTAAGAAATGCTAACCTAAATTTAAGAGCGGAACCACCAAACCCCCGTGTTGCGGTAAGTCCATGGTTAAATTCAACAATTGACACTGATTTGAGTCGTAAAACCTTAGGTGACAATCTAAATTAAATAAATTAAATAAATTTGATAAAGTAAATAAAGATAATAATAATATAGTATTTATAAATGGAAACAACTAAGTTTAAGGCCAACCCTTATAATTTAAATAATCGTCTAATAACTCTAAATGATATCACTAATATTATGGAAAAACTTAATATTAATGATTTCTCTACAACTAAATTAAATTTATATCAAAAATCTTTTATCCATAAGTCATACTGTAAATTAAAGGATTATGAAGAATATAAATATCCAGGGGATAAGTATTTACCCCTTCAAGATGAATCTTATGAAACTATTGAATTCCTGGGAGATTCTATATTAGGTAGTGTTGTATCTTCTTATATTTTCCAAAGGTTCCATATGATATATGGCGAAACCGAGGGATTTTTAACTAAATTAAAGATAAGGTTAGTTTGTGGGGAAAACCTTTATGATGTATCAAAAAAAATGGATTTATCTAAATTCCTTATTATTTCAAAACATATTGAAGAAAATTGTTCTGGGAGAGACAATAAGAATATTCTAGAAGATGTTCTAGAATCATTTATAGGGGCATTATACCTGGATAAAGGGTATAATTATGCAGAAAAATTTATTATAAATGTAATTGAAACATATTGCGACCTTACCGAAATTATTATAAAAGATACAAATTATAAGGATCAGGTATCAAGGTATTTTCAGCAAACATTTTCTGTATATCCTAAATATAAAACTGAAAAATATGAAAATATTTTCAAAAGTTCTATTTTCAATGGAGGAACACTTATTACAGTGGGTAGTGGAGAAAGTAAAAAGAAAGCGGAACAGGATGTTTCTAAGAAAGCACTAATACATTTTAATGTAATTTCAGCATTTTAAATATTTATATTATATTCTATATATTAATATATTATGGTAAATGAGTTTATTATTGATGATGATGTATATTCTGTCCTTTTAGAGTTTTTTGATGGAGATATAATAAATCTTGATAAAAAAACTCTTTCAGGATTAAAGAAGGGTAAATATAAAAAGAAAGATATAGAACCAATTGATCCTAAAGTATATAAGATGTTAAGAAAGATTCTTAAACTTGAAGATGACATGCCTGAAAGGTATGCAGAAATAGAATGGATCTACCCTGAAAAAAAAGAGGTTGAGGAAGATAGTGAAGAATGGGAAGATGAACTCCGTGAGGAACCAACCCCCAAAGAAGAAGAAGAAGAACAAGAAGTAATTGAAAAAGACCCTTACAAATCTGTTATACCTCAGAGAAAAGCATTTATTGATTGGGTGAATAATGTTTTTTATAAAGAAGTATTAGATTCTTATAAAGACAGGACCGGTGAATTAGATGAAATAAAGATATACCAATTTTTTGTTAAAAAGTATTTATCTATTGAGGCCCCTTTGAGAGGTCTTTTAATATATCATGGATTAGGTACAGGTAAGACTGCAACTTCAGTTGTTACTGCTGAAGGTTTATCCCTTAAGATGCCCATTTATACCTTCTTACCCGCATCTTTAGAAACAGAATATATGAAAGAAGTAAAATCATGGGGGAATAGTCTTTTTAAGGTAGAGAGGAATAATTGGATTTTCTACCCAATTGATGAAATAAAGAGTAATCTTTCTTTACGAAGAAAATTCAAAAGTGAATATGGTGTGGATGATGAAAATATAAATAATATTTTTAATAGAACAAAGACAAAATTGAAAAATAAATTAAATGAAGGTGATGAAGACTACTCTAAAGATTTGGGAATAATTGCTAAGAAATTAAGTGATATCAAGGGATTATTCATACCTAGTGGTCCACTTAAAGATGTATATAGAGACATTTATACGTTTGATGGTAAAGTTATTGAATCCGGTGATGATAAATTACCGGCAGATAGAGAAATAAATATAATAAATATGAGTGATAATGATGAAACACAATTCTATTTAGATTATATTGAAGAGGAAATCAATGTCCTTATTAAGGTGAAATACAACTTTATTCATTATAATGGTTTCCCTAGAGTGGAGGATTTTGACTTTGAAAATTACCGTGGTAAGATACTTGATAAGGAAAAACTAACAGAAAATGATAAGTTAGTCCTTACTTTTGCAGAAAAATATAAAGAAAATTATGATAACAATGGTATTCTTTCACCCTTCAAGAATAACGTAATCATAATTGATGAGGTCCACAATTTTGTTCGTGAGATTATTAATGAAAGTGTTCCTGCAAATATATTCTACAATTGGATTGTAGATGCTGAGGATATTAAAATAGTATTCTTATCTGGAACACCGGTTATTAATAAACCAGCAGAAATAGCAATATTGTTTAATATGTTAAGGGGATCATTATTAATCTTTGATTTTACAGTAAAATATGATAAAGATGAAACAGACCTACAAAAAGAATTAAGAAACTATTTTTATAAAGAGAATTCATCTATAGAACAAATCCATACTTCTAAAAAGAAAGGTAAAGTTATCATTTCATTTACAAAAACAAAAACAAATTTTGAATCTATCATGGAAAATGATATCATTAAAACAATTAAATATAATAATCATGATTTAGATTCATTTTTTAATGAGATATATGATGGTCTAAATAAATTTTTTGATGAAAAAGAGATATCACCCAAAAAGAGTGAACTTTTAAAGAAATCACCTTATAGAGAACTGAAAATGGGTAAACAAGAGGTTTTTGATAAAGATATAGAAATACCTTTTAATCGTAAACAAAAATTATTTGAAATAGTTCAAGATGATGAAGTTATAGATTTATCAATGAATGAGAATTTTATTGAATATTTCTTAGATGACAGTTTCAATATATCCCCTAAGAAAAAGGTATTCTTAAGAAGAATGATTCTTGGTCTAACTTCGTATTATCCAATAGACCGTAAATCAATTAAATTTATGCCTCAGGTAGTGGAACCTAGAGAAATAGTTCCTATTTATAAAGATTATACAATTGTTAAAAAGACAAATATAGTTCTTTGTCCAATGGGTCCTGTTCAATGGACGAATTATGAAAATGAATATGGTCGTGAAAAAATGAGAAGGTTAAACAACTTACGTAAAAAGGATCTATATAATGATAAACAGAACTCTGATTTTAGTATTCGGACAAGGCAAACATGCAATGTCGTCTATGATGATGATTCATTTAGAAAAGGAGATGATGAAGAAAAGAAATTAAAAACATATGAGCGTATGAGACTTAATGGTAATTTTTCGTTTGATGGAAAATTAAAATTATATTCTCCTAAATTCTACAAAATATTAGAAAATATTAATCGTTTCATTGAAGATGAAAATCCAACCGGAAAAGTGTTATATTATAGTGATTTTAGAAAAGACGCCGGTTCAGAAGCATTTGAACAAATATTGCAGGAAAATGGTTATGAAAAATATGATCATAATAAAAAAGATATAAACACTCTTATTTCAGAAGGTTCAAAGAAGAAACGTTATACATTTTTAACAGGTGAAGAAGAACAAGAACTAAGGAAAAATAATAAAGAAGCATTTAATCATGATGAAAATGTAAGAGGTGAGTATATCCAGGTCATTTTGATATCAAGTGCTGGAGCAGAAGGTATATCCCTTAAATGTGTAAGACAGGTCCATATCATGGAACCCTTCTGGAATTATATACGTGTTGATCAGGTTTTTGGGAGGGCAATACGTATGAAATCGCATATTAATGAATTTTTACCAAAAGAAGAACGTAATGTTGAACAATATTTATATTTATCATCATTACCAGACGGAAATACTGTAGAGGGAGTATTTAACCAATTGAAGAGAGATAAATGGCCGGATGTTGAAGATATTGAAAATGATGAAAATATAAAAATGAAATTATTAGAAAAACATAAACCGGTTTATAAGACAATTACAAAGATTCTATCAATGAAGAAAGAGACTAATAATAGAAGTGTTGATCAATCACTATTTGATATTATGGAAAGGAAAAATATCATTAGTTCAAATATCACCGATATTATTAAAGAATCATCGGTTGACTGTATACAAAATAGTCGCGATGATATACAGTTGAATAATAAATGTCTCAGATTTTCTAGTAAGTTAAATAATGAAGAATCACATTTCCCTGGAATTAATTCATCTGAATTAAATCAAATTGATGTAAAACAGTTCAAGAGTAATTTCCTTCAATATATCAAACCAAATATATATGTTATTCTTGCAAAAAAGAAAGAAGATGATTCTGATTTATATATATACTATAATCTAGATAAGACAAGTGATGAAATAGATGTAAGGTATGTTAGGGAAAATGGTCTTCAAGTATGTGATTTTGACCCTAAAAACCGCATCTTTACATATTATGAATTCAAAGATCATCCATTGAATGATAAATTAGGTAATATCTTTTCAGTATTCAAAACAATCTATAAAACAACACCACAAGTATTATCAAAATTAAAGAAATTAGAATTTCCATCAATAAAGGGTTTTAAACAAGATGAGAATATTCTAGGTCATATCATAAAGTATAACCCAACAGAAAAATTATATTTTAGTCCACTATCATCATCTACAGTTATTAAATTATTTGAATTTACAGAGTATAAATATAACAATTATTCAACAAAGGGTCTAAATTATATTATTATGCGTAATAAAAAGTTATTCAAGAGTATTGGTTAAAATATAGCATATTCTGATTACTTATATTTAGTATCTTCATATCAATATTATTGAATATTTTATCAGGATGATTTCCATCAATCTTACAGAATATCATATTTTCTTTTATTGCTTTTATTTTTAATGGATTTGATAATATTTCAACAAGATACATATCATATGTCTGTATATTTATTATTTTAATCATATCATTATTTTTAAAATTTCTATGGTCTATCTTGGAACATGTAAGTATTAATATATTCTTTTTAATTTCCATTATATTTATTTTTAAGATATCATTACTAGAGAATTTAACATTTGAGATATCACGTATATCTATTGATATTTTCCTTAAAGGGTAACTTATATTAAATATGATATTTTCAATAGGTTCATAGATACCAACAGTATTATATTCATTTTCTATGATATCTTTTTGCTGCATACAAACTTCAATATCTAGTTCTTTTATTATCAATGTTAATATTGGTAAAGTAAATATATAATTGTTTTCAATAGGTATGATAAGTTTTGATAAACTATGTAATTTTTCAGGATCTATACCCTCTTTATTAAGGTCTATACTATAGTTATATCTTGACGAATTAATACTTGTTCGTTTGTTAGATGTGAATGATACTAATTTTAGATTTTCTACATATACTTCCTCCTTTTCATTATTAGCAGGTGGTTCTTCAATTTTAGTCTCAAATTGAACACTACTTCCTTTTATATCTTCTTCAATATCATTTGTTTCAACATTTTCTGTAATAGTTTCTATTTTTGTTCCTGATCCTTTTAGTAATGATTCAATACTAGTCCCCTTATCACTAGATTCTTCTTCATTATTCAATGGTATCGTGACACTTTCCCTTTCTTTGAGAAGGTCTGCAAGTTGTTTTTCACCTTTTTCTGAAAAGTCTTCTTCTATATTTCTATAACCAGAAAATTTAGTTTCTTCTTCTATTTGACCAGCACTACCACTATCATCATCATCATTTTCTTCAATATTACTTATTTTATTCTTTTTAATGGTCGTATCTAACAAAACTTTATTTATATCTGAAATCTCAACGAAATCATTATTTTCAAAAATATCTTTCATATCTTGGAGATAAGCCTCTTTAACCCCCTCATCACCCTCTATAATAATATTATGGTCTTTTTTTAGTACATTATTTGCCATATTAAACATGAAGTCTTTGTTTATATCAGAAAAAAACTGCTCATATAAAGACATAAGATTAATTAATGTATCCTACTTTAAAAATTTAACAGATAAACGTATTTTTAATTATTATCAACAAAAAAGAACTTTCTAAATTCACTCATTTCTTTATCACCTCTTTTATTACTAATATATTCCTTGAAATCTTCACCCTTTAACATAGATACTAGGAAATGAAGACAATAAACACCACATTCAGTATTCTGGTGTTGATGTTTTATATCATTATACAGGAATTTAATATCTTTTTGTATCTCACAGCATTGTTCTTGAACCCTTTTTACAAAATCAACAACTTCATTCTTTGGTTTTGACGCAAGAGAATCAAAGTAATAAATACATGGTTGTTTCTTAATATTAACACCTTTTAGGTCTATATAGAGGGAAAACCAATGTTCTCCTGATTTATTGTGTGGATCAGTATTAAATACCATTCCTAAAAAATCTTTTCCATCTTTCCTAATTTCTTTTATATTTATATTGCATAGTTCATCAGATACACATTTATTTAATGTTATCTTTTTATCAAAATCTATTGGATTCGCTCCTAAATACTGGAATTTTTGATAGGCGTCTTCATATTGTTCCATAACATTATTTATATCAACTGTAGATAACCATGCATTCGGATTAGAACTCCACTCTTCTGGCATATCGGGTCTAAAACTATTTTCAAATATTTCTTTTTCATCGTCTGATAATTCATTTTTTATTATTCCAAGACTTTTCCAACACGTCTCCGTCTTACACGATGTTTCTTCCTTTATTTTCTTAGATATTTCATTATAGAGTGCTTTTTTAGTTTTATAAATGTGAATACCATATTCATAATTATTTAATGTTTCTGCAATTTTCTTAAGTAACGGATATCCCAAACATGATACTTTATTATTAATTTGAGATGGAGAACAATGTCCATTTACAAACATTATATATATATTTAAAATATTTAAAAAATATTCAATAAGGATAGATAAATGGACAAAATGTTAGACTCTAAAGAAATTATTCTTGAGAATATAGAAGTTATTTTTAAGGAATATTTTAGTATAAAGGAGAATGAAAATGAAACACTTTTAAAACTTGCTGAAGAATTAAAAGAAGTTAGACAATGTAATAAAAAATTAACCACTGAAATTTCTGAAAAAGATAAACTCCTTATTGTGAATGATAGAAAAATGGTTGATTATGAAGTTATGATTAATAAAATACAAGAAGATGCTATGAAAGAAAAAACAGAAAAAGAAAGATTTGATATGTTAAAAAAGCAAGATAAGGAGATCCATGAAAGAGATATAGAAATTCAACGTCTTCAAAAGAAAGTGGATATGTTAGAAGATAAATTAACACTTCTTGATAAAACATCAAGTGTAGATGACACTATTGCAGAGGTTAAAGAATCTGGTCCCCTTGTTCAAAAAATGAAAGAAATCCAAGAAAAACAAGAAGTTGATGTAGAATCTAGTTCAGAAGAAGCAGAAGTAGAAACAAAGGTTGTTGATAATCCAGATGAAGAAGCAGAAGTAGAAACAAAGGTTGTTGATAATCCAGATGAAGAAGCAGAAGTAGAAACAAAGGTTGTTGATAATCCAGATGAAGAAGAAGAAGTAGAAACAAAGGTTGTTGATAATCCAGATGAAAGACTAGATGAAGGAGAAGAAACTGAAGAATTATCTGAAGAAGAAGATGCAGAAGTAGAAATTATAACTTATTATAAGAAAGATTATTATCTAGTTGTAAATGAGTCCCCACAGGGAATTTATATGATAGAGGATGGGGGATTGGGAAACAAAGTTGGAGAAATAAAAGGTGGTAAGAAGGTTTTTTATAAATCTTCTAAGAAATGAATATATTGATTATAAAGGGATGTTTCAGTTTTAAAATTAAAATGTTCTCTAAAACCATCTTTATCATTTTTATAGAATTCCATTAATTCCGGATCTAAATAATTACTTTTACAGATTGCGGGTGTATTATGCAATTTAATTGAAACACTCTCAATACATTTTTTTAATTCACTATTCTTATTTTTCATTAGTTCTTTAATAAATTCTATATTTGCCCCCCATGTTCTAAAATCTTTAGCAGTAAATTTCCCAAATTGTTTAAGATATTTATTAACATCTGATGATTTAATATTATAATATTTTTCACCTCTTCTATATGTAAATATACGGTCAGTTTTACTTATAGTCCTCTTCTTTTGACGCAAGGTCTTTACCAATTTTTTATTCTTAATAGTACATACATTTCTAACATTTTTCTTACCATTAAAATCAATAACTAGTTCATCCTTACTTTTTACTCTTATATGTTTACCTTGTAGTGTTGTTGTTCCATATGATTTATTCTTTTTAGAATAAACATCATTACCAATTCTAAACTGACATTCCATAATTAGTTTTAGAATAATTGCGATTTGTTTATTTTTAGAATCTTTAACAGTATAAAGGTCATCATTTATTTTCTTATTTATTTTGTTAAAATTCTTACCAAATAATATCATTTTATCAAACTTTTTATAACTTTGAGATTGAGTGTATTTTTTATTATAAACATATTGCGATCTATTTTTATCATCATAACCTATTGCTAATATTTTTTCATCCTTTTTAAGGTTTATCTTTACATTGTCGTATGCAGGAGCAATATAAACACCTTTAATCGCATCATCAATTTTTTTCTTATTTTTTATTTCTTTATCATTTTTATCATAATACTTATGATTATATTTTTTACCTATTTTTCTCCAAATTTTACGAACGATAAAGTCATCCATACTATATATAATAGAATTATTTTGTTATGCATTTTTTATTAATTTCGCCCACTCCGATGGATCATTTTTATTTGGAGGGGCATCAAGGTATTCCCAATCATAAAACCCACATGCATCAGGATATTCTGCCTTTATACTAGTTACAACTTTTACAAATGAGTCATCACTAAACTGTCCCGACATCATACCCATTACTATTTTTTCTTCTGGATATCCATTATTTATTATTGCTTTATACGTATCAAGACTGAACGATTCATAACACTGACAATAAAAAAAATCAATCATTTTTCCTTCTGGTGAATTAAATAAATCTTTGTAAACAAATCCACCCATACCCGGGTTATCACTTTCCATTGCCGATGAAACTGGTGCCATACTAATTATAAAGTTTTCTCCAAAGTCATTGCGTATTTTACTTATTAGTTTCTTAATATTATCCATAGTAACCGTTTCTTCAACATCTATATTGATACCCTGAATCCATGGTTTGGATAACAGGAAATCACATAAAGTTTTATAATATACATCTAGATTTGAGAATAGTTCTTTAAATGCACCCCCAGCTCCGCCTACCATACATGATATATGTATGTCTTTTTCTGAAAGATTCTTAGTCTCTTCCCATAACTGTTTAAATTTCACATTATCCGGTTCATTATCATTTAAGTATATCTTATTATCTCCAAAATGAATTGATGATATGATTAAATTTGTTGCATCACAATTAACTTTTAATTTTTCTAAACCTACAAATGTTTGATAGTAATAGATGATCTTCATTTTATTATTTAATAATATTTTCCCTTTATATATAAATGAACTATTTTATATATATCCTTATCATTACAGTAATTTTCTTAATTTATGTAGAAATTAGCGTTGGAGGGATAATTTATAGAGTCAATGCATCTGGAATAAAAAATATTCAATTCGGAAATATCATCCACTACCTTGTAGACCCCCTTCACAATAAGTTCTTGTGGAATCCAAGTCTTTTAGATGTCAATTATGTCTTTGTTTTTCTAGTGTCAAGTGTCTTATATAAATATGTTTATGATACACCTTAAAATAATCACGCTCCCGCACCAGGGTTACATCCACAACAGAAGGTGAGGACGAAGAAACATCCAAACCCTATACAACATCCTAGGAGCCAATCCGCCATCTCATCAAGTATTTATTAATACATTAATAAATAGTTATTCAAATTTAAAAAAAAATATCATGTTTACCTTTCCCCACTGTATATCTCACGAATCACCGGGTTTCTTGAACTTGATCTCACCTGTTTCGGTGCACTCTGTCCACTTGTTTCCATTCTTTGTCCAAACACTCTTTATTCGTTCTTCTTCACTTCTTGAGACATCAATCATCGGCGCCTTCTCCTGACATATCCGCATGTAATCAAACATCTTCATATTTCCTTTATTCACCTTCATCTGACAGCAGTATTCCATCAGTTGTGGAACAAGACTATTGACTAGTGTGCATTGACAGACACCGTTGTTGATAGGGACAGTGAGGCGGTTTGAGACCGTGTTGTCCATAGGGACACTGAGATCGTTTGACATCGTGTTGTCCATCTTTGTTTGTTGTATTATCTTTCAACATTATTCAAATTTAAAAAAAATATCATGTTTATTCTTTGTGATCATGTTTGATTTACATGGTTGCTATCTGCGCGCCAGTTCCTTCATCTCCAGAGATATCTCCTTCATCTCCAGAGATATCTCCTCAAACTTCTTATTCTGCTGCTCAATAATCTTCCCCTGCTGCTTGAGAAGTTCTACCAACTCCTCCTTCGTAACCGATTGCCCCTGCTCTTCCTTCTCCACCGCTTTGCGGCGTCCGAATTCCCGTAGTTGCTCCACCTCGGCTGTTTCCCTTTGCCGCTGAACGCGTTGGGCTCTCCGCAGGACGAACCTGTGCGCACTCCTCACCTTCTTCTTCTTGGCGACAGCTTCCGTCTCCTCCTTGGCGGCAGCTTCCTTCCCCCGCCTCTCCTGATCCCCTTTAATCTTGCCATTGATACGGGATCCGAGTTCTTCCACGAATTCACGACCGCGCCCGTGACCGACATAATCACTCGTAATGATTGGATGTTTTTCACCTTCGGCCCTGAAGATGTCACCGAAGCCATTTGGACCAGGGGCATGATAGTGGACCTCCTCCGCCCCGTCCGAGAGCTTTACGTTCCACTGTGCATCACAAGTTCCCCTCCCCCATTCGTTTTTAAAATCTGCATCCATGACGTTGTGTTTGTAGCGGAGGTGGGGGCGATCACGTCGGCCCCGTGTTGGCTTGCCTGGATTCTCAATCTCATTGATCTTGAAGTCAGATATTTGACCAACACCATTGATGGAGAACCGTGAGTTCTCGTCTATACTGCCCATGATACCATTCACTACCTCTTTCATGGACTGAACCATTATTCACTGTTGTCTTCTTTGTTAGGTTGTTACCATGACTCTCAAAGTGAGTTTCAAATTTAAATATTTTCAAGCAGAACAAAACTAATGTAAGATGAGGCATACGACTAGACAAAAATAATTTTATAAGTTATATAATAAGCGATGTATAATGGATTAGTAAAATCTGTGAGGCACATACAAGTTAAACGAATATCTTTTCATCCAAAATTATTTGAAGCAATTATAACTTATCAACCACACCCAACAGAGTCTGATGAGAGTGATGAATTAGAATATCAAAAACAACTGATGAACGATGTAGTTTGTCATAACTGGTTTATGACGGATAGAGGTAAAAGACTTCTTTTATCAAAAGACAATTGGGAGACGGATGTAAATTAAGACGCTTTTTGAATTTAAAAAAAACTAATCTATCCTATCTAAAATTTTTTTTTGTCTTTCTTTGGTTGGTATCTACAAATTGCCCCTTGACTCGCAGAGAAGGATCGTGTATCTACTTCCTCCGGGGAATTCCATCTCTTCTTCTTCTCCAGCGCAATCTGCCCCTGTATTTCTCCACAGAAGTTCCAGGAAAGGAGCAGTCTTAACCATTCCAAATGGCATTTGTGTCTTCTCCTCATCCATGTATACTGTTATCCGCCCCGGCGCGTAGAGCAGAGGGAGGGCGAGGATCCCCTCACCGAAGACGGCAACATCCAACTCATCACCTGTTGCGGTAGACCAGTCTTCTTCACCGGTTGCAGTAGTCAAGTCTTCTTCATCGCTTGAAGGCCAGTCGTCCATCGTGTTACCACTGGCATTCCCAGGAAGGTGTTCACGTCCATTCCCTTCAGGGAACATCGCCGAGATCTCTTTCTTGAACGCGATCGCTTCTTCAATGGTGAGTTCCTTGACAGTCTCCCACACCTTCCCTTCGTGGACGAATGTCTCCTTCTCTTCTGCGGGAGGTGGAGAGGTACGGTAGTATCCCCACCCCTGTTCACCATTCTTGTGAATGTATCCGTCAACCGCTCCTACCCAGTCATCCGCCGCGAGGAAAGGGACTCCCCCAGGATCAGGTCCCTCCCCCCTCAGATCCAACCACTCCTCTGTGCTTTTGCGTGCTCTCTCCAACCGACGCTTCTCTCCCTCATTGACAACAGGGTCTTGAGCACTAGGTATGATAGTCTTCGTCCCTGAAGAGAGTTGGCATCCAGCCGCCTCTTCTGCCGTAGCGCGGACAAGAGCTATAGCGCGAGATACCTTGTCATTGTTAGTGAGCAGCTGTGTGTACTCTGGACCATCGCAGTCTTTGATCCCTTCGGTGTGGGATTGAGAGAGTCCTGTTGGGTAGCGGACCCCGTTGACTGTCTGCCAGTTCGCGGAGCTCATCTTCTGTGTTCGTGTGTTCGCGAGTGTTCGTGTGTTCGTGAGTGTTCGTGAGTGTTCGTGTGTTGTTTGTGATACCTGATCAACTGGATTTCAAATTTTGAAGAAGAGGAGAATCTCCTCCCAGAAATCCTTTCCTGGAGAAAATTTGAAACACCCTTTGAGAGTCATAGCACAACAAACAACTCATACGAATCACATTCGCAACAGACTCACAACTCTCACAACTCTCGCCAAGAGATGCCTGCTTTCTCTCACAACAAGAACAACCTCACCTGGGTCCGTCCCGATGGACCCTACGGCGTTCCTCCTCAGACACAGAAGAAGCCCTCTCTCAACTACACCGCAAAGGCCATGCGAGAAATCGCAGAGGTTGAGGACTACATCATCAAGCAGAACACGACCCCTGAGGAAATCAACCTCCTGAAAGAGATCAACAACCTTCAACTGGAGATCATCACGGAAGGACCCTTCCATACCGACTCGTTCTTGGAGGTGGATATGGACGACATGGACAACTTTGAAGACCAGTGCAACATGAAGGAAGCATACCATGCCCTCCTCGCCAAGTCGCCCCAAGGGAAGGGCACTTACCTCTACCAGTCAAGTCAGACGGGTGGATGGGAGTGGACCACCGGAGGTGTGGTCGCTAACGAAGCAAGGGCAAGACAATCCAAGTCTGGTCTTGTAGAGGTTGATGACAAGAACCGCATCATGACTCCAGTAGAGGTCACCACGAAGGGAACCAACTACATCCAAGGCAACTCTGACTACGGCAAGGTCTACATCGACCTCAAGTTCACCAAGTATATCCCGGGTATCGGGGAGAAGGTGAATTGCGTCATTGGACTCAACGGAGGTGGTTCCATGCCCTGGAAGTGCTTCCGTATCCCTCAATAGATAGAAGGAAGACAAAAGAAAAGACAAAAAAAATTCCATCCCTTTTTTTATGAAATTTGAATTACATACAGAAGTATATTAAAACAAAGAAGTGTATTAAAAGAAAGAAGTGTATTAAAAGAAAGAAGAAGATGGCCGGCAGTTGCTTCTCAGGCGACTGTGGGTTTTGCAGTGGTTGTTCGGGGGATGCGGGATCGAAGGTTGTGAATTACCTTTCCCACAATGAGTTCTACAAGATGAACACTGGGGAAGATCCACCCAAGGGAATAGAACCGAAGAACCCAAGGGTCCTCTGGCAGGAGATGATTAACTGCTCAGACCTTTACCGTATCCGTGTAGAGTTTGATACATGGGGGAAGTTTGTGAAGCGTCTACGGATAAGGCAGAAAGTCTTGCGACAGAACAAGATCATGTATGCACACGACCCGCCGGGTATCTTCTGGGAAATCCGTGCGAGTCATATTGAATTTTTGAAAGGATGTACGGAAGAAGGAGTTGTTTACGGAGAAAAAAGGTGCCTGAAACCCGACACAAACGATATTGAATCTATTATCGGGGGCAGAGGGGGTGTAGACATCAGCGCGATCGCTGGAAAGGTCGTTATTAGGGGAGGGGGTCTCTTTGATATAGATGCCCGGAAAAAGCAAATGAACCTCAAAAATGAAGATTATGAAGTATACTTTGATAAGTTTCAAACTTATCTTGTTGAAGTAAACGAGAAGCTGAAAGAGTATGGTGTGTCACTGGGAGGGGAATACCTTGGGAAAGTGCCACCGTTTATCAATGTCGGGGATAAACAATATAAATTTTGGGACGACGATCGTGTCATGTGTGATGAACCCGAATGTTCTCTTATGGGACACTGTATGATCCATTGGGATGAGGGCGACAACTACACTGGGACACGCCCCCCTTCAGAGGACTCTTACTACTACGGACACATTATTGCGACGGTTCCAAAATACACACACAATAAGAAACATGAACTCTGTCTAACATGTGCCCTGAAGGCAGCAAACACTGTCAGCATCTAAAGGTGAGGTAGTATAGCATGGCATTCCCACATATAAGTTTTAAAAAAGGAGTAGACAGGTGTATCTTCTGGATACATAAAATTTTTTTCTAATTTAGGCAATACTATTTTTAGTTGTTGATCTGGAGAATATGGTTTATCATTATTGAATGTTATTTCTCCATTATTTTTTGTTAGGTAGTTATGGAAATCTATCATAAGTGGTGCAAGGTCGTGTTTGTAATACCACCTCCATTCAGGACATCCTTTAAAATAATATTCAAAAGTCCATGCAATTGATTTTAGGTAATCTTCACATATTTTAGAGATATCTTTTTCAAGCAACATTTTGATGGAAGGGTCAATGTTATAGGTGTTGTATATGTTATGTGCATAATACATATTTCTATAATTTTCATGTTTGAAAATGATATCTTCATGTTTCCTGAATATAGTTGGTGCAAAATTAATAAAATCATTAAATTCTTTTTCATCGGGATCAATGAAATCGGTAAATGTATGTTTTTTTATATCCTCTATACATGTTATTTTATGGAGGAATTTACCATACCTATTTCTATTATGGTATTCCCTTGAACTCCTTTTCTTCATTGTTCTATCTATGATATGTTTTTCTTTCTTTGCAATTTCTTTAATAAACTTACAAAAATGATCCATATTTATTTTCATGTCATCTTCTATAAGATAAAACATTCCAAAGTTATCATTTTGCAGACGACTATATGCTGTTTCTAAATAATCCATACCACCATATCTTAAGTTATTACATGGACTTGGTAAAATGAAATCATTCCCGATTAAAAAGCATAGAAATAGATAATCATTAAGGATTCTTTCATCGCTTATCTTATATTGTGTTTCTGGATTAATTTCTTTAATAGACTCTATACGGTATTGTTTTAGCAACATTACATTTAAATAAATATAGTTATCTTGAAGTCCTTCAATATTGTATTCTGTTCTTTCCCTTAAAAGGTATATATTGTGCTTCCTTATCATAGAAAGCATAATAAGGTCTGCATCCAATCCATAAACAACAGAAATCTTTTCATTATCAACATTTTTATCCAGGAATTCCATTATTTTATGTTCTCCTTCACCCGGTTCGTTTGAATCTGAAAAAACAGTTGTTACTGGAAAATTCCGTAGTTCATTTTTAAGGAACTTATTTAGTCTTTTCATGAAAGGTGTCCCGGGTGTGATTTGATTCGTATCCCATATTTTATTTTCTTGAGATGATTTAAGTCTTCTTTGTCTCTGTTGTTCCATTTTAGTCCTTGGTGCAGGTCCATCTATTGCAATGTAAATAATATCTTTAACACCTGTTATTTCAATACATTCGTTTATTTTTTCTAAAATTGCAGAAAACATTTCATTTTCGTTTGTTTTCCCAGCACAACATGGGTGTATTGCGCAGTTTAAATCAAATAATAGATTATTTACATTTATTTTTTTCCTTGATTCTGTAATTATTTCTGGGTGTTGACTAATTAAATGTTTATAGAAGAGAGGGATACCCATTTTAATTATAAATATATACCGTCCTTTATTTTTATATATTAAAATAAAATATATATAAGAATATATAGAATGGATAATCTTTCAAACCCTTTAAACCTTTTAGCAACAAATATGTGTTCTCCAATGGTAATCTACATTGTATTTGTAGTAGTTACCGGAATTGCTCTATTTATGACACGTTCTACTCTTAAGAGATACAACACTGAAAAGATGGATCAACTTTTCAATATTCACTTGATGAATGAAGTTAAGATGGTTGTTGTTATTGGTGCTGTAATCTATGGTTTATGTCAGTATAACCAGGTCAATTTAGCATGGATATTCTTAATATTCCCCGTTATCTACGTTTTATTGAAGAGTATTTTAGTTTTTGTTCCTGTATCTTCGGCAAATCAGAATGCCCCCGTTCCTAAAAACTTTAATCAGGAAGAAATGATGAAACAGATTCAGCAGGAAAATATGCAGCAAAAGATAATACAACAACAGCAATCATCTCAGGTGGAAAGTAAAGGTGTTATGGAAACACCCGTAAATAAAGATATCGGTGGTTTAGGAGGTGGTTTATCCCCCCCACTTAACTCGGGGTTGAGTGGTAATGATCCTATGATGAACGGGAATATGATGGGTTTTTAAATATTTTATATAATTAAAATGGAATTTAATAAATATATAATCGTTTTTTTATACTTATTTCTATTACAGTCAATTTATATACTTTATAAATATGACAATATACCATTTATATATATAATTATCATTGGTTTTCCAATGGTTAAAGCATTATTAGACTATCGTGTATGTAGTGTTGCTTATGCTGAATGTAAATTACGTGGTATAAAGAGGGAGGAATCTTTGGTTAATAGATTTTTAGATCCTATTGTTGATCTAAGGTATAGTGATCATATATATCCTCTATTTGCGGTAAGTTTCGTAATATTGTATATATCTATCACAAAATATTTAAAAAGATATATTATTAAGATATAGTATGAAAGGGTATCTTTCCTTTGACGTGGGTATTAAAAATTTGGCATATTGTCGTTTAGATGAAAATAAAGTAATTCAGGGGTGGGGGATTATTAATTTAAATGAAAATCCTCAATGTGATGTTCATTTGAAGAAACGTTGTGAAAAACAGTGCACTTATGAAGTAAAGGGCGATGATAAAGTGAAATATTGTTGTACTGCACACAGTAAACGTTTTCCTAAAAAGAAAAAATTAAATACAAATCATGATATATTGAAGATATCTCAATTAGCAGTGAGTAAATTAAGGGAATTAGATTTAAATGGAGTTACTCATGTATTGATAGAGAATCAACCAGCATTAAAGAATCCAGTAATGAAGAGTATACAAATGATAATATATACGTTTTTTGTTATGGACGGTGTTATGAAGGATGATTCCTCAATTGAGACTATACATATGGTTAATGCAAGGAATAAACTAAAAGTTTACAAGGGACCTCCAGTGGAGTGTAATAAAAAGGGTAAGTATGCCCAGAACAAATACTTAAGTGTTGAGTATACGAAGGAGATGATTAAAGAAGATGAAGATAAATTTATAGAATTATTTGATGAATCAAAAAAAAAGGATGATTTAGCAGATGCTTATTTACAGGGTATCTATTGGATAGAAAAATAAATTCCTGAAATATCCAAATAAAATGAGTCTATTAAATATAATTTTTGTGACTAGCGTTTAATTTCTATATTATAAATATTTAAAGAATTTATTTCATAATTAAGAATAATGCAAAATAATGTTTTATTAACCTCATTACAGAATTATTATTCAGATAATAGAAATGCATCTAAATTATTAGAAATACTAAAAGAAGAAGATAATAAGATATCTTTACGTATTATAGATTGGTTTGTAACTAATTATTCTAAAAAAAATAACATATATTATTCAATTTTTGAGACACCTACGAAAAAGAAAACATTTGTATGTGAAAATAATAAGATCTTAAGGCAATTTAATACTTATCATGCGTATAAATCTCAATTAAAGTCATTTTCAAAAAAAAAGTTTGATCCATTTTGTCGTCGGGATAGAATTACTTTTGATTGTAATGGGTCCCCTATAGAGACTACTGTTGGTCAATTAAATTTCTTTAAATGGGCGATTGATAATCTTATTATAGATTACATAAAAAATAATTATATGGAGATAGAGGATGATATGAATACTTGTTATAATTCTGTAAAGGTTCAGAAAAAAGAGAAAAAAGAGAAGAACGAAAGAAAGCGTAGACAGGAATTATCAAAGTCTGCATCACGCGGATTAAATTCTAATAATATGAAAGTAGTTCTTGATTTTAATTAAATGGTTTAAATGCTTTATCACCTATATTTTTATAAGTATTTTTAAACATATCTATCGGTAATGGTATTTGACATATTGTTTCAGAAAATTCTAATTCATCATTTTTAAAATTACGTAGGTAACATATAAAGTCATATTATTATCATATATAATTGACTCATTATATATAATACAGTTAAAAAAAGGGCACTTCCGGGAATCGAACCCGGGACCTCTTGCACCCAAAGCAAGAATCATACCACTAGACCAAAGTGCCAAAGTGCGTCGTCCGGGACTCGAACCCGGGTCACCAGCTTGGAAGGCTGATATGCTAACCCCTACACCAACGACGCAGATATCTCAGCGAGGTTTCGATCCTCGGTCCTCCAGGTTATGGGCCTGGCACGCTAACCACTGCGCCACTGAGATTAAAAAAATTTTATTTTATTATAATTATTATTTTAAAGATTCATTTTAAACTCACCTTTATTCTGAATCCTTACGCTTTACCTTACGGACCTTCTTGACAACCTTCTTCTTCTCTGGTTCCGGTTCCGGTTCCGGTTCCGGTTCTGGTTCATCCTTTACATCTTCAACTTCTTCATCACTTGAATCTTCAATCATTTGTGGAGTAACAGATTGCTGGCGGGGAAGAGGAGGACCGTCATCATCTTCATCATCTGAATCACTCATAATTGCAAATTCCTGAAGACCTCCCTCTGGAACCTTTACCCGAACCTGTTCCGCCTTCCAAGTGCATCCGAACTTACCATTTGCAACCCAGATACCATTACACTTCATCACCACCTTGATAAGAGCACCCTTTACAATAAGCTTTGTAATATCTGTGGGGTTTTCAGTTGTCCCTTCAACATCAAATACATTCTTATCAGAATCATAGATAGAGAAATCCTTGAACTTGCCATCTCTCTTATTGATCTTGAAAGCGAAGGAATCTGGATACTTTCCATTTGGTTCACCCGTTTCTGGATCAGTAGATACCTTCACCATAGGAGTATAAAGTTCCTTTAGAGTTTCATCCGAAAGCTTAGGCTTGCGGAACCATGACTGACTGTTATCACCTGCCTTCTTTAGAATCATCTCGTCCATAGCGCCCGCCCAAGTATGGAAATCCCGCATACTCTTGTTACCATCAAGATCCTTCATGGAAAACTTCACCGAATACTTGCCAGAGTTGTCGTTATCGGCGAAGTAGGAAGGGTCAAATGGAACTTCAACTTCTGGAGTAGTTACGTAGAGGGAATTGATCCCTCCGCCATAGTTGAGGAAAAGCATCTTGCCTCCGTTGTCCATCGTCTTCGGTGCAGAGATCGTGATCTTGGAAAAGTCAACCTTGCTTGGATTCATTGCCATTCTTCTTTGTTGTTTTCTGTGTTTTCTGTGTTTTCTGTGTTTTCTGTTTTTTCTGTGTTTTCTGTTTTTTCTGTGTTTTCTGTGTTTTCTGTGTTTTCTGTTTTTTCTGTTTCTGTTCCTTTTCTGTTTTAATATAGTATCATACCTTTATATATGTTTCAAATTTTAAATTTTAAGGGTTTATTTTTACTTAAATATTTTTTTAAAAGAAGAAGTAAAGGACATGTGTAAAAAAGAAGGTTGTGTTGGAAAAAATAATAATAAATATGGTGGATTTTGCTATAAACATAGGAGGGAATATTTGGTAGATGTAAGTACTAAACGGATAAAACTAGAACACTGGACAGATAAATGTTCGGATTATTTAAAGAGTGATATTATAACTTCAATATTATACATTACAAAAAAACTACCGATTGACCAGGGATGCTCTACATGGGATAAAAAAGATTTATTCCATTTATTATCAGACGAGATAGAAAAATTTAATAAATATTCTGTGGATGACATTAAAAATATAAAAAAAATTCAAGTAATGTTTAAGAATAAAAGAAATGATTTTATAAAAAATTTACGAGGTGAAGGTTATATAGATAAAGATAAATGTAATAACGACACTGATTTTTTTACATATGATGGAATTAATGATATAGAAGATAAATATTTCTTCTCTTATAAAGATAATAATAATTTTATTTGGTTTTTTGATGTAAGGTCTTTTAATAAATTAATTGAGATGAATCAGAATAATCCCTATACTAGAGAAGAAATTCCCAGGAATGTCAAGAAAAATGCAGAAAAATTATCTAAACACATAAATTTGACAGATGAAGATGATCTAGTTAATAATGATGATATAATATTAACCCGTAAGCAAATAATTAAACAGAAAACCATAGATATTTTTTCTGATATGGAGCAATTTGGATATGGATGTAATATTAATTGGTTTCTAGAACTAAATTTAAGGAGATTAAAGAATTTGTATAAGCATCTAGAAGATATTTGGAATTATAGGTTAAATTTATCATATGAAACAAAATCAAGAATATCACCACCAAATGGTATTGTATTTAACATACCTATTCTTGAAGTGAACAATATTACGGGAATACTTCAGTTGCAGGAAATAATATTAAATGAAATAATGAAATTTAATAATGCTGTTACAATTGAAGATAAGAAGTTAGGTTTGATGTATTTCTTATTGGGATTGGGAATTGTTTCAAGGGAATGTTATGAAGCACATCAATGGATAATCCATGCTGTATATTAAATCGCCCTAAAATTATTTAAGAAATAAACACCATACTATATCATAATAAGTGCGGTAAAAGAATAAAAATAAAAAATAGAAAATAATAAAATGGCTAAGAAAACATCCTCCAAAGCATCCAAGAAAACCTCTGCTGCTAAGAAAGTAGTTGAACCAGTTGTTGAGACCCCTGTTGTAGAAACTGTTGCTCCTCAGGAAGTTGCCGAAGACAACTATGATCAGGAATTTGCCACTGTCCTTGAGCAGTTGACTACTGCCCAGTCCATGCTTAAGTCTCTAACCACCACGGTCCGTCAGCTAGAAAAGCGTGTTGCCCGTGATCGCAAGGTTATGCAGAAGAAAATGAAGGGTCGCGCCAAGCGTGTTGTTGACCCCAACAAGCCCCCGAGTGGTTTTGCCAAGCCCGGTCCAGTTTCTGATGAACTCCGTGCTTTCCTCAAACTAGGTTCTGATGAACTCATTGCCCGCACCGAGGTAACCAAGAAGATCACGGAATACTGCAAGAAGCATAACCTCCAGAAGCAGGAAGACAAGCGCACCATCAATGTTGATTCTGCTCTAAAGAAACTCCTCCGCCTCAAGAAGGGTGATGAACTAACCTTCTTCAACCTCCAGAAATACATGAAGGTCCACTACCCTAACAAGGAAGGTGTCTTTTCCAATTAATGGATTACATCTAGTTCCAGTATTGTCATTCTTAGATTTTTAAATAAATAACCCCTATTTCCTTTAAAGATTTTATCATTTCTTCTAACTTTATTTTTTGATTGTAGAAATACTAACCATTTATTAGTATTTTTAATCTTCATATAATTTGTGTTTTCCAACCTGCAAAATTTTAAAAAAGCATTAAGTCTTTGATATAATTCTGCCCTTATAAGGAAATACGCCGTCACATTTGTCCCCTTATCAATATCTACCGAATTTTTAGTAAGGACGTTATGCATAACCTTTTTTGCTTGAAAAATTGAGTAATATTTTTCTATGGTAACCAATGTACTAAACGCCATTTTAGGATTATTATATTTCTGTGAAATAAGGAAACAATTTATTAAATTTGCCCATATTTCAGTATATGCTTCGTGTGTATTAAGTTTTGATAATTTTATATTATATTTTTTTTCATAATCTTTAATAATTTCATTACTGTCAGTATAATTCGCATGTCCCAAAGAATGAAATATTTCGTGCAATGTTACTTTTAATATTTCTTCTTTTCTCCAAATATTGATAATAGAATTCCCGCCTTCCATCATACATGAACCAGAATTAACTTCGTTTTTTGTAAGTATGCCCTTTTTAATAAATTTTTTCTCATCTGATAAATGATAATTAATTGTTATATCGGTTTTCACAGGATGTATAGATAGAATATACTGAATATATTTTTTTAATTCAGGTATGAAATTGCTAGATGATATCTTTTTACCACTGAATAAATTTAAAGTGATAATATTATTCGTAAATTTCAATACTAATGTATACTTAAGGTTGTATTTTTCTATTTTATCTTTTATATTTTTAGATGCATAGGATAATTCATATTCATTTTTAAATTTTTCTTCAGAGAAAGAACTTGATATTTCCTCAAATGGTAATATTCTCACACCTTTAAAAAAATTATATAATTTATTTAATTCTTGTGATTTTATTATACTCCCCTTGATACGAGGGTATATATGGTCAAAAATAATACCGTTCTTAGTGAACATTATATTAATTTAAAGTATATAAAAATTGATGGTAAAACTACTATATGAATTATCAATAATCACTCTGGAAGGTGGTTTTCTAATGTAGAGATAATATGTCCCTGTTTTTGAAAATATATAGATAACCTTCAAGACTGAATTATCATAGTCATTTTTTTTAATGACAAGGTTTATGAATTCATCATTATCAAGGTGTGTAATATCAATGCTTTTCTCTGCCCTTACAATTGCAGTATTTCTATATTTAAATTTACGAATGATATCTTCCTTTACATTTTTAGGTATTGATTTATAAAGTAGTATCATTAATTTATATTCTTTTGATTCTAAAAAACTATTATAATAAGAGAACATTAAGTTATAATCTTCTTCTGTAAGATCTATATCCCGGAATAATAATTTCAAATTATAAATTTTTCTCTTTTCATCGTCATAAAGGGTCTCATACGCCTCATTTATTTTTCGGAATTTATCGCTACTACCGTTATTTTTATCAGGATGATATTTTAAGGATAATTTATGATAACTTTTTTTAATATCCTCTTTTGTACATGTTTTATCAAGGTTTAATATACTGTAATAATCATCCATAATTCAATATATGATATATCTTAATAAAAAGCGCTTCTACGGAAATAATATCGCGATATGCTTTTTTTATTATATAATTATAGTGAGCGATTTCTTTAATTATTAATTCAGTTTTAGAACGACTATATGACATATTTTTAAGGAAATTGGAAAATACTTTTGATATATCTAAGTTAAGTTCTTTAATATTCATTGAGAGTTTCTTAATTTCATTAATATTAAACGGACGATGCATAATATCATTTATGGTTCTATCAACCCTTTCATAGATATTTTCATATTTTATATCCCTATCATAGTATAATCTAAATAAATTACCAATACTATATTTTTCACACTCTTTAAGTAAGAGGAATGCATTATACTTTACATTATTTTTATCTAGAAGATACTTAAAATAGATATATTTATCATATTTATTCGGTTCATTAATCTTTATTGAAAAACAACTACTACGAATAGAAGAATCTATTGAAAAAAGTTTATTCGTAATTAGTATGAACCTTGATGTTTCTGAATATTTTTCCAGAAATACCTTTATATTCTTTTGTATTATATCGGGAATAATGTTATAGTTGTCAATTATAATATATTTAATAGTATCGTTAAAATGATCGTAGTTTTTAACTATGGAATTTATTTTCTTAATTGAGATGTGTTTTAGATGATTAGAGAAATCAAAAATATAATAGTTTTTATTACCTTTAAAAGAAACTTTATCTTCTTTTATTTCCCGTGTATTACCAAATATTTTTTCAAATATATATTCAATAAGGAATGTTTTACCAGATGCAGAAACCCCATGAATAACCATATTGGGTTTTTTATGCACTATTAAATTTCTAAGGTTGTCAAACTTTTTATAGTGAATTATTTCATCACTTTCTTCTTTTCTTAAAGTGATGATACTATCCATATTAAAATACATTAAGTTTCATTCTTTATATTATTATTTAATAACTATTATGAAACTTTTAATAATTAAAGAAAATTTTGATCTAAAACGTATTATCTTTAGAGAAAGTAAAAATTCTATAAAAATATCATATAATATAAATTTTGTATCAATGATAGGTATAACCTTGAACATTAAATATGATACATTAATTGATAGAGGAACATATGTTATCATGAAAATAAATACCGAGGATGAAAAAATAATCCATGATATAGACCGTTATTTTAATGGACTAATTAAAAATTATGATAAAATAATGATTAATGGAACTATAAAAGTAAAGAAACATAATGAATATTCCCCCTCTTTAAATAAAAAAGTAGCGATTACAATGAACAGTATTAAAAAAAATACTTACGGTAAAAACAAAGTTCAAATATTCAGTATTTAAAATATAGTATTACAAATGGATCAAGGAAATACCGAAGACTTAACATTCAAATTATTGGCAAACCCCACAAAATTAAAGAAAAAAAATAAAACAATAGTTTTAACAGAAGATGATAATTTCTTTCTAAAAATAAAGAAAAAATATCCAGAAATGTTATTATTCAATAGTGATAAAAATAATATTTTAAAAAAAATTGAAAGTATATTAATTGAAACTACAATAACAAACATAGTGGAAAGTATTATTAGAGAAATAGAGTATGAACTCTTATTATGAAGATATATTTAAAGTAATTATTAAAAATGATTTAAACAAGTATTTTGAAGAATTTGAAGGTGAAAAAGATAACCTTAAGGAACTTATTGATGAATTTGTATCAAAGAAGGAACTTTCTTTTGAAGAACCAAAAAAAGAATATAAGGAAAATAAAACACATAAGTTCCGCGACCGTATTAAATATGAGAATAAAGAAGGTAAGTGCTTGGCGCGTGTATGGAACTGTGGGATGGGAGGACAATGCAGTTTTACAGGAAAATATAATGGTTTCTGTAAAAAACATTCTGAAAAAGGTTATGATTGGTGGTTGGGGACAATAGATTGTCCTAGACCCGAAAGACCAGTTAATCATAAAGATAAGGTTCATATATGGTTAAGTTAATATTTACAATACAGTGAGTTCGTCAATTTGACCATCGGTGAAAGCTTCGGCACCTACGGGAGCAGCATTGCTAAGGTCGCACTGACCGTTTCCACCCTTCATGGTTTCAACTTCTTCTCTTCTGCGGGTGGAGCGGCGGGCAACACGACGGGCCGAGCGGCGGGCACTGCGGCGGGCAACACGACGGGCCGAGCGGCGGGCACTGCGGCGAGCAGAGCGGCGGGCAACACGGCGGGCAGAGCGGCGGGCAACACGGCGGGCAGAGCGACGAGCCGAGCGGCGGGCAGAGCGGCGGGCAGAGCGGCGGGCAACACGACCAGCGGAGCGGCGGGCAGAACGTCTGCGGACACCTCCTTCAACTTCTACATCACGGCGCGCCGTGCGTCTGGTGGCGCGGCGGGCGGAACGTCTAGCGGACCGGCGGGTTGAGCGACGGACACCTCTTTCAGCATTTCTACGGGCAGTTCTTCTAGGCATATTTATAATATAATAAATATTTTTTTTTAAACAAATTCGGATAAATCAACATCCAGTATTATATTATCATTTTTTGATTTTAAAATACTTCTTATATTATCTTTTGATATACCACCTTTATCTATTAAAAAAAGTGAAACAATTAATGGAGAAATTAATAAACCATCATAACAATAAATTAATATATTGGAAAAATTAATATTTTCATAAATATAATCTATAACTTTCCCTTTATTTTTCTTTAAAAGAACAATATCTTCCTCGGGTGTTAAATTATTTGTTAATGGTATTCTGAGTTTTTTAATATTTAAATCGGGAAATCCATAATTAACCGTGCAATTGATTAAAATACTTATATTATTATCTTTTAAAAAATTATTATCAAAGGAACCATCTATATTACTAATCCAAAGACCAGAAATAATTTCTGTAGGCATATAAATTTGATATTATTTAAAAACAAATTTCAAACATAAAGGATGGATCTAGAGGATCACTTTAACTTCCTTTCAGGACTTGATAAAAAAGAGGAAGATGAAAAAAAATTAACATGTTGTGATTTGAAAGATAATTATCAAAATGACAATGATATGGTTATATGTAAGGTATGTAAGAATGTTATCACAAATATATGCGATAATCCTGAATGGAGGTATTATGGATCTAAGGATAATAAAAGTAGTGACCCTACAAGATGTGGTATGCCCGTTAATACTCTATTACCCGAGTCTTCAGTTGGTTCTTCCGTGTCTTTTAGTTCAAATTCAAATAGCATGTACCAAATACGTCGGATGCAGCAATGGAGTGGAATGCCTTATAAAGAAAGGAGTGTATATAAGGTATTTCTAGAAATTCAAAATGTATGCAATCGCCACAATATACCTAGTAAAATTATCAACGAAGCAAAATCAATATACAAAATCGCATCTTCAACAAAAATATCAAGGGGGACAAACCGTGCAGGTATCATCGCGTCGTGTGTTTTCTTTGCGTGTAAAGAATGTGATGTCCCCAGAAGTTCAAAAGAGATTGCAGAAATGTTTGGAATATCTTCAAATATTATGACAAAGGGTGTGAAGAAATGTCAAGAGATTATCCATATGGATAAGAAAAATAAGAACCGTATTTCAAAAACAAAATCAACAAAACCAGAGGATTTTATAAACAGATTCTGTAATAAACTTAATATCCAAGAAAAAGATACAGAAAAAGTTTTAAGTATATGTAAAATAACTGTTGAAAATTTCATTATATCAGAAAATACACCACCTTCAATCGCTTCGGGATGTATTTACTATTTCATTAAAAAGACGAACAAGGGAATTACAAAAAAAGAAATATCAGAAATTTGTAAGATATCTGAAGTAACTATTAATAAGTGTTGTAAGGTTATTGAGGAAAGGGATGAATTATTTGATAAAATATTTGATGATTGCAAAAGTGATGGCGATTAATACACCCTTTAAAATGATTGAAGCATTTGTTGAAGTATCTGTCTCTATGTTATAAAGGAACGGGACAGACTTAAATTTTAAAAATTCAGAAAAACTTGAAACATTAAATAATATTGATAGAAGCAACACAGCAACAACATCTAATGAGTTAAATAAATATTTTTTAATTTTTTCTTCAAAAGATTCCTCTTCTTTATCATTTATCTGAGAATACATATTAATCATTTCCTGTTGTTGTTGTAACTGTTGATTCTGTATTTGCTGTTGTTGTTGTTGCATTTGATATTGCCTCTGTTCTTGTTCCTGCATTTGTTTTTGTTTCATAATAACTTCCCTTTCTTCATCAGTTATTTGAGGCATTGTTTCTTGTGAGGTTGGTTTAGAATTGGAATTTAAATCATTAATAATAGAATCAACCATATCTGCATCATCTGAACTTAACATTTTCCCATTATTTACAATATCATCTATATTTGTAGAAGGTCCCTCCATTTTATAGAATTAAATAATTATTTTTCTTTATATAAACGTAATCTATCTATCTATCTACTATAGATACTTTATCAAGACAAAATAATGATAAATTATTTCCGATTATTATGCCTATTATAATGGTCAAGATACTATTTATTATTTTTTCCATTTATTCTATATTATATTTTAATTTAAAACTATAACTTCATCAAGAGTTAAATAATGATACGTGATTGTTAAACATATTGTTAAGAATAATAATTTTTCGTTAATGACCATTTTTATAATAGAATTAGGTTTTATTTTAGTGAAAACTTGTAGGGATTCCATTTGGTCTGCATTTTTTATCCTTTAATATTCTTGAATTCAGGGAATACATATCTTTATTATCGTAATAACTCCTGTAGCTATTTAAACGAGGACTTACTAATATATTTTCATTAATTGTTTTGTAATATGGTTCATGCTTACAATCATTAATAGCATCTGGATAATTTACAAACCCTTCATAGTTACTTAAAATAATAACTAAAAAGAATATAATAATTAGGGGGATTAACATTAATAAATAATAGAAAAATAAATGGATAAAGAAAAAGTGGATACCGGTTGTTCTGATGTTGAAATACTTATGGATATGATGGGAGATGATTCTGAATTTGTTCTCCATGATGAAGAGGTTGAAACAAATCAAGATGAAGCATATTATGAGGCAAAAGCGTATACTATAATTAAAAATTTTAAAAGTGATGATGATTATTTTTTCTTTTTAAAAGCAGTCCTTAAAAAATACAAGACACTCCCCTTAGATAGAAAAGAGGAAATAAAAAAATTAATGGGTATTCAGAAAGAAGTTATTATTAAAGAAAAAATAGTTTACAAGCAGCAAAAATCTAAAAAGAATAAACCTAAATTAAATACACACGAAGACTATTAATTATATTGATATTAAATTTGATTATTTTGAATATTAGTTGACTAAAATAATTATGGATCAATATGTTGATTGGAGCGCAAGAGATTGTGATGCTGAATGTGCAGCACAGGTTATACAATCTTCTCAAGATGTATCTCAATCAGCACAACAAGCTGCTGCTTCTGCCGCGGAAGCAACATTAGTTCTAGAAGAAGTTACCACTATGGTAAATAATTTACATGATATCACAGAATCATCAGAAGGACAAATAATACAATTACGTATTGATGTCCGTCAACTTAGCGATGATATAAATCTTTTAAGGTTGTCTATTGATGATTCTATGGTGCCAACTATAGACAATAGTATATTATTACTAATTATCGCTATTTTAGGAGCATTTACTGTTTGTATTGTGGTATGTGTGGGGGTGATTGGTTATACCGGTTATATAGAAAACAAAAAAAAAGGGGTTGTTGAATCAAGACGTAAAACTAAACATGGTTGTATACGGAATAAACTACCGTTTTAATTATCTTCATCATCAGAAATTAACATAAATTCATCAAGAGGGACTTCCTTAACATTCCTTTTCTTTTTCTTAGAAATTTCAGTCTTTAGTTCATTAATCTTTTCAGGAGTTGACTTATACATCTTTAGATCTGTATAAAATTTAAGAATGTGTTCAACATTTTCATTCCACCAATTACGGTCCCTCTCAATAAATGTGCATTCATACCTTGAAATTTTCCACCATTTACTCTCTACAAATTCATGTCCCCCTTCAATAATTTCTACCTTCTTTTCCCTTATCCAACATTTATATTCATCATCCGACATATTCAATACAGGATATAGATATGTTAGTTTTATTTCATCCTTCTTACGGTAACTGACTGTAACGCCTTTAGGGTAGTTAAGGTTAGTTCTACCTGGGATAATTTTATCATCGTCTACAAAGATATCTTTTTCATATTCCTCAAAGTTTTCATAATCTTCAATCTTAACTTGAAAGAAATCACAATGATCCAAATCACAAACCTCTAATTGACCTTGAACCTGCATTAGATAATGTGGTGGACATGTTTTAGTAAATTTCCGTTTTGGTGGACACTTAATTTCAACCATTCTACCCACATATTCATCATTACCTGTATCATCGCAAATACCATCTGGACTTGCTCCAAATGCTTTAAAGGTTGGATGTGGAATCAAACCAAAATCAAGTACTTTTACATTATACATTTCTTCATAAAATAGAATCGCAATATCTTCATATTTAACACCCCATTCTGTAATTGGATTTGATACATATGGTTTATCTTCAATTTTAGAAAGTATAAGTTCTTCCCGTGTTGTAAAATGACATTTTCCAATCGCAGAAGCAAGGGAACTTGCTGTTAGTTTTTCCTTACGCATTTCATACCATTCCGGACTCCTTTGTTCAGGTAGTTCAAGCCGTTTTAGACATTTTAGTTTTTCTTTTCTTTCATTATAAACTTTTTGATTACTAATGTTTTCCTTAACAATGGATTCAACATTTAGATCAATAACATAAATCTTATTTTCATCTCCATCAACATTATAGACACTATATAATTCTTCTTTCAATGTTTCTATATCCTGTTCATCAACACTATACCCATTAATGTAGTCAGCTATATCATCTCTTTTAATATCCATTTTGGAGTTTATATTACTATATAATAGGTTTCAATTTTTAAATATTAGGTTGTATTTATATTTACAAATAACCATTAATGAGGGGAGAGTATTGTTTCCGGAAATCCGTCACCATTTTCAATAGAAATTTGAAACATTTAGATTAAGAAATAATACATAAAAAAAACATCATTATTATAAAATAAAACAATGGCGTGTGGAAAGAAAGAAGTTGTAAAGATTGATGTGGATGTAGATGAGGAAGAAGATAATACTATCCGTTGCATTAATTGTAGAAAGGAGATTGAAGGGAAACCATGGATCACGGTTGGTTGTGGGAAAGATCCCTCTGTACATGCGTGTGGATACAGTTGTTCAAATAGACTAAAATATTACGTTGGGGTTGGATATTGGCATCGTGTGTTAAACAAAGAAGACTTCCCTGGACCCCGTCCAGTTATGAAGGCATCATATGTTGGAGATATTACTGCAAATTTCGGAATTGAAGATATTCGCCGAGAAATTGAAGATGAAGAAGTAAGAATAGAAATGATGGAAGAATGCGATAGTGATGATAGTTCATCATATTATGATGACTATTGAATAATGTGTCTATAATTTATAATTTATATATATGTTAATGGTAAAATGGATGTTATATCTGGAGATGAATGTTACACTAAACTAGATAATGAAGGGTATATATTATACTATTTTACAGCAAGTTGGTGCGGACCATGTCAAAGGATATGGGAAGATTTTCAAAAAATGTCAGGAGAATATGAGAACATACTTTTTTTTAAAATAGATATTTCAGACGAAGAAAATACTGAAATATGTGAAAAATGCAATATTGATTCTGTCCCTTCATTTTTATTATTCAAGGATAGAAACTATATTGAACGAATAACTGGAGCCAACTTACAAAGTGTGGGAGAAATGTTAAATAAATACTAAAATAATTAAAGATAATTTATTAAATAATATATAAAGGTAAAAGTATAATGGAGAGCGAAAAAAAAAACAATGGGTCATTTGAAGACCTTTCTCTAAAAGAAAATTTATTACGGGGTATATACTCATATGGTTTTGAGGTCCCCTCTGCTATTCAAAGTAAGGCAATTCCAGTATTAAAATCTCAAGATGATGTGATTGCACAGGCACAATCTGGAACTGGTAAAACCGGTGCATTCGTAATTGGTAGTTTGGAAAGAGTAAATGAAGAGGAAAAGGCGACTCAAGTTATTATTATAAGTCCTACGAGAGAACTTTCAAAGCAAACAACAGAAGTTGTTTCTGAATTAAGTAAGTATATGGGTATAACGCACCTTGAAGTTATTGGTGGAACTGATATTTTTAAATGTCGTAGTGATCTGGATAAATTACCACAGATTATTATAGGAACTCCGGGTAGGATTTTAGATATGTTAACTAAACAATCTATTTTTACAGATAAACTCGTAAGTCTTATTTTTGATGAAGCAGATGAAATTCTTTCATACGGTTTTAAGGAAACTATTTACCATATCGTTAAAACCATTCCCGAAACATGTCAAATATCCCTCTTTAGTGCAACAATGCCAGATGAGGTAATTGAATTAACCGAGAATTTTATGCGTTCTCCAAAATCTATTTTAGTTAAGAAAGAAGCACTTACACTAGAAGGTATTACTCAGTTCTATATCAATATGAAAGTGAGTGATTGGAAGTATGATATCCTTAAAGATTTATATGATACAATAAGTATATCTCAGTGCATTATTTATTTTAACTCAAAGAATAAATTAAATGAAATCTATAAAAATCTAAGGGAAGAAGAATTCCCTGTTTCTATGATACATGGTGAATTAACAACGGAAGAAAGAAAAAATACAATGCATCAATTTAAGTCTGGACAAACACGTATTCTATTATCTACAGACTTACTTTCAAGGGGAATTGATATTCAACAGTTATCTCTGGTTATTAATTTTGACCTACCCAGATCAAAAGAAACATATATCCATAGGATTGGTAGAAGTGGGAGATATGGTAGAAAGGGTGTTGCGATTAATTTTGTAACGGAGAGAGATATGGAACATATGGACCTTATAAAGACACATTATAATACAAAAATAGAAGAAATGCCTCAAAATATCGCAGACTTCCTAAGCGTTTAACTATTTAAAACTAATATGTGCGTATATATGATAATATTAATATTTAAGGTTTATTAAATATGGCTGAAATTGACGATATTAATGTTAATTTTGATAATGACGATAAAAAAATAAACATTAGTGATAACATACTCAGTGGAGAATCTAATATAGACGTTAAGAATGATGATGCCCTTTATGGTGTTGATTTACTTGCAAATAAAAACTATAGTTCTGGTAACAGCGAAAATGGTGGTTACTCAAGTGGGGAAGAACCAACAAGTCATAAAAAAGAAGAAGACTATGATTTTTTTAGAGATAAAGAAGAAAAGGAGAAAACATTGCAACCTGAACAACCCAAAGAAGAAACAAGAAGTATTCCTCTTGACGATCCAATTATTAATGATTCAAAGGCACATGAGGATGGTGGTTTTAGACCATTGGGTGCTATGAATGCTCAAGAAATCAAAAACGAAAAAATTGATTTAATTTATAAATTTAAGAAACTTGAAGGACAAGGGATACGTACAACTATGAACTATAACATGAGTTCCCACCTTGAAGATATGAGAAATGAATATCTAAAATTAAAGAAACAAAGAGAAGTTGATAATTCTATTAAATTTCAAAGGAAAGTAATGATGGCTGCTATAACTGGCGTTGAATACCTTAACAATAAGTTTGATCCGTTTGATATTAAACTTGACGGGTGGTCGGAAAGTATAAACGAAAATATAACAGATTATGATGAAATTTTTGAAGAACTTAGTGAAAAATATGGAGGGAAAACAGAAATGGCGCCAGAGATAAAATTACTAATGATGCTTGGTGGAAGTGCATTTATGTTCCACCTAACAAACACAATGTTTAAATCATCCATACCTGGTATGGATGATATACTTAAACAAAATCCTGATTTAATGAACCAATTTGCAAAAGCGGCAGTAGGTAGTATCGGGAAACAAGAAAATGAATATAATCCACCACCGATGAGAAATACAACACAAGATACAAGACCAAGTATGCCTCCACAAGAACCATCTATACCCCATCGCGAGGAAATGGACGGACCAAGTGGTTTGGACGATCTTATTAATCAGATGAATCTCAAACCAGAAGATATCCCTGATTTAGATAATGTTTCATTAATGAGTGGAGATACTGATAGAAAGAGTAATTTATCAGGTATAACTCTCAATATTTAATAGTTGATAAAAATTCCTAATTTATCATTACTAAGTTGATATTCTTCATAATCATCGTCATTTTCAAATGTTTCACCTTCAAAGTTAATACTTTCTAAGAATAACATGAAACCAACTGTTAATAATATTGTAATCATTAAATCCCTGGTCGCCATAAAGAATGCACAAAATATAAATATCTTTCTAAAAACGGGTGTATCTATCTTATTTTTTTGTTCTTCTGATAATTCACTTATGATAAAACGACCTCCAATAGTTAGTATTATCATCATAAAACCCACAAAATATTTATTTGTATTTATTTTATCAATTACACCTTCTATCATTTATTATAATATTATAAAAAAAATATATAATATAGTAAATGGTTGCGAATGGCTGCTTTTTAGATGAAGCATTTGGAGAAATAAAAACGCAAAATGAAAATAAAGGCAGAAAGAAGAAGAAAAAGGATAACGGTAATGTTAATTTTGATAAAAATTATACATCTATGGCAAATAATATAGATGGATATATTGAAGATGAAGAATTGTTTGTGGAACTAGAAAGAAAAGAAAGAAAAGAAGAAGATGATATCCGTGAAAAAATTCAACATCTTAAAAAAGAAGAATTTAACGACGATGATAAAAATAAGGAATATCGTCGGTTATTAAATAATAAAGATTATCAAGATTATTTAAATTATCAGAAAAATAGAGCAAATTACATAAATAATATACAAACTGTTGAGGGATTCTCAAATATTAATGATAACTTTAACGATGTATTATTATTTGGACTTTTGGGTATATTTTTTCTTATATTCACAGACTACATATACAAATTAGGTAAGAGGTCTTACTAAAATAATTGTTTTGATTTCATTTTAAGTGATGATAAATCATTGTCGTTTACAAACTGACCACTTGGTTTATATTCATCAATCAATTTATAATTCTTAGCTTTTTTAGGTTTTGCACTCTTTTTTTCAGGTTTACTACGATCTTCCTTTGACCAACTTATATATAACCAATTAGGGTCTATATAAACTATGTGGAATCCATTCCTTTTTAAAGAATTTATTATATAATTCCTTAAATCCGAAACATTATATAAAGGTATACCTATGATAAATTCAGGTATTTGAAAGAAACAAAATGTCCTTTCCAATTTAGAATAATACCGAATACGGGTATGTATCTTCTTTAATATTCCGTCAAACTTTTCAAGTCTTTTATTATTTTTTTCATCAATTGTTTCATATAAATCATCTATATTTAAAGAACTCATAATAATATTAAGTTAAATAAAAAAAAAATAATATAATTCCTAAAATAATGGAAAATATTAAAAATATAGATACACTACTTTTTTCAGGAGGAGCAATGAAATGTATATGTATTTTAGGGGTGGTAAAATACTTATTTAAGAAAGATATAATTAAACCAAATTTTGAAGGTATAACTGATATTTATTTTGTTTCGGGTTCTTCAATATATATAACCCCTCTACTTATTGGATTTACACTAGATTGCACAATAAATTTATTTAAAAAAATAGACTACAATGAAATTTATGAAAATAGTAAAGATATGAAGATACAAAATCTATTTGATAATTTTGGCCTTAAAGACATAAAAGATTTTAAATATATAATGCATGCTGTATTGAGGGCAAAAGGTATTGATGTAAATATTACTTTAAAAGAATTTTATGAACGGACTAAAAAAAACATCCATTTCAGAGTAATTAATATTAATAAAGAAAAAACAGAATATCTTAATAAAGATAATTCCCCTGATCTAAAATATACTGATGCGATTTGTATGACATCATGTATACCAATATTATTTGAACCCATTGAGTATAACGGTTGTAAGTATATTGATGGTGGTGTTAATAATAACTTCCCCTATGAAATTATTAGTAAGAATAAAAATTATTTAGGAATAAATATCATTGCAAGTAAAATATCAATGATTAATGAGACAGATATTACAAAGGATATACATAAGTTATCAGACTACCTATACCTTCTTTATAATGTATATGGTACCCCTCCAATTGAAGTACCATCTATTAGACATATAAAAATATTAATAGATGGAACAGGTGTGAATTTTGAAAGATTTTCATCTATTATTGATGAAACTCTATTATTGGGGTATAATACGGCAGATAAACATTTTTCTAATTTTCAAAAACATAGCGATTCATCTCCTGAGGAGAATGAAGATTAAATAAATGACATGATAAAGGTGAAACAATAACACTATATACCTTATTCCATTTTTTATCTTGAGTTTCTATATAACGCCCCCCCGAGAAAAGTGTTTTCTTTGTATCCTTCCACTTATCTGGATCATCACTCAATAATTCAGTATTCCGGAGAACACCTATAGAATTAGAACTTTTCATAAGTTTAAAAAGTTCTCCAATTAATTCCCTCCTCTTTTCATATACCAATTTTCCCCTTTTTTCACGGAATTGTTTCCTTCTCTTTCTATTTAATGCTTTTTCATCGCCAATACGGTTATATTCCATATTCTCCTTTTCAATCAGTCCACCATATCTATCTTTTAAAGCATCAATATTATCAGAATTTAAACCGCGGTAATAATAATGTTTTTTATCTATCTTATCAGTTAGATATTCAACATATTCATTTAAATTAAGACCTTCTTTGAAAAGGTCATTTTGAAGCAAAAAAAGTTTATCAAGACCAGTTTTTGTATTCTTTTTATGTTGGACATGGGTTTTTTTAGTCTTTAAACCCTCTCGGACTTGATTCACCCTTGTTCTACCGACCTGTTTATGACTGCAATACATTTTATCTAGTCTTATTTACAGATATATCTTTATATCTTTTAATCATCAATTACTTTGAAATTAAATTTCGGTTTTAGTTTTGTTCCATTTGGAGCACCATCACTCTTCTTCTTACCAAGGACAAGGCCATAGTTCGTCTTATCCTGCATTTTCATTAGTTCTGCCTTAATTTCCTTTTTCTCTGGTCTTTGCTTCTGATGAATACCTTCATTATCACAATAGTTTTCCCAATCATCATAAAGTTCATCAAATGTTGAGAACTCTTCACACTCGCCAATACAATCATCAACCCAATTAGCAATGATATCATTGCTTGTCTTATACTGCTTGGTTTCATCCTTAACTTCTTCGGGTGGACAGGTTCCTTCTTTATCATAATCAATATACTTTTGAAGTAATTTAATAATAAAGACAAGTTTCCATTGTTCAAGTTTTGCTGTAAGTTGGTTATCGGCAAGATATTGATATCTTTCGTGGTTTACCGAACGTTCATTTTCCGTAAATTTAGCAAGATATTTTACAACCTCAATACGCCTCCAAATACCACCATCATTACCACCCAGTTGAGGAAGATCATTACACATAAGAACAATCTTAAATTGTGGCTTAAACTGAGTAGTTCCTTTGAATAGAGCACGAGTAGTCATTTTATCTCCACCTGTCATCTGCTTAAGTTTACCAACATAGATAAGGTCGGATTTTTCAGGTTCCGACATATAAACAAACCTTGCACTTTTAATATTCTCTAGTTCTGGGGAAGCAGATGAACTACTACCACGTTTAGTTGTAAGGAACGCTACATCCATTGATTTACTATAATCCCCAAGGACAAAATCAATCAATTCAACAAGTTTAGATTTACCATTACCACCAGAACCAGTCCAAAAGTAGAACTTTTCTTCACGAATTTCACCCGATAAACAACTTGATAGGAAACGAAGTGTATATTCACGGACACTATCAATGGGGAATACCTTCTTTAGAAAATCATCAAGTGCATCATTGAGTTCATCGTAATCATCCATACTGCTCACCAAATCAGTTATTTCTTCAAGATCTACAGGGAGATTTTTAACATCCACAGGGAGAGAATATCCCGTTGTAAGACTCACATAATCAGAGGGAAGACCCGATCGGAATACACTCTTATTAAGGTCATAGATACCGTTATCAAAACCAACCAAATTCTTTTTATCATTCAGTTTTTCAATAAATGTTTTATCATAAAACTTTTCCTTACATTCTTTCATAACCTTATCCTTATAACCAGAATCTTTCAGTTGAACCATAATCTTTAGACACTTAGTGTTTTTATCATCTTGTAGTGTTGCTGCATCTTCATCTTCAAGAAGAAGTGCTTTCGCACGATCACTATATATTTTTGCATAGTAATTGAAAACATCAACAATATCATACGAAAGTCTTGAACGAAGTTCGTGACCCATTTCAGTCTCTTCCCATTTTCCACCCTTATTCTCATTAAAGTGGAACCATGTATTATCCTTAATATTCGCACATACAAAGCAATCTTTGAAATAATGGTAAATAACATTCGCTACATCCGCATGGGAACCCGATGATCCAACACTAGAATGTACTAAAGCACTCAAAGAATCACGAATAATATCTTTATATTCATTAGGATTATCATTCTTTGCCCAGTAATGAAGAGAACCAATTGTATAATTATGATTGTTATTCCGATTGAACCATTCCCATTGTTTCTCACATTCATCACTATTATTATACATACTCCACTTCGCACTAAAAGCAATCCATGCGGGTAGTAGGGTTTGACTAATACTATTCAAACAATAACCCACCTCCAACCACTCAGCATAACTACTAGCCCTTTCCACCGACAATATTAACGCTAGTTTTTTAGAAATTTCAATATCATGTGTCTTTGCTCTGTTAATAACAACTTGATTAAGGGGTTCACCTACACTCTCGGCCGACATGCTTTTCTTAAGGTTACCTTCAGACATCTTTTCCTTCAAATTTTCTGTATAAACTACATTAATATCATCCTGCATTTTAACACTATTCATTTTTACAAGTGATTCCTTATCATCAATATATAAGTCAAGTGGAATACTTATTAGTGTATCTGTTGATTTCTTATAAATACGAGTAAGTTTGTACGTAATTTCATTCGGTTTCCCCGAACCATAAATAAACCAATTACCACCTTTATAGATATTTTCATCAACTATTTCCCCCATTGTATTTGAAGGTGGTGTAAATCCTTCATCAAGAAAGAATTTCTTATAATCGGTTTTAAGAAGTATATCTCTGAGGGTTCTATATGTTTTCTTTTCAGCAATAATATATGGGAAAAGCAAGTGTATTCCATCCTTTGATTTATAATCTTTATGTTTCGCTGGGAGAAATTTATCTTTTTCCATAACCATGCAGAATTTTTGTTCATCTGAAAGTTCGTAGACATTATTAAGACCACACATAATATCATTTACAATATCCATAAGGACTTTTTCATTATATTGTCTTTCTGTGATTTCATCCTTCCACTTTAAATCAAGATCAATTACGAAACGCGTTATATCTTGCACTTTTTCTACCACAGAAATACGGTCACCCTTCACATGGATTGCTTTTGCTATTAATTTATGGAATTCATCTGTTTTTTCAAATGGGATTGTATAAGCGCCAGTTTTTATATCGCCACCGTATATTGTATGAGTATGTTTTTCTTTTTTTGGATATTGACTTAAGAATTTCTCTAATTTCACATAAACCATGAGATACTACTCTATTTCTATATATTTTTTTTATGTAATTTTTTTTTTGATTAAATCAAATTTTAAAAAATATTTAAGAGTGTATTATTACCTTTAATTATATGTCGGTTAGTTCTGCTCTTAAACGAATACTTAAAAAAGATATTAAAGAAATTGAAAATCAAAACCTTAATGATTTAGGAATTTATGTAAAGTTTAATGAAGAAAATATGTTAAAAGCAACTGCTATGATAACTGGACCAAAAGGGAGTCTATATGAATATGGTTTCTTATTCTTTAATATAAATTTCCCTAAAAACTACCCCTATGCACCACCAGATGTAAGTTATATCTCTAGAAACAATGTTAGAATACACCCCAATCTTTATGTGGGTAGACATTCTAGTGGTTATGGAAAAGTATGTCTTTCTATCCTTGGAACATGGAGTGGTCCAAAATGGACTAGCATTATGGATATAACTACAGTATTATTAACGATTCAATCCCTTTTAGATAATAATCCCCTTCATCACGAACCAGGGCAAGAGAAAAATAATTCAACTACAAATACACTTTATAATGAAATTATAAAATATGAAAGTCTGAATACATTATTAATAAAAAATTATATAAATACTGATGAAATATCTCTTAATTTCAAAGAAGATATGGAATGTGAAATTAATAAAATCGGTAAATTAGAATTAATTAAATATGTAAAAGATTATTGTGCGGACAAAAAAGATTCTCAAGCAACGGTGCCAATATATAGAATACATACATCAATGTCTTATTCTTCATTATCAAAAAATATAGAAAGAATAAAACAATAAAAATTTGATTTAAATAATAAATTTTATATTATTAAATAAATAAGATGGAGTTGAACTTTTGCGATAATTGTAATAATCTCATGGATATATATTCTGATGAAGAAAATTCAAAATTATATTTGGGGTGCAAATGTTGTTCTAATAAAAAAGACTTTGATGAAGGGAATAAATGTATTTACACAAATGAATCAACTATTGAATTAAGTGATATTATTAACACCAACCCATATTTAACAGAAGATATAACTTTACCCCTAATAAAGGGTAATCCAAATATTAATTGCCCGAATGCCGAATGTATATGCAACACTGATGATAGTGTTGAATCAGAGATAATGTATGTTAAATATGATTCTGAAAAACTAAGCTACATCTATATTTGCAAACATTGTAATCAGAAATGGAAAAACCGTTAAAATTTGAAATTATTTAATTAAAGATTAAAAAAAATAATAGAGATATATAATGGACGAAGGTTTTGAAGATGGTTTTTCCGATGATTCAGAAAATGAATATTATGAACAAGAAAACGAGAATATGACTAATTCCAATGAACTAGATATTAACGAATTTTATAAAAATTATGAAAAAAATAAAAAGGACTTTAAAACATCTCCGATATTATCAAAATATGAGAAAACTAGAATTATTTCTGAAAGGGTTCAGCAATTATCAAATGGTAGTCCGGCATTTATTAATAATGCAATGAGTTATTCAACTATTCATGACATCGCTCTTAAAGAACTTTCTATGAAAAAACTACCATTCATAATTAAAAGGACAATTAATGGTCAAAATTATGAACTATGGAAACTAGAAGATTTAAAAATAATAAACTAATAATTCAGAAAAATTATATATATAAATAATATAAATATAATGAACGACTTACAACTTTTTATTATCCTATTTCTAACTCTATTGTTTTTATGCAGAATGTGGGGCACCGAAGGTTTTGAAGGTAGTGGAGAAACTGAAGAAGTAGAGGAAACTGAAGAAGTAGAGGAAACTGAAGAAGTAGAGGAAACTGAAGAAGGGGTCGCTGAAGAATCTGATGAAGTCCTTCCAACCCCAAAACCAGAAATTAAAAAAGACCAATTCCCAGGATGGGATAAAAAGAAAATTTTTTCTTCTCCAAATGCCCCCAACTTTGGAAGTCTACTAGAATTAAAAGAAATTCAACATTTAAACAACCTTTTCTCAAAAAGAAATACGGATTCTAAAGTTCCTCCTGAACCCATTGAATCGCAAATGCCTTCATTATCAGAAGGTTCCACTGTTCCAAATGTTTTAGAAAAGGAAGAAGTAGAGACCACTGAAGACACCGTTGAAGTTCACATGGTATATGCATCGTGGTGTGGTCATTCACAGACTGCCCTGGAAAAATTCGAAGGTTTAGTTGAAAATGATGATGTTAAAACATCGTCAGGTAAGTCGGTTAAATTTGTATTAACCGAAGAAAGTTCTGATGGTTTTAAAGATTTTAAAGGTAAGGTGAAGGGGTTCCCTTCTTACATATTAAAAGATGGAGAATCCTTTGAAGAGATTGATGTCGGAGACCGCAGTGAGAGCGCTGTTATTAATGCTGCTAAGGGACTATAAATTAATATAATTTATTAACCCTTAATTCAGGTCCCTTTTTTTTAGTAAAGTCTTGTTCAACCCTCTCTTCTTCTGAAAAATTTTTATCTGAATAATCCCAGAATTGTTGAGAACCAATTTTAAAATCAGGTCTTTTCTCTGCTTTATACCAAAATACTTGATCTTCTAATTTATTACTTTTTGCATTATTATTGATAACTAAACATTCATAGTTCTCTGTACATTGATCCATAACTTGGCAAAACATATCAAAATTTGGAAACATACCAGCATAATGTTCATATAAACGCTTACGGTTTGAAACATAGTTTTCTCTAAGTATAAAAACATAATCTATATTTGTCCTTAAATTAGGAGGAACCCCTAAAGCATACTGCATTGTTAATAAAAATAACAATTTATAATGCCGTCCATTCATGAATACAGAACGCATCCATTTATCCTTTGCCCAGGTATTATCATAAAGACAATCATCCAAAATTAAGAATGCCCTTGGATCAACCCCTTTATCTCCTTTATTTATTCTATCTATCATAGTTTTTTGCCTTTTTAAGACATTTTGAACGATCTCACTTTTAAATTCATCATGTATGAATAATTTTGGAACAATCTGACTATAAAATTGATTCGCCCCCTCCGTGCCAGATATTACCTGACCAACTGGTATAGCGGCATGGTGATAAAGTATATCCCTGCATAAAAAAGATTTCCCTGTATCTCTTTTCCCTATTAAAACAACTACCTTATCATCTTTAATTTCAGTTAGGTCAAATTTCCTTAATTCAAGATTCATTGCCATAGTATATTACATTAAAATATTTTATTTAAAGTCATTATATACGCATTAATGTGTGTTTATTCTATAGAAAAAAACTATAATAACATTTAATTAATGAATATTAAATATCACAAATGGGATAAAAATGAAAGATTTAAGTTATTTAATTCCTGTAAGGAATATCTAGAATTAAGTCAATGCCAGTTTTACCAACCATATTATTCACTTTACTTTAATATACATAATACTAAGAATTCACATAAAACAATTGATTTAGATAGAAGATTTTTTATAAAAGAAATCATTTCTTTAACAAAAGAAAGGTATGAGACCTCAAATACAATAATGAAATGTAATGTTTATGATAAACATCATAACACAACCTTAGAAAAAGATATCTTTTGCAAGTGCATTCCAATATTAGATCCCCTTTATTTCTTAATGAACAATTATAATAATCTTATTAAAAGAAATCCATTGTTACCAAGCAATTACTCATATAACTCATATAATAAAATAAATGATATGAATAATAGTGCTTATATTGATACATTTTTTTCATTTATAACTTCGGAATTAACCTTAAATGATGTGAATCCGTCATTCCCTATATTTTATGGTTCCATTTCAGGTATTAAGAAAGAACTAAAATATGACATTACAGATGATTATGAAGACTATAAGGGGGAAAAATGGTTTTATAAGACTTTAGGGAAAACACATACATTAGATATGTATGTTTCGTCGGATGAAAGTGATAGTGAAGAAGACGATAGTGAGACCAATAGTAATAGTGGTAGTTATTATGATGATAATGAATACATATCATTGCTTCAAGAAATGCCTTGTCAACATTTCTTTATTGAAAAATTAGAAGGAACTCTTGAAGATTTATTGAAAGAAATAGAAAATACAAATACAGACCTTATTTTATCTTGCATCTTTCAGGTTTCTTTTGCCCTTAACTACCTACAAAAACATTATAATTTTACACACAACGACCTACACGTGAATAATGTGATGTATACAAAGACCGAAAAAACATTTTTATATTATAAATTCAATAACATATATTTTAAAGTCCCGACACATGGTTATATTTTTAAAATAATTGATTTTGGGAGATCAATATTTGACTTCCATAAAAAAACTTTTTTTAATGATAACTTTAGCAAACATGGAGAAGCAGAAGGACAATATACATATCCTGTAAATAACTTATTATTTAAGAAGAATGAAATAAATATTCATCCAAGTTTTCACTTTGATATGTGTAGATTAGCGACAACTATCATTGACGTATGTGGAATAGACTTTGATAAAGACTATAAAGATAAACAACCATTTGTTGATTTTATTATAAATCTAACAATGGATATTAACGGTGATTCTTTATCAAAATTAAAAGACGATTTTAATATGTATGTATCTATATCTAAATATGCAAATAATTCACTACCAAGGGACATTATACAAAACTATATATTTAAAAATATGAGAGTAAAAAAGAAATCTTTTCCAAAGAAATTATATTATAGTGTTTAAAATGGTGGTCTTGAAGAATGTGTTAATAATGTTTCACCAGACCCCATAGATACTTGATTAGTATGTCCAGTAGTAAAATTACTATTTTTTAAATAGTTAATTAAAAAACATGACATGAAAATAATAGAGAACACCTTTAACAACTCCTTACTATCATAGTTGCTCCCATCAGTAAATTCTTTACGGTTTGTTAATAAATATATTATACCTGTTGATAAAGCACTAATTATCAAAGAAAAGAATAAACCATTATTTAACATTTTATAAAATATATATATTATTTTTACATTTTAATCAAATTAAAAACCTTCTTCTTCTATTATTGCATCATCAAATAATGTATATTTATCATTCCCTTTATCAATATCTATTCCCTTTTTCTCCAACATTTTTGAAACATCTTCAAAAAACAAATCTACAGTTTCTGTATCATCATTTTTATCAACAGATATTATTTCTTTTTCTTCCTTAGGAATTTCTTCCACCTGAGGTGCTTCTTCCTTAAGAGGTTCTTCTTTAGGAAGTTCTTCTTTAGGAAGTTCGTCCTTAGGTTGTTCTTCCTTAGGTTGTTCTTCTTTAGGAGGTTCTTCCTTAGGTTGTTCTTCTTTAGGAGGTTCTTCCTTAGGTTGTTCTTCTTTAGGAGGTTCCATCCCTTTCTTTGTAACAGTAAATAATGGGTCTTCGTCAACCTTAATATCTTCTTTTGGATCTGAATTCTCATTTATAACATCATTAATAGTTTCTTTTATATTATTATCTTTTTCAGAAAATAATTTATCATTTATTACATCCGCATTATCTACATCATCAAGATAACTCTCTAAAAGTGACTTATCCCCTATAGAATTTTCCTTATTTTCTAAATAAATATCTACATTATCATATGTTTCTTCTTGCCCCCCTATATCTGGTATAGTATTTATATTGAGGTCCTCGCATTTATTCTTAATCTCTTCTTCGTCGGGGGAAACATATCCATCGTTAGATTCATAAAAATTATTTTTTTCAGGTGTTTCCTCGTTATCAGTTGAAGGTATTACATCTTCTGCACCACTTACATCTTCTGCACCACTTACATCTTCTGCACCACTTACATCTTCTGCACCACTTACATCATTTTTTTCACTTAAAAGATCCATTTTAAATTTCTCATCCATATTATTTATTCTTTCCCTTAATTCCTCTTGGTCTTTACTTTCATCACTCCCTTCTTCTTGATCTTCTTGAACGTCTTCATTAATACCTTCTTTGACACTACTTTCAATATTGTCTTCATTTTTTAAAGATTTTATCTCTTCCAATAACATTTTTCTAATATCATCATTTGTAACTTTATTCTTATCATTATTATTATCGTAAATGTCTAATTGCTGTTTTAATATTTCTTTAACTGGAAGTGCTTTCCTTATAGTATTCTCAATAGAATCTTTTATCAATACCTCAACTGTCCTCATATTCTTTTGATATTCAGCACCAGTTACATAATCATCAAATAAATATGGATTCTTCCATATTTCTCTAGCAATATTTATATAACATTTATGAATAAAGTTTATAGTTTTTGGAATAACTAATTCAATATTTGAATTATTATTAGATCCGATTGCTGTTAATATCTTAGTATGACTTATAAAAACAGCGGTAATTAAGTCATTCAACCAATCACAATTTGATGTGTCTATAATACGGTTTGTTTCGGTTTCAATAACTTCATTACTCCAAGTAGGGACTTTTTCTAAAAATAATCTAAATAATACGAGTATTGGAGCATTATTTGGATTATTTGTTCTTTGGACTGTTTTAGATTCATCATAAATAGATTTTATTCCGTCAAAAAAATTAGGTGTTAACACATCAACTAGTTGTGCTGTATATTCCATTTTAGCGTGTGTAAAAATTGCATTGTTTTCATCCATTTTTTATTCAAAATATTTTATTTTTTATTTTTTTACTTTGTCATTTAAAAATATATTATCTAATATATTTTAATAAAGATATGTCAGACTTTAAAAGCACAACCTCATTTATCAAGTGCGACAGGCTCAAAATTGGTGGTAGGAGTTGGCCGCCCGAGTATAATGTAGAACATGCACACCTTAAATTTTCATCAGCGCAGGGAGGTCTTATATGGGAAAGAGCAACTAACTCACTAATAAATATAGATGGCGGTATAAATGATTATATCTTGATGAACCCTGTAAAAGGGGGGGAATCTGCGGCGGATGGAACTAACATTTACGCAAATACCAATAGTTACTTACGGGCGGGACCGGGAGAAAATACAGGTGGTGTTGATAAAAAGGGGACAGGTCTCACATATACACCTCGTGGTCAGATAACAATTGGTTTAACCCATGAAGATACAGAAGTAGGGTCAACCGAAGTAAGTATTCATGGTAGTTCTTTAACAGAACATTCTTCTTTTACACATAAAGAATTAAGTCTTATAGGTGAAAAGGAGAAATTACAATATCAATCATATGGAGAAAAATTATTCCAAGAATCATCTTCAAGTATTAAGCTTTTTGATGGTAGAATATTAAAGAAAGAAAAGGGATTATGGATTGAAGATAACTTTAAGGAAGAAACACTATCAAATAAAACACTTATTGACCCATATATCTCTGGTGATATACAAGTCCCTAAAAATAAAACAAATTCTGAATATGGTAGTAATTCGGGTAATACAGGGGTTATATCAAATAAAAAAGAATTTTCAGGTGTTTTTAATTCACACAAGGTAATAGATGAAAATTCCTCTAACGAAGAAAGTAAATATAAAAATTGGACAATAGAAACAATTAATAATGGTAAAAAAGAATATAATATTGTAGAGGACTACAATGTTGGATATCAAAAAATATATGGTAAATTCAATAACTATAATAATCAAGTTGATGGAGAAAATACATTCTATCATAATAATTATTATAGTGGTTGGAATCTATCTGTCCCAGCATACAAAATATATAAAACAAATAATGATGCGGAACACTCTATTAGACCTGGCACCGTATTTAAAATTACCAGTAATAATCTAAGTGTAACATATTACGAAACCCTTACAAAGGTGTGTAAAACAGGGGAAAATCTATTGTTTTTTGAAAATTCCTACGAAAATTATAACAATGCGACAATATCAATTGAAGGTATTGCTGATGGTACTACCGTTACCGGTAACGGTACAACTATTAATATTGATCAAGCAACAATATCATTTATCCCTGCAAAAACAAATGTTATATTTAGAGATTCTACTAATAACAATAATATTCTCTTACGTGTTATAGAAAATGATGTAGAAGTAGGGTCAACTACAATAACTCTCACAGAAGCAGCCCCCGGTGGACCTTATAATATTATATTACTTAAACCTTTTAACACTACAGAAACAATTTTAACAAAAGAAACATATTCTGAAAGAATAGTAAATTATACTATTACAGAATCAAATACTATACAGGAAAATACCACTATAAACACCGATATTACTCCTGAGAGTGATGTAGTAAGTATCAATAACTCCCTACAACAACGGATTGAAGAAGGTGAAACAATCCTTATTGGAACCAAAATATATAAGGTAACTCAACCTGGTAATATTGGTGCAACTACTTTATATGTATCTTATATTGGTAATGAAGTAGATTTTACAATGTATCCTGGTGAAATTATATACCACCGTTCTTTAAAAGGTGAAACACTTATAACAACTGGTGATTTTAGAAAAGGTTCAAAAATATCAAAAACAATCAAAAAACTAGAAAAACAAGAAGAAGGAACTTTATTTTATATATCTACGCAAAATAAAGAACATGAAAATGGTGTTATTTATGGAGACAGAGTTGGTAGAATGTTAAATGACCGTAAATTAAATGTATACCATAGAGAAAAGGATGGATTTTATATAGGATGGAATATCTATTTATGGAACAAAAAGATAACCTTAGATAAGAATTTAACTTCAAATATTAAAGCAGGGACAACCGTAACATTTAAAAATCCACTAGATGAAAATGACACCTTAGATAGAGTATTAGAGGTAGATGCAACAACCGCTTTACAGGGCACCCTGACTATTCAAAATATACCTGAAAAAAATTTAGATGGATACATGGTTACTATTAAAGATTTCCCAGATGAAACAAAAATTAGTTCCCACGATTCAGTGAACCGTGATATAATCACCTTAACAAACGCTGTTGATGGGACATTACCTGAGAATTCAAGATTATTACTAACTAGTCCCGATGAACAAACTAAATATTATCATTATTCGGCAATTTCAGTTCCAGCAGGTTCTCCACAACAATTCACTTTATCTCCAACAATCGGTTCTTTAGACCTAACTGATTATACCGTAAAAATTATGGGTATACCAGATAACACAACCGTAAGTTTACCATCGGGTATTATAGAAGGTTATAATTCAAGGACAAATTCTATTGAAGTATTACTTAATAAAAAGGCATATACAATAGGTGACGATACAATTTACTGCCTTAAAAAAGGTTATCAAACTACAGATAATGGAGTATCTTATTTAGTTAACCTAGATGGTGGTAAGATGCTACATGATGATTATTATAATAATTGGAGAATAGAAGTTGAAGCAGAAAAAAATAAAGGTTATTATGAATCTTCCTCAGACTATATAATTAACGATTACAAAAAACATGAACTTATATCGGGGTATGGGGATGAAATAGGAAATACCCTATCGGACCGTTTAGTGCCACCTACTACATTACCGACGGGACCACTCACAATACAAAATATTAATTACGGACCTGTTGGAGCGAACTACTACAAAAATTGGAGGATAGGGATAACACAAGGTCAGACAACTTCTGGAGGTGATCCAATTCCCGACTTTACTTCTTCGGGGGCTATTAAGGGGACTATTAATGCCCACAATGCATCCACAGAAGACAATACAAATATTCAGTCTGGGACAATTATAACTGGTGTAGTCAAAAATGGAAATGACATAGAGTTAACTATAGACCCACCGTTAAATACCGCTTTCACAGTAAATAAAGATATATTAATTACTAATAACGAAGGTATAACTTCTAAACAGCTTTTAAATACTGCTACGATGAATTCGTCAACAACAGTTCTTAAATATATTAGTGATGTGGATGCAGACTTATCTTTAATTGGTGGAAGTGTATATATTCTAAATGATATTAGTAATATTAGTGTAACATGGGACACAGAACCAACAAACGCTTATAACAACGCCTACTTTTATATTACTTACAACGATGAATTATTAAATGATACAAATAAAAGGACATTATTATATAAAACCTTAAAGGCAGAAAGTATTTCTATTGACTCAAATAAAAATAATACGGACCGACTAACTGGTTTCATAAAATTACAAGAACATTCTGATGGTGTAACAGATAAGGTAAAACTACTTTCTAACACGGATGTAGATACATTAACTGATAATCAAGGTGTTCTAGAAACAGATTTTTCACCCCCTTCATCAATAGACAATTATTACAAAGGATGGAAAATTACATTAAAATTTGGTTCATTATCCGAAACATTTAATATTATAAAATATGATGGAAACACGAAAATAGCACAACTTGACAAACCTACAGAAGAATCTATAAATGCAACTGTGTCCCCTTATATACTCACTAAAAATTTAAAGCATGGGAGTATCAATAATGATCTATTTGAATTAGACACATTTGTAACTGCATCAAATACAGAATATAAGACATTAACAATAAATAAAGGTGCCCTTTCTTCTAGTTTGAATAATGTTGGAACTATTTTATTATCACCTCCTCGTGTACTTAAACCACATACGACAATCAATAGTATGACAATAAATAATATAACCTCTGCGATACCAACTAATACAACTATTACTAATCAAGTAGACCAATCAACTACATCAATTGGTATTAGTTCACCAACAACAGCGGATATTTCAGTTGGAACAAACCTAAAGATAGGGACACATGTATTTACAGTTCATGAAGAGGTATTAACTGGAAGTGACACAATTAAGGCTACTTATACGGGTGCCGAAACATTTACATTAGACATTGGAGATAGTATAAATATTTCATACATTACTATTGGTTTAAATTCAGATATGGATTCAGATATAAAATCTGGTGTTGGCATTGAATTAATAAGTAAAGATAATACTTATAAAACAACTGTATTTGAAGATTCTACTTCTCTAGATACAGTAAAATTAACATATACCACCGATATAAACAAAATTGTAAGTAATCCTAGCACTATTGAAGAATATACTATTAGTGTATCTGGTGAGAGTGTAAGTGTCTCTATAAATTCTATAGAAAATGTTGTTGAAGGTGATAAGAAGAAAATAAAATTAGAAACAAATCCATATTGTAACGTTATAGGTTGGTATGTTTCACTTTGCAATGATAGAAAATATAAAATATATTATGGTACATATTCGTGTGCTGGGGATTTTGCAAATCAAAAGTTTATTCTGCGCGACCCGGACGACCGCGCGGTCGGTGCTTCAAAAATAAATGATTTTTATAAAGGTTGGACATTACAAACTGAAGAATATTTTGATCAGATCAATGTAGAAAGATTTGCGGCCATTGAAGGACTGGACAGTACAACAGGGGAAAAACTAGAGGACCTTTGGACATCACGGAAGATATATAATATAGATTCTTATGACGGCCATACTAATAGTATAACTATAAATAACCTGCAATATACCAGGGAGCTTCGTGAACTGAAGGTTGACTCAACAGGAAACTCAGCAGTCGCCCCGTCAAAGTTTAATTTTTATTTAATTCCCTCAAAAAATGTAAAATATGGTGATAATATTAATAATTTAACAACAAATACAACAAAATATAAATTAATTTCAGGTTATAAAACTGATAAAAATAAACTTATAGAAAATGGAATTATGCAGGGTGAAAATACTATTTCACCACATTCAAATATTTTAAATGATTATTACAATGGTTGGGAAATAACAACCTATAATACAATTACAAGTAACAATGATAAATTAATAGTTATATATAATGGAGACGAAAAAGTGATTAATATCACACATGGTTCATACTCCGGTTCTGAATTAAAAACAGAATTAGAGACTAAATTAAATGATGCCGTAGATGGTGGTGTCTCACCACCTACGGAACCATTTACAGTATTATTTGAACCATCTACGCATAAAATAACTTTTTCTGCAACATCCACATTTGCTTTTCAATGGAGTAAAACATATGAACATTATTTCACAAACCTCCACGAAACATTGGGTTTTGGAAAAACGGATGATTCAAATTATAATAATAACACTGTTACTTCTCCTAATAAAATATCGTTATATCCAAGTAAAAATGGAGAATCCTCAATAATAGAAAAATATAACGGGGAAACAAAATCAATAATTATTAGAAATCTTAAAAGTCGTCCTTCAATGCCTAGTGTTGGAACAAAAACAGGCAGCAATACAAGGTATATTCTTTCACCTCCAGAACATATTAATGGAACATTAACAATAAATAATGAAAATAATATCACAATAAATAAGGATTATTCAGTCGGAGGTGATGATTTTTATAATGGTTGGGATATAATAACTTATAAGAATGGTTCATACCAGTGTTCGCATATTACAGATTATGATAACTACACTAAAAAGATAACTGCCCCTTCTCTAGATTTATCAACATTGGTTGGTAATGCATCTTATTATTTAATAAATCAAAAACATTATATTGGTTACCTTAGAAAAAATACAAAAATAGTATTCCCGGGTGGAGATAAAAAGGGAATACTAAAAGTTGATGGATTTGGGAGTCATAAAGTCAATGCGGGTGACGGTAATGACAGGGACCCTACTAAAATATCTATAAAGTTATATACTGATGACCCAGTGGGAACCGATGATAGATATATCGGTTCCCAACAACCATCCATAGAAGAAGACTATTATAATGGTTGGAAAATATCCATTTATGTAAATAATAAGGAATATCACGGGACTATTAAAAAGTATTATGGTGTTATTACTCTAGATCTAGACGAGAACGGGTATCGTATCCAGAATCCCACAGACTATGAAATATCAGTTGATGGTATAAATCTTGAAACTTTTTTGGAAACTGAAGGTAGTGATGAAATTGTATATAAATATATATTATATGAACCATCTTCCTATATGCTTTCTTTTGATGCACTTCCCGTTGATAATTATTACAATGGATGGATAATAAATGTATCCAATCATGGGGAAAACTATAGTTCTATAGTTTCTGGATTTCAGGGGAAAGATAGAAAAATTACAGCCCATAGTCTTCCGGAACATTTAGATGAGTCATATCACTATGAGTTATTTGAGAATGTTAAAGGTGTCATGCCAAGCGCATTAACTTTATCAAATGATTCTAGTAATATCATAAATTACTATGTTGGATGGAATCTCGCTACAATTGATAACGATGGATTTGTAAAAGAAATATCAACCATAGAAACATATAATTCTAGAACAAAAGCGATTACTTTAAAAGAGGCTATTACTACTGCAGAATTTACTAAATATAAACTATACTTTAATTCTGAAAATTCAATATTTGGTTCTTCTTCGGGTAAGGATATTTATACTGGTTCAAGGAATATAGTTATTGGGAGTAATGCAGGTCCACTTAATAGTGATAATGGTCTTTCAGATAAACTTTATATAGATTCAAATTCAAAATCAAAGGGGTCTAATTCATTTATATATGGTAACATGCAGAAAGGTTCTGAAGAACTAAAAATAAATGCTGATCTAAATGTTTCAGGGAAAAATACATTTGGAATAGTTGATATTAATGGAGGTGCAGGAAGTCAGATTGACAATACAGCCATAGGTGCTAATACCGCAAGCACAGGTGACTTCACCTATGTTACTATTTCCCATGATCTAACTGTTAATGGTACAACTACAACAATTAATACCGAAAATCTTGTAGTTGAAGATCCACTAATTAAACTTGCTAAAAATAATAACAACGCTGACGATTTAGATATTGGTATTTATGGAAAATACAATGATAATGGAGATAAATATTCGGGTATCTTTAGGGATGCAGATGATTCCGGGAAATGGAAGTTGTTCAAGGATTTAACAGTTGACCCCACAACAGGGAGTAATAATGTAGTTTCTACGGGTGATGGTTATTTAACAGGATCTCTAGTTGCAGATATAGAAGCGACTACTATTGGCACCACCACTGATTCAGGTTTAATTACATTATCCGATGGGTCTGTTAATATCAAGGGTAATCTAACGGTTGACGAAAATTTTACAGTAGAAACGGGGAAATTAACTCAATTAGGTGGAGATTTAACTGTCAATGGAAATACTACTCTAGGGAATGATGCTGATGATAGAATTACCATGACGGGTAAATTAAACGGTTTCACTATGCATGATGATGGGACCGGGGCTGCAGCTGGGACCGGGGCAACAATTGCGAATACGGATAATCT